>Ga0207426_1000057_pt1 | contig 369548 bp, 288 predicted proteins | sample AraplaMF_Cvi_mMS_FD_184265 | JGI IMG/M metagenome (GOLD analysis project Ga0207426, IMG submission 184265) | Arabidopsis root microbial communities from the University of North Carolina, USA - plate scrape MF_Cvi_mMS (SPAdes) (version 2) | ecosystem: Host-associated > Plants > Roots >...
ACCAACAACTCCGGCGCGGTGGCGGTGGCAGGACTGCTGTTAGTTGCCGCCGGAGTTGTTGGTGCTGTCGCCGGTATATTATGCTGAGCAGGAGCTGCCGGGGCAGTTTTTACAGGAGCCTGTACGGGAGCCGTTTGTACCGGTGGTGCCTGAACCGGCGGCGTTACCGCTGCAGGTGCAGCTGGCGTGGCTACCGGGTAGCCCGGAGGCGCCTGTACAGGAGTGGCCACCGGCAGTGCCGGTATGCTTTGCACAGGCGGGTTACCAGCCCCGGTATCGACGGTTAAACGGGCGACTGGCGCCGTTTGAATATTTTCTGTGGTGGCGGGCTTATCTGTGATGGTTTTGGCCGTTACCGGCTGGGCAGCAGGTGCACGCAGCTTTTGCGGTACGGAGCCATCAGGGACTAATTTTTTTTTTGACACCTCCCCGGTGCTGTCATCACTGACCAACGTTACCGCCTGTTGCAGGTAGCATAGCTTTATGAGCGCCATTTCCACATGTAAACGCTTGTTGCGCGCCATGCGGTAATTGATCTCCGTTTCGTTAAGCAGGTGCAGGGCGGTGATCAGGTAAGCAGGGCTCACCTGGCCGGACAATTGCCGGTACCGCTCTTTCAGGTTACCCGATACTTCTACCAGGTGAAGCGCTTTCTCTTCCTTGCACAACAGCAGGTTACGTAAAAATTCAGCCCAGCCGTTCAGGAAGTTATCTCCCTCAAATCCTTTTTGCAAAATTTCATCAAACAACAACAGGGCGTTGGCAATGTCCTGTTGCAATACACAACCCATTACCCTGAAAAAATAATCGTAGTCCAGGATATTGAGGTGTTCCAGTGTATTCTGATAGGTAAGATGACCGCTGGTAAAGCTGACAATTTTATCGAGCGTACTCAGGGAGTCACGCATACAGCCATCCGTTTTCTGCGCTACCAGGTGCAGCGCATCCGGTTCTGCCTCAATATGTTCTTTGGTACATATTTCCTGCAGATGCTCCACCGTATCCTGTATGGTAATACGTTTGAAATCGAATATCTGGCAACGGCTCAGGATAGTTGGCAATATTTTATGTTTTTCCGTGGTAGCGAGGATGAAGATCGCGTATGATGGCGGTTCCTCCAGGGTTTTCAGGAAAGCATTGAAGGCCGAGGAACTGAGCATATGTACCTCATCTATGATATAGATCTTGTATTTCCCTGCCTGTGGCGCAAACCGCACCTGTTCTACCAGCGTACGGATATCATCCACCGAGTTGTTGGAGGCGGCATCCAGTTCATGAATGTTAAAAGAACTGCCTTCATTGAAGGATTTACAGGAGTGACATTCATTACAGGCTTCCCCATCCGGCTGCAGGTTTTCGCAGTTAATGGTTTTAGCCAGGATACGCGCACAGGTGGTTTTTCCTACTCCGCGAGGTCCGCAAAACAGGAAGGCGTGTGCCAGCTGGTTGTTGCGGATGGCATTTTTGAGCGTGGTGGTAATATGTGCTTGTCCTACAACCGTTGAAAAATTCTGTGGACGGTATTTACGGGCTGAAACGATAAAATTCTCCATATGACTGCTGCGCTTTCGCGAGCGCCGAAAATACGCACAAATTCAGTAAGAGAAAAATGCACGGCAGGAACGGCGCCCCGGAACGGGTTTTATGCCCCCGGTTCCAATGTTAAAATAAATTCCAGGTATGCCTTTTTTAATAATATGATGCCATTATTGTAATGCTCCATCATCGCTGAGCTGATTTCATGCAGCTCCTGGATAGCTACATAGTCAGGAATCGTATCACGCATAAAAATACAGTCCTGCTGGCGGAATTTTTTCAGTTTTTCTTCCATCTCCGGCGGGAAGGAACTATGTAAAAGGGAACTGCTGATATTTTCCGTCATCATACGGAAACTCCAGCATTCAGCAGATAACTCGTCAAACAACGCCGGCATAGACTCAGGATCCTGCTCATGACTGTTAAACAGTAAACTGATACAATGTATGATCCGTATTACCTGGTCATTCAGTTGCTGTCCTGTTTGCTGGTACTGCAATATCTGCTGGTATTTTTCTTTCAGCAGGGTAGCGGTAGCCGTACCTTTCTGTAATGCGGTGGTGTAATGGTGCCGGAAAGCTTGTTGGTCGTGCATTTGCAGCCATTCCTGTTCTTCCGATACTCTTGCGTGGAGCATTCGCGCGAGCTGTTTGGCCCTGGGTGCGCTGTACTTCTGCCCGTCAAATTCAAAGTGCCGGGTAAGGAACTGACCGCTGCTAATAGCTTGTAGGGTTTCTGCATCCTGACGGTCCCGGTAAAATGACCGCATTCTCATAATAACATCAGGATGATACATCTTAAAAAGACTGTTATCCGCCATTTCTTCCACGGTCAAAGGCTGCGTGTAGGCTTCATTGATCTCATTAAATGGCCGGTTATCATAATAGTCATTAAATGCTTTGGGGTATTCATATAGCCGGTGCCGTTGGGAAAGCTCTGCAATATAATCGGCTGGTGTGATCTCTGTAAAGTTAACTGCTGAAGCAGGCGTAGTGAACCGGTATACCAGCTCCGTCATGTGTTCCTGCAGTCTTTCAGGCTCATTAAACAATCCCCAGGCACTGTGGTCAATCGTGTTACAGGTAACGTTGGCAGCTATATAGTGCGCCTCCCGCGCTTCCCGGCTAAGGTGAGAAGTCCACTGTTCCCGTAATTGAACCCGGCTTTTAAGAAACGTCTGGAAATAGCTATCGGTGATAACGGGTAATCCCGCCTCGTCGAGCATGAGATGATGCTGTGCCGCATAATAATTGACAAGGGCGCGTTGAACGCTGAAAATATTGGAAAATTGCACTGTCCTGTCGGCCAGGTCTGACAATTTATGAAAACAATGATCCAGGCAGTAACTCCCCATTTCCTGCCTGCGTAAACCGCTTACTGCCGTGCTGGTACTGGTAAGCCCTACCGCAACTGTATCTGCATAAAATTCCATTTCCCTGCTTAACTCCAGGTACTGCCGGTTGATCAAAGAATATATCTTTCTCAACAACAGTTGCATAGCATTGAGTATCCTGGTAGTAATATGCGCAAAGAAACTTAAGAGGCTGCCACCGCCGCTCCATCGCAGCTCCAGTTCCTCCCATCGCTCATTTTCGTACAGCATGTTATACAGCATCTTGTTCAGGGTGTATATATAGCTGCCCAGTTTCATACTCCGCTGTGAAAAATGAGTGAATTCATGCACCAGTAACATTTTCAGCTCGCTGACATTAACACTGTTAATAAGCCCTAACCCGATTTCCAGGTTTTTACGGGCGGGCCAGAACAGGCTCAGGAAACTGGAATTATAAAATATAGTGGCATTCATATCCGGTACAACAAATACCTTCTTCGGAAAACGGATACGCGTATCTTTTACCAGCTGTGTGATAAAATCAAATAAACGTGGATGATTATCTGCAAAAACCTGCGTGCGGTAAGGGTTAGCGGCCTGACGTTTATTGAAGAGGAATTTCGCAAGAAAAAACAATACCATCCCTCCCAGCAATAGAAGACTAAGTCCTATCGCGCCGGAAGTCCAGGTAGGATAAGCGCGGAATAACATGATCCCTCCTGATATACACACCACTGCAAAAACAACAGCCGTTAATAATAATACCACGTAAAAAATAAAGAACAAGACAACGTAGCTGAAGGCTTTCATTATCTGTTGCCTAAATAATAACGTGGGCTGAATAAGCGCCAGATCCGCGTTCTCCGGGCACTCGGGATATAAGTTGGTCATAACAAAACATCAGGTTAGATACGATCGTTACAGCAAAAGGGATTTAAATGTATATAATATTCAGTAACTTATTTATGCCTGCCAGGGCATCAGATATTTATATGAGTTGTTGTGTTTCTTTGTTGACCCACATTCCGGTGGATTTATCAGATCTATTTTTTATAATTGTAACATGTTTAACTGATTTTTCCGGAGAAATGATGTAGAATGTTGTTACTGTTGTGTAACGCATGCGGGCAGAAAAAATTGTCGGGATGACATGTACATCAACAGGAAAATAATAATGCAGTTTGATGTCAGTGGCAAGGTATAGACAGACAGTAAAATAAGGGTAACCTAATTGACTGATAAACAGTGGGCAAGGTGATTTTTTAGTTGTTTTCCCTGCCCTGATATTTTTGAAATCCGTATGCAGTGAATACCGCATACGGACAACTATATCAGCCAACCAGCGGATGTCTTTTATAAGGGATACTCCGGTCAAAGAGGTAGCGGTAAGTAGTCAGCTGCCTGGAAGGAACCGCGCCCAGACTTTCTGCCACGTTCATCATCCTGGGATTGAAGTCACCGATCCACTGCATTTCGTAGTCCGTGTAGTGCGACATGCCACGCTGGATTAATTTAGCTCCTTCCACAATCATAAATGCGTCCACCCCTTTGCCCTGGAACTCAGGCACAATGCCAAAGATGATCCCCACCATTTTTTTGCAATACCCTGTTTGCTTCATCCATAGGAATTTTAGTTTTTGCCACCATCCGAATTTTCCATCCATATGTTTGATGTACTGATTCAGATCAGGAAGATTAAGCCAGATGGCGATAGGCTCGTCGTTGTAATAAACAAACCAGGCTATCTTTTCATCCAGTAAAGGCTTCATTTGCTTGAAAAGTGCCAGCACCTTCGTCTTCCCCATTTCCTTGCCGCCGGCATGCTGCGCCCAGGCTTTGTTGTATACAATACTGAATGCCTCGGCAAACCTGGGGAGTTCATTCTTCTTTATATGTACAGCCTTGTAGGCCGGATCGGCTTCAATTGCTGCATGTCGTTCAAAAAATTTAGGTTGCAGCTGGTCGCTTACTTTCATGCCATAGCAGATCTGGTTAAAGAAGAGCTGAAACCCATATTGTTCAAACAACCGGATATAGTAGGGCGGATTAAAGTTCATACAGTACAGCGGCTCATGGTAACCTTCCGTGAGCAATCCCCACCAGTTATTACGCTCCCCGAAGTTGATAGGGCCATCCATCGCTCCCATACCTCTTTCCTGCAGCCACTGTTTACCAGCGTCAAAAAGCAGGTTGGCTGCCTCCTGGTTATCTATACAGTCAAAGAAACCAACGCCTCCTACCAGGCATTCATCTCCTTTGGTTTTATATTTTTTGTTGACGAAAGCGGCGATCCGGCCGATTAATTTTCCCTGGTCATCTTTCAGTATCCACCTTATCAGCTCTCCATGCCGGAATGCTTTGTTTTGTCCCGAATCAAATACCGTGTTAATATCCTTATCCAGGGGCCTTATCCACCCTGGCACATTTTTATTCAATATTACGTGTACATCGAGAAACTGCCGGGCTGTTAGTTCATCGTTTACAATAATCAGTTGCATTGCGACCATTTGTACAAATGTAATAAAAACTGCATTGGCATTATTTTTTCTCTCTGCCACCATATGAAAAGAACTTACGTTTATCCCGTTATACTATTGGTGTTGATCGTCGTATTTGGCCTGGGATATTGCCAACAGCAACGATATGTACGGAAGGTACTGTCTGAAAACCAGCGCCTGTGGAACGAAAACCGCGATTTGCGCAAAAGCCTCGATGAATCCGCGACGGTAAGCCGGCAAATCACCACCCACCAGGACGTACAACAGCGCCTAGCCGGACAATTCGTTGAACGAAGAGCCTACTACCGCCGCAACTGGCAGCAGTTTATTGCTGCATCTGCCGGGGAATACCGCACCGGCTTACTGGGTGGTATCAAAGACCTGAATATTACTGTAAATAACCAGACAGAATACGCACTCGATAACGTGGTGGTGCAGGTAGCCTACATGCGGAATAACAACGAAGTTTTTAAAACGGAACAATATACCATCAGTAATATTCCGGAGAAGGGAACCCGCAGTATTGCCGCTTCCAACAGCCGCAAAGGAAGCAAGGTCAGTGTAAAACTACTGAGCATCACCAGCCAGCCGATGAACTTCTGCTGGTCAGTAAATAAACCCGCCCCAGCCGGAAATCCTGACCCATTTGAATGCGTGCCGTCCGCGAAAGATAATCACTAACTTAGCGGTATGATGGAATTGATACCTGTTTCCATTGCAGATGATGCAATAAAGCGCCTATATGAAGATGCTTTTCCCAAAGAAGAAAGAAGACCCTGGAACTGGCAGCTGGAATTAATAGCTGCCGGTGAACTGCGGGTATTACGTATCAGCAGAGACGGACTTTTTGCCGGCTTTATCTTTTACTGGCAGTTATCTGCCTTCGCCTTTATAGAACATTTTGCAGTTCATCCCGATGCCCGTGGTGGTGGCGCCGGCACCAGGGCGATGGAATTGCTGGAAAAAGAACTGGGGACCATGATACTGGAAGTGGAACCGCCTATAACTGAGCAGGCTATACGTAGAATTAAATTCTATGAACGGTTGGGTTATACTACCTTCCCTGACACATATCATCAACCATCTTATTATCCTGAATTCCCGCCACTGGCCTTACGGCTTATGCATAAAGGATTGCCGCCAGCACTGGATTTTAGCTACGTACAGGATCAATTGTACCAGTACGTATATAAACAATAAAAAGTACGGATGAATCACCAGGTGTAAAAGATGTCATCTCACAAAAACATCATTACTACCGGTTATCATTCGTACTTTCTTTATCCGGGAAGGGCTTAATGTAACATGGTCACATTAAGCCCTGATTATTTTATCATCCTCCTCTCTGTACCCTTCCGGATCCTCCCTGCTGCTGTTCCTGCTGACGTTGCGGTTGTTCCTGCCTCTGTTGCTGTTGTTGCTGTACTCTTTGTATGCGTTGTTCCTGTTGTTGTTGCTGTCTTTGCTGTTGTTCCTGCTGCCTTTGTTGTTGTTGCTGCTGTACCCGCTGTATACGCTGCTGCTCCTGCTGTTGTTGCTGTCTTTGCTGTTGTTCCTGCTGCCTTTGTTGTTGCTGCTGCTGTTGCTGCTGTACCCGCTGTATACGCTGTTGTTCCTGTTGTTGCTGCTGTTCCTGTTGCCTTTGCTGTTGTTCCTGTTGTACTCTTTGTATACGCTGTTGCTCCTGTTGTTGTTGCTGTTGAACGCGTTGTTGCTGCTGTATCTGCTGCTGTTGCTGTTGTTGCTGAATACGTTGTTGCTGTTGTATCTGTTGCTGTTCAGCTGCTGTTCTGTCATTCGTTACCCTGTTTGGCCTATTGTAAGTACCATTGTTATTAGCAGGGTTGCTTCCGTTATTTACAGGCTGTGTATTACCACGATTTATTCTTCCGCCACCATTGTTATTGCCGGGAAAATTCCCGTTGTTGTCAGGCTGAACTGAATTGCCTGGTCTAACGCGTCCTCCGCCATTATTAGATGGAATGTTACCGTTGTTGGTATTACCACCTGGAGTTACGCGACCGGGACGACTATTATCTACCGGCTGTACCGCCCTGTTGCGATCTGCTTCACGGCCTCTTGCTATAGCGGAAGCATCCGGGCGATACATCTGAACGCGGTTTGCTTCTACTCTTCCGGTACCAGGTCTGCTCATGTTATCTACTCTTACCGGCCTTACGGTTTCTCCGGAATAACGTTGTACGTCACGGGCATCAGGCCCAGTATATACCCTGCGACCACGATAGTTATTACTATTGTTGATGACCGTGGTATTGTTAATGATGGTAACGTTCCGGCTGTTATTCACGTAATAATTGTTGATACGGGGGCTGTTGATGTATTGCCTTGGTACAAACGCCCAGTAAGAAGCGGGAGCATTATAGGAATACTGAGGTCCCATTGGCGCCCATCCATAATAGTCACCACCGGTTCTCCAGCTTACCCATGCCGGACCCCAGTCGTTGCCGGGTATCCACATCCAGCCCTGGAAATCGTCATATAACCAACGGCCATAGTGGAAGGCTGCCCAACCCCATGAATAATCCGACATCCAGGTCCAGCCATAATCGGTGTAAACCCAGTGACCATTCGTATAGTATGGTCTGAAGTCGCGACCGGCATTTGGTATCCAAACCTGGTCATAGCCGGGATAGCTTACCCAACGGCCGTAAGGGCTCAACTCATCGTAAAATGAAATGGAGCCGCTTATCTGTACCTGTGGGCCGGAGCCATATGATGATCCGTATTGATCGTCATACTGTCCCCCATATTGATCATTGTAAGCAGGCGCGTAAGTAGATGCGCAGCTGCCCAAAAAGAATGATATAAATAACAGTGATAATCCTGTGTGTTTCATTAGTGTGTTCATAACTCCTGTTTTTTAGTCCTGATAGGTATTAGTATGTAGACCGTGGAGATGTAAATGTTGTTGTTGTGCGTAAAAATTATTTATGTCACAAGCATTTTTTAATGGTGTTTTGAATGTATAGAAGGCGGAATCATTTTGAATTGTTAAAGGATTGTGTTAAAATTTTTATAACGCGATGGCTGCAGTTTCAGGCGCTACAAACAATATAAGGCAAATAGTGTTCCAATTTGATACCGGCTGTAATAGCTTGTTGTACAGGGTTTAACAAAGCAGTTGCGCAAATAATAAAACATTCCTGTAATATTGTGGCAGTTGATTAAATTAAAAAATGACTTCATTTTTCAGTATTCATCATACCTTCTTTACCGCGTTGGGATATGCCGTCAGTTATGTGGAGTTTATCGGCACCGTAACTGGCCTCATCTGTATCTGGCTGGCAGCGAGAGATCATATTTTTACCTGGCCTGTAGGATTGATAAATGTGAGTTGTTTCTTTATCCTTTTCTGGCAACTGCAGTTATATGCAGACATGTTTCTCCAGGTATATTTTTTTGCAACGGGGGTATATGGCTGGATTTTCTGGTATAGAAAACAACCGGAAAACGAACCGGTATATGCGCTTGAAAGCCGGCAACGATGGCGGCTCGGAGGAACTGCGGCGGTGCTCACGGTTATCACTGGTTTTATCATTAGCCGTTTACATACCTGGTGGCCGGGTGTATTTGAACATCCGGCTGCATATCCGTATACCGATTCACTGGTGGCGGTGTTGAGCGTTATTGCCAATATCCTGCTGGCAAAGAGGATCTGGGAAAACTGGTTGCTGTGGGTGATAGTAGATGTGGTGGCCACCGCCATTTATTTCCAGAAAGGAGTGAAGTTCCTGGGAATAGAATATTTTATTTTGTTGATCATTGCAGCGATGGGGCTGGTTAAGTGGCTGAAGTCCTACCGGCAGCAAACCCTTACCGCCAAATAACTCCCGCGTTTTAACATTAAATAACATAACACCATTAACCTATGCTTACTGTAAAGCAAAAATTCCGTCGTATAGCCCTTGTGTTTATAGCCCTTTTCCTGTTGATGTATCTTTTCAGAATCCTTTATGGATATACTTATAAAGGAGTTCGGGGAGAGGAAACAGGCGGCAGTGATTTTTTATCCGGTATTGTAAAACAGCGAAAGAATTATGCATCTGAAAAGATAAAATCTTATACGCCGCCAGATGCAGTCGTATCCAATATTTCCGGGAATCAGAAGTATGAAAAAATCGCCAACGTACGGTCAAAATCATCGCATTTTACAGACGATGAAAAGCTATTGCATAGCACTGTTAAGCGTTTCGATGCCATTGTGCAATATCAGCAGGAGTCGGGGAACAAGGGCAACCGCGAAGTACAATTGCTGATAGGCGTACTGCCGGAGAAGTTTGATTCATTTTATCATGCTGTACAGGCGATTGGGGTGATTAAGTCTACCTCCGTCACCAAAACGGATATGACTAATGAATACCGTAAACTCAATGCGAAAAAAGTGTCGTTGGAAAAGTCGCTGGCATCACTGAATGAGCTTAAAACAAAAGAGGGAAAAATTGAAGATTTTATCAGTTTGCACAACCGGATTTACGAAGTAGAAACAGAGCTGCAGGGCCTGGGTGTGGAGCTCGGCAACTTTGATTCGGAGAATGAATTCTGTACGGTACAGTTCTCCATATATGAAGGCGCTGCGGAAAGATCAATTGGAATGGTTACCCGGTTAAAAGTTGCGTTGGAGTGGACGATCAAATACTATGCAGTGCTGGTAGGCAGTATTTTCCTGGCTGCCGCTGCGGCGTGGATATTGTTGAAGGTGCTGTTGCTGGTGAATGCGCTGATCGCTAAAAAAGAATAAAAAAATGCCGGAGCTATTGCTCCGGCACCTGGTACTTACACCGTGTATTCACCCACTTTAGTGCCATCGTCTTTCAGCATGGTTAATACGAGTTGATGCTGATCGGCTTTTATCTTTATCAGGGTACGGAAACCATCTTTAGGGCCGCCACCAATGATCAGCGGGTATTCGTGCTGTCCTTTGGCCGGTGCGTATACGCCATACTGATGGGTGTGTCCGCAAATGAGTATATCTATTTTGTGTTTGTTGAACAATCCGCCAAACATTTCACGGCAGTGCTTTACACCGTGCCATTCGCCGGAATGGTAGTGGGGAATGTGCATCATCACTACTTTGTGTCTGGCTTTTTTGAAGGCCGGACTTTGCAGTTGTTGTTCCAGCCACCTGGCCTGTTGTTCGCGGTAGGCGTCAAAGTCAACGATGCCCGCATATACGGGGTGCTCATCTTCTTTATCTTCTCCCGTATCTAGTACAATGGCTGATACCGGGCCTATGGTAAAGGTGAAATAGTTGTTATGTCCCGGGTTATCAAAATACTGGTGCCATTCCCGGGCATATTTACCGCGGGTTTCGTGATTACCGCGCACATACATAAAAGGTGTTTGTGTGGAAAAGGTATCCCCGCAAGGTGTCAGCATATGGTCAATGATCTGTTGTTCATCGGCCTGGTAGTCGAATACGTCTCCGTTAAAAAAAACAAAATCATAGGGATCCTGTTTGTTCAGTCCCACGAGGTGGGGGATAGAGGCCGGGCGGTCGTGAATATCGTTGATGATCAGCCAGGATACTTCCTTTGCCTGCGGATCGGGTGCGGTGAAGGTGTATGTTTCGCTGCTGATCGTTTCTCCGTAGGTGAGTTTATAAGGTTCGAACGAGAGGATATCTTTTGAGTAAACTTTGTAGCTGTATTTTTTCCCGGGTTGCAGCTGATCGAGTTCTATCCGGTGCAGGCGGTTGTTGGCGTCTACCAGTCCGTTGGTTACACGATGTGCTTTCTGGTTCAGCTGGCCGTCGGTACCATATTCCACCCAGCTGTAGCAGGGGCGGGTGGTGAGCCACATCACGGAAATGGTGTTGGGTCCGGGATATTGCAGGTAGGGTTTGCAGAGGAAGGCGTGTTCCGGTGCGTTGGTTTTACCGTTATCGGGCAGGATGCCGGCTTTGGCAACGGCGGGTACTATACCGGTGATGCCTAATAGTCCTGCTTTGGAGATATTGCCGAGGAATGATCGTCGGGATTGTTCACTGCTTGTCTTTTTCATATTTTAATATTATATATATCAGGATAGTGTTTAAAAATAGTAAAGGAATTAAGAAAAGGAAGTTATTTTTATATAGATGGCAGCCTCTGTAATGGTTATTTATGAATATTAATTATTTGTAATTTGACAGACTACGCTTTACATTGCAGGGATATAAAACTTTGCTAAGGAGAAAAACGGTGAAAAATGGGGCGGGAAAAGGATTTTTTTCGCCGTTATGGTTTTGATATTCACCCATTAACTCTTACCTTTGCGGCAAATTTTGGAAACTGTACGCAATGAATTGCTGCCGTTTTTGGAACAGTAACATTTTAGTATTTTTATAAACCTCTTTAAAAATATGCCTAACACAGGTAAGATCAAACAAATTATCGGTCCCGTGGTGGACGTGCATTTTGATGACAAATTGCCCGAAATCTACAGCGCATTGGAAATTACCCGCGAAAATGGTCAGAAGGTAGTATTGGAAGTACAGCAGCACCTGGGTGAAGACAGCGTACGTACTGTAGCTATGGATTCTACAGACGGTATGGTTCGTGGTATGGCTGTAGTTGATAAAGGCGCGCCTATTAAAATGCCGATTGGCGACCAGGTTAAAGGACGTTTGTTCAATGTGGTAGGTGAGGCGATTGACGGTTTGGGTGATATTGATACTTCAAACGGTTATCCTATTCACCGCGATCCGCCTAAGTTTGAGGATCTGGCTACTGAAACAGAAGTACTGTTTACCGGTATTAAAGTAATTGACCTGATTGAGCCATACGCAAAGGGTGGTAAAATTGGTTTGTTTGGTGGTGCCGGTGTGGGTAAAACGGTATTGATCCAGGAGTTGATCAATAACATTGCGAAAGGTTACGAAGGTTTGTCCGTATTTGCCGGTGTAGGTGAGCGTACCCGTGAAGGGAACGATCTGATGCGTGAAATGATCGAGGCAAACATCGTAAAATACGGTGATAAATTTAAAGAATCAATGGAACACGGTGACTGGAATGTTACCGCTGTAGATAAAGAATTACTGAAACAATCACAGGCTACGTTTGTGTTTGGTCAGATGAACGAGCCTCCTGGCGCCCGTGCCCGTGTGGCATTATCCGGTTTAACACTGGCAGAATATTTTCGTGACGGAGATGGCTCTGCAGGTAGCGGCCGTGATATCCTGTTCTTCGTAGATAACATCTTCCGTTTCACCCAGGCAGGTTCTGAAGTATCCGCGCTGTTAGGTCGTATGCCTTCTGCGGTGGGTTACCAGCCAACACTGGCAACTGAAATGGGTCTGATGCAGGAACGTATCACCTCTACTAAAAATGGTTCCATCACTTCCGTACAGGCGGTTTACGTACCTGCGGATGACTTGACGGATCCTGCTCCTGCAACTACCTTCTCCCACCTGGATGCTACTACTGTATTGGATCGTAAAATTTCCGATCTTGGTATCTACCCGGCTGTGAGCCCGCTGGACTCTACTTCACGTATCCTGACACCGGCTGTAGTGGGTGAAGCTCACTATAACTGTGCACAGCGCGTGAAAATGATCCTGCAACGCTATAAGGAACTGCAGGATATTATCGCTATCCTCGGTCTGGATGAGCTGAGCGACGAAGATAAACTCACAGTATCCCGTGCGCGTCGTGTACAACGTTTCCTGTCACAGCCTTTCCACGTGGCAGAACAGTTTACCGGTCTGAAAGGTGTACTCGTACCAATCGAAGAAACTATCCGTGGCTTTAACATGATCATGGACGGTGAAGTAGATGAGTATCCTGAAGCAGCTTTCAACCTGGTAGGTAACATTGAAGCAGCTATTGAAAAAGGTAAGAAATTACTGGAAGCAGCGAATAACTAATTAAGTCAATGATCCCGGTTTTGCCGGGATCATTACCCTTCACCATTTACGATCATAACATGCTATTAGAAGTATTAACACCAGAAAGAAAATTATATGCCGGAGAGGTGTACGGAGTACAACTGCCGGGCATTGACGGTTCTTTTGAAATACTGGATAAACATGCGCCATTAATTGCAGCTCTCGGAAATGGTAAAATGAAAGTGCTGACAGATAAAACTCATGCAGAGTTTTTCACTATCAGCGGCGGATTTGTGGAAGTGTTGCGCAATAAGGCTACCGTACTCGTAGAAGGCGCTGTAGCAGTGGGAAAATAAGCATACCAGAAGAAATTATAACAACCAGGCCGGGTAAGATTACCCGGCCTTCGTTTTTGTCCTAACTATTCCAATCTTAGATGGCCCGGCCGCGAACAGGATTGCCCACCGGGATTCCCTCTCTATTCATTACATACAATAAGCTAACTGCACGGCTATACGAAGTACCCGCAGTCACATACTGTACAATCATAACAACCCTTATCAAGGGCTGTGTATATTACCTAATGAATATGCCTTTGATGATAAATTATTTGGTGTTCAGGTATTCTGGTTTCGTTCTATAGAAGGAGCAAAATGTTTTTCATAGGTTTTGCCTTCATAGGTGTATTCTTATCGGTTATTTACTTACCTGAAAACGGGTTATGTAACTGGTTTATTTTAGCAATTACTTTAGCAAGATATTTAATTTGTTTTAAATAAACAGCATTCATCCTGTTCATTTTTCACTTTAAAAAACGGACTCCACCGATGTTCCTCTTTTTCAGAATATTACCATTAATTTAAGGAAGGATCTATTGGATAATTTGCCATCATGGCAAAGGTGCTGCCAAGGTTTTTCAGCGATTGCTGCCAGATTTGCTGCTCTTTGGGATCGAACACCAGCTTTGCATCTGTTTGAGAGAGTATCCAGGATTTATCCTTTACCTCTTCCTCCAGCTGCCCCTCTGTCCACCCGGAATAGCCAATAAAGAACTTGACTTTATCGGGTTCCAACAGGCCGCTGTTCAACGCGTTTACCACATTCTCAAACTTACCGCCCCAGTAAAGACCGGGTAATACCTCCAGGCCCCCTGGAATCAGCTCCGGCTGCCGGTGAATAAAATGTATGGTATCCATCTGTACAGGACCTCCATAATATACAGGTATGTTGCCAATCAGTACCTCAGGAACCAGGTCGCTGAGTGATTGATCGAATAACTTGTTGATTACAAAACCAAAACTGCCTTTTTCCTGGTATTCACAAAGAAGTACTACTGTGCGCGCAAAATTTGGATCTTTCAAAAATGGATCAGCTATCAGCAAAATGCCGGGTGACAATGTTACCATAGACATACAATTTTATGGCCTGTTCAAATTTAATTAAATGATTGAATAGTAAAGGAAAAAAAGAAAAAAACGGAGAGATAGGAAAAATAAAAAAAGGAGGCTAGAAAACCTCCTTACCATTTTATCAACCAAAATCTAAATCGCTTATGGAACGAATCCACATCGATGTATGTAGAAAGTTTAATTACTTTGTTATGATCTTGAACTAATCAAATTTAGTACCAAGATTCTGAAGCAAAGGTAAGGAAAGAAGCAATAATAAATTCAGCAGTGCCCAGTTAAAATTACGTTAAAGTAATGTTGTATTGCTGTTAATACGCCTGCAGGCAATATTCAGCCTGGAATTTTGTATCATAGTTGCTATAGCAAACATCTATTTTAACATATTTTAATATTGCTATGCGCTTATCTTTGATAGAATTTAAAAGCCTGACAAATTATACATGATACCACTGAAGAAGATTTTCCCCGTTATCGTTGTACTGATCACCTTGTCCCTCCTCGGCATTATCTATATCCAGGTGAGCTGGATTAAAAGCGCAGTGTTGATCAAGCAGGAACAGCTTTTCCAGCGCGGTGTTAGTATGTCCAATGATGTATACAACGACATGATGTACCGTCGTCAGGCTGCTGTGATGTTTAAGCTGGACAATCCCAAAGACCCGTCCAACGCCGTTAAAGGCTTTAACCTGGATGTTACCCGCGGGGCTTATTCGCCTCTTTCTGTCAGCGATTTCTTTAATGTGCAGGAAGTGAAACGGTGCATTCAGAACAATATGAGGAAAAATCACCTCGATTCTACCAGCTTTGAATTCGCCATTATCAACACCACTCCAGGGTCGGAAATAGGAACACTGAAGATGCAATCAGCCGGATTTGAAAAAATGTACAGGGAAAATGAGGCCGATGACGACCGGAAAAAGTACACCGTACACGTGGTATTCCTCGCAGAACCTAACGATTTCAATGCAAGGGGAGAGAAACTGATTATCATTATGCCGTCTGATGATACAGTGGCCAAACAGTTAGGCGTAATGATTACCGGGGGCGTACTGTTTACCATGATTATCATTATGGCCTTCGCCCTCACCATCCGCACCCTGTTGAACCAGAAAAAACTCTCTGAAATAAAATCGGATTTTATCAACAACATGACCCATGAGTTGAAAACACCGCTGGCTACTATTTCCCTGGCCATCGATGCTATCCGTAATGAGAAAGTAATGTCAAAACCGGAAAAAATCCATTATTTCTCCGGTATCATCAAGGAAGAAAACAAAAGAATGAACAAGCAGGTGGAAAGTATCCTGCAATCGGCATTGCTTGAGAAAGATGAAATAGGGCTCAAACTCCAGGCTACCGATGTGCATAACGTTATTCAGCATACGGCCGATAACCTGCAACTGCAGCTGGCCGCCAAAAATGGGGTGGTAGATCTCCAGCTGGACGCCATCAACCCCGTGATTATGGCCGATGATGTACACTTCTCCAACCTCATCTTTAACCTGATGGATAATGCCATTAAGTATTCCAACGATCAGCTGGAGATAAAAATACAAACCTATAATACCCGCAAAAGCCTCTTCATCGTGATCAGCGACAATGGTATCGGCATGAGCCGCGACACTATTTCGCGTATCTTTGAGAAGTTCTACCGCGCCCACACCGGGAATGTGCATAACGTAAAAGGTTTCGGTCTGGGGCTCACCTATGTGAAGGCAATTGTGGACGCGCATAAAGGAAAAATTAAAGTGGAAAGCACCGTTGGCAAAGGCAGTAAATTTACCCTGGAGTTTCCACAGGACTAGATAAAGGACAAAGCATATGATACTTAGTGAAAAAGAAATACACCATTTTAAATACCCGATCGCCGTTCCCGGAATAGGCATCGATATGCAGGAAAAACTGAAGGAAGCCCGCGTATTGGTAGTGGGCGCCGGCGGTTTGGGCAGCCCGGTGATACAATACCTCAGCGCCAGTGGTATAGGCGTTCTGGGAATCGCTGATTATGGCGTTATCAACGATGAAGACATGCATCGCCAGCCGGTATACCAGATGCAGGATATCCGCAAACATAAGGCGAAAATGGCCGCCAGCCGGCTTTGGGCAGTGAACCCGTATACAAAACATTACCCGATACTGGTACAGGTAAAACCTGAAACAATAGGAATGATGCTGGTAGGATTTGACCTGGTGATCGACTGCACCCAGCACCTGCCTACCCACCTGGTTATCAACGATGCCTGCCTGGTACATAATAAACCGTTTATTACCGGGGAGGTTCATAACTGGATGGCCTGGTTTGCCGGTTTTAACATGCCCCTGCCGGATGGCACCAACTCCGCATCCTACCGTTGCGCACTGCCGCTCACGGAAGATTACCGCAATTTCGACGCAGGCGCCATCGGCGCTACCCATGGTGCACTGGGCATGCAAATCGTGTGCGAAGTGATAAAGTACCTGATGGATGTTCCGGCTGGTATCGCCGGAAAACTATACGGTATCGATTATCTTCATAACCAAACCCAGGTACATGAATTGCAGCCGGATACGACATTGATTGAAAGTACAAGGGCCGCCGGCGTACTTACCGCGGAAGCGTACGGATTGGAGATTGTTCCGGATGTTGAGGACTAGTGCGGATTTTGTCTTTGTTCAGGATTAGACTGATTTTGATGATTTACAGGATTTTCTCCCTGACATTTTAAAAAGATTAGCGAAGATAGAAGAGAACTTCGCTCATATCTCCTCTAATCTTTTAATCTTATAAAATCACAAGAAAATCCTGTAAATCATCAAAATCAGTCTAATCCTGAACAAAGACAAAATCAAACTTCTGATAGAATTGTTTTAGCCCCAATCTTCAATTCATGCTTCACCCCCAGCTTTAGCGCATAATTAGCGGGCTGGTGCCCGCTGGGGAAACCAAAGCATACCGGGTAATCGTAGTCCTTTACAATGTTGCTGATGATCTCGTATTCTGTTTGACCAAAGGGAGTATCTGTTTCTTTGCCGTCTGTGAAAGCCCCCACTACGAGTCCGGCCAGTTTATCCAGCCAGCCGGCGCGCTTCAGGTTATACATCATGCGGTCGATATTATACCGGTATTCGCCGATATCTTCCAGGAGCAGGATCTTTCCTTTGGTATTTACCTGCGAGGGCGTCCCGGACAGATTGGCCAGTATAGATAAATTGCCACCCACCAATATACCGGTGGTTTTGCCTTCCCGGTTCAGTGGATGCGCTGCAGTAGAATAGCGGTATGGCTTGCCTTTCAACGCCGTAGCCAAACTGCGTACATATTCATTATCCAGCGTATCAGGAGTGATACCGCTGCACATCATGGAGTGCAGGGTGGCAACGCCAAATTGCCGGTTGATATGAGAATGAAGGGTGGTAATATCGCTGTAACCGCACAGCCACTTGGGTTGTTTACGGAAACGGGTAAAATCCAGCTTATCGATGATGCACACCATACCGTAGCCGCCACGACCAAATATAATCGCCTTTATTTCCGGATCGTCCAGCATATCCTGTAGTTCTTCCAGTCTCAGTTCATCGGGAGCAGAGAAATTATGAAAACTTGTGCCCACGGTAATACCGAGGTGTACGCGGTAGCCCCAGGATGTGAGCACGCCCCTTGCATACTCTGCTGCGTGCAGGTCCATTTTGCTGCTGGAGCAGGTAATTCCGATAAGATCACCCTTCTTCAAATATGGCGGAATTTTTACCATTGTACCTTTTGTTTACCTTTGCAGATTAGTTAGCGTAAATTCAATCTTTATTCGCTGACTAAGGTGATAAATTGTAATGGTGATTCCAAAAACAATCATCCGATTTAAAGTTTATTTAAGCATTTGTTAAGAGAATATGGGAAAATTTAATAGATATTTAATAACTGCGGCACTACCGTATGCCAATGGCCCGGTGCATATAGGACATCTTGCCGGCTGCTATTTGCCTGCGGATATTTATGTGCGTTATTTACGCTCAAAAAAAGCGGATGTAAAATTTGTTTGCGGAACCGATGAACATGGCGTACCTATTACCATCAAAGCCATGAAGGAAAACGTAGGCCCGCAGGACGTTGTAGACAAATACCATAAAATTATTGGCGACAGTTTTGCCGCTATGGGTATTTCGTTCGACATATTTGCCCGTACCAGCGCGCCTATTCATCATCAGACCTCCCAGGACTTTTTCCTGAAAATGTATAACGACGGCCTGTTTGAAGAAAAAGAAAGTGAACAGTTCTTTGATCCCGAAAAAGAAATGTTCCTGGCAGACAGGTACATCGTTGGCACCTGCCCTAACTGTGGCAATGATAAAGCCTATGGTGATCAGTGTGAACGCTGTGGCAGAACACTGAGCCCCGACGAACTTATTAATCCGCACTCTGCCCTGAGCAATGCGCCATTGGTGAAAAAGAAAACCAAACACTGGTACATGCCATTGCAGAACTATGAACCCTGGCTGAAAGAATACATCGTTGATGGTCATAAGGAGTGGAAAAATAACGTATACGGACAGTGTAAAAGCTGGCTGGATAGTGGCTTGCAAAGCCGTGCCATGACGCGCGACAGTAACTGGGGTATCAAAGTGCCCTTACCTGATGCGGAAGGTAAAGTGCTGTATGTATGGTTTGATGCACCTATCGGCTATATTTCTGCCACCAAAGAGCTGACAGAAAACTGGGCGGACTACTGGTGTAAAGATGATACCAAACTGGTACATTTTATCGGTAAGGATAACATCGTATTCCACTGTATTATTTTCCCGGCTATGCTGAAGGCACACGGTGGTTTTGTATTACCTGACAACGTGCCTGCCAACGAATTCCTGAATATTGAAGGTGAAAAAGTATCCACTTCCCGCAACTGGGCAGTGTGGGTGAACGATTATATTGTGGACTTCCCTGATCAGCAGGATGTATTGCGTTACGTGCTTTGCGCTACCGCACCTGAAACCAAGGATAACGACTTTACCTGGAAAGATTTCCAGGATCGTAATAACAATGAGCTGGTAGCAGTGTTTGGCAACTTCGTAAACAGGGCGATGGTGCTGATGCATAAATTATGCGGAGGAAAAGTACCACCATTGCACGAAGCATTTATAGAAGATACTGATCGCGAAATGCTGAAAGAATTCGGAGCGGCGAAAGAAAAGATAGAGAACAGTCTCGAAAACTATCGCTTCAGGGAAGCGTTGGCAGAAGTGATCGAATTCTCGAGGAAGGGAAATATCTACCTGCAGCAGAATGAGCCCTGGATACTGATCAGTGTCATTGAAAACCTGAACAACGGAACATGGAATGAAAAGCACGACAGGTATAAAGGGAAAACAGAAGAATATCTGCGTGCCCGTATAGATATCAGTCTGCATATTGCCCTGCAGATGACTGCTAACCTGGCCATCTTCTCCCATCCGTTCCTGCCTTTCACAGCCAGGAAGATCTGTCACCTGTTAAAGGTAGTAGATCGTATGCTGGAATGGGATAATGCCGGCAGCGATAAACTGCTGAGCGTTGGTTACACATTACGAGCGCCTGAATTATTATTCAAAAAAATAGAAGACGAGCAGGTAACCGCACAGGTACAAAAACTCCACGCAGGACTGAAACAGGCGCAGGAAGCTGCTGCTGCAGCAGCTCCGGTGGAAGAAACTCCACCAGCTCCTGCCAAACCCGAAATACAATACGACGATTTCGCAAAACTGGACCTACGTGCAGGCACTATCTTGCAGGCGGAAAAAGTAGCAAAAGCAGATAAACTGCTAAAACTGCTGATAGACATCGGAACAGAACAACGCACGGTGGTATCCGGTATTGCAATGCATTTCGCGCCCGAAGACATCATCGGCAAACAGGTAACCCTGGTGGCCAACCTGGCTCCCCGCAAAATGCGCGGTATCGAAAGCCAGGGCATGATCCTCATGGCAGAAGACAATGGCAAACTGATTTTTGTAAACCCCGCCGAAGCGGTAAAACCAGGGAGCGGAGTTAGCTGAGACAGCTCCGGGCTATTAGTTGTTAGCTTCTGGCAAGCGAAGAAGGATGCCATATCCGTTTTTATAGCAGACAGACTTTAATGAAGTATTATAATGAGCTGGTACAATTTGTACCGGCTTTATTTTTATATTTATCTTGTAAGAACATTAACCCAATAAAATTTAACCCGCAATGAGAAACTTCGGGATCTGATTGTTATTAATCTCCACCAAATTTACCCTCCCCTGCAAAAAAGTATTTCAGAAATCATCCTTCCTCTGCTGATTGAAGTCCAAAAAATGCTAAATTCAATGATCAGTAAACTGACAACCGCTGTAAGCTCCGCTAAAGACTAACTGCTAACAGCTAAAAGCTAAAAGCTATGACGACACATATCAAGAAGGTAGCCGTTTTAGGCTCGGGAGTAATGGGATCAAGGATTGCCTGTCTTTTTGCGGGCATTGGCGTACAGGTCTTGCTGCTGGATATAACGCCCAAGGAATTGAATGATGCGGAAAAGAAAAAGAATCTGCCGCTCGACAATCCTGCTGTGAAGAACCGCATTGTGAATGATGCCCTGCAGGCTGCTATTAAATCGAATCCATCACCTGTTTTTACAAAGGATGTAATCAAGCGCATCAAAACGGGCAACTTTACAGATGATATGAAGCGGATAGCGGAGGTAGACTGGATCATCGAAGTAGTAGTAGAAAACCTGGCGATAAAGAAGGTAGTTTTTGACCAGGTGGAACAATTCCGGAAGCCAGGCACGCTCATTACCTCTAACACTTCCGGTATTCCTATTCACCTGATGACAGAAGGCCGCAGTGAAGACTTTAAGAAACATTTCTGCGGTAGCCACTTCTTTAACCCGCCCCGTTATCTTCGTTTACTTGAAATAATACCTACTCCGCATACCGATCCTGCAGTGGTAGATTTCCTGATGCACTATGGGGATCTTTACCTTGGTAAAACTACTGTATTGTGTAAAGATACTCCGGCGTTTATTGCCAACAGGGTTGGGGTGTTTTCTATCATGGCTATTTTCCACATCATGCAGGAAATGGGGTTGGGCATTGATGAAATAGATGCACTCACCGGGCCGGTGATAGGTCGTCCTAAATCGGCTACCTTCCGTACAGCCGATGTGGTGGGTATTGACACGCTGGTGAAAGTGGCGAAAGGTGTAATGGATAATTGTCCGCAGGATGAAGCTATCGGTATATTCCAGATTCCGCCATTCCTTCAGAAGGTGGTGGAAAACAACTGGTTGGGAGATAAGACCGGCCAGGGTTTCTACAAGAAAACCAAAGGCGAAGGTGGCAGTAAAGAAATACTGACGCTGAACCTGCAAACCATGGAATACGGACCTAAGCAAAAAGCAAAGTTTGGCAGTATTGATGCCGCCAAACCTGTGGAAGACCTGAAGCAACGTATTAAAATGCTGACAGTGGCCACAGACAAAGCAGGAGAATTTTACAAATTATTTCATGCCTACCTGTTTTCCTATGTATCACACCGCATTCCTGAAATAGCAGATGATCTGTATAAAGTAGATGATGCCATGAAAGCCGGATTTGGCTGGGAAATCGGCCCTTTCGAGAGTTGGGACCTGCTGGGCGTGGAAGCATCGGTGAAATTGATAACCGAAAAAGGACTGACCGTTGCCGGTTGGGTAAAAGATATGCTGGCAAAGGGTATCAAGACTTTCTATAAAGTAGAGAATGGTAAGAAGTTTTATTACGATGTTACTTCCCAGGCATATAAAACAGTACCCGGTGAAGGACAGTTCATTATTCTTGAGAACTTCTCCAATAATGTTGTCTGGAAAAACAGCGCCTGCAGCCTGATTGATATCGGTGATGGCGTGGTTTGCTTTGACTGGAAAACAAAAATGAATACCATCGGAGGCGAGGTGCTGGAGGGATTAAATAAAGCGGTAGACCGCGCGGAGAAAGACTTCCGGGGACTGGTCGTGGGTAATGAGGGAACCAATTTTTCTGCCGGCGCCAATGTGGGAATGATTTTTATGTTGGCGGCGGAACAGGAATTTGACGAGCTGGATATGGCGGTACGGCTGTTCCAGCGCAGCACTATGCGTTTACGTTATTCGTCGATACCGGTGGTGGTAGCGCCACACGCTCTTACCCTGGGTGGTGGTTGTGAAATGTGTTTACACGCGGATAAGGTGCAGGCGGCCGCCGAAACTTATATTGGTTTGGTGGAACTTGGCGTGGGCCTGATTCCCGGTGGTGGTGGCACTAAGGAAATGGCACTTCGCGCCAGCCTTGAGTACAAAGAAGGGCGGATTGAGGAAGAACCACTGAAAGATTACTTTATGACGGTAGCCACAGCAAAAGTAGCGACTTCCGGTTTTGAAGGATTTGATATGGGGGTATTGCGTAAAGGACACGATGAGATCACCATGAACCAGAGCCGTCTTATTGCAGATGCTAAACGCAGCGTGATTGTGATGGCAGATGAAGGGTATACCCGTCCGATCGAAAGAACAGATATTAAAGTATTGGGTCGGGGCGCACTGGGGGCCTTACTGGCAGGTGTTTACGCCATGAAGTTCGGCAATTATATCTCAGAGCACGACCAGAAAGTAACCAATAAACTGGCATATGTGATGTGCGGTGGCGATCTCACAGAGATGTCCTATGTAAGCGAACAATATTTGCTGGACCTGGAACGCGAAGCTTTCCTGAGTCTTTGTGGTGAACGCAAAACATTGGAGCGTTTGCAAAGTGTGATCAAAACGGGCAAGCCGGTACGAAACTAAAAACTGTTATTTTAATTTATGGGAAATGTAGTGAAGATTAGCCATAAGATCATTCGCTGCATTTCCCTTTTTATTTTCCACATTTATATTGTTTTTCTGTGCCAATTCTATCCTTACAAAACATCTCCAAAAGCTACGGACCTGTTCGGGCATTATCCGGCGTTTCCTTTGAAGTACCCGCCGGTAGTGTGTTTGGTGTGCTGGGCCCTAACGGCAGCGGCAAAACCACCTTACTGGGTATCGTTACCGACGTGCTGAAAGCAGATACCGGGAGTTTTACGTTATTTGATAAAACACCTACTGCCATGGAACGCAGGCAGATAGGTACTTTGCTGGAAACCCCCAACTTCTATCATTATCTCAGTGGGTATAAAAACCTGGAGATCTCCGCTGCTATTAAGCAACGGGGAAAAGATGATATCGCCCGGGTGCTGGAGATTTGTGGTCTTACGCAGCGACAGCATTCTCCTTTTAAAACCTATTCGCTGGGGATGAAACAGCGTTTAGCCATAGCGGCTGTACTACTGGGAGACCCGGATGTATTGATCCTCGATGAACCTACTAACGGCCTGGATCCTTCCGGTATTGCTGAGGTGAGAGGACTGGTGCGGAAACTGGCCGATTCCGGTAAAACAATTATCCTCGCCAGCCACCTGCTGGATGAAGTAGAAAAGGTATGTACGCATGTGGCCATTATACAGTCAGGAAAATTATTGCTGTCGGGCGCTGTAAATGAAGTGATCACCAGGAATGATTATATAGAAGTGTCGGCGGAAGATAATAATGCACTGCGCGCTCTGCTGTTGGAATATCCGGGTTGTACCGGGGTGGAAATCCACGGTACCATTGTAAAAGCATTGTTTGCCGTTGCTCCCGATGCCGCAGCCATTAACAGTTTCTGCGCAAAGCGCGGGATCTGGCTGAGCCATCTGCATTTACGTAAGAAAAGTCTTGAAACCGCATTCCTGGAAATCACTAATATCTCTGCATCATGAAACAAATTATATATACCGAATGGCTGAAAGTAAAGAGCTACCGCACCTTCTGGGTAATGCTGATCCTGGCGCTGATCATTATCCCAGCCGGCAATTTTATGTTGGCTGATAAGGTCAGCGGTAATAATTTTAAGCAGGTAGGAAAAATATTTGGTAACCCGTTAAGTTTCCCGGAGGTATGGCTCACCGTAGCCTACATAAACAGCTATATGTCGCTGCTATTTGGGCTGTTGCTGATTATCCTCGTTACCAACGAATACACTTACCGCACCAACCGGCAAAACGTTATTGATGGCTGGGAAAGAAGCCAGTTTGTATACGCCAAGCTGTTCTGGCTGGTTACCATTTCATTGTTGACCCTTGTGGTGGCTACTATAAGCGGGGCCCTGACCGGATTAATATATGGCGAAAAACCTTTTAGCCTGGAAGGATACGAATATCTGCTGTATTATTTCCTGCAGCTAAATGTAATGCTGACTATTGCCTTGTTGATCGGCGTACTGGCAAAGCGGGCCGGGCTGGGTATTGTGTTGTTTATAGCCTATAATATGATGTTGGATCAGCTGCTGTCGTTTTTCCTGAAAAGAAGCGTCGGGGCCGTTGGTGGTTTATTACCACTGCAGAGCGGAGACGAACTGCTGCCTTTCCCACTGGCAGGTAAGATGATATCTGCTGGCACGCAATACGATACTTATGTGTATATAACGGCTATGCTGGCATATATTGCCGCGGGCATCTACCTGGTTTTCAGAAAGGTATTAAAATCGGATCTGTAGAAATATCTATATATTTTACATTCTTTTAAAGCGAAATGTTTAACAGAGAGCTTAAATTTGTTGGGCAAAGCTAAATGGTGAATTATGGCAAAACAGGAACGGGTAATATTGGTAACGAACGATGATGGAATTACTGCCCCGGGTATCCGTGCATTAATTGAGGCGGTAAAACCGTTGGGCAAGGTGGTGGTGGTAGCACCGGATAGTCCGCAGTCGGGTAAAGGACATGCTATTACGATCGGAATTCCTTTGCGCTTAAACCAGGTGGATATTTTTGAGGGAATTGAAGCATGGCAATGTTCCGGTACGCCGGTGGATTGCGTGAAACTGGCCCGTGATAAAATCCTGCACGGTAAACCGGATATTTGTGTGAGCGGGATTAACCATGGCGCTAACCATTCTATCAATGTGATCTATTCTGGCACAATGTCGGCCGCTATGGAAGCTGCTATTGAAGGGATTCCTTCCGTAGGGTTTTCGTTCCTGGAATATAGTTATGATGCAGATTTTTCTTTACCGCGGAAAGTAGCATATGAAGTAACCAAACGTATGCTGGCGTCAGATTTACCTCCGGGTTCGCTGTTTAATGTGAATATTCCGATTGTTGACGAGAAGGATTTTAAAGGACTGAAAATCAGCCGGCAGGCAGATGCCAAGTGGGTGGAGGAGTTCGACGAACGTCGCGACCCGCATGGCAAAAAATATTACTGGCTTACCGGCGAATTTAAAAACAGGGATACGGGTGAGGATACGGATGTGTGGGCATTGGAAAACAACTATGCATCTGTTGTGCCGGTGCAGTTTGATCTGACTAACTATTCGCTGAAAAAGAGGCTGGAAGAAGATTGGAAAGAACTGGGAGCTAACAGCTGACACCTGATTGCTGGCAGCTAACGGCTGTTAAGGCAATCCTCATTACCAAACTACAAGCTACAAGCTAACAGCTAAATGCTATTATCGCTATGTTAAAAAAAGACAATCTTCCATTAGGAATTTTACTGGGGTTTTTAACTCCTGTAGCCGCATTTTTTCTGTACTATTTTTTCGTGATCAGAATGCAGCACAATGATGTGGGGCTTGGACAATTCCTGGGTATCTTAAAAGATAACCGGCAAATGATTCCAAAGCTCACCAGCATCTGCCTGCTGCTGAATGGATTGGTATTTTTCCTGTATACCCGGAAACGGATGGATATTACAGCCAAGGGTATTTTCCTGATGACCATGCTGTATGCGATCGGCATTTTATTGCTCAAACTGATCAGATAATTTTTAATCTTCACAAATTTGAAATATTACATTATTGCAGGAGAGGCGTCAGGTGATTTGCATGGCAGTAATCTTGTAAAACAGTTAAGACAAATTGATACGTCTGCGGATATACGCAGTTGGGGCGGTGATCTGATGGAAGCTGCCGGCGCCCACGTGGTAAAGCATTACAAGGAACTGGCATTTATGGGTTTCGTGGAAGTGCTGATGAACCTGCGGACTATTTTACGTAATATAGATATTTGTAAAAAAGATATTACCGCATTTAAACCGGATGTTTTGGTGCTGGTAGACTACCCCGGATTTAACATGCGTATTGCCGAATGGGGTAAGCAACAGGGCTATAAAATAGTGTATTATATTTCCCCGCAGGTATGGGCCTGGAAGGAAAACAGGGTGAAAAAGATTAAGCAGAGCGTAGACAAAATGCTTTGTATTCTCCCTTTCGAACAGGAGTTTTACCATAAATGGAATTATGAAGTAGAGTATGTAGGACACCCGTTGGTAGAAGTGATCAAGGCAGCAAAGGACCAACCGGCAGATGCGCCGTTGTCTGATAAGCCAGTGATTGCCGTGCTGCCGGGCAGCCGCAAACAGGAGGTAAGCGTGAAACTGCCGATTATGCTTACTATGGTTAAGCATTTTCCGGACTACCAGTTTGTAGTGGCGCAGGCTCCCAGTCTTGACGACCATTTCCTGGAAGGCTTAACCGGCCAACATCCCAATGTATCTATGGTAAAAGGCCAAACGTATAATTTACTACGTCAGGCAAAAGCCGCGCTTGTAACATCAGGTACGGCCACATTGGAAACTGCTTTGTTCGGAGTGCCTGAAGTAGTATGTTATAAAGGAAATCCTATCTCCTATTTCTTCGCAAAAAAACTGATCAAGGTTAAATACATCTCCCTGGTAAACCTGGTGATGGATAAGCTGGTGGTAAAAGAATTAATTCAGCATGATCTTACAGAAGAAAACTTACTGAAAGAACTGACAGCCCTGCTGAAAGACGAAGGCGCCAGAAGCCGTGTAATGAAGGACTATGCAGAGCTGTGGCATAAACTGGGAGAAAAGGATGCTTCCCGTCGTGCGGCAGAAGTGATCTATGAATATGCGATTGGCTGATAATGATTAATGTCTCCTGATCAGTTTGATCACCATAATAATCACCGCGATTAAAAAAAGTAAAAGCGATATTCTGTTCATCCCGTGCATCATAGCCACATAGCGTGTTTTGGGTGCATTTGGATCCTTCTTACCTATGTAGAGATACCTCAATATTTGTTGCCAGATACTTTTCATTCCTCAAAGATCGGAAATCAGTACTATTTTTGGTTCTTCTGAAAAAATAAGAACATGAAATATATGCTGTTAACGGTGGGCATGTTGCTGGCCGTTTTTTTCCAGGTGGAGGCACAGGACAATACCCCGAATCCCATGTTAACCGGCTGGGAGTTTTCCCGCGCTGACGAAGGCATCTGGCGCCCTGCCACCGTGCCAGGTACCGTACATACCGATCTGATGGCATCAAAATTAATTCCTGATCCTTTTGTCGGAACCAATGAAAAAGCCGTACAGTGGGTAGACAAAAAGGATTGGATATACCGGAAAAAATGGAAGCTAAAAAAGCAGGACCTGAATTTTGATGTGGTGGAACTGGAGTTCAAAGGTTTGGATACTTATGCAGATGTATACCTCAATAATCATTTAATACTGCAATCGACCAACATGTTTGTTTCACAGATCGTAAATGTGAAAGAATGGCTGGTAGCGGGCGACAATGAACTGCGTATCCTGTTTAAAAGCCCCATTAAAACGGATATGCCCAGGTTTTTGCAGGACAGTATTATCTATCCCGCCGGCAACGATGCCAGCGATATTCCCTTAAGTATTTATGCCCGTAAGGCGCCTTATCACTATGGGTGGGACTGGGGACCGCGCTTGGTTACTTCCGGTATCTGGCGGCCGGTATACCTGCATAGCTGGAACAAGGCCACCATTCGTGATGTGTACTGGCAACAGCTGAAACTGGATTCCGCCGAAGCAGGCATGCAGGCGGAAGTAACAGTGGAAGCCGCCGCGGCAGGGGAATATACACTGCAGCTGCAGGAAAAAAATGCGACTGGCAAAATGCCGGAACTGGCCAGGCAAACGGTGAGTTTGCAGGCAGGCCTAAACGTGATAAAAGTTCCTTTTGAGATAAAAAAACCGGTGTTATGGTGGCCTGCGGGGATGGGCAACCAGTTCAGGTATGAACTGCTGGCCAATGTGCTAAGCGGAAAAAAGGCCATTGCTACCCGTAAAACCCGGGTCGGATTACGCACTATTGAGGTGGTGAATAAGCCCGATAGCCTCGGGGAATCGTTTTATGTGAAAGTGAACGGGCAACCGGTTTTCATGAAAGGCGCCAACTATATTCCACAGGACAATTTTCTGCCAAGGGTAACCGCGGCCAAGCAGGAAAAACTGTTTCAGGATATGGTGGAATCCAACTTTAATATGGTACGTGTATGGGGTGGTGGTATTTATGAAGATGATATTTTCTACAACCTGGCAGATGAAAAGGGGATATTGGTTTGGCAGGACTTTATGTTTGCCTGTACCCTGTATCCTTCCGATCCGGCCTTCCTGGAGAATGTAAAACAGGAAGCGGCAGATAATATTAAACGCCTGCGAAATCACCCTGCCATGGCGTTATGGTGCGGTAATAACGAGGTGGCGGTGGCTATCAAAAACTGGGGTTGGCAAAGCGGTTATGCCTATACGAACAAACAATGGGAAAGTTTACTGAAAGGTTATGACCAGTTATTTAAAGAAGTGCTGCCCCAACAGGTAGCTGCCTGCCAGCCGGGTGCCTTCTATTTCCATTCGTCTCCCATCAGCAACTGGGGCAAGCCGGACGATTTTACGAAGGGCGACAATCACTATTGGGGCGTATGGCACGGCATGGAGTGGTTCGAAGCGTTTAACACACATATTCCCCGTTTTATGAGTGAGTATGGTTTTCAGTCCTTTCCATCTATGGAAAGTATCCGCACTTTTGCTACGAAGGACGATTACGATATTTTTTCCAATGTAATGCAGGCGCATCAAAAGAGCCCTGCCAAAGGGAATACGGCGATAAAAACCTATATGCTGCATTACTACCGGGAGCCTAAAGACTTTTCTTCGTTTGTGTACTTAAGCCAGGTATTGCAGGCAGAAGGTATGAAGATGGCCATAGAAGCGCATCGCAGGGCCATGCCGTATTGCATGGGTACACTTTACTGGCAGCTGAACGACTGTTGGCCGGGTGCGTCCTGGTCGGGCAGGGATTATGATGGCCGCTGGAAAGCGCTGCAGTATTATGTAAAAAATGCGTTTAAACCCCGGCTGGTATCGAGCACTATTGAAAACGGGCAGCTGTCTACCTACGTTGTTATCGACGAATACCAGGGAACAGTAGGGTTACAGCTAACAGCCGTTGATTTGAATGGTAAGGTGATCTGGCGGGAGGAGCTGCCTGATATAAAACTGCAGCGAAACACCAGCGCGAAGATTCATTCGGTTGATACGGCGGCTATTTTGAAGGGAAAAAACCCCGCAACGGTAATATTCTATGCGCAACTGCGAATTGACAATAAGGATATGGAGCGGAATATCTTTTACTTTGTTGCTGCGAAGGAAATGAACCTGGAGGTGCCACATCTCGATATCGCCACCAGCAAAGTTGCAAATGATAAAGGTGTGGTGTATATCCGGCTGAAAACTGATAAACTGGCACGGAACATTTACCTGTCGCTCGACAACGCACAGGCAACTGAACATTTCGAAGAGAATTATTTTGACCTGTTGCCCGGAGAAACGCGGACTATCAGGTTGCAGACGAGGCAGTTGCCCGAAATCATTCAACAGGCATTGAAAGTAACCACTTTGGAATCTTCTTATAAACATTGATAATGAAAAAATTCTGGATCGTATTAGGTTGCGCATGGATGGGCTTCAATGCCGCCAGTGCACAAAGCGAAGAATCGCCGTATGTCCCTGAAACAGATCAGGCAGTTGTAAAAAAACTGGATGAATGGCAGGACTGGAAATTCGGTATGATTATGCACTGGGGGCCTTATTCCCAGTGGGGAGTAGTGGAGTCCTGGAGCATTTGTCCTGAAGATGAAGGGTGGACACAGCGTAAGCCGGCAGGTATTCCCTATTATGACTACCTGAAAAAGTACGAAGCACTGGGTAAGTCCTTTAACCCGGTTCATTTTAACCCGGAAAAATGGGCCAAAGCGGCAAAAGACGCCGGAATGAAGTACCTGGTGTTTACCACCAAGCACCATGATGGCTTCTGTATGTTTGATACCAAACAAACCGACTACAAGATTACGGCGGCAGATGGCGCTTTCAGCAAAAATCCCCGTGCCAACCTTGCAAAGGAGGTTTTCCAGGCTTTCCGTGAAGAAGGGATACACGCAGGGGCTTATTTCTCTAAGCCCGACTGGCACACCGAATATTACTGGTGGAGCTATTTCCCACCCAAGGACAGGAATGTGAATTATGATCTGAAAAAATATCCGGAGAGATGGAACCAGTTCAAACAGTATACCTATAACCAGATCGAAGAACTGATGACGGGTTATGGTAAACTGGAAATTCTCTGGCTCGATGGTGGCTGGGTGCGTCCGTTAAAGCAACAGACCAAGGAATCGCTTTCCTGGAACCAAACCGCTCCGCAGGACCAGGATATTGATATGGGGAAAATTGCAACGATGGCGCGCAGCCACCAGCCTGGATTGATTGTGGTAGACCGTAGTGTTCACGGTCCCTATGAAAATTACCGTACACCGGAACAGGAAATTCCTGCAAAGCCGCTGAGCTATCCCTGGGAAACCTGTATGACCATGGGCAGTTCCTGGTCATATGTTCCGGACGATAAATATAAATCAGTGAATACACTGATCCACAACCTGGTGGACATTGTAGCCAAAGGCGGTAACTACCTGCTGAATGTGGCGCCGGGTCCTGATGGCGAATTGCACGAAGCCGCCTATGCCACCATGAAAGGTATGGGAGCATGGATGCATGTCAATGGCGACGCTATTTACGGTACCCGTGCAGTTGCGCCTTATAAGGACGGGAAGGTATGTTTTACACGTAAGAAAGATGGTAGCGTGTATGCCATTTACCTGCTGGATGAAAATGAAAAATTACCGGCTGTTATTACGTTTAAAGGCCTGACTCCTGCCAAAGGAGCACGCTTGCAAATGTTGGGAGCCAGCAATAAGCTGGTGTGGAAAACTACGGCAGACGGCGTAGCGGTGCAGGTACCTGAATCTATTCGCCAGAAAGGGTTTCAGCATGCGGTAGCGATTAAAATACCAAATGTGGAAAAGATGTGAGTTGATGTGAATTAGTGTTGATAATTAAAAAAAAGAGAGCGTCGCTTACCCGCGGCACTCTCTTTTTTGTTTTATAGACGGAAGGTGGACCCCCATTCGTCTTGGGTCGTTCATAGCCAGGGTAATCACAAATGGTAGTTTTATGAACAGAAACCCAAAAGTCTTACTGGTGGAAGATGATAAGGCCTTCGGCGGTATCGTGAAACAGCACCTCGAGCAGGCCGGCTACACTGTGGAGCATTGTTTTGATGGTGTTAGCGCCTGGAATCTTTATCTCAGGAACCGTTATGATATTTGTTTGATCGATATCGTCATTCCTAAAATGAATGGCTTTGAGCTGGCGAAGGAAATCCGTAACAGCAGCATGTTGACGCCGATTTTTTTCCTTTCCTCCGAAAAAACACGGGATGAAGACCGCATCAGCGGTTTCCAGCTGGGCGGTGATGGCTACATGATAAAGCCATTCAGCTTTGAAGAGCTGGTGAAAAGGATACGCGTTATCCTGAAATGGACCCGTCCCAACAGAACGGAGTTGCTGATAGGACATAGTCTGGGTACCTATACCTACCATTACCGGAAGCTAAAGATCTATGAAACGGAAAGTAAGTTGGTAAAAAGCAAACTATCGCCGATTGAAGCCAAAATGCTGCGCTATTTCCTGAGCAGGCCTAATATCATTGTGCAGAAAGACGAAGTGCTGCTACGGGTATGGGGAAAAGAGGATTTTTATGCCAGCCGCAGCATGGATGTTTTTATTGGCCGCATCCGGAAGCAGTTGAAACTGGAGCCCCGTGTAGAGCTGGAAACAGTCTACAATGTAGGCTTACGGCTTAATGTCCCTGAAACATTACTACCTGTTAAAATATGTGTTCCACTTACGTGACCGCGGGTCGCCGCTAACCTAAAACAATCACCGTTCCTGCCCTTTCCTGGTTTTATACCGGAAAGGGCAGGACATTTATACCAAACTCCGCTTTTTCGCGCCCCGCTTTTCTTTAGATTATATTAAATCGTAACTTTATTCCCAATGGAAACAGTGGTAGCACAAAAATATAATTTAGACGAAGAGCAGGAAAAGAAAGAGATCGTTCGGCATTACCGTGCTTTATTAAGGGCATTAAAACCCCGTTTAAAGAAAGGCGACAGGGAGCTGGTACGTACTGCTTTTGAAATGGCAGCAGATGCACACAAGGAAATGCGGCGTAAATCCGGGGAGCCTTATATCCTGCATCCACTGGCAGTGGCACAGATATGCGTGGAAGAAATCGGGTTGGGCGTACGCTCTGCCATTTGCGCATTGCTGCACGATACGGTAGAAGATACCGAAGTAACACTGGAAGATGTATCCCGTGAGTTTGGTAACGAAATTGCACATATCGTAGACGGGCTGACAAAAATATCAACCGTCATCGATTCCAGCACCAGTACCGCACAGGCAGAAAATTTCAAGAAAATATTACTGACCCTGGCAGATGATCCCAGGGTAATACTGATCAAGCTGGCTGACCGCTTGCATAACATGCGGACCCTCGACAGCATGAGCCGGGAAAAACAGCTGAAGATCGCTTCTGAAACCGTGTTTATTTATGCGCCGCTGGCGCACCGTCTTGGTTTGTACAATATCAAGTCCGAGATGGAAGACCTGGCCATGAAGTATACCGAGCAGCAAACCTACCGCGAAATAGCCAAGCGCCTCAAGGAAACCAAACGTGAGCGTACCCGCTATATCAACGAGTTTATTAAGCCTATTAAGGAAGTATTACAGGAAGAAGGCTTCCAGTTTGAGATCTATGGCCGTCCGAAGTCGATCCATTCTATCCACAATAAAATCAAAACCAAAGGCGTCGCCTTTGAAGAAGTATACGATCTTTTTGCCATCCGTATTATCCTCGACTCCTCGTTGGATAAGGAAAAGGCGGATTGCTGGAAGGTGTATTCCATTATTACGGACTTCTACCACCCCAGCCCGGAAAGGACCCGCGACTGGCTCAGTAACCCCAAATCCAATGGGTACGAGGCTTTACACGTAACGGTAATGGGCCCCAACGGTAAATGGGTGGAAGTGCAAATACGCTCCAAGCGTATGAACGACTATGCGGAAAAAGGCGTGGCAGCGCACTGGCGCTATAAGGAAGGCAGCAATGCCTCTCCCCAGCAGGAATCCAAGTTTGATCAGTGGTTTACCCAGATCCGGGAAATTCTGAACAACCCGGATTCCAATACGCTCGACTTCCTGGCCGATTTCAAGAGCAACCTGTTCACAGAGGAAATCTATGTATATACCCCCAAAGGAGACCTGAAAATATTGCCGGTCAACTCCACTGCGCTTGATTTTGCGTACTCTATCCACAGTGCGGTGGGAAACAAATGTATCGGCGCCAAAGTGAATTATAAACTGGTGCCGCTCAGCCACAAACTGCGCAGTGGCGACCAGGTAGAGATCATTACCTCCAATAAGCAGAAGCCTTCGGAAGACTGGCTCAATTTTGTGCTTACCGCCAAAGCCAAATCCAAGATTAAGGATGCGCTGAAGGAAGAAAAGCGGAAAGTGGCTATGGACGGGAAAGCTGCGCTGGAGCGTAAGCTGTCTCACATGAATATTTCGGTTAATCAACATAACGTGAATGAACTGGTACAGTTTTACAAACAGCCTTCCCCACTGGATCTGTACTACCAGGTAGCCGTGAAAAACATCGACCTGAAAGAGCTGAAACAGTTCAATGTGCTGGGTGATAAACTGGAGCCCCCAAAACCGGTAAAAGTGCCCGATCACGTACCGGAAGAACATGTGAAACATCAGCTGCCGTCCAAAAAAGACGCGGAACTGATTATTTTCGGAGAAAGTTCAGACAAGATTGCCTACAAACTGGCCAATTGTTGCCGCCCGATCCCGGGAGACGACGTATTTGGTTTTATTACCGCCAGCGAAGGACTCAAAATACACCGCACCAATTGCCCCAATGCGGCGCAGCTGCTGGCCAATTATGGCCACAGGGTAGTGAAAACCAAATGGGTAAAGAACCGGGAAATTTCTTTCCTGACAGGTTTACGTATCATTGGTATGGACGATGTGGGCGTTATCCACAAAATTACCAATATCATTTCCGGCGAGTTAAAGATAAATATCTCGGCCCTCAGTATTGAGTCAAAAGAAGGCTTATTTGAGGGGTTAATCAAGGTATATGTGCATGACAAGGAAGAACTTGACGAGCTTGTGGAAGGGCTTAAAAAGCTGGAAGGAATTCAATCTATACAACGGCTCGAGGAAACGTGATTTTATTTTAGCATTTAGTGGTTTACATTTAGCAAATGCAGCGAACCAGCTTTTACCCATTAGCTTCCAGCTTTAGTAAAGGCTGTGCAGATGATGTTATGTTGGTCTTCTCTGTATTTGCTAAAAGCTAATGGTCAAAAGCTAAAAGCTGGTAAAATTTGTATTTGTTAATATTCGCCTTAATTTTGCGACTTCTTTTAAAGCAACAACCTCCGATATTTAATTAAATCATTATGGTAGACGTTTTGTTAGGCCTGCAATGGGGCGACGAAGGCAAGGGTAAGATTGTGGACTATTTTGCCGGCAGGTACGACGTGATTGCCCGTTTCCAGGGTGGCCCGAATGCCGGGCATACACTTTATGTTAACGGACAAAAAGTGGTATTACGTACCATTCCTTCCGGTGTATTCCATGATAAGACCATTAATCTTATCGGTAACGGGGTAGTGCTGGATCCTGTAGCTTTCAAAAAAGAAAGCGAAGATATTTCGGCATTAGGTGTAGATCTGACAAAAAATCTGTTTATAGCAGAAAAAACGCATATTATTGTTCCTACGCACCGTGCGCTGGACAAGGCGTCTGAAATAGCAAAAGGAAACGATAAGATCGGTTCTACGTTGAAAGGTATAGGCCCTGCTTATATGGATAAAACCGGCAGAAACGGTTTACGCGTGGGCGATGTATTATCCCCTGATTTTAAACAGCTGTATGAGAAACTGAAACATAAACACCTGCAGCTGTTATCTCAATACGATATCAACGAGTTTACGGAAGATATTGCCAACTGGGAAAAAGAGTTTTTCGAAGCAATTCCTTTCCTGCAGAAAATGAACGTGGTAAGCGGAGAATATTTCCTGAATGAAAAACTGAAAGCTGGTAAAAAAGTACTGGCGGAAGGTGCGCAGGGAAGCATGCTGGATGTTGATTTTGGTACTTATCCGTTTGTAACTTCTTCCAATACCATCTCTGCCGGCGTTTGCACCGGTTTAGGTATTGCGCCGCAGTGGATCAAAGAAGTGATTGGTGTTACCAAAGCTTATTGTACCCGCGTTGGTAGCGGTCCTTTCCCTACCGAACTGCACGATGCCACCGGCGAACACCTGCGTGCTGCCGGCCATGAATTCGGCGCCGTTACCGGCCGCCCACGCCGCTGTGGCTGGATTGATCTGGTAGCCCTGAATTACACCTGTATGATCAGTGGCGTAACCCAGCTCGTTATGACAAAAAGTGATGTACTGGATGAATTTGATGAAGTGTTAGCTTGTACTGCCTACGAAATTAACGGTCAGCAAACGAAACAACTGCCTTTCCAGTTAACCGGTCTGGACATTAAACCTGTACTGGAAACGTTTAAAGGCTGGAGTGATAAAACATCTACCTGCAAGCAATTCAACGAGTTACCAGCCGAAATGAAAGCGTTTGTTGCAGCAGTAGACAGCTACCTGGGCGTGCCCGTGAAATACGTTTCCAACGGACCCGGACGCGATCAGATCCTCGAAAAGTAGAAGCAAAAAAGTAAGGAAAAAAAACGGCAAAAAAAATTTGGCGAATAAAAAAAACTATTAAAACTTTACGGCAAAGAAATAAGGCAACCTATTATGAAATCAAAATCTGATAAAGAGAAAGAGACCAAAAAAACTACTTCTCCTAAGACTGCAAAAGACGCTCCTAAAGCTGCGGCCAAGCCTAAGAAAGAGGTGGATGATGATGATGATGAGGAAGATGATGATGAAGATGTGAAACCTTCTAAATCTGCCTCAAAGAAATCAGATAAGTCCGCGTCTAAATCGAAGCGTAAAGACGATGATGAGGATGGCGATGATGACGGAGACGATGACGGAGATGACGTCGATGATGCCTGGGAAAAGGGTGAGGATGAGGATTATGATCCTGATTTTGAAGAATTTGACATGCCTAAGTCAAAAGGTAAACGCGGTCGTCCAAGCACCGGTGGCAAAAAAGCGGACGATGACGACGATCTGGGCATCGATGATGAATTCAAAGACATGGATCTGTTCAATGATCGCTTTGATGATGACGATGATGATTTTTAAGCACTAAAACGCGATTGTTATCAGGATATTCCACACTTTTCCGGTAGATAATCAACAAATATTTAAACAACAAATGTTGGATTGGGGAAACCAGTTCAACATTTGTTGTTTTTTAGACAATAATAGTTACGATTCTCCCTGGCACCAATACGAAGCAATACTGGCCGCTGACGCCTTAGTAACCCTCGAAGTAACCGCCGGAAACGCTTTCCCGGCCTTACAGGCGTTTTATAATACTCATCAGGACTGGCTTTTCGGACACCTCGCCTACGATCTCAAAAACGAGACCGTACCGGGGCTGCAGTCGCAACACTACGATGGTATCGGCTTTCCTGATATGTGCTTCTTCCTTCCGCGCGTAGTAATACAGCTGCAAAAAGGACAGGTTCATATCGGCGGCGAGTCGTTCAGCGAACAGGATGCGTATGCGGTATATACCGCCTGTTTGCGTATGCCCGTTCACGTAGCCAACGTGCGTAACTCCCCGTTGCAGCCGCTACAGAGCCGCCTCGATCATCGCCGCTATATTACCGCAGTAAAGGCATTACAGCAGCATATTCTGCAGGGAGATTGCTATGAGGTTAACTTCTGCCGGGAAAATTATATGGAGCAGATCAGCGTACATCCGCCGGCGTTATTCGCGCAGCTGAATGCGTTATCGCCCGCACCATTTGCGGCATATTACCGCCTGGATCAGCGCTATATGGCTTGTTCCAGCCCCGAACGTTTTATGCAGAAAAAAGGAGATACGGTTATTTCCCAGCCTATTAAAGGTACCAGCCGCAAAGATCCGGATCCGGTCATCGACAGGCAACTACAGCAACAGCTGTTCCACAACGCAAAAGAGCGCGCTGAAAACGTGATGGTGGTAGACCTGGTACGTAACGACCTGTCGCATACCGCATTACAGGGTACAGTGAAAGTAGCAGAGCTTTTCGGGATCTATTCCTTTGCCAATGTACATCACATGATTTCTACCGTGGCCGCGCAACTGCCGCCACAGCTGCCTTTTACTGAAGTGCTGCGTACCGCCTTCCCAATGGGCTCCATGACGGGCGCTCCCAAAATAAGGGTGATGCAATTGATAGAACAATATGAGCAAACCCGCCGTGGACTATATTCCGGAGCGGTAGGTTATATTACGCCTGCAGGAGATTTTGATTTTAATGTGGTCATCCGCAGCATGTTGTATAATGCCGGCAATCAATACCTCTCTTTTCAAACCGGATCAGCCATCACTTTTTACAGCGATCCTGAAAAGGAATGGGAGGAATGTTTACTGAAAGCAGCAGTGATGGAGAAAACCATTACCGGCTGAATAGCTGCTCCATGGCCTCATTGATAGTGGGGTAGGAAAACTGGAAACCCGTTTGCTGTATTTTCGCTGAAGAAGCCTGTACACTTTTTAATACTTCCACACTCATTTCCCCCATGGCCATTTTCAGGGCAAAAGCAGGTACATAAGTGGTCATGAAGCTACGTCCTTTGGCGATCCTGGCCATACTGAGCACCAACTCCCGGTTGTTGACCGGATTGGGGCTTACTGCATTGTATACGCCTTCGAGTTTATCGTTGACAATAGCGTTGAAGTACAATCTTACGATATCATGAATATGGATCCAGGGCACATACTGTTCGCCGGAACCCAAGATGGTGGCAAATCCGAAGCGGAGAGGTTTATAAAATTCCTTCAGGGCGCCGCCATCCCGGCTTAATATCATACCGGTACGGAATATAACCAGCTTCTTATTCAGCGTGGTAACTTTTGAGATGCTTTGTTCCCATGCATTTGTAGTGGTAGCCAGGAAATCGGTATAAGGCGGATCGGTTTCTGTAAAAGCATGATCCTTGTACTCACCGTAATAACCGGTAGCGGAAGCACTGATCACTTTTCTGACCTTATTCGGAATGGATTGCAACGCGGTAAAAATAAGTTCGCTGCTTTTGGTACGACTGTCAACGATTTCTTCCTTGCGGGCGGCCGTCCAGCGTTTTTCACCTACATTGGCACCCGCAAGATGTACTATATAGTCCGCCTGTTGAACGGCTTCTTTATCTATCGTTTGTGTATCAACGTTCCAGTGGGCATATGTTACTGCCTTATTGCTGCCCGCCTCAGGACGCCTGCTAAGGATAATTACCTTGTAGCCGCGCTCCAGCAGCAGCTGCGTCAATGCCGTACCAACGAGTCCTGTTCCACCGGTTATAATAACGGTCTCCATTCAGAAATAGCTACTTTTAAAAATATTTTATAAAAATACACAATAAATCGGGCCTTTTGGAATTTATGTAGAGGCAGGACTTACCAGCGTTAAATTGACAACTTAATTTCTGAATTTTAGTGTAAGTTTGAAAATAGTACCCGCAAGAGTGCTATCTGCTTTATCAAATATTTTCTGAAATCTATATTACCGCATGCATACGCTATACCGCCTACAGTTAGTATTGTTGCTGCTTTTCGCCGGCACGGCAGCGATGGCCCAGAAAATCACCTATTCAGAACCCGAAAAGGATGACTATAAGAGTACGGAGTTTGAGATTATAGGTAAGGTGGCCGGCAATATCCTGGTGTATAAAACCGATCGGGGAGACTATGTTGTATCGGTATACGATAATGGGATGGAGTTGAAGAACAGGGTGAAACTGGACTTTCTGCCCCGTAAGGTCATCAGCATGGACTTTGTAGCCTACCCGGATAAGGTACTCATGATCTACCAGTTCCAGCGTAAAGATGCGGTATACAGCTTTTGCGCTACCATGTCGCCGGAGGCCACCTTCAGTGAACCCCCGCTGTTGATCGACTCTACCCGCATCGGTATGTACTCAAAAGAGAATAAAGTATATTCTGTTGAAGTGTCGGAAGACAAGAACCGCATTATGGTGTATAAAATCAACCAGGACCGGGAAGACAACAATGTGTTTTATACCTTCTTGTACGACAGTGCTATGAGCCTGGTGAATAACAGCCGCCTGGCGCTTCCTATGCAGAAACGGCAGTTCCTGAGCAACTTCAATCTCACCAATACCGGCGACTTTATCTTTAATAAGCTGGAACGTACGTCAAACAGGGACTATGTAGTGAGCGGCAGCCTGGTGGTTAAACGTTCGCTGGTCGATAGTTTTGAGACCGCTCAACTGGGATTCAAAGCCCAGTTGCTGGATGAGATAAAAATGAAACTTGATAACAATAAGCATACGGCGCTGATTACCGCGTTTTATTATAAGCAGAAAAGAGGGAATGTAGAAGGTTTATATCTCTATAAATACGACTATGGTAATTATAAAGCCCTATACGAAAGGTCGCAGGTATTTCCGGACGACCTGAAAGCGAATGCCCGCGGAGAGTCCAGTACCAATGCTGCCTTTAACGACTATTTTATCCGTAAAATCATCAATACTGCCAATGGCGGATTCCTGCTAACGGCAGAATCGTTCTCCACTTCCTCGCGCTACCAGCCCTGGAACCGGTGGAACTATATGTACGGCAGTCCGTATAGCGGTATGTATGCCCCTTATTATTACTCGCCTTACTCTTCCATGTATTATAACCCTTACTACTGGAACAACTCCCAGGGCCTGCGTTATCACTACGATAACGTAGCGGTATTGTCTTTCGACGACGAGGGTAATATGCAGTGGAACAACTTTGTGCATAAGAGCCAGTATGACGATAATGCGGATCTGTATTTGTCTTACCTGATGGTAAACGTGGGCAGTGAACTGCGTTTCCTGTATAATGAGCTGGACAGAAGAAATTATATGCTGACGGATGTAAGTCTTGCCCCGGGAGGTAAAGTGAACCGAATGCCTACCCTGCGTAACCTGGATAAGGGTTTTACCTGGATGCCCCGTTACGGAAAACAAATCAGCGGTCGTACTGTTGTGATACCATGTATCTACAGGAATTATATTTGCTTTGCTAAAATTGACTTTTAATCACACCTTTGCACTGTGATAAGATTTTTCCGTTCAGGCAATCCGCTTACGGTATTGCTGCTGCTGATATATACACTGGTCGTTAAGTTTTACTATCTGCTTCATCCATCTACCTTTATGGCAGACGGATCGGAGGGGCTTTTGTATCACCTGCTGGTGAGATGGATGCATAGTTTTGCGGGCGATAGTCCCCTGTTCTTTACCTCCCTGGCGGTGTTGTTGCTATTTCTGCAATCGCTGCTGTTTACCCGTATCATCAACCATCACCGGTTATTTCCACGGCCTACGTATTTGCCGGCTATGTGTTTCCTGCTGTTTACTTCCATGTTGCAGAGCTGGAACGTATTTTCACCGGCTTTGCTGGTGAACCTGATTATGTTGTGGGTATTTACCAGTATAACGGAGCTGTATACACGTACTTCTGCCCGGGATGTGGTGTTTAATATAGGATTTGCGCTGGGGGTGAGCGGACTGTTTTATTTCCCTTCGGTGATTTTTTGTTTCCTTTTGCTGGCGAGTATGCTGATCATGCGGGCTTTCCGGCTGGCGGAGTGGATCATTGCCCTGCTGGGGCTGATTTGCCCGCTTTACCTGATGGGTACCTACCTGTTTCTGACCGGGCAGATGACGTTGCTGCGGAAGATCCCTAACATCGGCGCATCGCTGCCTATGATCACCGACTACAAGGTATGGGGCGCAATGGTGGCGAGCTTGCTGTTTTTTGTGATCGGATGGTTGTTGTTACAACGTCCGTTGAAGAAAATGTTGATACAGGGCCGCAAGATATGGGCGGCATTAATCATATATGTGGTGGTAGCCACCCTGGTGCCCTTTTTCAATGTCAACTTCACCGCGGCTTACTGGGTACTGGCCATTTTACCGATTTCCATGTTTGCGGGTAACGTTTTTTGGTCGGTTACCAACGATACTTTTGCCAACATAATCCACTTCATTATGCTGGCATATGTAATCGTAATGCAATATTTCTCCTGATTTCTCTATTTTAAGCCGCTGATTACCAGTAATTTGTTAAATCGGGACAAACGGCAATGGAAAATTGCGAACGGCGAAGTAATTTTGTCCTTTCCCAGTAGATTTGTCATTAGTGAAAATCATGATAAAAACGTTGGGAAAAACAGTTTTTAAAAGCATTATTTACACATAAACACAAAACATTTTCAGATGAAATTTGGCGTTGTCACCTTTCCCGGTTCTAATTGTGATCATGATATGATTGATTCCCTGCGTAACGATCTGGGTCAGGAAGTTATAGAACTGTGGCATAAGGACAAGGATCTGAGTGCATTCAGCACGGAAGATTGTATCGTATTACCGGGTGGTTTTTCCTATGGTGACTACCTGCGTTGCGGCGCTATCGCGAGATTTAGTCCGATGATGCAGAGTGTGATTGAATTTGCCAATAAAGGTGGCCGTGTAGTAGGTATTTGTAATGGCTTCCAGGTATTATGTGAAGCAGGTTTGCTGCCGGGCGTATTACTACAGAACCAGCACCAGCAATTCATCTGTAAAAATGTATACCTGAAAAGCGAAAATACTACTGCCTCCTTTACCAAAGATGTGGCTGGCAGACCGCTAATGATCCCTATTGCACACGGAGAAGGCCGCTACTATGCCGACGATGCCACCCTGGATGAGCTGTTTAAGAACAACCAGGTACTGTTCCGCTACTGCGATGAGTTTGGCAACATTATTGAATCTGCTAACCATAACGGCGCCATCCGTAACATAGCAGGTATCTGTAACAAAGGCAGAAATGTTTTTGGTATGATGCCTCACCCGGAAAGGGCCACCAGCCTGGCCCTGGGTAATACAGACGGGCAGCTGATTTTACAGAGTCTGATCAACAACAATTAATAGATTAAATCAACCAACCAACCAATTAAAAAGAAAAGCATGAAAAAATTATTAACAGCACTGGCTTTGTTCGCCTTGCCCATCCTGGCAAGCGCTCAGATAGAGAATCCGGTAAAATGGAGCTTTACAGCCAAGAAGGTAAATGCCGCTACCTACGAAGTACACGCTACGGCCACTATTGACGGCGGCTGGCACGTATATGCGCAGGAAGCAGGAGAGGGACCAGTACCTACCTCCTTTAAGTTTGCAAAAAATCCGCTGGCTACTCCCGCAGGTAAAGTGACGGAAGTAGGTAAACTGCACAAATCATTTGACAAGAACTTTAACTCTGAGCTGAAATACTACGAAAGCACAGTAGATTTTGTTCAGAAAGTAACCGTAAAAGGTAAAGCTGCTACCAAAGTAAAAGGTTCTGTAGAATACATGGTGTGCGATGACCACCAGTGTTTACCTCCCAAGGAAGTAGAATTTGCCGTGAGTGTTGGAGGAAAATAATTTGCATCCGGTAACTGATAACATACTCGTAGAACGAGTTCCTTTCAACAGGAACTCGTTTCTTGTTTTTCTCAGATCTATATTATTTAAAGCCTATTGACTTTATGAAGCATCTGCTTTCATTTTTGATACCTGTCTTTGCCATTTTTGCGCTCAGCGCAAATGCGCAGGACTCCAGCCCGAAGCCTGTTAAATGGCAGTTTTCCGCAGAGAAGAAAAATGACCGGGAATATGTGCTGCACCTGAAGGGCACTATAGAAAAAGGCTGGCTGCTTTTTTCTACTACCATGGGAAATGATGATCCTAATACAAGAGTGGTGCTGGATAGTGCTTCGGCAACTGTTGCCAGTATTACAGAGGTTAAGGAGAATGGTAAATTAAGTACCCGTAAAGAACCGCTCTTTGACAATTTAGAGATCAAATACTTTGAAAATACAGTTGACCTGGAAACAACTGTAAAATTCACAGCAGCCGTTCCCGCTTCCTTTAAAGGCAGTGTCAATTATATGGCACTGAAAGGAGAAGAGGCGATTGGTCCTGAAGAGGAAGCATTTAAATTTAACAAAGATGCTTCCGGAAACCTGACTAGTGTGGCAGCAGGTTTGCAGGAATCCTCCGACAATGCTCAAACACTTAAACGTACTGCCATTGATTTACAGCATCCTGTAAAAGACTGTGGCGGCACTGGTCAAGAGGGAGGTGCGAAGAAAAGCCTGATGGGACTCTTTATCTTGGGAATGTTAGGTGGCTTTATAGCCTTGTTTACCCCCTGCGTTTTCCCAATGATACCATTAACAGTATCTTTCTTCACCAAGCAGTCAAAGGATAGAAAAAAAGGTGTAATGAATGCTATTATATACGGGTTCTTTATATTCCTGATATATGTGTTGCTGAGTTTACCATTCCATTTTCTTGACTCATTGAATCCGGAAATTCTGAATAATATTTCCACCAATATTTGGTTAAATCTGGCCTTTTTCGTCATATTTATTGTATTCGCTATTTCGTTCTTTGGATATTTTGAAATTCAAATGCCAAGTAGTCTCGCGAATAAAGTGGATGCGAAAAGCAGTGTTGGTGGTATGGTGGGTATTTTCTTCATGGCACTAACGCTCGCCTTAGTGTCCTTCTCATGTACAGGTCCAATTTTAGGTTCCTTGCTGGCAGGTTCATTATCAACAGACGGTGGTGCTATTCAGTTAACGGTGGGGATGGCTGGTTTTGGATTTGCACTGGCGTTACCTTTTGCATTATTTGCCTTATTTCCAGGATGGCTTAACTCTCTACCAAAATCTGGTGGATGGCTTACCTCTGTCAAAGTGGTGTTGGGCTTTCTTGAATTGGCGATGGCAATCAAATTCCTCTCAAATGCAGATCTCGTAAAGCATTGGGGAATTCTGAAACGTGAGGTATTCTTTGCAATCTGGATAGTTATCGGCATTTGCATTGTGTTATATCTCTTTGGTAAGATCCGTTTTCCACACGATTCGCCAATAAAGAAGTTAAGTAAGGGTAGAATTGGGCTGGCATTGGTTTTCCTGGTGTTTACACTTTATCTGCTTCCTGGCGTAACAAACACCAGGTATGCCAATCGTTCGTTGATCAGCGGGTTTCCTCCGCCATTGAGTTACAGCATTTATGGCGCGGACGCCGCCAAAGGTGTAGAGCCTAATGTTCTCAACGACTATGAAAAGGCCCTGAAGCTGGCTAAAGAGCAGAACAAGCCATTATTACTCGATTTCACCGGTTGGGCATGTGTTAACTGCCGAAAAATGGAAGAAAACGTATGGCCGAAAGATGAAGTAAAAGTATTAATAGAGAAGGATTATATACTGGTTTCTCTCTACGTGGATGATAGAAAGATGTTACCAGAGGATCAGCAATTCCTTTTCACAACCAGTAATGGCTTCAAAAAGGAGATTAAGACCATTGGTGATAAATTTGCCACCATGCAAACAGAGAATTTTGCTAATAATTCTCAACCATTTTATGTGCTCATCAGCCCTGATGAAAAGCTCCTAACCCATCCGGTGGGGTATACGCCTGATCCAAAGGCATATGCCAATTGGCTGAAATGCGGTTTGGAAGCATATAAAAGTGCCAAGTAAATAGAGTATTATTCTAAAACAATGAAGGCTGCGCAAACTGCGCAGCCTTCATTGTTTTAGAATAATATTGTTCTTAGAAAGCATAATTCAACAATTCTGCTGCGCCGATTTTATCCTGCTGGCGATTGGTCAGGTTCTTTATACTCATGGTATTCTCCTGCAGTTCTGATTCTCCAAGAATGATAACATACGGAATACTTCTTTTATCCGCATATTTCATTTGTTTATCCATCTTGGCATTTTCGTGAAATAATTCTGCTGCAATGCCTCTTTGCCGTAGCTGCATCATATATCCGAAAGCTGTGCGGGCACTGGCTTCTCCGAGATTAAGGAACAGTACTTTTGTAGATTGTTGTGCTGTTTCCGGAAACAGTTTCAGTTCTTCCAGCACATCGTAAATACGATCTACGCCGAAGGAGATACCTACGCCGGAAATACCTTTCAGGCCAAAGAGGCCGGTCAGATCATCATACCGGCCGCCGCCGCCGATGCTGCCCATTTTTACGCTGGCAGGAGCTTTCACTTCAACAATCATCCCGGTATAGTAGTTCAGGCCTCGTGCCAGGGTTACATCGATAATTGGCGCAGTATTAAAGCTGGTATATCCTGAATTAATAACAAAAGACAATTCTTCTATACCCTTTAATGCGGTTTCGGATGAATGTAACAGGTCTTTTAATTGTGCCAGTTTTTCCTCACTGCTGCCGTCAATAGCCAGGAATTTCTCAATTGTAGTAATATCAGTATCCGTTAAACCTCGCTCCTGCAGCTCTTTTTTAACCCCGTCGGCACCTATTTTATCGAGCTTGTCGATGGAAATGGTAATATCTGTGAGTAAATCAGTTTTGCCGATTACTTCAGCGAGGCCAAAGAGGATTTTGCGGTTATTGATGCGTAGTTCATAACCCTGCATATTTAATTTGGTCAATACCGTATCGTATATCAGTAATAACTCTACTTCATTCAGTAAGGAATTACTTCCCACAACATCTGCATCGCACTGGTAAAACTCCCGGTAGCGGCCCTTCTGGGGCTTGTCTGCGCGCCATACGGGTTGCATCTGGTAACGCTTGAATGGTAATGCCAGTTCATTCTGATTCATCACCACATAGCGTGCAAACGGAATGGTAAGGTCATAGCGCAGGGCTTTTTCAGTGATGGCAGCTACCAGTTCCCTGTTATCTTTGGCATGTTGCGCGTTCGTATATATGTCTCCGTTGTTCAACACCTTGAACATCAGTTTATCTCCTTCTTCTCCATACTTTCCTGTCAGTGTCGATAAATTCTCCATGGCAGGCGTTTCCAGCGGCTGGAAACCAAATACCTCAAAGGTTTCCCTGATGGTTTGAAAAATATAGTTACGTTTTCTTACTACCACCGGGCCAAAATCACGGGTGCCTTTAGGAATACCGGGTTTTATCATCTCAAAAAATTATTAAAAGTTTTATTGTTGTTGGTCCACGATCTGTTCGCAGGCCGCATAAATCATTTTATATACCGGGGCAAACAATGCATCATCAAACCAGGGGTCGGGTACGTCCTGTTGTTCGGGCAGCAGGAAATGTACTTTCGCCTTGTCGGCTTCATTGCGGGCTTTGCGTACTACATCGGTATAGTTGCTTTTGTCCATCACGTAAATGAGGTCAAATGCGTCAAAGTCGGTTGCCTGGAACTGTCGGCCCCGCAAACCGGAGATATCTACTCCATGTCGTTTGGCTTCTTTTACAGAACGGTGGTCGGGCGAATGGCCGACATGCCAGTTGCCTGTACCGGCGGAGTCAATTTCCCAGCCCAGTCCTTTTGCGTTAACCAGTTGTCTCATAATCCCTTCTGCCAGGGGGGAACGGCAAATATTACCCAGGCAAACCATCAATATCTTCATACAAACGAATATTTCAATATCAGGCCGCAAACCTACAAGATATTATGGAAATGTGCATTCATTTGCATCCTTATAATGCAAACAAGCACAAAAAGTGGGAATTTCCCGGTTATAAAGCAATATTTGATACAAAGCATAAAACACGGGAAATGATAGAATTTTAAATCAAAAAATTACAACATGTTGAAAAAACGCCTCAGATTGCGGCCAGATAAGTAATAGAATGCGGTTTTGTTGCAATTTTTTAACATTCTTCTAAAATTCTCTATGCCCGATTAAAAAATTTTTTTTTGTATAATTGTAATTCGCAACATGGAAACACACGAAGAACAAACAGGCAGACGACAGGAAAACAGGTATCGGCCAATGGGAGAGCTGATCAGGGGGTTATTTTTTATACTCTTTGGTTTGTTCGCAATTTTTGCAGAAAAACTGGGAATGGCACAATTCCGTATCTCTCCTTCAGCAATGACTGCCGGAGGTGTGGTATTACTAATCTACGGCCTCTTTAGGGTTTATAATGGAGTCAGGAAACTTTTTTTTAACAGGAACTAAGGAGGTGTGATATGTTTTTCAGCTTAAGAAAGATGAATGCTGTATATTTAGCGGCAGCTATTTTGATGATGGCCGCTTGCGGGCCCAATCCAAATGCAAAAAAATTAGATACAGCCACAGAAGGCACCATCCGCATCAGCGTGGATGAAACCTATAAGCCACTGATAGATTCTGAAATAAAGGTTTTTGAATCACTGTATCCCAAAGCGCATATCATCCCTTCGTATAAACCGGAGGCAGAATGCTTTAAAGATCTTTTAAATGATAGTGCCAGGATGGTGATCGTGACGCGCGATTTCAACCAGCAGGAACTCGAATATTTCAAGCAACTTAAAATCAGGCCTAACAGCCTTTTACTTGCCTGGGATGCGCTTGCCCTGGTGGTGAACAAAAGCAATCCGGATTCTATACTGAATATGGAACAGGTTCGCGGCATCATGAACGGCACCAACACGGATAGGAAATGGCAACTGGTGTTTGATAATGCCAACTCAAGCACCGTGCGGTATATCATGGATTCCATTAATATGGGTAAGCCTCTGCCAACGAATACGATGGCTGCTAAAACCAACCCGGAGGTGGTGGACTATGTGTCAAAAAATAAAGACGCGATTGGTGTGATAGGCGTAACCTGGATCTCCGATCCCGCCGATTCACTGTCGATGGCTTTTACAAAACAAGTATCTGTGGTGAAGTTAAGAGCAGACAATGGTTCGGATTTTGTTAAACCATACCAGGCGTACATTGGTATCGGCACCTATCCATTAAAGCGCGGTTTCTTTTATTGTCTGAAGGAACCTTATCATGGACTGGGCACTGGATTCGCCACCTTTCTCGGCAGTTATGAAGGACAACTTGTTATCAAGCAGTTCCGTTTATTTCCGGCCAGATTGAATGTAGTTTTCAGAGAAGCCAATCTTAAGTAGAAAAAACACAACTAAAACTAAAAAACCAGATTGCATGAACAAACGGAACAGTTTAATCGTAGCATTGCTTTGCGTTGCCTCCAGCGGCGCAATGGCCCAATCTGTGGAGGATGGATTGAAAGACCTGTATTATGGTAAGTATCTGTCTGCCAAGCAGAATTTTGAGAAAGTGATTGCGGCAAAGCCTACGGAGGACAAAGCCTATTATTATCTCGGTATAGCACAGCTAGGACAGGAAGATGTAGCAGGTGCTACCGCTACCTTCCAGAAAGGTTTACAGGCAGTACCTACCTCTGCTTTACTGCAGGCTGGTATGGGCCGTATTGATTTGCTGAAGGGCGATGCTGCTGCTGCAAAAACAAAATTTGAAGCCGCCAGCGCCGCTACACAGGGCCGCGATGGTGATGTTGCCCGTGCTATAGCTGATGCCAGCTCAGAAATTAAAGGTGGTGATCGCGCTTATGCCCTCACTGTAATGGAAAAGCTCCTGAACAACGAAGGCCGCAAAAAGAAAGAACAATACACTGCAACCGCAGCTGACTATATCGAACTGGGTGATGCTTACCGCTTCCTGGGTGGTGAAAATGGTGGTAAAGCCATTACTACTTATGAAAAAGCGCTGGAAGTAGATCCAAACAACGCTGAAGCCGTAATGAAAGAAGGTTTGGTGAACTACAACGCCAGACTGAAAGCAGAAGCAGTGGCAGACTATACGAAAGCTACCAATATGGACCCTAAATATGGTCCTGCTTTCTATGAGCTGTTTAACTTCTACATTACACCTAAGAAAGACCAGTTATCCTGGGAAAATGCTGCTAAATACCTGGAACAGTACATGGCAGTAGCTGACCCGGCAGATAAAACAAAGAATGAATACCTGGGTGCTTATATCTCTTTCTTCAAGAAAGATTATGATGCCGCTATCAGCAAAGGTCAGGCTAGCCTGCCAAATGCAGACGCTTTTTATCAGAACAAGCTGAGCTTACTGATCGGTGATGCTTACCTCCAGAAAGGTGATTCCCTGAACGCAAAGAAAGTAATGGATGAGTATACCGCAAAAGTGGGTGAATCCAAACTGGATTCCAATGACTACAAATTGCTGAGCACCATTTACATGCGTCTGAAATCCAGCGATTCTGCAACCCAGAACCAATACACCACTAAAGGATTGGCTTACCTGGAAAAATATGCGGGATCTATCACTGCTAAAGATCCGGAAACCTTTATCCAGATTGCAGAACAGCTGAAAGCAGCTAAGAACTATACCGCTGCAGCTGAATGGTACGAAAAAGCTAACGAATTATCTGTAGCTAACAAAGTACAACTGCAAGCCATTGATTACTTCAACGTAGGGCTTAACTATTTCTATGGTGGCGTAGGAGTGACTCCGTATGACACTACACTGCTAAATAAAGCAGATATGGCCTTCCAGAAAGTAATCGAAGTAAAACCAGACCTGGGTACCGGTTATTACTGGAGAGGTTATACCAACAACGCGAAAGATCAACAGGCGCAGGCTGGTATAGCTAAGCCTTACTACGACAAATACATAGAAATGTCTGAAGGCGACCCTGGTAAAAATAAGAGTACGCTGATAAAAGCTTACAGCTATGAAATGCTGTACTACTATTACAAGGAAGATAAAGCCAATGTGAAGGTATATTCTGATAAACTGACAGCATTAGACCCGAACAACGAAACAGCCAAGCAAATCACTGAAAACATGGCTGCCCGTGAAAAAGCTGCTAACAAGCCAGCTACTAAACCAGCTGCCAAACAAGGTCAGAACAAGAAATAAGTATTAATTATATATAATAATTAGAAAACCTCCTGTACCCACAGGAGGTTTTTTAGTTTCCGGTTGGTGAAAAAAGATAATATTTTACCTGCTAATAGATTTGATAATTGGTCAACTTACAGTATTTTTGCGCATTCGGACAATGTTTTTATCGGGAAGCTTATGTATACAGACACTGTATTTTTGTCAGCAACGACTACTCCTTTTAGCTATTTCCCTATTGTATTGCAACTGGTTGCAGCTTTAGGTTTCGTAGGGATCACGATGTTAGCTACTCACTTTTTGGGTCCCAAACGCAAAACCAGCGATAAGCTTATTAACTTCGAGAGCGGGATCGAGCAAAAGGGCAACGCCCGGCAGCCGGTAGCTATCAAATACTTTCTGACCGCTATTCTTTTCGTGTTATTTGATGTGGAAGTCATCTTTTTCTACCCTTATGCTGTCAATTTCAGGGAGCTGGGATGGGAAGGCTTTATGGCTGTGCTGATGTTTGTGGGCTTCTTTTTGTGTGGATTTATCTATATCACAAAGAAGGGTGCACTGAAGTGGGAAGACTAATTTTAAAACGCTAAATTAAATCAAATGGCTCGTCCGGTTCAATATAATAACAAGGTGAAGACGGTGGAAATCCCTGAGGGATATTCCGGAGAGGGATTTTATGCCACATCTTTTGACAAGGTAATTGGCCTGGCTCGTAAGAACTCGATCTGGCCTTTACCATTTGCTACTTCCTGCTGTGGTATCGAATTCATGGCTACCATGGCGGCTACTTACGATATGGCCCGTTTCGGAGCAGAACGTATGGCTTTTACGCCGCGTCAATGTGATTTGCTGATGGTGATGGGTACTATTTCAAAAAAAATGGGCCCTATTGTGCGCCAGGTATACCTGCAAATGGCAGAACCACGCTGGGTAATGGCCGTTGGTGCCTGCGCCTGCAGCGGCGGTATCTTTGATACCTACTCTGTATTACAGGGTATTGACCAGGTAATTCCGGTAGATGTATATGTGCCCGGATGCCCTCCAAGACCGGAAGGTATTATCGATGGCTTTATGAGAATACAGGACCTGGTAGGTCAGGAAAGCCTGCGTCGTCGTAACTCCGACAGGTATAAAGAACTGATGGAGGCCTACGGTATCAAGTAAGAAGGGGAATGGTTTATTGTAAATCGTAAATTTCAAATTGTTAATGTCTTTAACAAACGAACGCATACAGCAACGCCTGACGGAGAAGTTTGGAGATGTGCTTACCGGCTTTGAAGAGCCGTTTGGGCTGCTAACCTTCACCGCACAGAAAGATTATAACCTGAAAGTAATGCAATTCCTGTTTGATGATGAGGAATTGCGTTTTCGTTTTTTAACAGATATCACTGCGGTGCATTATCCTGAAAGAAAAAATGAAGAACTGGCAGTTGTATATCATCTGCACAACCTGCAGGACAATATCAGGCTGCGCCTGAAAGTATTTGCACCTGTTGCACAACCGGATGTTTTCACCGCTACAAAACTGTATGAATCGGCAAACTGGATGGAGCGCGAAACCTACGATTTCTTCGGGATCAACTTTGTTGGGCATCCTAACCTGATACGCGTACTGAATGTGGATGAAATGACCTATTTCCCTATGAGAAAGGAATTTCCGCTGGAGGACTCCATGCGTATTGATAAGGATGATGAGATGTTTGGAAGGGGAGGAACTATTTAATACAACCAGGTTATGTTAGATCAGAAGCAACATATAAAACTGCCGGAAGGCTCTATAGAAAAAGATACGCAAACGCTTAACCTGGGTCCTACTCACCCGGCTACGCATGGCGTATTTCAGAACATTCTGGAAATCGATGGCGAACGTATCGTAAGCGCTGTTTCTACCGTAGGGTATATTCACCGTGCTTTTGAAAAGATAGCAGAACGTCGCCCCTACTACCAGATTACACCACTCACAGATCGTTTGAACTACTGCTCCGCGCCTATTAACAACATGGGCTGGATACTCACCGTAGAAAAACTCCTGGGTCTTGAAATGCCTAAGCGAGTAGATTATATGCGCGTGATCATCATGGAGCTGGCACGTATTGCAGATCACCTGATCTGTAGCTCCGTAATGGGAGTAGATACCGGTGCATTAACCGGTTTCGTATACGTAATGACCTACCGTGAACTCATATACGAAATATACGAGGAAATATGCGGTTCCCGTTTAACCACTAATATTGGGCGTATCGGCGGTTTTGAAAGAAATTTCACACCAGCTGCTTTTGCCAAAATTGAACGTTTCCTGGCAGAATATCCTGCAGTACTGAAAGAATTTGAAACCCTCCTTACCCGTAACCGTATCTTCATGGAACGCACACAGGGCGTAGGTGGTATCAGTGCGGAAAGAGCGCTCAGCTATGGCTTTACAGGTCCTAACCTGCGCGCCGCCGGTGTTGATTATGATGTACGTGTTGCCAATCCCTACTGCTCTTACCAGGATTTCGACTTCTCCGTACCTGTGGGTACTACCGGAGATAGTTACGACCGGTTCCTCGTGCGTAACGCAGAAATGTGGGAAAGTATCAGCATTATCCGCCAGGCGATGGATAAACTGAAAACACTGCCGGATGATGTGTATCACGCAGACGTTCCTGCTTACTACCTGCCCGACAAGAAAGATGTTTATACAAAAATGGAAGCCCTCATCTATCACTTTAAAATAGTGATGGGAGAGGCAGATATGTTACCGGGAGAAGTATACAACGCAGTGGAAGGCGCCAATGGTGAACTTGGTTTTTACCTGATCAGTGATGGCGGCCGCAGTCCGTACAGGCTGCACTTCCGCCGCCCCTGCTTTATCTACTACCAGGCCTATGCTGAACTGGTACAGGGCGGCATGTTGAGCGATGCGATCGTTTGTATGAGTAGCCTCAACCTCATTGCGGGTGAGCTGGATGCCTAGTGCAGTGCAGATCCGGTAAAGAATATTTTGAAGATTAAAGCTGAATAAAATAATGGCTGTGGTTCAATTTTCGGAAGAGAAACTGAATAAAGTAAAAGAAATCATTGCACGCTACCCGGCAGGGAAGCAGAAAAGTGCGTTGATACCGGTGCTGCACCTGGCTCAGGAAGCATTTGGTGGATGGTTGAGTGCAGAAACAATGGACTACGTTGCTACTTTACTGCAACTCGAGCCGATTGAAGTATATGAGGTGGCTACTTTCTATAGCATGTTTAACCTGAAACCGGTAGGTACCTATCTTTTTGAGGTATGCCAGACAGGTCCCTGCATGGTAAGCGGTTCCGATCAGATCATTGATTACATTAAAAATAAACTGGGAATTGGTGTTGGTGAAACAACGGCCGACGGGTTGTTTACCCTTAAAACGGTAGAATGCCTGGGCGCCTGCGGATATGCACCCATGATGCAGCTTGGTAAACACTATCGCGAGCATCTTACACCAGCCAAGGTTGATGAAATCATTTCAGAATGCAGGGCTAAAGCAAACGCAAACTGATGCATCCAAAAAACAACTCATTTATGCGGTTAAAGGAAATGTATCAGCGCCACAAACTGCAGTTCGTGGAAGCATTGTTACTGATGGGATTACTCACCGCATTATGGCGAATCGATAACTGGTTTGTTTCTTTTGTTTGTGGTGTTAGCGCTGGTCTGCTCTTTTACAGACTGGCAGAACGCATCTCGCAACACGGCATACGTAAGGCATAAAAGATATACACAAAATCTGTAGATGGGGCCGGGATTCCCGGAGCCATTACACCATAAGGAAGAAAATGGGACGCAAATTACTGTTAGATAAAGCACATATAGAAGGCATCCGGTATTATGATACCTACCGGAGCAACGGCGGTTATGCTGCCGCTGAAAAGGCGCTGAAAACGCTGGGACCGGAAGGCGTACTGGAAGAAGTGAAAAAGAGCGGCCTGAGGGGTCGTGGTGGCGCAGGTTTCCCTACCGGTTTAAAATGGAGTTTCATCGCTAAACCGGAAGGCGTTCCCCGTTACCTGGTTTGCAACGCGGATGAATCAGAACCAGGTACGTTTAAAGACCGCTACCTGATGGAGTTTATCCCTCACCTCCTCATTGAAGGATTACTCATTTCCAGCTTTGCGCTGGGTGCTAACAGTTGCTACATCTATATCCGCGGTGAATACGCCTGGATTCCGGATATCCTGGAACAGGCCATTGCAGAAGCAAAGAATAAAGGCTGGCTGGGTAAAAATATCCAGGGAACCGGTTTTGATCTCGAAATATACGTTCAGCGCGGTGCAGGCGCTTATATATGTGGTGAAGAAACAGCCCTGATAGAATCCCTGGAAGGTAAGCGCGGTAATCCCCGTATCAAACCTCCATTCCCGGCGGTGAAGGGATTATGGCAGTCTCCAACAGTGGTAAATAACGTGGAAACCCTCGCAGCCGTGGTGCCCATCATCAATATCGGCGGCGATGAATATATTAAATTCGGCACCGGCAAATCTACCGGTACCAAACTGATCTCCGCCTGTGGTAATATCAACAAACCCGGTGTGTACGAGATCGAAATGAACATCTCTGTAGAGGAATTTATATACTCCGACGAATACTGCGGAGGAATCAAAAATAATAAACGCCTGAAAGCCTGTATCCCCGGCGGATCTTCCGTTCCGGTGCTACCGGCAAACCTGCTGCTGAAAACAGCGAAAGGCGAAACCCGTATGATGACCTATGAAAGTTTGGCCGATGGCGGATTTGCTACCGGCTCCATGCTGGGTTCCGGCGGGTTTATTGTAATGGATGAAGACCAGTGTATTGTACGCAATACCCTCACCTTTGCCCGTTTCTACCACCACGAAAGCTGCGGTCAGTGCAGTCCCTGCCGTGAAGGTACCGGCTGGATGAAAAAAGTACTGCAGAACATAGAGTACGGCAAAGGAAAAATGAGCGATATCGATTTACTGTGGGATATTCAACGCAAAATAGAAGGAAATACCATTTGTCCGCTCGGTGATGCAGCTGCATGGCCGGTGGCAGCTGCTATACGCCACTTCCGCGATGAATTCGAATGGCATGTGGCAAATCCCCAGGAATCACAGACCCGCAATTTCGGGCTGGCTCATTACGCAGATCCATTACCTGCGCCGGCACCGGCCGCTGTATAACAGGCATGCATATACTGAAATAACGAATCAATATATAAATAAACGTTGCTCCCCGCGAGCACAAAAGATATTAAGATGGCGGAGGAAATAAAATTATTTAAGGTTAAGATCGATAACATCTCTGTAGAGGTGGAACCCGGTACAACCATACTGAACGCGGCCAGGAAGATAGGAGGAGAAGTCGTGCCGCCGGCCATGTGTTACTATTCCAAGCTGCAGGGAAGCGGCGGTAAATGCCGTACCTGCCTGGTAAAGGTTTCCAAAGGCTCCGACGCCGATCCGCGCCCTATGCCTAAACTGGTGGCCAGCTGCCGTACTACCGTAATGGATGGTATGGAAGTCGCCAACATCACTTCCCCGGAAGTGCTGGATGCACGTAAAGGCGTGGTGGAATTCCTGTTACTCAATCATCCGCTGGATTGCCCGGTATGCGATCAGGCCGGAGAATGCCACCTGCAGGATTTGAGTTATGAACACGGAGCAGACAGCACCCGCTACGAATTCAAACGCAGAACTTTTGACAAGGTAGACCTCGGCGATCATATCAAATTACACATGACACGTTGCATCCTCTGCTACCGCTGCGTATATACTGCCGATCAGCTTACAGAAAAACGCGAACATGGTATCCTGGGCCGTGGCGATGCTTCTGAAATCAGCACCTACATTTCCCAGTCACTGGATAACGACTTTATCGGTAACGTTATCGACGTTTGCCCGGTAGGCGCTTTGACAGATCAGACGTTCCGCTTCAAAAACCGTGTATGGTTCCTGAAACCGGTCGACGCTCACCGCAACTGTGAAAATCCTAAATGCTGTGGTAAAACGGTACTCTGGATGCGCGGTGATGAAGTATTCCGCGTAACAGCCCGTAAAGATAAATACGGAGAAGTGGAAGCCTTTATCTGCGATACCTGCCGTTTTGATAAAAAAGAAGCGAAAGACTGGATCATTGAAGGTCCACGTAAAATAGAACGTAACAGCGTTATTTCACAGGGACACTACGTAAACACCGTAAAACCTAAAGATCCGCTGGTGGAGGTATTGGACGGAAGACAACCGAGACTGGTGTTTAATATTCACTCTGAAAGCCAGGTAAACAGACCGGATATTGATCTGTCGCAGATCAACGGCCCGGCTCACTCTGATGATTTTAAGAAGTAACAATCGTAATTACGTGTAAGTATGACCTTATTAAGCATAGATTGGTTTTTTATAATTGAAAAAGTACTCCTGATTTCAGTAGTACTGGTACTTTCATTGGTAGTGGCTATGTATTCTACCTGGGGTGAAAGAAAAGTGGCAGCATGGATACAGGATCGTCTGGGCCCTAACCGCGCAGGTCCGATGGGATTGTTGCAACCGTTGGCCGATGGTGGTAAGCTCTTCTTTAAAGAGGAAATTATCCCTACCAATTCCAGCCGCTTCCTCTTTATCCTCGGTCCTTCCATCGCGATGATGGTGGCCTGTATGACCAGCGCAGTTATTCCATGGGGCGATACCCTGGTAATTGCCGGCAGGCAGGTTTCCCTGCAGATAGCAGATGTAAACATTGGTATTCTCTTCATATTCGGTGTAGTGAGTATGGGCGTATACGGCATTATGATCGGCGGATGGGCTTCCAATAACAAGTTCTCCCTGCTGGCTTCCGTACGCGCGGCTTCCCAGATCATTTCCTACGAACTGCCGATGGGCCTCGCGCTGATAGCGCTGTTGATGCTCACCGGTTCCCTGAGTTTAAAAGATATCGTGGAGCAACAACGTCACAGCTTATGGAATGTGTGTTATCAGCCACTTGGGTTTTTCATCTTCCTGGTATGTGCTTTTGCCGAATGTAACCGTGCTCCTTTCGACTTACCGGAAGCGGAGAATGAGTTGAATGGTGGTTATCACCTGGAATATTCTTCCATGAAACTTGGTTTCTTTCTGTTCGCAGAATATATCAACATGTTTATCAGTTCCGCACTGATCGCTACCATGTACTTCGGCGGTTATGCTTTCCCCTATATGGATAGCCTGGGCCTGGATCCTAATGTGGTGACTATCCTCGGGTTTGTGGCACTGTTTCTTAAAACAATATTTTTTATATTCTTCTTTATGTGGGTACGCTGGACGGTTCCAAGATTCCGTTACGATCAGCTGATGCGTTTGGGCTGGAAAGTAATGATTCCGTTAGCATTGGCGAATATGCTGATCACCGGAGCTTTAATACTGGCACGTCAACACTAATATCATCTAATTAAATACACACGGATCGTGTGGATTAAATAAAGCATTCATTATGCAAGCATTAACAAACAGGGCAAAAGCAGTAGACCGCCGGCCGATGACCTTCGCAGAGAAGTTGTACATCCCTGCTATTGCAAAGGGTATGGGTATTACTTTCAAACACCTTTTTCAACGGAAGGCAACGGTAAGTTTTCCGGAAAAAAAGCGTGATTTCAGCCCGGTATTCCGTGGGTTACATGTACTAAACCGGGATGAAGAAGGTCGTGAAAGATGTACCGCCTGCGGATTGTGTGCGGTAGCTTGTCCTGCTGAAGCCATTACTATGGAAGCAGCGGAAAGAAAACCGGGAGAAGAAAACCTGTACAGGGAAGAAAAGTATGCAGCGAAATATGAAATCAATATGCTGCGTTGTATTTTCTGTGGTTTTTGTGAAGAAGCCTGTCCTAAAGATGCGATATATATGTCTGAAACCTTTGCTCCTGCAAACTATCAGCGTAAAGGCTTCATCTATGGAAAAGATGATCTGCTGATTCCTCATCCTAAAGAGGGTAAATAATATTATTCACAGCGCACATTTAGCTAAAAAATACAATAGTCAAACATAGCAGAGATGGGAATGAGTATACAACAAATAATTTTCATGGTGCTGTCGGTCATATCGCTGGTTTCAGCGTTGGGCGTGGTATTGAGTAAGAATCCTGTAACAAGCGTGTTGTGCCTGATCGTAACATTCTTTACCATCGCAGGGCATTATATTATGATGAATGCCCAGTTCCTGGCAGTAGTGCATATCATTGTATATGCCGGCGCCATCATGGTATTGTTCCTGTACGTGATGATGCTGATGAATCTGAATGCTGAACTGGAGCCGCAGAAACGCAACTGGTTGAAATATGCCGGCGCTATCAGCGGCGGAGCTTTGATGGTGGTACTGGTGGCCGCATTACGGGATGCCAGCATGCCGGCGCTGAGTTCACAGTCAACCGACATCGGGTTAATTAAAAACCTGGGTCAGCTGCTGTTCAAACAATATGTGGTACCATTTGAGGTGAGCAGTATCCTCTTCCTCAGTGCAATGGTAGGTGCGGTCGTAATTGGTAAAAAAGACTAGTAATATACGGATATACGGGCTTCTCCGTAATCCGTGATTCGTAATTCGTAATTTATTTTATGCCTGTTCAATATTACATATTCCTGAGTATCGCCTTGTTTTGCATAGGTGTGATGGGTGTACTGATGCGTAGAAATGCGATCATTATTTTTATGTGCATAGAGCTGATGCTGAATGCGGTGAACCTGTTGATGGTTTCATTTTCCAAAATGTGGGCAGACGCAGGCAGGGTAGATGCCGGATCTGCACAGCTGTTTGTATTCTTTATTATGGTGGTTGCGGCTGCAGAAGTAGCAGTAGGACTGGCTATAATTACTATGGTCTACAGAAACACACACTCAGTAGATATTAACATTCTTAACAGGCTGAAAAATTAATAATACTGCTTTTGTAATTATTAAATTTTTCGACGTCGTAAATAGAATTGATAAATGATTAATCTAGTTTGGCTGGTACCATTTTTACCATTATTAGGTTTCCTGGTGAATGGATTGGGACGCAGATTTTTATCCAAGTCCCTGGTTGGATTTGTTGGGAGCGGCGCTGTACTGGCGTCCTTTGTGATTAGCTTATTAATATTCCTGGAAGTTAAAACCCCGGGATTTACTGCACAGGTGGTTACCCTGTTTGATTTTATTTCTGTAGGTTCTCTGCATATTCCTTTCGCATTCCAGGTAGATCAGCTGAGTGCCTTGTTCCTGTTGGTGATCACCGGCGTAGGTACGCTGATACATATTTATTCCACTTCTTACATGCATGATGAAAGTGATGAAAGTTTCGCCAGGTATTTTGCCTATCTGAACCTCTTCGTTTTCTCTATGCTGATCCTGGTGCTGGGCGCCAATTATGTGATGATGTTTATTGGCTGGGAAGGTGTAGGACTTTGCTCTTATCTCCTGATCGGTTTCTGGTTTAACAATACCAGTTACAACAATGCCGCCAAGAAAGCATTTGTGATGAACCGTATTGGTGACCTGGGTTTCCTGATTGCCATCTTCTTTATGATCACGCAATTTGGCACCGTTACTTTCCCGGAAGTGTTTGCAAAAGCAGCGCCGCTGGGAATGAACAACGGCATTATTACAGCTATTGCCATGCTGCTGTTTGTAGGCGCTATGGGTAAATCTGCGCAGATACCACTATATACCTGGTTACCGGATGCGATGGCAGGTCCTACACCGGTGTCTGCCCTGATCCACGCGGCTACTATGGTTACGGCAGGTATCTATATGATTGCACGCAGCAATGTGCTTTATACGCTGGCGCCGCATATTCAAACGGTGGTTGCGGTGATTGGTCTGGCTACTGCCCTGTTTGCAGCATCCATTGCTTTAAAACAAAACGATATCAAGAAAGTACTGGCCTATTCTACGGTGAGCCAGTTGGGTTATATGTTCCTGGCCCTGGGCGTGGGCGCTTACGGAGCAGCAGTGTTTCACGTAATGACACACGCTTTCTTCAAGGCCCTGTTGTTCCTGGGTTCCGGTTCCGTTATCCACGCTATGGGTGGCGAACAGGATATCCGGAAAATGGGTGGACTGAAAAAATTCATGCCTGTTACTAACTGGACATTCCTGGTAGGCTGTCTGGCGATTGCAGGTATTCCCGGATTCTCCGGCTTCTTTTCGAAAGATGAAATCCTGGCGCAGGCATACGCTAATAACCCGGTGTTATATGTGCTGGGCCTGGTAGGTGCACTGATGACTGCCTTCTATATGTTCCGCTTATACTATATTACTTTCACCGGTAAATTCCGCGGAACACACGAGCAGGAACACCACCTGCACGAAAGCCCTTCTCCGATCACCATTCCTTTGATGATACTGGCAGTACTGTCCATCTTTGGCGGTTATATCGGTTTACCGGAAGTATTTGGTACAAAAAATCTGCTGGCAGAATACCTGGCGCCGGTTTTTGCACCTTCTGCCCCGTTTGCGGTGGAGCATCACTTATCACATAATACAGAATGGTTACTGATGGGAGTGAGCAGCGCACTGGTTATCGCATTTATTCTCTTTGCCCGTCAGAAATTTGCGAACTATCAGGATGCTGGTACAGAAAGCACCGGTTTTGCAAAAGTGCTCGAAAACAAATGGTATATAGACGAACTGTATGATACTATCATTGTAAAGCCACTCTACGAATTGGGCCGTTTCTTCCGCGATACAGTGGAAAAGGCGGGTATCGACAGGCTGGTAAACAGTATAGGCCGCGGTGTGCAACTGGGCGGACAACGTGTCCGGCTGTTACAAAGCGGGCAGGTAGGATTTTACATCTTTGCCATGGTGATCGGCATGATCGTATTATTTGTGATCGGATTCTTATTATAAACCAATAGCAGAAGTTACAAGCGCAGATAAATTATGTTGACAGTTTTATTAATATTGATTCCTTTCATAGCGGGCCTTATCTCATTTGGCCTGAAGGGGTCCGGGCCAAAGGTACTGGGCATCATTTCATCGCTGGCAACAGTGGTGATAGCAATTGGAACGTGGTGTACCTTTCGTACTACTCCTGACAGTCTGGACTTTGTTGCGGATTGGATTCCGCAGCTTGGAAGCCAGTTCCGGGTAGGATTAGATGGAATGGGGGTAATGCTTTGCTTACTTACAGCAGTCGCTTTTCTGTTGATTTTCATTACTATTTACAGCCGAAACTATGAAAAGCCAGGTTCTTTCTATGGCTTGATGTTATTGGCACAGGCGGGTTTGATGGGCGTGTTTACCGCGTATGATGCCTTGCTGTTTTATATCTTCTGGGAACTGGCTTTGATACCTGTATATTTTCTGTGCTCATTGTGGGGTGGGGAAAAACGTATCGCTGTTACCTTCAAATTCTTCATTTATACTTTCCTGGGTTCTCTGTTGATGATGGTAGGTATTATCTACCTCTATTTCCAGACGCCCGACCATAGCTTCAGCTGGACAGCTTTCAGCAGTCTTCCGCTGGGACCGGAAAAGCAAAAATGGTTGTTCTGGTTCTTCTTTGTTGCATTTGCCATCAAGATGCCAATATTTCCGTTTCACACCTGGCAGCCGGATACGTATGAACAGTCTCCCACACCGGTAACCATGATCCTGTCTGGCTTAATGGTGAAAATGGGATTATTCGGGTTGATCCGCTGGTGCCTGCTGCTGGTTCCCCAGGGTGTTGGTATGTGGTCTGATGTGGCGATCGTGTTGTGTATTATCGGTATTATTTACGCATCTGCGATTGCGATGGTGCAGAATGATATCAAGCGTTTGATTGCCTATTCTTCCATTGCCCACATCGGTTTGATGTGTGCTGCTATATTCGCTGATAATGAACAAAGCCTGCAGGGTGTACTGATACAGATGTTCAACCATGGTATCAATATCATTGGTCTGTGGATAATCGTAGATGTGATTCAGCAACGTCTTGGAGTAAAAAACATGGATCAGCTGGGTGGCATGGCCCGGAAAGCGCCGCGGATGGCTATCTTCTTCGTTATTATCAGTCTTGCTAACATCGGTTTGCCACTTACCAATGGTTTCATTGGCGAGTTCCTGATGTTCAGCGGATTGTTCGAGTATAATCATTGGTTCATGGCATTTGCCGGGTTGGGAATCATTCTTTCTGCAGTATATACCCTGGGTATGATCCAGAAAGTAATATTCGGTGAGAGTAATGAGTTAACTGAAACTACTACCGACCTGCAACCGGGAGAAGCGCTGGCGCTGAGCCTGATAGTGATGATGATCCTTGTGTTGGGTGTATATCCCAAACCGATGCTGGATCTGGTGAGCAGTACCACTGAGGTATTCAATAAAGTATTTTGATATCCGGGAGTGTGAAAACGGAATTTGAGAAGGGAATAATTTGTAACGGGGTTTTGTAACGCAAAAATATGAATGCACTAATTTCTACTGCTTTATCGGGCGTTGTACTGATGTTTGTTGGTTTATTTGTACGCAATAAGCAGCATATTAAATTTTTTGCCATCGCGGCCATCATTATAGCATTTATTGCTAACCTGGCACAGTATCCATCTGTGCAGCTGGGCGGATATGTAATGTATGGCATGATTGAAGTGACCAAATTTGGTGTGTTATTCAATGCTGTGGCGTTGGGTACCACCTTGTTATATTTCCTGTTATCGGGCAGTGAGTTTGAAAAGATGGGAGAACATGTGGCGGACTATTTTGCCCTGATCTTCTTTATCCTGGCAGGTATTTCGCTGGCGGCTTCTTTCAGCAACCTGCTGATGCTGTTCCTGGCTATTGAAATCATGTCTATTCCACAGTACATCCTGGCGGGAGCAGATAAGAAAAGCCTGAAGAGCAATGAAGCATCCCTGAAATATTTCCTGATGGGGTCTTTCTCCACAGGTATACTGCTGATGGGTATTACCCTGATTTATGGTGCAGCTGGTTCTTTCGAAATTGCTGCATTGGGTTTAGGTGCAGAAAGCGTTCATCCGTTAGCGTTATGCGGTATCATCCTGATGGTATTTGCCCTGGCGTTTAAGGTATCCGCAGTTCCTTTCCACTTCTGGACACCGGACGTATATGATGGATCACCTACCGTATTCACTGCTTTCATGTCTACCGTGGTAAAAGCCGGTGGATTTGTAGCTTTCCTGCGGATGTTCCATACCAGTTTTGCCGGTGGCAGCATCAGTCATCACTGGACATTGATATTGTCGCTTATTACAGCAGGTACACTGGTACTTGGTAACTTCAGTGCAGTATTCCAGCAGAGCGTAAAACGTATGCTGGCATATTCCAGTATTGCACAGGCGGGCTTTATGCTCTTTGCAGTAGTATCCTTAAACAGTATGGGGGCTCAGGGAATTATCCTGTATGCTGCAGCTTATAGCATTGCTACCATTGGTGTGTTTGCCGTGCTGATGAAACTGAAGGATTATACTTTTGAAGGATTCAACGGCCTGGCCCGTAAAGAGCCATTGTTGGCCGGTGCGGTAGCAGTGTTCCTGTTTTCACTGGCAGGTATTCCTGTTACGGCTGGTTTCTTTGCGAAATACTTTGTATTGTCTGCCGCCATACTGAATGGCCGCTTACTTTGGCTGGTGGTGCTCGCGGTGCTTTGTGCCGCTATCAGCGTGTACTACTATTTCCGCGTGATCATTGCCATGTACTTCAAAACCGGTGAACCGGAAGTAGAACAAACTTCCGGAGGTTTTAAAGCAGCCCTGGTGCTGGCAATAATACTGGTCCTGGTATTAGGCCTGTTCCCGAACCTGTTATTATGCTGGCTGTAAAAAGCATTCAGCTATTCAGATAAAAGCGAAAGACCGGAGCCGATGATAAATCGCTCCGGTCTTTCGCTTTTATGCTACCGCCGTTCATCCCAAAATGAATGGATTTAATAGCTATATTACAGTAACTTTATAGGTAACCCGTCATTATGCAATCAAGAGATATTTTTTCCCTGGCTTATCGTTCTGTAACTGGCAATAAATTGCGCACAGGCCTTACTGTATCCATTATTGCATTGGGAATAACAGTACTGGTAGGTATTCTTACTGCTATCGACAGCATGAAGAATAATATCTACAGCAGCTTTGCCAGTATGGGAGCTAACAGCTTCTCTATCCGTAACCGGGGTATGCAGGTACGTATCGGGGATGATAATGACAAGGCTTCCAAGGGTAATAAAAATATCAAGAAAGTAAAGAAATCCAATAGTAATAAGATCATCCGTTACCAGGAAGCGATTGCTTTCCGGGACCGGTATCATTTCCCGGCTACCGTCAGTGTGTCTTTCCAGGCCACCGGTATCGCTACTGTATACAAGGACGAGAAGAAAACAAATCCGAATGTACAGGTAATAGGGGGAGATGAAAACTACCTCAAGATTTCCAATTATGAAATTGCGCAGGGAAGGGATTTTAACCAGCTGGATGTGGAGTCTGGCCGGAACGTGGCTATACTGGGCAACGATGTGGCGCAAAAGCTGTTTGGAAAGCAGCTGAAAAATGTGGTGAACAGTACTATCCGGGTGGGCGATATCCGGTACCGGGTAATTGGTGTGATGGCCACAAAAGGCAGCAGCAAAATGATGAGCGCCGATAACGTGGTAATTACCACCGTAAATAATACACGCAGGGTTTTCAACCGCCCCAATGCCAGCTACCAGATTGCAGTGAATGTGAGGGACATCAAACAGATGGACGCCGCACAAGGGGAAGCAACTGGTCTTTTCCGTATTATTCGTGGACTGGCCATCAATGAAGAAGATAATTTTGAGTTGAGTAAAAGCGACAGCATTGCTGAAATGCTGTTTGCCAGTTTGGGTAAAGTGAATTTGTTTGCCATCGTTATTGCGTTTATTACGCTCTTTGGATCAGCCATCGGGTTAATGAATATTATGTTGGTATCGGTGGCAGAGCGTACCCGCGAAATAGGCGTTACCAAAGCTTTGGGAGCTACCAGTCATGTAGTGCGTACCCAGTTCCTGTACGAAGCCATCATCATCAGCGTAATGGGTGGTGTGATAGGTGTGATCATGGGAATGTTACTGGGAAATATTGTATCTGTATTATTAAAATCCTCCTTTATCATACCCTGGTTGTGGATCCTCATTGGCGTGTCCCTTTGCGCCGCGGTGGGATTGGTATCGGGTATTTATCCTGCTTATAAGGCTTCTAAACTGGATCCTATTATTGCATTGAGATACGAATAATATTTTATTATCTTGTTGTTTTCCATGTTCATGTAAAACAGTAAGCGATATGCCCTTATTAATCGTTATTGCAGCTATTATTTTGCTGGTGATACTGGTAACCTGGCTGCGGTTAAACACCTTCCTCTCTTTCCTGATTGTGTCTTTACTAATGGGATTGGCGTTGCATATGAATGTAACGGATATCACGCAGTCCATTCAAACGGGTATTGGCAAAACACTGGGTTCCCTCATCGTGGTGATTGTTTTTGGCAGCATGTTAGGCAAGCTGGTGGCCGAAAGTGGAGCAGGACAGAAGATAGCAGGCGGATTAATGAACCTGTTCGGTCCAAAATATGTGCAGTGGTCGCTGATGCTCACCGGTTTTATTGTAGGCATTCCTCTCTTTTATAATATCGGGTTCGTGTTGATGGTGCCGCTTATTTTTACAGTGGCTGCTCAAACAAAGCTGCCGGTGGTATACCTGGGTATTCCCATGCTGGCATCTTTATCGGTTACGCATGGTTATTTACCACCGCATCCATCTCCCAGTGCTTTAGTACAGCAGTTTCATGCTAATATGGGGATTACCCTGTTGTTTGGGGTAATTGTAGCAATACCGGCCATTATATTGGCAGGACCGGTGTTCTCCCGCTTTTTAAAGCATTATACCAGTGCCCCGGGAAAAATGTTTGTAGTGGAACCTATCCCGGAAAATGAACTGCCGGGCATGTTTACCAGTTTATTTGCAGCATTGTTACCGGTATTTTTACTGGCGCTTACAGCGCTGGTTAAATTATCCGTAAAAACAGATGATTCGCTTTACCAGGTGGCCAACTGGCTGGGGGAACCCTTGATTGTAATGCTACTGGCGGTATTAAACAGTATGTACCTGTTGGGCCTGAGAAGGGGAATGCCGGCAAAAAAAGTCATGGGTATCATGGACGATGCCGTACGCGATGTGGCGGTGATTATACTGGTGATAGGCGGTTCCGGTGCGCTTACGCAATTATTGCATGATAGTAAGGTGAGCAGCTATATCGCAGATACATTACAGGGTATGCACCTGCATCCGTTGTTACTGGCCTGGGGTATTGCGGCCATAATACGGGTGTGTATAGGATCCGCTACTGTAGCAGGGTTAACAACCGCGGGTATCGTAGCGCCAATGATAGCAGCGTCAGGAGTAAATCCCAATCTGATGGTACTGGCTACCGGTGCGGGCAGCCTGATGTTTTCGCATGTTAACGATGGTGGTTTCTGGATGTTCAAGGAATACTTTAACTTGTCGGTGAAGGACACTATAAAAACCTGGTCGGTGATGGAAACAATTGTTTCGGTAACAGGACTGATCGGTTGTTTGCTGTTGAGTTTGATAGTATAACGACTATGGATATACGTAAAGTAGTCCCTTGCCGTAATACATGGAAACGGGCAAAAATAATATTCTAAATTTCTTTTCATGGAATGGTATCAGCTTGCCAACGCCGCGCAGATTGATTCTCCGGCGGTAGTAGTTTATAAAGACAGGATAGCGGAAAATATTTCGTTGCTAAAAACAATGATCAGCGATGTACAACGGTTACGTCCTCACGTAAAAACCAATAAGATAGCGGAGGTAGCGCAACTGATGCTTGCTGAGGGTATACAAAAGTTTAAGTGTGCCACGATTGCAGAGGCGGAAATGCTGGGTATGGTAAATGCGCCTGATGTATTGATGGCCTATCAGCCGGTAGGGCCTAAAATTGTTCGGTTGCTGGAACTGGTGCAGAAATATCCGCAAACAGGTTACTCTTGCTTAGTAGACAGCCGCGATGCAGCACTGGCTATCAGTGATATATTTTCAGCACAGGGACGCCGTTTGCCGGTGTACCTGGACCTGAATGTAGGGATGAACCGCACAGGGATCAAACCTGGAAAAGCAGCACTGGAATTGTATCAATACCTGCATACGTTGTCTGGAGTTGAGCCGGTAGGGCTACATGCCTATGATGGTCATATCCACGATACGGATATGACTATACGGAAAGAAAAATGTGATGCTGCCTATGCTCCGGTAGCGGTGCTCGCCGCACAGATAACGGATAGCGGTTTGCCACAGCCGGCAATTGTGGCCGGCGGAAGCCCTACCTTCCCCATTCACGCCGGCAGGGAGGCCATTCAATGCAGTCCGGGGACTTTTATATTCTGGGATTGGGGATACGGAAAAAATTTACCGGAACAGCCATTTAAATGGGCCGCGCTGGTGCTTAGCAGGGTCGTTTCTGTGATTGACGATACACATATCTGCCTGGATTTGGGCCATAAATCAGTGGCCGCAGAAAGTCCGCAGCCAAGGGTACATTTTCTGAATGCGCCAGCGGCCTCGCCTGTATCACAAAGTGAGGAACACCTGGTGCTCCAGGTAGCAGATGCCGCACAATATCCTGTGGGCACTGTGTTTTACGGCGTGCCATTACATATTTGTCCTACAGTGGCGTTATATGAAAAGGCGTATGTCGCAGAAAAAAATGCGGTGGTTGCTAACTGGCGGATCGTGGCCCGCGACAGACAAATTATTGTTTAATAAAACAGTTGCGACAAAACGTTGGTTTCGTCGTAAGATGCCGGCTTCAGGCCCAGGAAAGATGTGTATTGCGTAAGGGTAAGTAGCGGTTTTAATTTTGCGTGCAGGCCATTTTGCATGCTGTTCATTTTTGTCGTATAGGCTTTAACGTTACTTTGCTGCAAAGGTTGAATCGCTACTTTCTGCCTTAAATAGTTGGTAACGATGTTGAGTAACTTTGGCTTTTGCACATCTGTGAGTGATAATGATTTGTCCAGCTTACTTACTATGGAACTGGCAGTGCCTTCTATATTCATAGTAGGGGCCTGTAACAGGGTATTTACGGCTGTATTTGCAGCAAATGCTGTATAGGAACAAGTAAATACGATCAATAGTCCTGAGGTGATCAGCTTTTTCATGTATAGCGTGGATTGATGACGATAGCTATTTAAATATACTAAATGGTGTTTATTGCATCACCATTTTTATGTATCGTATCTGTGTATTTCCATCGTCGTTGATAGTAATGTATTCAGACAGGATTGTTTTATTATTTATCCACTGCACCATGCCAGGGCCCCAGTCGTCGAGGTTGGCTTCTCCTATAGCTTTTATTTCGTTATTGTTTACGGAAAACAGCTGAAACCCATTAGGGTCAAAGGCCGCTACAAGGTCCATGGAGGCGGTGAGGATATACTTTTTGTCGGGCGATAAATAAGGAGCAGACCAGGTCATCATCGAGTCTCCGTTGAGCGCATTTACCAGCTCAAAACCACTGCCTTCATAATACGTGACAAAGAAACCTTTCCGGTTGATAGCCGGGTAATTGGCAGCGTAGGTATACCCGATATAATCTTCTCCTTCACTGCTGTTGTTCGCCATCACTCTTTGTTTCCCGTTTTGCAGTTGTATTGTCAGTTTGTTATTGCTTCGTTTTACCAGTGTATCTTTCGCCAGTACGTTTGCCTCGCTGGAATCAACGGGAGGCAACGGATATTTGTCAAAATCAGCTTTCTCAATAAAATAAACAAAAAATGTTTTAGTACCCAATTGAACGGTATCATCCGGGATGCTGTTAATGGCAGGAGGGGTGGAATCGTTATTGGAATTAGCCGTATTACCTGTCTGTTTGTTTTTGCAGCCCAACGCCAGTATTGTGACGGCACAGAGCAGGGACCATAACTTATTCATCATCTTTTGTCGCATTTGAGTGTACAAATGTAAGTATTTAGAACTATGGGAGATGGTCAGGGATATAGTCTTTCTCCATCTGATTTTTTTAAAGTAAAGAAGAAAATATATCCCATCACGGTGCCACTTAAAAAGCCAGCCAGGTGTGCAGCGTTATCTACTCCCTGTGAAACAGCTGCCGCAATTACGTTTAATGTTATAAACAGACCAATATAAGCCAGGAAAGCCTTACGCATTTCCCTGGAGAAGAGGGAGGTAGTCAGCAACGCCAGGAACACACCATAAATGCCAAAAATTGCTCCCGAAGCGCCTACGCCTATAGCGCCCTTATGATACCAGATACTCACATAGTCAGACAGGAGACCGGTAAAAAGATAAGCCACGCTATATCTTACGCTGCGTAATACCGGTTCCAGGAAAAAGCCACCGATGAATAATCCCAGCATGTTAGTGAGCAGATGCCATAACCCCGCATGCAAAAACATACTGCTTACAAGCCGCCAGTATTGCTGTTGCGATACTGTTAATGGCCAGTAATTACCACCGGCGTGCAGCAATAGTGTTCCATCTCCCCACCAGACGTCCATTCCCTTTAATATAGTAAACAGGAATACTACCGTATTTATTGCGATCAGCACCAGGGTAACCGGCATTATTTTGAGTCGGTCCATGATTTTCATCCCCTAAAAGTTAATGAAAAATCATCAATAACGCTTTACTCGTAACGATATTCCAGTATGAATTGTGTGTCGGTACCCAATTTGGTAAATCCTTCACTGCGCAAATGTACCCAGGCGCCTTTAGGATATCCGTTACCATTATACGAATAAGTATATTGAACGGTGGTAGAACGTTCATATTCCTGGAAATGTTGCTGGTAAATGGATTTTTCCTTTTCTGAAATCTTTACAAGGGAGGGATTATTGCTGCTGAGATGGAGAAAGGCATTCGACAGGTCGCCTGTTGGCGTGAGGTAAATCACTGGTGCTACAGCATGACTGATGACCAGTTGATTTAAAAGCGGATGAAGCGGGTTCACGGAATCATCCCATTCATAATGGGCAGTGCGTAGGGTGATAAGCGTATCTTTTGTTTTTCCTGCAAAGGTATCAATACAAATATCCTTTCTTTCCGGGTTGTCATTTTTGTAATTCCAGCTGATCGCCTGGGTGGAGTCTGAATATTTCATCACTTCCGGCAATCCCTCTTTCCATCGGATAGTAGCTGTGCGTAAGGGGCGTTCCTGGGCATCAAAATATTGTATCGCCGTTACATTACCGTTATTGTCCCAGGAAGTTACTTTTGCACGTTCCTTCACCTTATTGGTGCTGGTATCGCGGTCGGACAATACCATGCCGGTAATGCGATGGGAACTATCATAGAAAAAAGTGCTGACATTGGTATCGTTAAACTGTTCATGATGTACCAACTCCTGCAGGTTACCGGCATCATCGTAATGAAAAGTATACTGCGGGATACTTTCTCCACGGATACCAATAGTGGTCAAACGGGGCACGTTTGCCTTATATTTATTGGTACTGCAGGCCGAAACGGTGATAACGACAAATAAACAATAGATTACATTTCTCATACTCATGGCGGAATAGGGTATGAAAATACTAATAAGATCTGAGTTTTCAGGTGGCGGATTTATCAGGGGAAGATGGCGCCGCCATTTGTTCATGAAAACAAGAAGGGATGATGCCGGCATAAAAAATCCCGGGCTGAATAAGCCCGGGAAATTTCTTTTTCCAACAAGTTGGAATATTACTCAGCTACTACTTCAAATTCCAGTTCGGTTTCGTTGCCTTTACCGAAATCGAGGCGAGCTTTGTATGTACCCAGTTCTTTAACATCATCCAGGATGTGGATGCGGCGACGGTCAATTTCATAACCTTTCTGTTCTTTAATTGCACGGGCAATCTGAACACCAGTTACGCTACCGAATATTTTACCGGAAGTACCGGTTTTAGCGCCAATTTTAACAGGAGAAGCTTTCAGAACTTCCACTACTTTCGCAATTTCAGCCAGCAGTTTCTCTTCTTTCACTTTCTGCACCTTCAGGCGTTCCTGCAGTTGCTTCATGTTAGAAGGGCTTGCTTCCACCGCAAATTTCTGAGGAATCAGGAAATTCCTGGCGTAACCATTTTTTACGCTAACCAGTTCATTCTTCTGACCCAGGTTATCTACGTCTTGTATTAAGATAATTTGCATAACTTCTTACTTTAAAAGGTCAGTAACATAAGGCAATAAAGCCATTTGACGAGCTTTCTTAATAGCCTGGGCTACTTTACGCTGAAATTTCAGGGAGTTACCCGTAATACGACGTGGCAACATTTTGCCCTGGTCGTTCAAAAATTTCTTCAAAAACTCCGCGTCTTTGTAATCTACGTACCTGATGCCCAACTTCTTGAAACGGCAGTATTTCTTTTGACGTTTCTCGGTTTTTACGGCCGTTAAGTACTTGATTTCTTGTTTCGGTTTAACTGCCATAATTTTAAGCTTCAGTGGTTTTAGATTCAGCATTTACGCCATGTCTTTTGCGACCGTTGTAAGCAACAGCGTGCTTGTCCAGTGCAGTAATCATGTGGCGCAATACATTTTCATCGCGATTCAGCTGGATTTTCAGCTTCTCATTGAGGTCGGATGGCGCATTGTACTCCAGAACAACGTACATTCCTGTAGTTTTCTTCCGGATAGGATACGCCAGTGATCTTAATCCCCAGGGATTTTCGTGCGTGATTTCGCCGCCGTTGTCTTTAATGACATCAGCGAACTTCTTTTGGGCGGCTTTGTAGTCGTCCTCAGAAAGCACAGGGGTAAAGATCACCATCAATTCGTAGTTCATAATTCCCTGTTTTAAATGGTTTAATTAAAAAATTAGGACCGCAAAGATACTGAACTATTCGTTATTTCCACACGATTACCTCCCGAATCCCCAAATATCTTACTGTGTATGTATATCTTGCTGAAAATCATTGTTCTAAGATGCAAGCCGCCGCCCCGGTGGTCCGGAGCGGCGGCTTGTTTACATGGTTTTTTCAAAAAAGATCAGTGGTTAACGAGGATTTTGCTAACCTGTACCTGGTTACCCGACTGTACCCGCAGGAAATAAATACCTGTTGGAAGCTGGTTTATATCTATAGTCTTGTAGTTTCTTCCCTTGATCAGTACCGTCCTCTCCTGGTAACGGATATGCCCCTGCACGTCTATCAACTGCACGCTTGCCTGTCCTTCACGCGGCCAATCCATCCAATACTGCAGCTGGTGGCCAAAAATGCACCATAAAAGCTTTAGCCAGAGATCTTTATCTATTACAAACACCGTTTTCACCGGGCTGTATTTCACCGTGCTGTCCAGCCCCACCGTTTTTAAACGGTACAGCGAAAATCCAGGCCAGGGTTTTTCATCATAGCTGATATAAGCAGACGCATCAGTAGTGCTGCCATGGGCCAATACCGTATCCACCGGCTCAAAGGTTTGGAAATTCCTGGAACGCTCTACCACAAAGTGTTTACTGTTGATCTCATACGGCGTATTCCAGCTTGCCAGCACTTTATTGCCATCCATCTTCGCATCAAACCCGGTCACCGGCAATGGATTAGCCAATACCTGTAAACGATACCGGCTCAATACCGGGTAATGATCTGTGGTAGTAGTACCATAACTGCTCACCAGTTTTTCCACCTGGGTTTGAACGCGTGCGGAACCAGCCACATAGGCCACCCCCACTTCATTAGAGGCTATGACGTTGTCAATCACGGAAGGATAGCTAACGGTAGACCGCTGTCCCGATAAACTCAATGGAAGCGTCAGCGGCCGGTAGTCAATGCTGTCGTTCATAAAGTCAATATAGGAAGTGGTAGTATCCGGTAATAGTTCCGTAGTAATCGTTTTGGACAGGTCATCATTAAAATCTCCCAACATAATAACATTCTTGTAAGGATACTGTCCGTCCAGGGTATCTTTCAACTCCTTCAAACCGTCTCTTCGCCTGTTCCAGGAAGCAATCTTTTCCGGTTTGGTACCGGTATTGGCCTTGGCATGCAGTAAAATGAACTGTATCCGTGCCGAATCATTGTCCAGTTTGGCAGTAGCCTCCAACAGGTAGGGGAAACGGCCGGATGACCAGTTGTAATATGCATTGCTGCTGCCACCCTGTCGCAACACACCATAGGTGCGAATCTTCCGGATCACGGCCGTTTTATACACAAATGCCAGCTTCTGGGCACTTACATAATCTACATCCTGTAAACTGTCGGCATAAGATCCATAATCCGATAAAACATAGCTGTAGCCTGGCAGCTGCTGAACCACCGCCCTGAAACGTGCGGTATCCACTACCTCTGCCAACGCAAAAATATCCGCATCCAGTTTTTTAAGCACCGTTGTTACATTCGCCTGTTGTAAGCTGTCGTTGGCCGGATTTTGTACAGGGCTGCCAAACCATTCTATATTCCAGTTCACCACTTTTAATGACCGGAGGGAAGTACCGGATAAGGTAATATGTTGATCCGTAAAGCCGGCAGCATTAAAGGTCAGATTGCCGCTATACGCCTGGTTGGCCGTTGCCGGAGCAAATTTTACATATACTTCCTGCGGACCTGCCTGGATAATGGCCTGGGTAAAGGTCACCTGGCTGCTGTAATTGCTGCTGTCAAGCGATACCTTGAAACCCGCCGGTGCACTGATTTGCAGGTCACCTGTAAAATCATTGGCCCAGAAACGAATGCTTTGGGCTTCTGAGGTTTGACCGGATTTTACATAATCAAAATCCAGCGTAGCCGGGCTGCTGCTAAGCGTAGGCGCTGGTGCTGCCGTGGTATCTTTTATTCCGAAATCGTCGATAGTCCATCGGGCTGCCTGTACGGCAGGCCCGGAAGTATACACAAAGGCAACATGTACATTGGCTTGTTTAAAGGATGTCAGATTAATGCCGGAAGATAATTTCCATGCATCGCTGCCGGCATCGGGGAAACGCCCGTTGATGGTAGTCCAGGTCGCCAGCCGGGGATCGCCGCTGCCGTTATAATCGGTAGAAACGCGCAGGCTAAGGGAAGGACCGGCAAAGGCAGTGCGACTGCTAAATTGCAGCAGCGGAAAATGTAAACCTGTCAGGTCAAAAGCTGGAGAAATCAGCCAGTCTTCATTTTCAACGGCGCCTCCGCTGTAACCATTTACCTGTACGCCATTGCTGTTATTTTGTCCGAAAGTGGTACAACCCCAAAGCTGTGCACCGCTCACACTATACTGTATAAATCCTCCACTCAGCTGGCTGCTGCCACTGGGACTGCAATCATTGAAGTTATAATTCAGCTCCTGGTCGCCGGTAGTGAAACCCCATTGCGTCGTATCACTGATACCGGCAAAGGCATTATCCGAGAGGTCTTTTATAATACCGCTGTCCGCTGTAATATAATAATGACGGTTAGGCTGGAGTATCTTCTTAATCGTCAGCGTATTACCGCCAATGATAACGGCAGCATTACCGATCGCAAAGCTATCTGTTGTGCCGGTACTGTTGTGGAGGTATATCCATCCGCTGCCTGCCTGTATATTTTCACTGAATATAATTTGGGGAGATGTAACAGGAGAAACCCCCACAGCAGCATTGGCCGGAATCAGCTGGCTGATAACAGGCAAGGTGGTATCTCTGCCGGAACCGGCAGCCTGTATATTATCGATAGCAAATCCGGGCCTGGAACCGGCGCCGGTGATTTGCCTGTTTACCCAACGTAACTGCACCTGTGCCTGGTTATTGCAGACCGGTGGGAGCAGCGCTGATACGCTGACCAGGTGCTGAGGCAGGGTGATACCGGCTCCTGTCTGTGTAATAGTGTCATTCTGATAGGCTGTTTCGTTAATACTGGTAAAACTACCGGTATCGCCTATACGATATTGTACTACTACTTCATTGATCCTGGAATTTGAATTGCCGTCGTAAGGATTCCTGATGGTCATTACATCGTAACTCAGCTGTACATTTTGTTGCCCGCCGGTATTAATGGAAAGTACCAGTGCGTTATCTGCACTTCCGCTGTTCAGAAATCCAAGTTTGCCGGCATAGTTATACACGCCATTTGCCGTGGAAGAGGCGCTACCACTGGCAATCAATGGTTTGTCGCCCGCCGGGGCTGCTGTATTGAAGCTACCGGAAGGTGCACCGCTTAACAGCCATCCCTGCCATCCTGCGGGATAAAGGGTAGCAGATGCCGGCAAGGCATCAAAATTTTGCTGATAAGGCAGTGGTTGCGCACCGGGATTGGTTTGACCAACCGCGCTTTCAGCAATAAAAAAGCAAAGAAATAATAAGGAGCGTAAAGGTTTTTCCATAGAAAGTTTTTAGAAACGGGGTAATCAGATTTCGGTGTAATAAATCTACGCAATTAGCTACAATCGCCGGTATGATTTTTTTGTTAATAACCTGTTCCCGTGGTCATCTCCTATTTCTTGCAATAGTGCTGTATATTCACGGTAATTGATTATAGAGGTTATTTTTATAATATATTTCTTGTCATCTTGTCAGTATAACCCTGCTGGCACACACTTTGAAAAAGTTCACAGAAAAAATCATATAACCGATGCAAAAAGGTGCAATACGCGTTCAGACAGAGAACATATTTCCAATTATCAAAAAGTTCCTGTATTCAGATCATGAAATTTTTATCCGCGAGCTGGTAAGTAACGCTGTGGATGCTACCCAGAAATTAAAGACATTAGCCAGTGTCGGCGAGTTCAAGGGAGATCTGGGTGACATTGCGATTGATGTTAGGGTAGATAAGGAAAAGAAAACAATCACCATTGCCGACCATGGTATTGGTATGACTGCAGAGGAAGTTGATAAATATATTAACCAGGTAGCATTTTCAGGAGCAGAGGAATTCCTGAAAAAATACAAAGGACAGGAGAATGGTACCAATATCATCGGACATTTTGGTCTTGGTTTTTATTCTTCTTTTATGGTCAGCAGCAAAGTGGAAATCTTTTCCAAATCATGGAAAGAAGACGCTGCCGCCGTTCGCTGGGAGTGTGACGGCAGCCCGGAATACGAGCTGGAAGAAACCACCAAAGCCGACCGGGGAACTGAAATCGTAATGTATATCAACGAGGAAAGTGAAGAGTTCCTGGAAGATGGCCGCATTCGCTCTATCCTGGAAAAGTTCTGTAAATTCCTGCCTGTTCCCGTTACCTTCGAAGGAACACAGATTAACAACACCAATCCCGCGTGGACTAAGAAGCCGAGTGAGCTGACAACAGAAGACTATCAGAATTTTTATAAAGAATTATATCCTTACGCAGAACCGCCGTTATTCTGGATTCACCTGAATGTGGATTATCCTTTTAACCTCACTGGTATCCTGTATTTCCCGAAAATTAATAAGAGTTATGAGATGCAGAAAGACAAGATCAATCTGTACTCTAACCAGGTATACGTAACCGATGAAGTAAAAGATATTGTTCCGGAATTCCTGATGCTGCTGCATGGTGTAATCGACAGCCCGGATATCCCGTTGAATGTGAGCCGCAGCTACCTGCAGGGCGATCCTAATGTGAAAAAGATCAATGCGCATATCACCAAAAAAGTGGCCGACAAACTGGATGAAATATTCCGTAATGACCGTGCTTCTTTTGAAGAAAAATGGGATTCTATTGGCCTTTTCGTGAAATACGGTATGATGACCGACGACAAGTTCCTGGAGAAAGCCAATAAGTTCCTGATAATGGAAGATGTGGAAGGCGGTAAGTTTTATACACAGGAAGAATACCGCGCTGAAACAGCTGCGCTGCAAACTAATAAGGAAGGAAAACTGGTGGTACTATATGCTACCAACCCGGTGCAGCAGGATAGTTATGTGCAGGCTGCCAAAAATAAAGGCTTCAAAGTGGTGAAGATGGAAACCATGGTAGATGCGGCTTTTATTAACAACATGGAAATAAAATGGGATAACGTTTCTTTCACCCGTGTTGATGCTGATATTGCTGATAACCTGATCGACAAGGACGAGAATACCACTACTGTATTATCGCAGGAGCAGGAAGGTACACTGAAGGAACTGTTTGGTGCACAAGTAACCCAACCAAACATCAAGGTGGAAATGAAAGGTCTGAGTGTGGATGCCCAGCCGGTAATCGTTACCCGCCCTGAGCTGATGCGCCGCATGAAAGATATGGCCGCGATGGGTGGTGGCGGAATGAGCTGGTATGCTAACATGCCTGATGAAATCAGCATGACGGTGAATGCCAATCACCCGGTATATACCTATATCCTGAAAGAAAGTGATAACAGCTTGCAGCAGAAGCAGATAAAAAACCTGGCAGATCTGGCACTATTATCGCAGAACCTGTTAACAGGAGCTGATCTTACAGCATTTGTAAACAGAAGTGTGGAATTAATGGGTGAAAAAAAATAGTATAACAACGCAATAAAAAAATATTTCGTTTCCTGTTTTTTTAGTTTTTATTTGCAGCAACCTCCAAAACTGCTAATAAAAAAGCAGGAGAAAAATATTGGAAAAACCTATCCCCTCCGCCAAAGCGGAGGGGATTTTTAGTTTACAGCAGTTATATGAAAAAAAGAGCAATTAAAATTTTAAGCCATGTTTTTGTGCTGAGCGCGCTCGCACTTTTTTCCTGTTCAAAAACAGAAACCACCAAGCCTGTTGAAACGGGCCCGCCAGGGAGTAACAAACCGGTTACACCTCCGCCAGCCGATACTTTTGCGCAACAAACTGCCGGGATTACGGTGAGGAAAATAGATACCAAAGGGGGAAACATCAGTAATTACCTGTTATATATTCCGGATACCTATAATACTGAAAAAACTTACAAATGGCCGGTTGTCATTTTCCTGCACGGGTTGGGAGAAATGGGAAGTGATATCAATGTATTGAAAAATGCCGGCCTGGTAAAAGTAGCGAATGGGAAACCTTTTGTGATGATTGCGCCGCAATGCCTGAGTGGCTGGTGGAATCCCCAATACCTTGATATGTTATACAAAGAGGTATTAGCCACTTACCATGTGGATCCGAACAGGATTTATCTCACCGGTCTGAGTATGGGCGGGTTTGGTACTTGGGACTGGAGTTCAGCTCATCCGGAAAAATTTGCTGCTATTATCCCTATTTGTGGTGGGGGAGATGTTAACCGTATGCCGGCCTTAAAAAATATGCCTGCATGGGTTTTTCATTCGGCAGATGATCCTATCGTAAATGTTGAAAATTCCCGCGTATTGGTAAAGGCATTGAAAGCCCTTGGCAGTCCGGTGCAGTATACCGAATATCCTACAGGCGGACATGATGCATGGACCCGTACGTATGCTAATGCAGACGTATATACCTGGTTATTAAAACAGCACAAATAGTTTGATTTTATTGGGTTGTTGTGCGAAGCTGCCGGCACCCCAATAAAATTAATTACTACCTGGCCTGACATCAATTACTTTTAACTGGAGGGAAGTTTGACCATTCCACTCATTTTCATCCAGCGAAAACACGATATCGAACGGTTTTTTACTGGCGATGACCGGGAATTTTTCTGCCATGTAAAAGCCGATACCGGACATCGTGGGTCCGTATTTTCCTTGTTTTACGGAAAATTTGATATGTTCTTCTTTTACAATCTTTGAATAACCGTTGTCCAAAAGATTTCTGGCAAGAAATACCGGGCGGAGATTTTCCGGTCCGAGTGGTTCAAATTGCTTGAGTATATTAAAGAAAGCAGGTGTGATATCAGAGAAGTGAATTTCTGAATCGATTACAATTTCCGGTACCAGCTGATCCGGACGTATTGTTTTGGACACCACTTCTTCGAAACGTTCCTGGAATGCCTTCACATTTTCCGTTTTCAGCGTCATTCCGGCTGCATAAAAGTGGCCGCCATAATTTTCGAGGAGGTCTTTACACTGATGGATCGCTTCATATACATTAAAGCCCATCACAGAACGGGCCGATCCGGCTACCTTATCATTTGACTGGGTCAGGATAATAGTAGGGCGGTAGTAGTACTTATCAATCAACCGGGATGCTACAATACCCACTACTCCTTTATGCCAGTGAGCCTGGTAGAGGACCGTGGATTTTCTTTTGGCGATGTCTGCATCATTTTGAAGAAGCACGATGGCCTCCTGTGTGATGGTGCTGTCAATTTCTTTCCTGTCAAAGTTATCAGCGTGTAATACTGCGGCGATGGCTGCAGCTTTTTCCACATCATTTTCAATAAAAAGATTCACTGCCTTTCTCGCATCATCCATTCTGCCGGCAGCGTTTACACGGGGGGCAATCACAAATACGAGATTAGAAATGGTCAGCTTTTCTTTCAGGGCGCTGAGCGTAATCAGCGCTTTGATCCCCGGCAGGGGGTCTTCATTTACTTTTATGAGACCATGAAAGGCCAGTATCCTGTTTTCACCGGTCATCGGAACAATGTCGGCGGCGATACTGGTGGCTACCAGGTCCAGGAATTTATTGGCTTCTGAAGCGGGAAGTCCCCGTTTTTGAGCGAAGGCGGAAATCAGCTTGTAGCCGATACCACAGCCGCTAAGTTCTTTATAAGGGTAGGGGCAGTCGGCCTGTTTGGGATTGAGGATCGCCACTGCCGGCGGTAATATCGCATCGGGCAGGTGGTGGTCACAGATAATGAAGTCGATTCCCCATTCCTTTGCCGCTGAGATATGTTCTATGGATTTAATACCGCAGTCGAGAGCGATAACGAGACCAAAGTCATTGTCCCTGGCATATTCAATGCCCTGCATGGAAATGCCATATCCTTCACGGTAGCGGTGCGGAATGTAAAATTCGATGTTACTGTAGAGTTTTCGTAGAAATGCGTACACAGTAGCAACGGCGGTAGTTCCGTCTACATCGTAATCACCGTAAACCAGTATTTTTTCGTGTTGGAAAAAGGCGAGTTCGATACGGGAAATGGCTTTATCCATATCTTTCATCTTCCATGGATCATGAAGATCATCCAACGTAGGCCGAAAAAATTGCCGGGCCGCCTCAAAATTGGTGACGCTGCGTTGTACCAGTAACCTGCATAGCAAGGGATGTATGCGTAATGATGACTGTAGTAACTGTTCCTGATTTGGTTGATATGCCTTTACTGTCCAGCGTTTTTGCATTATTATATTTTAGGCTTAAGCTATCCGCTCCTTCCGCATATTACATTATTTTTTATTCTTTCTAAAATGTTCTGTCAGTAGTAAATCGTACAAGGGATTCTAACCCGTTTCTGACAGCATTTTCAGGAAACCTATTCAGGATGGTAAGGGCTTCGTCGCGGTATTCAAACATTTTTTGCCGGGTATATTCTATACCTCCGGAGGCTTTTACCAGGCGGATTACCTCATCTACCCGGTCCTTATCCGTATTGTGGTTTTTTACTATGTTAATAATTTTTCTCCTGGTTTCCGTATTGGAATGTTCCAGTGTATAAATAAGCGGGAGTGTCATCTTTTTCTCACGAATATCAATACCGGTTGGTTTCCCGATTTTGGCAGAGCCATAATCGAACAGGTCGTCCTTTATTTGAAAAGCTACGCCTACTTTTTCACCAAAAAGGCGCATTTGTTCTGTGGTATGTTCGTCGTTACTGCTGCTCCATGCACCTGCAGCGCAGGCGGATGCAAGCAATGAGGCAGTTTTGCGGCGAATGATCTCGAAATAAATATCTTCCTTGATATTCAGTTTACGGGTTTTCTCGATCTGCAACAGTTCGCCTTCGCTCATTTCCTTTACCGCTTCTGATAAGATTTGTAAAGTCCGGAAGTCATTATTATTAAGAGACAGCAACAAACCTTTGGACAAGAGGTAGTCGCCGACCAATACCGCTATTTTATTTTTCCACAAGGCATTAATTGAAAAAAGTCCGCGACGTTCATTGGCATCATCCACTACGTCGTCATGCACGAGGGTGGCAGTATGCAGCAATTCTACCAATGCCGCTGCGCGATAAGTGCTTTCCTGGATATGGTCGCTGAAAAGTTTCGCCGATAATAAAACAAACATGGGCCTGATCTGCTTCCCTTTACGCTTCACAATGTAATGCATGATCCGGTCCAGCAGCGGCACATGACTTTTTACCGAATCTGCGAACTTAGTTTCAAAATCCTGTAATTCTTTACCTATCAGGTGTTTAATATCGTCCATGTATTAAATAAAAAAGGATTGCTAAGCTAGGTTTTATAAACCACATTTTAACATTTTGGCCTTTAATTTGTATATGGTGTATAACATTCCTTTAACAAGAGGTAAAGATTCCTTTAACAAGGGGTATACATATCTTTAACGTAACTGAATTTAAGGTATATGAATACTTTCAGTTAAGCTCTAATTTTGAAGGACTTATCAATGAAAATAATATTGCAAGAAAAATTTGTATATTCATTTATGATATTTACCTTTGCTAGGTAAAAAACGGGTTATTAGTAAATTTTTAACAGTTTTTAATAAAAAAAACAATTATGGCAAGCAAAAAGTACTTATTACTGGCAGGCGCTGTGGGTTTACTATCAGCATCTTCTAGTTTTGCACAGGTTCAACCAACCGGCTACGATGCTCTGGATAGCACCAAAGTGTCTAGCAAGCGTATGGTACAACAAAATAACTTCACGAACCACCAATCGAATTTCCCGGCGAAACCGAGAGATATGTGGGAACTGGGTTTTAGTGGTGGTTTACACCTGATTGACGGAACTGTTCCACCTCAACCAGGTTTCGGTGGCGGTATCTCCCTGAGAAAAGCACTGGGTCACACTTTCTCCGTAAGAGCTGAGTACATCGGTTCTATTGATAAAGGTCAGGACTACAAACTCCGTCCGTCTATCGTAGCAAATGGTAACCCATGGGCAGCTACAGCAGCGAAGAACGGTGGAATGATCGTTCCTAACTACAAATCTCAGAACCATCAGCTGTCTTTGGATGTGATTGCTTCCCTGAGCAACATCCTGTTCTACAGAGCAGAACCTAAAGTTAACTGGTATTTACTGGCTGGTTACTCTGTTGTAATGGCAGATGTTGACGTTGACGCCTTAGATGCAAGCGGTAATGGTTATGACTACTCTGGTATTAACTTCGCTACAAAACGTAGCGATATCAGAAAACAACTGAATAACCTGAGAGATAAGAAATATGAGCAAAATGCTCCTTCTCAAGGTAACAGAATCTCTATCGGTCGTAAAGACGACAACCAGCTGATCCGTCACGCACTGGATGCAGGTACTGGTGTAGCGTTCAAAGTTTCTAAACGTTTCAACATCGGTATTGAAGAAAAAATCACCATGCCATTTGAGGCATACCTGGATGGATATCCTGGTCCCGGTGGTGCTACCAAAGATTTCTACTCTTACACCAGCGTACGTTTGAACTTCAACCTGGGTAACCCAGCTAAACGTGTACAGCCATTATGGTGGATCAACCCACTGGAATACGCTTACAGCGAGCTGAGCAACCCACGTCACATGAAGATCCCACCTCCAGTTCTGCCTGATGCTGACGGTGATGGCGTAACTGATCAGTTCGATCGCGAACCTAACACTCCAGCTGGTGCTCCAGTAGATGTTCACGGTGTAGCTAAAGATACTGACGGTGATGGCGTTCCTGATTACAAAGACAAACAACTGATCACTCCTACTTACTGCCAGCCAGTTGATGCTGATGGTGTTGGTAAATGCCCAGATCCAGAATGCTGCAAGACTCCACAAGCACCTCCTTGCGCTAGCCTGGTTCTGCCAAGCGTTTCCTTCAAAGGAAGCTCTACCAAAGTTGGTACTGATCAAGCAGCTATCCTGTCTTCTGTAGCAGCTAGCCTGAAATCTAATCCTTCCTGCAACGTACTGGTTACCGGTCACGCAGGTGCTAAAGGTAAAAAAGGTGGTGTTGACCTGAGCAGCCGTCGTGTTGATGCAGTTATCGACTACCTGGCTGACAAACAAGGAATCGACCGCGGTCGTTTCATCAAACAAAACACTCCTGGTGAGTCTGGCACTGTTGATTTAGCTCCAGCTAACTAATCAGTATCACTCATTAAGATGATAACTTAAAAACGAGTCCTCTCCCGTTCATTCGGGAGAGGACTCGTTTTTTATCTCTCCCCTTCACTCCGCTATGATTTATTGTTGGAGTATCAATATTTACCCCTAATTTTGAAGGCTTTTTTTAACCAACTTTTTATTACGTGGGAATAAACATTAACAGGGTCTCCCTGGCAGGTCTGGTAGTAGCACTCGGTATTATCTACGGCGATATCGGAACATCTCCACTTTATGTTTTCAAGGCCATCGTAGGAGGAAACCCCATCAGTGACCTGCTGGTGGTAGGAGGTATTTCCTGTATTATATGGACACTTACCCTGCAAACCACCGTTAAATATGTGATCCTGACCCTCAGGGCCGACAATAAGGGAGAAGGTGGTATCTTTTCATTATATGCCCTGGTAAGAAGGCATGCCCGGTGGACAGTGATATTTGGTATGATTGGTGGTGCAGCCCTGCTCGCAGATGGTATCATTACCCCGCCTATTACTGTTACCTCCGCTATCGAAGGTCTCAGGACCCTCGAAGTATTTAAAGATCTTGGTCAGTTTACGATCGTAAAAATTGTACTGACAATTATTACCGGTCTGTTTGTAATGCAACAGTTCGGTACTGTTTCAATAGGCCGCATGTTCGGTCCTATCATGGTGCTCTGGTTTTCTATGCTGGGTATCCTTGGTATTTCACATATTGCCGACGACCTCAGCATATTTAAAGCTTTCAGCCCCCACTATGCCATTGAACTGTTAACTACTTATCCAAAAGGATTTTTGATACTGGGCGCGGTATTCCTCTGTACTACAGGGGCAGAAGCGCTGTATTCTGACCTGGGGCACTGTGGGAGAGGAAATATCCGGATATCCTGGATCTTTGTTAAATCCTGTCTTATTTTGAATTACCTGGGCCAGGGTGCCTGGTTATTGACACAAAAGGGGCAGATCATTCCGAAAGACCAGAATCCCTTCTTTACCATCATGCCGGAATGGTTCATCATTTTTGGGGTACTCATCGCCACACTTGCTTCCGTAATCGCCAGCCAGGCGTTGATATCAGGCTCGTTTACCCTGATCGCTGAAGCCATGCGACTGAACCTGTGGCCTAAAATGAGGGTGAACTATCCTACGGAAATGAGAGGACAGCTCTATATTCCCGGCATTAACACCATGCTGTTTGTAGGATGTGCCGCCATTGTCCTGATCTTCCAGGAATCCTCCAATATGGAGGCTGCGTACGGATTATCTATTACCATCTGTATGCTCATGACCTCGTGTCTGTTTGCCTTTTACCTCTATACGAAGCGGGTTTGGGTGGGGTGGATACTCTTATACCTGGTCGTTTATTTTACGATAGAATTCTCCTTCCTGTTTGCCAACGTGATTAAGTTTATGCACGGTGGTTATGTAACCGTTATTGTTGCCGGCGCACTTTTCCTGGTAATGATCGTATGGTTCAAGTCAAGGAAGATCAAAAACCGTTATGTGGAATTCGTGAGACTCGAAGATTATCTGCCAATCATCCAGGAGCTGAGCAATGATACCTCCATTCCGAAATATGCTACCCACCTGGTATACATGAGCAGCGCTGACAACCCGAAAGAGATTGAACATAAGATCATTTATTCTATTTTGAATAAAAAGCCGAAGCGGGCAGATATTTATTGGTTTGTACACGTAGATGTGGTGGATGAGCCTTATTTAAGTGAGTATTCTGTACAAACTATTATTCCCAACGAAGTGATACGCGTAGAGTTCCGCCTTGGTTTTAAAGTGGAGCAACGTATTAACCTTATGTTCAGGATGGTCGTGGAAGATATGGTGCGTAACAAGGAGGTAAATATTACCAGCCGTTATGAATCGCTGAGCAAGAACAATGTGGTAGGTGATTTTCAATTCATCGTAATGGAGAAATTCCTTTCACATGATAACGATTTGCCGTTGTATGAACGAATGGTGATGAAAATGTATTTCTTCCTGAAGAAGATCAGTTTATCGGAGGAAAGAGGTTTTGGACTGGACTCCAGCTATGTAACTATTGAGAAGTATCCACTGGTTGTGGCACCCGTTACAAATCTACAGCTCAAGCGGATTGTACATTAATATTTAAATTTTTTGAAGATGGGATTTTCAACATGCTGATAAGTTGGAAATCCCATTTTTTATGTCTGCCAACCTCATTATTGTCTTTTTCTCCCTCTTTTCCATCTGTCCTATTAATTACTATAATCCCATTTTTTTTATAGATATTGAGGTTTCCGGGATACGGATTCAAGCAATGAACACCGGTATTCTGCTTCTGAAAAACTCTAAATTTTAGTATGGTGAACAAATTTTTTGGCGCGCTGGTATTGCTGGCGTTGCAACAAAACGTATGGGCGCAAACGGCTCCTGCCAGCGACTACAGGGAACTGCCTGATCCCAAACCCGTAAATAAAGCCTCCTGGGACGCTGTTAACGATGCCCGGCTTCATGTAGCATTTGGTACTGCAGATACCCGTTATGAAAAGAGAAATGCACCTGGTAACAATGTTCTTACTCCCACCTGGAATACAAAGGCATGGAAAGGTGAGCGGGTGCATACCCAATTGGTAATCTGGACAACTACAGCACAACCGGCTGTAAGTATCCAGGCTTCTCCATTACAGGATGCCCAGGGTCATAAAATAAGCGCGGATGCAGTTACAACGGGTTTTGTACGGTATGTAATGACTGATGGCTTAAATAAAGATGGTGGTGGTTGCGGTTACCGTAAGCCAGGTGAGTTTGATTCTTCCCTGGTGGCGGACGGCATTGATATCTTAAATAAAAAAGATATCCCGGCTAATAATACACAACCGGTTTGGCTGAGTGTACAAGTGCCGGCCAATACACCGGCTGGTAATTACAAAGGTACAGTGAGCGTAAAAAGTGGTGCTGCCACAGTGAGTATGCCTTATGAAGTGACTGTATCGGATCGTGCATTACCAGCGCCGAAAGACTGGCAGTTTCACCTGGATCTGTGGCAAAGTCCATATGCCATAGCCCGTGTATATGGCGTGAAACCATGGAGCGAAGCGCATTTCAAGGCAATGAAGCCCTACATAAAAATGCTCGCCGATGCAGGACAGAAAGTGATTACCGCCACTATTATTTATGATCCCTGGAATAGCCAGACGGAAGATATTTACGGTACCATGGTAAAATGGACCAAAAAGAAAAATGGCAGCTGGGCATATGATTATTCCATTTTTGATAAATGGGTGCAGTTTATGATGGACCAGGGAATCCGCAAGGAAGTTAACTGTTACAGCATGATTCCATGGAACCTGAAGTTTTATTATTATGATGAAGCAGCAGGAAAAGATACCTTTATTGTTGCCAAACCCGGTTCACCGGAGTACAGTGCACATTGGCAGCCTATGCTCAACGATTTTGTGAAACATCTGAAAGCAAAAGGATGGTTTAATATTACCGCTATTGCCATGGATGAAAGACCTATGGAAGATATGTTACAGGCGATGGCTGTTATACGTAAAGCGGATAAAGACTTCAAACTGTCGTTGGCAGGTTCTTATCATGCGCCATTGGCCAATGAAATACACGACTACTGTATTGCACTGAGAGAAGCATTTCCGGCGGATGTGATGAAGGCCCGCTTAGAGAAAGGATTACCTACTACCTTTTACACCTGCTGTACAGAAGGATTTCCCAATACGTTCACTTTTTCACCTCCTGCAGAATCTGCCTTTATGGGCTGGCATGCAGCGCTGAAAGGATATAACGGTTATTTACGCTGGGCATTTAACTGCTGGGTGGCAACACCGTTACAGGATTCCCGTTTTCGTAGCTGGTCTGCCGGTGACACTTATTTCGTATATCCGGGACCGAGATCTTCTATCCGTTTTGAAAGATTGGTAGAAGGAATCCAGGATTATGAAAAGATAAGAATACTGAAAGCGGAATTTACCCAAGCAAACAACACTACTGCGTTGAATAAGCTGAACAGCCTGCTGGTGCCTTTCGAAGAAGCTACGTTGAAAACCATGCCAGCAGCGGATGTGCTGCAACCGGCGAAACAAACTTTGAACGAATTTTAGTCAACAGATGAAACTACGGTAAAGACTATACGTAATTTATAATCTTCTTACTGTAACCGCGTTTTTTACAAAAAAAAGTCCTCCGGGGAACCGGAGGACTTTTTTTTAACACAACTAAAAAACAATCAAATGTGTTCATCAATCGGGCTTTTTCCCATCTAAAAAAGTATTGATCGTATTGATTTCTGTATGATTATTTTGTCCCGGATCGCCGCTCACGGTGTAATTGGAATAGAAGTGTTCGGCTGAGCCGGCACCATTATCCAGGTTTACATTTCTGCGCAGGTAAGCGGGTACATTTTCCAATTCCGCATTATTGTCCATGTTTTTCACATTGAAGCTAATGCTGCGTAATTTGGCTACCCTTTCTGCCTGTTTGCGTTTTTGTTCCTCCAGGTCCTCGTATGCCTGTTGCATAGGTACTTCCGGTGGCGCTGGCGGTACATTTACGGGCGCTTCATCTTCTTTATATACCATTTTCATTTCGGGAGCAGGGTTACCTGGTTCCACATAAATATGTGATGGTCTGTTCAAATATCCCCCAGAGGCATTACCGGTTTGTGGCTGAATAATGTTTACATTCGGCTGCTGGGTATGCGCAGGCGGTATTTGTTGAACAGGCTGTTGCTGAACAGGTTGTTGCATTTGCTGTTGTTGCATTTGCTGCATTTGTTGTTGCTGTGCCTGTTGTGCCTGTTGTGCCTGCTGAAGCTGTTGCTGTATCTGCTGCTGATCGGGTTGTTGCGGTTGTGCCGGAGGTACCTGTTGTACATTCAGCACATAGTTTTGCCGTGCAGGAGCGATAGGCGCCTGTGGTTGCGGTTGTGGCGGAGTATATGCCATTACCGGTTCAGGATGTGTGATCACTGGTTCCATTAGGCGTGGCGCCATCAGGTCCTGCGGTTCCTGGAAAAGGAGTCCCTGTGCCTGTTGTACGCTCATTTTTTTTTCGTCTCCATCTCTGCCTAACTGCATCACAATTTTAGGTTCTACGCGCTCCGGGTTGGAGGGCGTGAGTTTTTGTTGTGTAATGGGTTTTTGTTCAAAACCGGTAGCAATGATGGTAACGCCCAGTTGCCTGTCGAGTGACTGATCATAGCCAACACCGAGGATCACATCGCAATCTTCACCTGCCTGGCTTTGAACATAGGCCTGAATGATATCCATTTCATCCAGTGTATGTTCAAATTCACCTTCGGAAGAAGAGATATTAATAAGGATCCATTTAGCACCGCGTATATCGTTGTCGTTCAGCAACGGAGAGGTCAGTGCGTCTTCGATAGCTCTTTGCGCACGGTTCTCGCCTTCTGCCAGGGCAGCGCCGAGGATAGCCACGCCACCGTTACGCATAACGGTACAAACGTCGGCGAAATCCACGTTGATCTGACCGGTAGAATTGATTACATCAGTAATACATTTAGCGGCGGTAGCCAGTACGTTATCTGCTTTTTCGAAGGCAGCCTTGAATTTCAGGTCACCGAATTTCTGGCGTAATTTATCGTTGGAGATGATCAGCAGGGTATCTACATACTCCTTCAGGCGGGAAACGCCTTCATCTGCCTGCAGCATCCTTTTTTTACCTTCATAGGAAAACGGAGTGGTAACAATACCCACCGTCAAAATACCCAGTTCCTTACATATTTTGGCGATAATAGGGGCGCCACCGGTACCGGTACCACCGCCCATACCGGCGGTAATGAAGGCCATTTTGGTATTTACCTCCAGTATTTTTTTGATTTCTTCAAAAGATTCTTCTGTTGCCTGTTTGCCTATTTCAGGATTAGCACCGGCTCCCAGCCCCTGGGTAAGGTGAGGTCCCAACTGAATCTTGTTGGGAACAGGGCTATTAGCAATAGCTTGAGCATCGGTATTGCAAATAATGAAATTTACCCCGTCAATGCGCTGGCTATACATATGATTCACCGCATTACTTCCTCCACCACCGATGCCGATGACTTTGATGATAGAAGATTTTTCCTTAGGAAGATCAAAATGTATCATGACTCTATACTTTTATGGGTTAGTACGATTAATTAATAATGAACTATTAAGAATTAAGTGCGTGTATGCTTGACTGTTACTATTACTATGGTTCATTTGTCCTGTCATTATTAATTATCGTTTCTTAATTCTTATTTATTAAACGTTTGGTTTTTGCAACAATTGCGCCATTTACCTTTAAAGTTTTGCATCTTCTTCTTCGGTAAACATGTCGATGATCTTTGTTTTCATCTTGTCTAAGAAGTTCTTTAAAGATGCATTCCGCTCTTTTGCTTTCCTGTCCTGTATTTCCTGGCTGCTTGGGGCAGCTTCTTCTATCCAGTCGTCCTGTGGTATTACTGACTGAGCAGCCTGTTCTTTGGCAAGATAGCTGGTATTAATTTTTACGTAATTTTCTTCCAGTGCTTTCCGGTCGTTCTCAAAATCGTTGTATCCTTTCAGGATCAAGCCCACGCAGGTAGCATACATAGGTTTGGTTAATTCATCTATGTGTCCGCTGGCGAGGTGCTCGTTGGGGAAACCTATACGGGCGCTTGCGCCGGTAGTATATTCTGTTAACTGTATCAGGTGTTTCAGCTGGGATCCGCCACCGGTGAGGATAATACCGCCGTTCAGCATCTTATTATCAATACCGATCTGTTTGAGGTGATATACTACGAAATCGAGTATTTCACTCATACGCGCCTGGATGATATGGGCCAGGTTCTTCACTGAAATTTCTTTGGGGCTCTGACCTCTTAATCCGGGGATGGTAATATAGGCATTGCTTTTAGCTTCATCTGCCAGTGCATAACCAAACTGCACTTTCATTTGTTCTGCCTGTGTTTTTAATACACCCAGCCCGTTTTTAATGTCGTTGGTAATGTTTTCGCCACCATAGGGAATTACGGCGGTATGTTTAAGAATACCTTCGTAAAACACTGCCAGGTCGGTGGTACCACCACCAATATCTACAATGGCTACACCTGCTTCAAAGTCCATGTCGCACATTACAGCAGCGGCGGAAGCCAGCGGTTGCAATACCAGGTCACGGATCTTGAGACCTGATTTTTCCACGCTGCGGTTAATATTGCGGATGGCGTTTTTATCGCCGGTAATGATATGGAAGTTTGCGCCCACCTTTACCCCTGACATACCAATAGGGTAGGTGATGTTCTGCAAGCTATCCACGATATATTGCTGCGGGATCACATCAATGATCTGATCACTCGCAGGAATAACAGTTTTGTACTGATCGTTGATCAGCTGGTCAATATCTTTCTGGGATATTTCCGCATCGGTATCGTTGCGTACAATATCGCCACGGGTTTGCAAACTTTTTATATGATGACCGGCTATACCGACATATACTTCGTTAATCTCCAGGTTGGGGTTGGATGCATAACAATTCTCGAGTGCTTGCCTGATAGCTTTGATGGTTTGGTCAATGTTCAGCACCATACCGTGCTGCACACCAAACGATGTAGCTTTACCGAATCCCAGGATTTCCAGTTTCCCGTATTCATTCTTCCGTCCTGCAATGGCAGCAATCTTCGTAGTACCTATGTCGAGTCCTACAATGATGGGAGCTTCCTGATTCATGGCGTTTTTTGTTTTTTTGATGTGTTAACAGATTTATTCCCTGGCTTATACACTGCTTTAGGTTGCCTGGCTGGCGCAGCAGCGGCTTTTTCTTTCTTCACTACTTTTTTTACCTGCTGCGTTTTAGCCTTTTCTTTTGCTTTTACTGTATGTGCCGGTTTTTCGACCGGTTTAACAGTTGCTGTAGGCGCTGGTGATACAGCCACCGGTGCAGTTACAGTTGAATCTCCACTTTCCGATATGGGTGGTTCGTCTGCTGCTGGCAGTTTCAAACTATCTGTTTGAATCACCGGTTGCAGCGGTACTACGCCATCTTTACGGGTGCATACCACTTCGTTTTCAAAGGCGACGTTGATACGCGTGTAATTATTCCAGCCTACTTTATTTAATCCCTCTCTGTAGAAAGCCAACAGTTTGGTAAATTTTTTTTCGATATCAATACCTTCTCCGAAAGCAATTACCTGGTCTCCCAGTTTAGGTATAAACTCAAACCTGCGGTCCCCGGTAATCATCAGCTGCTCTACCTGTGCCATCCAGAAGGGATCATTCCCTATATAGGTACCCATATCCACGATTTGCGCTGTTAACAGGCTGTCGGCTTTCTGCAGTTTGTCTGCATCCGTTGGGAAGCCTGTAAACACCGGCACCCTGGCAGCATAACGGCTGGATACCGGGATATGTTCTCCTGCTCCGTCGAGGTAAAAACTGTTGCCGGAAAAGGTAAACACTCTTGCTACTGGCTCGCGTTGTGTTATTTTAATATTCAGCTGCTGGCCGTTATCAAAATAAATTTCTGCGTTTTTTACCCATGGATCCTGGTCTACCACCGCTTCCAGTTGTGATATGTTGATATCTCCGATCCGTTTGCCTACCGGGTTCAGACTTTTATCTTTTGTGATCAGGGATTTTATATCCTTTGATTCAATAAAAAAGTTATCGTCTTTCCCCTCAAACTTCACTTGTATACCGCGGCACTTACCTGCATCTTTGTCCTGGATAGCAGCTACCAGCAGTACTATAAAGCCTGTCAGCGCCATTCCCCAGAGAAGTGCGATGCTCAGTCGTTTTAATATGGTGGTAGTTTTAGACAAATATGTTAAGGTTAAAGTGTTATGTTGTTTTATGTTTCAGCAGCTGTCCCACCGGTTCTTTTAACTGGTCGATATCACCTGCTCCTGCAGTAATCAGTAAGGGATGCGCTGTTTTCTCCAGATATTCCATTACTGCTTCCTTCGGTATTATTTTTACGGGCACTGTTATTTTATCCGCAATCATTTCACTGTTTACTCCTTCAATGGGCAGCTCACGTGCCGGGTAGATAGGGAGCAGTATTACTTCATCTGCCAGGGAAAGACTTTCTGCAAAACCATCTGCCAGATCACGGGTACGGGTAAATAAATGCGGTTGAAAGATAACCGTGCATTTTTTTCCCGGGAACAATGCTTTCGCACTGCTGATCAAAGCGCGTAATTCTTCCGGATGGTGTGCGTAATCATCGATATATACCTGGTGATCATCCTTTACCACATATTCAAACCTGCGTTTGATGCCTTTGAAATTAGCGATGGCGGCTCTGATCTTCGCTGCGTCTATTCCCAACAGGTGTGCCACTGTAATAGCTGCCACTGCGTTTTCCACATTGTGCATGCCGCCAATATGCAGCGAAACATTATCTATCATCCAGTCCTGCTGCATCACATCAAACTCGTATCCACCGTTGATCATGCGGATATTGGCAGCATAAGCATCGGCTACATCGTTTTGTAAACTGTACAACAACTTGTTTGTTGCATTGAGCTCGCTGTTCCGATGCAGGCCGAACCTAGCAATCAGCGTGCCATTGGGCTTAATATTGTGCGTGTACCGGATAAAAGCATCTTCCATTGCTTCCGGTGTACCGTAGATGTCAAGGTGATCTGCATCCATGGCAGTTAATACGGCGATATCCGGACTTAATTTCAGAAAGGAGCGATCATATTCATCTGCCTCAATCACTGCTACCTGTTTATCGCTGCTCCAGAAATTTTTATTATAGTTTACGCTGATGCCACCCAGGAAAGCGTTACAGCCATATCCACTATCAGTCAGCAGGTGCGCAATCATGGTAGAAACGGTGGTTTTACCATGTGTTCCCGCAACGGTGATGGCAAACAGTGAACGTGTAATTTCCTGCAGCACATCGCTGCGTTTTACCACTTCATATCCATTGTCGCGATACCACTGTAACTCCGTATGCGCGGCCGGTATTGCCGGTGTATATACTACCAGGTTAGCTGCCTTGTCTGCTGCGTTAATATCGTCTGTATAATGGATCTGCATACCTTCGGTTTCCAGCTGCTTTGTGAGCGGGGTGGAAGTACGGTCATAGCCACTTACCTGCACGCCTTTTTCATTGAAAAAGCGTGCTATAGCGCTCATCCCAATACCACCGATACCGATGAAATAAACCCTCTGTATGTTATTCAAATCCATATATCCTTCTAAAAATCTCTAAATAATTTCTAATACCTGGTTGGCAATCACCATATCTGCATTGGGGTTACCCAGTTTGCCGATATTGCTTTCCAGTTGTTCCATCAGTGCCCTGTTTTGCAGGATACTGAGTAACACATTACCCAGCTGTGTTTTTACTTCATCATCCTTAATGATCAAACCGGCGTGCTTGTTTACCAGGTTCATCGCATTGGAAGTCTGGTGATCTTCCGCAGCAAAAGGATAAGGCACAAACACTACAGGCTTCTTTACCACGCATAATTCAGCAATGGCTAAGGCACCCGCCCTTGATAACACCACATCTGCCGCTTTATAGGCAAAATCCATCACGTTGATAAAGTCGTACACTTTTATGTGCGATTCATAGGGTGCTGCCGCCGCTTTGGCTGTTTCATAATACAGCTTACCGGTTTGCCAGATCAGCTGTATGTTTTTATCCGCAATTGTTTTAAGCAGTGGCAGTAATCCTTCGTTAATGGATTTAGCACCCAAACTGCCGCCTACGGCGAAGATCGTTTGCCTGTCGGTGCGCAACCCAAAATGCTGTAAGGCATCTTCTTTTGTTACGGCCGACTGGGAAATACTACTTCTTACCGGATTCCCTGTAAAGACCAGCTTATCTGCCGGGAAAAATTTATCCATACCATCGTATGCCACACAGATCTTTTTCGCCTTTTTCCCTAATATTTTATTCGTTTTACCTGCAAAGGAATTTTGTTCCTGTATCAGGGTAGGAATACCATTTTTTTGCGCCCTGTTCAGCATGGGGAAGCTGGCATATCCACCCACACCTACTACTGCATCCGGCTGAAAGTTTTGCAGGATGGCTTTTGCACGACGCAGACTTTTCCATATTTTAAATGGCAGCAGTATATTTTTGAAGATATTACTGCGATTGAAACCTGCGATTTCAAGCCCTTCGATAGGGTATCCGGCTTGCGGTACCTTCTCCATTTCCATTTTTCCTATAGCGCCAACAAAAAGGATATCAATGTTAGGCTCCAGTTTTTTCAACGCATTCGCGATCGCTATCGCCGGGAAGATATGTCCCCCGGTGCCGCCGCCTGCTATGATCACTTTGCGTTGCATATTCTTTATACTGATTACGATTGAATACTAAATAAATACGTATTAAGCGACTGCAGCGTTTTCTGCATTTGCCATTACTCTTTCCAAACGCTCTTTTTCTGCCTGTTTACCTTCCATTTCTTCCACGTTTCTTGACACACTGAGGATAATTCCGATGGCCATACTGGTAAACAACACCGACGATCCTCCCATACTTACCAGTGGTAGTGTTACTCCTGTAACCGGGAACAGGTGTACGTTTACAGCCATATTGGTCAATGCCTGGATGACCAGTGTAACACTGAGTCCTACCGCCAGGAATGCTCCAAAAGCATACGGACATCTTTTATAAATCCTGATACTTCTCAACAATAAAATCATGTAGGCCGCCAATATCAGGAATGCGCCGAACATGCCATATTCTTCGATAATAGTGGCATAGATATAATCGGAATAGGCGTGTGGCAAAAAGTTACGTTGTGTACTGTTGCCGGGCCCCTTACCTAAAATACCTCCGCCTGCAATGGCGATATTGGCCTGTTGTACCTGGTAGGGCATATCGGTATGATCGCCATGAACGAAGTTATCGATACGTTTCTCCCAGGTTTTTGTTCGCATTTCCATGCCGCTCAATTTGGCAATTGCGAAAAGTAACATGACCAGTACTGCTCCTGCTGCCACCATGGAGGCCAGAAACCTTAATGGTACCCTGCCTATGAAGCAAAGCAACATGCAGCTGGCGCCCAGTAACAGGGCTGTACTCATATTCGCAGGCATAATCAGTGCGCAGATAATGCCAACCGGTATGATAATGGGCAGAAATCCCTTTTTAAAATCGTTGATCAGGTTTTGCCGTCTGGATAACTGCCTGCTTACATACATGAAAATAGCCAGTTTGGCTACGTCCGATGTCTGAAAGGTGAGGTTGATGATCGGTAAACTGATCCACCTGCTGGCATCGTTCAGATTTCTACCAAAAGCAAGTGTATACACCAGCAATGGTATGGATATGAGAAAACCTATCTGTGCCACGCGGGAGTAGATAGTGTAATTCACACGATGTGCAAAGTAAATGATCACCAGTCCCATTACCAGTACGGTGAGCTGCTTCAGGAGATAATACTCTGTATGGCCGCCCCTTTCACGGTAAGCGAGGGAGCCGGTGGCACTATATACAGCAAGCAGGCTTACCAGCGATAGAAAGAATACTATCGTCCAGATAACCTTATCGCCTTTTGTTCTATAGAGCAAACCGATCATTTTTTTATCTTTTAGCAGTAGGCTTTTAACTTTAGCTTCCCGCTTTTTGTTGTTATTGTTTTTACTTTTTTGAACCCATTTATGCTGCCACCTTTTACAGGGCTTTTACTTCGTCTTTGAATTTTCTGCCCCTGTCTTCGTAATTCTTGAACAGATCGAAGCTGGCGCAGGCAGGAGATAATAAAACGATATCTCCTTTGGTGGCCTGTTTAAAGGCTTCCTGTACGGCTTCGTGCATGCTGGTGGTGTTGATCATTACCGGTGTATCTTTTGATAACGCGGCAAAGATGGGTGTGTTGTCCACGCCCAGACAAATAATTGCCTTCACCTTTTCTTTCACCAGGTCGCGGATGGCATCGTAGTCGTTGCCTTTATCCACACCACCCATGATAAGTACGATGGGTTTGTCAAAGCTTTCCAGCGCAAACCAAACGGAGTTGACGTTGGTAGCTTTGCTATCGTTGATAAAATCCACGCCTCTTACGCTTGTCACGTATTCCATGCGGTGTTCGAGACTTTCAAATGACGTAAGGCTTTCCCGGATTTTCTCATTCCTGATATCCATGGTTCTGCCTGCAATTGCTGCTGCCATCGAATTATAAAGATTATGTTTTCCCTTTAGTGACAGGTCATACATTGACATGATAACCGGTTCTCCGTTGACATCGATGTGCAACTGGTCGTTGGCAATAAAGCCGCCTTCTTTCAGTGGTTTCATGATGGTAAAAGGTATTGATGCTGAATAAATGGGTTGCTGCGCTAAATGTCGCATGATCTCAGGATCGTCCATGCAGTAGATGAAGAAATCTTCAGCTGTTTGATTGATGGCGATTCTAAACTTGGATGCTACGTAGTTTTCCATTTTGTAGTCGTAGCGGTCCAGGTGATCAGGCGTAATGTTCAGCAGGATGGCCACATTGGGTTTGAAGTCCTTAATGTCATCCAGCTGGAAGCTGCTGATTTCAATCACATAATACTCCGCCGGTGCGGTTGCCACCTGCCTGGCATAGCTGATACCAATATTTCCTACCATGGCCACATTTAATCCTGCGTTTTTGAAGATGTGGTAGGTGAGGGCTGTAGTGGTACTTTTGCCGTTGCTGCCGGTGATGGCAATGATCTTTTTACCTGTCGAGAAACGGTAGGCCAGCTCTATTTCGGAAATCACGGGTATGCCTTTTTCGCGTACCTTTTTCATCAGTTCCGATTTTTCAGGGATACCGGGGCTTTTAACGATTTCGTTTGCCTCCAGTATAATATCCCAGGAATGATGACCTTCTTCAAAAGAGATCTGGTTTACCGCCAGTTCCTGTTTATAGTTATCCTTGATGATTCCTCCGTCGGATACAAATACATCATACCCCTGCTGTTTTCCCAGCAAGGCTGCACCTATTCCGCTTTCACCGGCTCCTAATATGATGAGTTTATGTTCCATTCCGTTTAGTCTTCTTTGTTAGTTGAATATTATCTCATTTTCAGTGTTGCAATAGCTACTACCACACACATGATGGTAATGATCCAGAAGCGTACTGATATTTTACTTTCGTGATAACCTATTTTCTGATAGTGGTGATGCAGGGGCGACATTTTCAGAATGCGTCTGCCTTCGCCATATTTTTTCTTGGTGTATTTGAAGTAGGATACCTGCAACATAACGGACAGCAGTTCTACCAGGAATACGCCGCAGAAAATGGGTATCAGTAATTCTTTACGTACTATAATTGCCAGCGAGGCGATGATGCCGCCCAGTGCCAGGCTTCCGGTGTCGCCCATAAATACCTGTGCCGGATAGGCATTGTACCAGAGGAACCCGATACATGCGCCCACGAAGGCTGCAATGAATATGGACAGTTCACCGAGGTTGGGGATATACATGATGTTCAGGTACTCCGCAAACTGGATATTACCCGATACATAGGCAAAGATTCCCAGACCAACGCCTATGATTCCTGAAACTCCCGTTGCCAGGCCATCCAGCCCATCTGTCAGGTTCGCGCCATTAGACACGGCGGTAATAATGAAGATGACGATCAGTATGTAAAGAACAAACGTATATTTTTCCGCTCCCGGAATCCAGGAGATCAGTTTTGAATAATTGAACTCATGATTTTTTACAAAAGGAATGGTGGTGATCGGTGTTTTAACATCCACAAACCGGTGTCCATCGCGGGTTACACGTTCAGGATGGTTGGTGATCTGCCTTTCATATGGGGCCAGTTTTTTAGCGCCCATCACTTCCCGGGATACTACCACATCGGTATTGAAGTACAGGGTACAACCAACAATCAGACCCAGACCAACCTGTCCCATAATCTTGAATTTCCCGGCCAATCCTTCTTTATTCTTTTTAAATACTTTGATATAATCGTCGAGGAAGCCGATCAGTCCTAACCATACAGTAGATAATAATATCAGCCAGATGTATACATTGGCTACCTGTGCAAAAAGTAAAGTAGGAATAACGATGGCTGATAAGATGATCAGTCCACCCATTGTAGGCGTTCCTTTTTTTGTATTTTCCCCGGAAAGACCCAGTTCACGGATCGTTTCACCAATTTGTTTACGTTGCAGAAACCTGATAATCCTCTTACCGAACAGCAATGAAATAACCAGCGATAGCAACAAAGCCATCGTTACACGGAAAGTGATATATTGAAACATACCACCGCCGATGACGCTGATCTTAAATTCTGTTTTCAGGTAATTTAAAAAATAATATAACATATGTTTTAGTCGTAACCGGCCCCTGTTGTCAGGAACTGGCTTTTAAGTCATTGGATTATTAAGTATTTCAGTTCAGTTTTAATTTTACTTTTCCATCATCTTCATCAGTTCCTGCAGCACTTCTTTATCATCGAAATGATGTTTCACTCCTTTGATCTCCTGGTATTTCTCATGTCCTTTACCGGCTACGAGGATGATATCTTCGCGGTTTGCCAGGGAGAGCGCCGTTTTAATGGCTTCTTTCCTGTCGGTGATGGAAATGACTTTCTTTTTCAGATGCACGGGGATGCCTGCCTCCATTTCACGGATAATTTCCGCCGGGTCTTCCGAGCGGGGGTTATCAGAGGTGAGGATTACGCGATCACTGTTTTCCACTGCTACATCTCCCATAACAGGGCGTTTGGTGGTATCCCTGTCGCCGCCGCAGCCTACTACGGTAATCACGTGTTCGTTGCCTTTACGCAGATTTTTGATGGTGGCGAGTACATTTTTCAATGCATCGGGCGTATGTGCATAATCTACGATGGCAATGATCTGTTCCTTTTCTGATACGATATAGTCGAACCTGCCTTCAGCGCCCTGTATGTCGCTGAGGGCTTGCAATACTTTTGCTTTATCGATACCCAGCAATACCGCTGCGCCATAAACTGCCAGCAGATTATAAGCATTGAATTCGCCGATCAACCGGAAATGGACTTCTGTGTCGCCTACCATCATCACCAGGCCTGTCAGGTTGTTCTCCAGGATTTTTCCTTTGAAATCTGCCAGGGTGCGCAGGCTATAGGTAGCCTTTTTTGCTTTGGTATTTTGCAGCATCACCGTTCCTCTTTTATCATCGAGATTGGTGATGGCAAAAGCGTTTGCCGGCAGGTTATCAAAGAACGATTTCTTCACCCGGATGTATTCATCAAATGTTTTGTGATAGTCCAGGTGGTCGTGGGTAATATTACTAAAGATGCCTCCCGCGAATTTTAACCCGGCAATACGTTGCTGGTGGATGGCGTGGGAGCTTACTTCCATAAACACGTACAAACAGCCGTCGTCCACCATCTTTGCGAGTAACACATTAAGATTGATGGGATCCGGTGTGGTATGTGTGGCTGGTATAACGGTATCGCCTATCTGATTTTGCACGGTAGACAGCAGTCCGCAGTGATATCCCAGTTTGGTAAACAAGCGGAACAACAGGGTAGCGATCGTGGTTTTTCCGTTGGTACCGGTAACACCTACCAGTTGTATTTTATGAGAGGGGTTATCATAGAAGTTGCCTGCCATGATACCAGCGCTGTTGGTACTGTTACTTACCTGTACATAGGTGATGTGTTCAGACAGCCGTTCCGGTAATGTTTCACAGATCACGGCAACGGCTCCCTGCCCAATGGCTTTTTCAATGTATCCGTGTCCATCCACATGTACTCCTTTCACCGCAATGAAAGCATCTCCGGATCCGATGGACCTGGAGTCGATAGCCAGGGCGTTGATGGTAATATCTGTATTACCGTGTACGGCCTGGATGCTTACATTATACAATATGTCGCGCAGCGTCTTCATCTAGCTCAGTTCTATTACGATTGTTTGTTCGTTTCCTATTTTAGTTCCCCCGGGGAGTGACTGTGTTTTCACTTTACCGGCGCCTTTCACCACTACGCGGAGTCCTGCATTTTCGAGCAGGTACAGTGCGTCTTTCAATCCCATCCCGGTTACATCCGGTACTGCGCCTTTGGCCTGTGTTACGGGCTGGAAGGCAATTTTCCGGTCTGTTACTTTTGCGCTCACCCAGCTGTTATTAGCAGGTGTGCTGCTGGTAGGCAGCTGCAGGGTACCCAGGATCTTTTTCCATTCGCTGCCTCTTCCATTTTTCAGTGCCAGCAGGGTATCCAGTTGCATGGTAGCCTGCATGGGTTTTTGTCTTTCTACAGCGATGGCATACAGTTTATCTGCCACTTCCCTAAACACGGGACCCGCAACGTTTGCGCCGTAAAAGCGCAAAGCATGCGGTTTATTTTTTATCACTACCACGCAGGTATACTGCGGATCCTTTGCCGGGAAATATCCGGCGAAGGAGGATTGGTAGATTTTGTCTGCGTATCCGCGGTTCCCGTTTGCCACGAGTGCGGTGCCTGTTTTACCTGCGAAGTTGTAATAGGGGGTACGCAGTTTTTTTGCGGTACCATCTATGGGCACACCTTCGAGCATGGCCTGTACCTGTTTCAGCGTGCTTTGTGAGCAGATGCTGTCTAACAGTACAGTAGGCTCAAACTGTTTAGCTACCTGGCCATATTCCTGTATAGAATTGACGAGGTAGGGTTTCATCATTTTACCGTTGTTAGCCACTGCGTTGTACAGCATACAGGTTTGCAACGGGCTGATAAGCACTTCATATCCAAATGCCATCCATGGCAGGGATGTGTTGCTCCATGTTTTGGAAGCAGTGGTTTTAATCACTGGTCTTCCTTCGCCTATGAGATCTATACCGGTACTTTGATCGAGCCTTAATCTTTTGAGATGGGCGACAAAGTTATTCGGTTGCCGGTTATAGAACTGGTAGGCCAGTTTTGCCATCCCTACATTGGAACTGAGTTCGAATGCGTGTTTGATGGTTACATTCTGTGGGCCGGGATGCGGTTCAGAGTCGAATACCGTTCTGCGTCCTACCTGCCAGTGGCCGCCATCCATGTTTACCATGGTATTCATGGTGGCGAATTTATCTTCCAGCACGGCGATAACGGTGGCCAGTTTAAAAGTGGATCCTGGTTCCGCTACCTGCAATGCGTAGTTCATATCTTCCCAGTAACTGCCATCCGGTTGTCGGCCGAGATTGGCAATGGCCTTTATTTTTCCTGTTTTTACTTCCATAAGGATACAGGTGCCGTGTTCGGCTTCATTGCCTGTCATCATGTTCCAGAGGGCGGTTTCCACGATATCCTGCATGTTTACATCGATGGTGGTCACCACATCGCGTCCGTTTTCAGGTTCAATATCATAACCGTCCACGGGTACATAGGTGCCTCCTGCAATGCGGCGCATCAGTCTTTTACCGGTTACGCCTTTCAGGTAATCATTGTAGGTTCTTTCGATGCCTACGCTCTGGGAGTTTTCGCGTGCCAGGCCGATAGTTCTGTTGGCCAGCAGTTTAAAGGGGTTGATGCGCTTACTTTTAGATTCAGCGATCATGCCGCCTTTGTTTTTGCCGAGGCGAAACATCGGGAATGCGCGTAGTTCCTGGTATTGATTAAAGGGCACATCTCTTTTTAATAAAAAGTAGCGGTCCTTTGATTTGTATCCTTCCTGCAGCAGTTGTTTATAGGCAATTTTGCTGCGGTCGCCGAAAACTTCTGACAATCTGTATGATAAGGAGTCCAGGTTTTCCTTGAACACTTTTCCGCCTTTGTCGCGGATACCGTCGGCGGCAAAATCTATCCGGATGTCGAAATAAGGTATGGAGGTGGACAGCATTCTACCTTCTTCCGAGTAGATGGTGCCTCTTTCTGCATCCAGCGCAACGTAGCCGGTATGGAGACTATCGGCCATGCTGCGCCAGTAGTTCCCCTGGACGTTCTGGATATAGAATACTTTCACCAGTATGGCGACGCCAAACAGTGCCATGCCGATGAGGCACAGATACACTCTCCACAATATATCCTTCTTTACGTCCATACGTTGTTTTCAGCTTTTAGCTCTTAGCGGTTAGCTTTTAGATTAAAGCGGATCAGCTATCAGCGTTTGGCTTTTCGTATTTATAGTTTTTGTGTTCAACCAGTAGCTTTTTATTTATATTGCTTTTAGTCATTAGTTTTTACATCAATGCCCTCAACCATAGATGGCTAAGGGCTAAAAGCTGACAGCTAAGAGCTAAAAGTGATACCTGACACTGGCTGCATTTGTATTTGAGATGCTTGCCATTGATTTGATTTACCAGCATCCCCGACCTGAGTTCTGGGTCAGGCGGGCAGCGTCAGGCATCAATGTTAAATTCATTTTTCCGGTTCCTTTTTCAGCACAATCTTTTGCGGAGGGGAGCTGAGTTGTTTAAGTCCCAGCGGCTCTACAGATTTACTGACTTCACTCATTTTGCTTCGAAACATGAGCTCACTTTTCACATTGATGTACTCCCACTTCAGCTCTTTTATTTCTTTGCCAAGTTTATTTATACGTCGGATTTTTTTTTCAGCGAGGTGGCTGTTTGCGATATAGATGAGGGCGAGGAAGGCCAGGAAGCCGATAAAGGGCATGTTTTGCACCAACGCTCTGTAGTTGATGCGCAAACGCCATTCTTTTCGTTGTTCCGGGAGGGTTGTATTATCTTCCGCCGGAATATCCTGGTTTGTTTCTTCTTCCTTCAACACGCTCTACGTCTTTTTAAAAATTGACAATATAAATCTGAACGTAAATCAAACAGATGTGTATAGGATAGGGTAGGATGGTGATCGGTTTAAAGCCGTGTCACGCTTGTTTTTCGGCCACCCGCAGTTTTGCACTTCTGGATCTTCCATTGAGCTTCAATTCTGCATCGCTGGCGGTAACCGGTTTTTTTGTGATTAATCTGAACAATTTAGGGGGTGTTTCTTTTGCAAACGGATCTTCGGGTGCTTCTTCAAAACTTCCTGTCTTCATAAAATTTTTCACCATCCTGTCTTCCAGCGAGTGGAAAGTAATGACGGCTAGTCTGCCTCCCGGTTTTAGTACATTGGTAGCTTGTTCCAGTAAATCTTTCAGAGCGCCCAATTCATCGTTAACGGCTATACGCAATGCCTGGAAAACCTGTGCCAGGTATTTTTGCGGGTTGCCTTTTACGATGGGCTGGATCACGGATTTGAATTCAGTGATGGTGCGCATGGGGTGTGTTTTGCGCTGCTTTACAATTGTTTGGGCCAGGGTTTTGGCGTTGGTTACTTCTCCGTATTCCTGGAAAATCAGTTGTAACCTTGCTTCTCCCCATGTAGCCAGCAATTGGGCGGCAGTAAATTCGGTTCTCGTATCCATCCGCATGTCCAGATCGCCATCGAAGCGAATGCTGAATCCTCTTTCTGCTGTATCAAACTGGTGCGATGAAACGCCCAGATCTGCCAGTACACCGTCTACCTGTTCTGCTTTATGTAATTTCAAAAAGCGTTGCAGGTGACGGAAATTTTGTTGTACAAAAGTTACTCGTTCGTCTATGATCCTGTTGCGGTAAGCATCTTCGTCCTGATCAAATACTATCAATCGTCCTTTTTCACCTAGTTGCTCCAGTATGGCCCTTGAATGTCCTCCGCCTCCAAACGTGGCGTCTACATATATCCCTTCCGGGTTAATTTGTAAGAGCGTCGTCGTTTCCTGCAGCAGAACGGGTAAGTGATATTGTTGTTCGCCCATATGCTCCCCTCTTTAAATTGAAATATTATTGTCTCCTCCTCCCATTACCTGTTGGGCCAGATCACTGAACGCTCCTGGTGAGAAATTTTCAAAGAACTCCTGGTATTTACCTTTATCCCAGATCTCGATTTTATTGGATGCTGCTGCCAGCACAATATCTTTTTCCAGATTGGCGTAGGAAAGCAGGTTTTTTGGTACCAGCAGTCTTCCTGCGCTGTCTAACTCCAGAATGGTGGCTCCGTTTAAAAAGTACCGCCTGAATTCCCTTACTTTTGGGTCAAAGTCATTCAACTTGCTGATACGTTCAAAAATGGGCTGCCATTCGTTCATGGGATACAGGGACAAGCATTTTTCAAACCCTCGGTTAATCACAAACTGTCCTCCGGCCCCGTCTGATAACTGCTTTTTAAATCCAGCAGGTAAAAGAAAGCGTCCTTTTGCGTCCAGCGTCGATTCGTATTCACCGAGAAATCCTGTCATACCATGGGGCAAAGTCCTTGAAAATCCATTTTCAACACAAAATAACACTTTTTCCCACTTTTTAACGAAAAAATACTTTATAAATTTTTTCCACAGATGGAAGCGCCCCCATGGAAGGCGATCTGCTATCATTTATGCACTCATTGTGTGCATTCATATAATATATATGTGGATAATGTGTTTATAACAACATAATTGATGTTCATAACATGTGAGTATCGTGCACTGTCTGGCATTCCTTAAAATGAACGCTGGTGGGAAAATGGGTTGATTTTATAATTATGTGTATACTTTTTTTATAATCTGACCGCTTTTTTATTCATTTTTTGCGTCAAAAAGTCTATTTTCCAGTTCCAGGTGGGAAAAATGTCAGCGATCCCAACGGTGGTGGAAAACCACTGTTTCGGCGATTTAATTCGGTCTTTTGCAAAATTTTAACAGCAATCAAAATCTCTCTGCCTTACATTTACATTTAATTCTTAATTTTGCCACTCTTTTATGCGGAAATTTTTATTGTACATCAGTGTTCTCGTGGTTCTCGTGTCTACCTCCTGTAATAACCAGTTACGGAGAATAGAGAAAAGCAACAACTTTGAAAAGAAGTTGGACTACGCCAACCAGTTGTTCCAGAAGAAAAAATACAATACGGCGATGACGCTCTATACCGACCTTGTACAGGTGTATAAGGGTACTGAGAAGTTTGAACCTATGTATTACAATTTCGCATATTGTTCCTACTACGTAAAGGACTACGTTCAGGCGGCATTCCAGTTTAAGAATTACCTGGACCTGTTCCCAAACAGCCCAAGGGCGGTAGAAATTGACTATATGCAGGCTTATTGCTACTATAAACAGTCGCCTAAAGTATCGCTGGATCAAACCAACACCATGAAGGCCATTGCAGCCATGCAAACCTTTATCAATAACTATCCGACCGCCGATAAAGTATCGGAAGCCAACCTGGTGATCGAGTTGTGCAGAAGAAAGCTGGAAAGAAAAGAGTTCTCCAGCGCCGAATTATATTATAACCTGGGCTTTTATAAAGCAGCTGGTATTGCCTTCAAAAACCTGATGCGCAGCTACCCTGACTCCGATAAAGGCGATGGATACAAAGTAATGGCTATCAGAGCTTATTATAATTATGCTAAAAACAGTATTCCGGAGAAACAAAAAGAGCGCTATGCTACTGTTTTGGACGAATACCTGGACTTCGCGGATCACTACCCGAACAGCAAATTGAAGGTCGATGCCGAAAAATTTTATACCTTAGCGCAAAACAACATTAAAACACTGGATAATGAGCAAATTAAAGCGAAGTCTAACCAGTAGCCTTAATCCCTGGGTAGAAACTAAAAATACTACCGACATTAAGAACAGAACTGGTAATTTATATGAGTCTATTGCCGTGATAGCCAAACGCGCCAATCAGATCAATATTTCCGTGAAAGAGGAGCTCCATTCCAAACTGGAAGAGTTTGCAAGTCATACTGACAACCTCGAGGAAGTGCACGAGAACAAGGAGCAGATTGAGATTTCCCGTTTTTATGAAAGACTGGCAAATCCGGCTATTCAGGCTACGCAGGAATTCCTGGACAACAAAATTTATTTCCGCAAGAACGACGACGATTTGTTTAGCTAATCCGCCACACATTATTTTGTGAGGTTCGCGATTGCGAAAAATAAAAATATTAATTTCATGGCGGCAGAATGATTTCTGCCGCTTTTGTTTTTATATATCCATGGACGCTATCAAAATGCTACAAGGAAAGAAGATCCTGCTGGGTGTTTCCGGCAGTATTGCTGCCTATAAGGCGGCTACCCTGATCCGCCTGCTGGTAAAGGAGGGCGCGGAAGTAAAGGTGATCATGACCCCTGCCGCCGCCGATTTTATTACCCCCCTTACCCTGGCCACCCTTTCCAGAAACGAGGTTCCGGTAAATATCAGTGATCATAACAGCTGGAATAATCACGTGATGCTGGGCCGCTGGGCCGATGTAATGGTCATCGCTCCCGCTTCCGCCAATACCATCGCCAAAATGGCCCTGGGTTTTTGTGATAACCTGTTGCAGGCGGTATACCTGTCGGCTACCTGCCCGGTGATGTTTGCACCTGCCATGGATGAAGACATGTGGCACCATCCCGCCACCCGCAGCAATGTGGAAAAACTCATCTCTTATGGCCATCAGCAAATACCCGTCGCCTCCGGCGAACTCGCCAGCGGCTTGTTTGGAGAAGGCCGCATGGCTGAACCGGAGCAAATTGTGGATTGGTTAGTTCAACATCTCCAAAAAACAAATCAAAACAAACCGCTCAGCGGCAAAACGGCCATCGTTACCGCCGGGCCTACCATCGAGCATATTGACCCCGTGCGGTATATCAGCAATCATTCCAGCGGAAAAATGGGCATTGCCATCGCGGAAGCCCTGGCCGATGCCGGCGCCAATGTACAGCTGGTGCTGGGACCCACCCCGCAGCAAACCACGCATACCGGCATCACCACCATCCGGGTACAAACTGCCCAGGAAATGTTTGATGCCGTTACTACCCGCTACCCCAACGCCGGTATCGTAGTTGCCGCCGCCGCAGTGGCCGACTACCGCCCCGCAAATGTGGCAGATAAAAAAATCAAGAAAGGGGAAGCGCAACTATATATAGATCTTGAAAAAACACCCGATATACTCCGCACATTGGGTGACAGTAAAGGACCGCAGCAACTGCTGATCGGATTTTCCCTGGAAACCAACAATGAAAAGGAATACGCCCTCAAAAAGCTGCGGGAAAAGCACCTGGACATGATTGTCATGAATTCACTGGCAGACGCAGGTGCAGGGTTTAATTATGATACCAACAAAGTAACGCTGTTTGATAAAAACGGGAACGAACGCAGTTTCCCGCTAAAATCAAAACAGGCCGTGGCACAGGATATTGTTTCCGCTATAATCGAATTGCAACATGCATAACCGTTTCCCGTTCCTCCTGCTGCTGGCAGGCACACTTGTACTATTCTGCTGCTCGCCCGCCCAGGCCCAGGAAATCAGGGCCAACGTATCTGTAGTAGCCGGCCAGGTGCAGGGCGTAGACAAGAAAATTTTTACCACCCTGCAAAACTCCATCCGCGAATTCCTGAATAACCGTCACTGGGCCAATGATGCCTTTACGCCGGCAGAACGGATCGAGTGTAACTTTTTACTGAATGTAACCGGCGTCAGCGGGCCAGACAGCTATAAGGCTAGTTTGACCATACAGGCTACCAGACCGGTATACAACAGCAGCTATGTGACCAGCTTACTCAACATACAGGACCCCAACGTGGTATTCCGCTATGTGGAGTTTCAGCAACTGGAATACAGCGATACCCGCATTGTTGGCAACGATCCTTTGGCATCCAATCTCACAGCCATTCTTGCCTACTATGTGAATATCATCCTCGGACTGGATTACGATTCTTTTTCTCCCCGTGGCGGTGATGTATATTTTAAGAAAGCACTGAATATTGTGAATAATGCGCCGGATGGAAAAGATGTTTCCGGTTGGAAAGCATTTGAAGGTAACCGTAACCGTTACTGGTTGCAGGATAACCTCCTGAATGCCAAGTTTCTGCAGTTTCACGATGTCATGTATCAATATCACCGGCAAGGCCTGGACGTGATGTACGACGATGTGAACAAAGGCCGCGCCGCTATCCTGAATTGCCTGAACATGCTGTATTCCATTCACCAGGATATTCCCAACTCCATGCTGATGCAGACATTTTTCAGCGCCAAAGGAGAGGAACTCCTGAAATTGTTTACCAAAGCAATGCCGCAGGAAAGAGCCCGTGCAGCAGAACTATTGTCGCAGATGGATGTACCGAATGCGCAGAAGTATCAACAGATGAAATGAGCGGAAAGCATAAAGCAAAAGCTTGCTTCTAAACAAAAATAACTCTTAAACTAAAAGCTAACTGCTAAAAGTTAATGACTAGATCGATGAAGAATTCTTTCGCACTGGCCTTGTTGGTATTGTTTTTATTTGCCTGTGGGGAAGGTGATCAGGTGCCCTCGAAGTACCTGTCGAAAGAAACAATGAGCAGCATCCTGGAGGATATGTCTATTGCCGATGCCTATGGCAACGAGCAACAGGCGCAGATTGCCTTTTCTCCCAATTTTGATTCTATCCGCCAGGAAAGGGTGAAGATCTATTACAAACAGATACTGGACCTGCATAAAGTGAGCGTGAAAGAGTTTATGGAGAGTTATAAGTATTATGAAAGTCATCCCAGCAGACTGAAAGAAGTATTGCAGCTGGTGCAGGCCGATTTAGCGGCAAAGAAACAACGGCTGGGTAACCCGATAGATGAAAACGCCCCATTGCGTTTTCGTATGAAAAGCATTTTCCCTTATGCAGACAGCGTGCTATTGTTGCCAAAGGCCGATACAATAAAGCCTTTTGTTAAGCGGCAACCTTAATCTATAAAACACCAAAACATGAACAAAGTAGTAGTTAATGCCGACGAAGCCTTACAGGATATCCGGGATGGATCGGTGCTGATGCTGGGTGGGTTTGGTTTGTGCGGGATTCCCGAAAATTGTATTACCGCGCTGGTAAAGAAAGGCGTAAAAGACCTTACCTGTATTTCCAACAACGCGGGAGTAGATGATTTCGGACTTGGCCTGTTATTAAAAACACGGCAGATCCGGAAAATGATGTCGTCTTATGTAGGGGAGAATGCAGAATTCGAAAGACAGTTACTGGCCGGTGAGCTGGAGGTAGACCTGATTCCCCAGGGAACATTGGCCACACGTATCCAGATGGCAGGGATGGGTATTCCTGCTTTTTTTACGCCTGCCGGTTACGGTACCGAAATCGCTGAAGGAAAGGAAGTTCGCGTATTCAATGGAAAACCACACCTGATGGAACTGGCGCTGCACGCCGATTATGCGATTGTGAAAGCCTGGAAAGGCGACACACTGGGGAATCTTGTATTCCGTAAAACCACCAGGAATTTCAGCACTTCTATGGCAAGGGCGGGAAATATTACCATTGCGGAGGTAGAGCACCTGGTACAACCGGGAGAACTGGACCCCGACCAGATCCATGTGCCGGGCATTTATGTGCACCGCATTTTCCAGGGTAGTAATTATGAAAAACGAATTGAACGCCGCACAGTGAAGATCTAGTTCATCACATTTTCCACGCTTCAAATTTTATATGTTATGTCGCTCGATAAATATGGGATTGCCAAAAGAATAGCACAGGAACTGCAGGATGGAATGTATGTCAATCTGGGTATCGGTATTCCTACCCTGGTTGCCAACTATATTCCTGCCGGTATTTCGATTATGATGCAGTCTGAAAATGGGATACTGGGTATGGGCCCCTATCCTGCCGCAGAGGATATTGACGCTGACCTGATCAATGCAGGTAAAGAAACTGTTACATTGCTGCCTGGCGGCAGCTTTTTTGATTCTGCCGAAAGCTTCGGTATGATCCGTGCCGGTAAGGTAGACCTTACCGTATTAGGCGCCATGGAGGTATCTGATAAAGGAGATATTGCCAACTGGAAGATTCCTGGTAAGATGGTAAAGGGAATGGGAGGGGCGATGGACCTGGTGGCTTCTGCCCGCAATATTATTGTGGCCATGATGCATACCAATCCCAAAGGAGAAAGCAAACTGCTGCCCGCGTGTACGCTTCCACTTACAGGAGTGAACTGTGTAAAGAAAATTGTTACTGAACTGGCGGTGCTGGATGTAACCCCCGAAGGCTTTAAGCTGTTGGAACGCGCACCCGGTGTGAGTGTAGAGGAAATACGCTCCAAAACAGCCGGTAAGCTGATCATAGAAGGTGATATTCAGGAGATGAATATCTGATAAGAGAATTACGTATATACGTACCCGTGCCCTGCTTTTCTTACGGAAAGGCAGGGCATTTTTTTATAATAGTTACTTTGATACTATATAAATAATTTAAATATTTATTTATTTTGCATACTTAAATGTTAATCTCGTTAGTTTATTCCTAACCTATAATAGTCACTATGAAAAGGATTTCTACATTCCTTCTGTTGTCATGTTGCGCCGTATATGCACAGGCGCAGGAACTGCCGGGTTTTCGCACCAGTAATTATGCAGGCGTAAACAGCGTACACGCCAATCCGGCCAATATTGCCGATAGCCGCTATCGCTGGGATGTTAATTTATTTGCGGTAAACGCAGGCGTTTCCAATAACCAGTTAAAGTACAGGCTGGGCGATGTGGGTTCCGCATTTGGAGAAGATACTATCAAGAGCCAGTTGTTTGGTCAGAACAAAGGGCTTACGAAAGCGCTGGTAAACGTAGGCGTGATGCTGCCATCTGCCATGTTTAATGTGCGCAAATTTTCTTTTGCCATTACCTCCCGGGTACGTGTAGTAGCCAATGTTACAGACCTGGATGGTAAACTGACCGACAAGATCATCAATGACCTGTCATCTAATACTAACCTGCCCTATAACATTGCATCCAACGAAAATATGCGGATAGCTGTTAACGCCTGGGCTGAGTACGGCGTATCTGTAGCGCGCGAAGTACTGGCAGTAGGGCCGCATTACCTGAAAGCCGGTGTTACCCTGAAATACCTGTCGGGCGCGGGAAACGGCACTATCAATATCGACCGGCTGCATGCTACCATGGATGTTGACAAAGGACAACAGGACGCTTATCTCACCAACGCTTCCGGGAAGATAGGGATGAACTTTGCCGGTGTAAACATCTCTGATTTTGATGCTGCAGATGCACTCGAATTTTCAGGACATGGCGTGGGTGCTGAATTAGGTGCGGTATATGAATATCGTCCGGAAAGTGAAAAACTCGCCGGTAATGGTTTTAATAAATATAAATTCCGCTTGGGGGTAGCACTCATGGATATCGGGAAGATAAAATATGAACGGGATGTAACGCGCAGCGGTACATTTACCATTGGTATCCCGGCTGGTCAGCAGTTTTCGCTTAAGAACCTGGATGGTATAAAACTGGATAATTACAAAACGGAGTTGGGTAAATATCCGCAGTATTTTACACCGGCAGCAGATAACAACAGCGCTTCCTATTCAGTTAGCCTGCCCACTACTTTACAGGTGGATGGCGACTATCACATTCACTACGCCTTTTATGTAAATATGAATATACACATAGCGTTAGCCAGTGGAGAAAAGAAACCTTATAATACGCAGTATTACAGTGGTTTCAATATTACACCCCGCTATGATGGCAAAATATTCGGTGTTTTCCTGCCGGTAAGCTATAACAGCTTGTCTAAATTAAATGCCGGCGCCAGCTTCCGCGTAGGTCCGGTGTTCCTTGGTTCAGGCAGTGTGTTAACAGCTTTGCTGGGATCCTCTCATCAGCTGGATGGCTTTATAGGTGTACATTTCGGTGGCTTACAAAAACGTAAATAAAACGGGATACCGGGATTTTCGGATCGTGATTACAACAGATAGGCAGTTTCAGCATACATACGTTGTTGACACAAAATCCGGAAATCCCAAAATTCCAAAATCGCTAAATAATTGGTACCTTTCAACTTGCTAAATTAGTTCGAGGTGCAAGTTGGATTTCTTTGTTATAACGGTAAATACATTCCTGCGACTGACCCGATATTTACTGCGGATAATCGTTCTTTCAGATACGGGGATGGATTTTTTGAAACCCTGAAGGTATACCAGGGAAATGTATTACTGGCAGACCTGCACTTTGAGCGGTTACTGGCCAGCTTACACCTACTGCATTTTGATATCCCCACCTATTTTACCAAAGCATTTTTTGTTAAACAGATCACTGACCTCTGCAGTAAAAATAATGTATCGCATATGGCGAGGGTACGGTTGGCTATATTCCGTTCTGATGGCGGTTTATATGATCCTGTTAATAACCTGCCCAATTATATTATTCAATCCTGGGAATTAAATAAAACGGTACTGGAATTAAACCAGAACGGACTAATACTGGATATATTTCCGGATGTGAAAAAGAGCTGTGATAAATTATCTTCTATCAAATCCAATAACTGTTTACCTTATGTGATGGCGGCAATGTACGCCAAACAACACCGGTTAAATGAAGCTGTTTTGCTGAATCAATATGGCCGTGTGGCAGACAGTACCATCGCTAATTTATTTATTGTACGCGACAAAATACTTTATACGCCACCACTGTCTGAAGGCGGTGTATGTGGCGTGATGCGCAAGTTTTTGTTGCGGGCAGAACTTCCTTTTAAAGTACACGAGAAACCACTTGATATTGATGACCTCGAAAATGCGGATGAAATATTTTTAACCAACGCGATATACGGTATCCGTTGGGTAGGTCTGTTCCGCGACAGCAGCTATGGTAACGCTACCGCTGCTATTTTACACGAAGTACTGCATGAAGGGATACTGTGAACGGGCTGTTAGCTTTTAGGGGAATGCGGCGAACAATGGGGTTTTGCCGGGAGCTGTAAGCAAATTTTTTCAGGATGGAACAAAAAGTAAGTCTTTGCTGGTTTCGCCGCGATTTGCGGTTGGATGACCAGGCTGCATTGTATTATGCTTTACGTGCAGGAATACCGGTGGTACCGGTATTTGTTTTTGATACGCAAATACTGGATGACCTGGAAGATAAACAGGATCGACGGGTGACTTTTATTCATGCGGTGCTGGAAGAAATGCAGAAGCAAATGATACAGAAGGGGAGTTCGCTGGACGTGTATTATGGTACGCCGGAAGCGGCTTTTAAACATTGGACAGCGAAGTACAATGTAACGGCGGTATATGCCAATCACGATTACGAACCATATGCCCGCCAGCGGGATGCGTTGATAGCAAAGCAACTGGTGGATAAAGGCATATCTTTTCACACTTACAAAGACCAGGTAGTCCTGGAGAAGAATGAAGTGCTGAAAGATAACGGTGAACCATATACGATATTTACACCGTACAGCAAACGCTGGTATGATACCCTTACATTCTTTCACCTCAAACCATACCCGTGTAATAAATATGCTGATCACTTGTACCAGCAGCCATCTGTGAAAATTCCATCGCTCAAAGAAATGGGATTTGTCGCCGGCGAAAAACATTTTCCATCTAAAGTATTACAGGAGGCATTGATAAAACATTACGATGGAACCCGTGACTTTCCCGCACTGGATGGTACTTCCAGGCTGGGGATTCACTTGCGGTTTGGTACTGTAAGCATCCGTGCACTGATGCAGCAAGCCATGCAGCTCAATGCTACTTTTGCAAAAGAGCTGATATGGCGGGAGTTTTACCAGATGATCCTCTGGCACTTTCCGCATGTAGTAGGAAATGCTTTTAAGCGGGAATATGATAAAATCACCTGGCGCAATAATGAGCAGGAGTTTGAACGCTGGTGTAAGGGCCAAACAGGCTATCCTATTGTAGATGCAGGTATGCGGGAGTTGAATATAACCGGCTATATGCATAACCGGGTACGTATGATCACGGCCAGTTTTTTAACCAAACATTTGCTGATCGACTGGCGTTGGGGAGAAGCTTACTTTGCAGCAAAACTACTGGACTATGACCTGGCCGCCAATAACGGTGGCTGGCAATGGGCCGCAGGTTCAGGTTGTGATGCCGCGCCTTATTTCCGCGTGTTTAATCCTACGCTGCAAACGCAGAAATTTGATAAAGAGCTAAAGTATATCCGCAAATGGGTGCCGGAATTTGAAGGGTTGGAATATGTGAAACCGGTAGTGTCGCATCAGCTGGCGCGCAAGCGTGCGTTGGAAGTGTATGGGAAAGCATTGCGGAAAGCATAAGGTATAAAGCTGAAAGCAAAAAGCTATTTGAAGCGGATGATTATTTTGTTATCTGCTTCAAATAGCTTTTTGCTTTCGGCTTTATGCCTGCAAGAATTATTTTCCTAATACTTCTTTCAGTTTTTTATCCATTGCCTCATGTTCTTCTCCACCACCGCCATAGCGGGCAATAATAACACCTTTCGGATCAACGAGGATCTGGGTGGGTAAGGAATGAATGCCAAAATGATCGCTGGTGTCGTCAGGGTTAGGCAGGTTTTTCATACGCTTGTCCATATCCAGTCCACGCAGTACATGTTTCCATACACCTATGCCATCTTTCTCTACTGCTTTTTTCCATGCATCATGATTACGGTCGTCATCTGAGATACTGATAATTTCAAAGCCTTTGTCTTTATATTGCTTATATAGTTCTAACAGATGTGGATTTCCTGCGCGACAGGGAACACACCAGCTGGCCCAGAAATCAAGCAAAACATATTTACCGCGGAAATCGGCCAGTGCCAATTGTTGTCCGTTGATATCTTTTTTGCTGAAATTAAATGCAATGCTGCCGGGGGAGCCGTTTTCCAGCTGTTTGATTTCTTTGGCAATCTGTTGTCCGTCTTTGCTTTGTTTTAAAGCAGTACTTAAACTGTTGAAATAGTATTTTGCAGAGTCCAGTGACATGCTGCCCACTTCGAAACGCATGAGGTAAAGACTGAGAAATGCATCATGGTGCTCACGGATAAATTTCCTGGACAGCCGGCTGTTGGCTTCGAAGTAAGGGGCGAGTTGCTCGCGGATAGCAGCTGCTTTGTCATGGTCTTTTTCGTTGTGCAGTGCTTCCAGTAAAGGTTTGTATTGTGCGGTAGCCGCCTCCTTTTCTTTTTCCAGCCGTACATTATCTTCATTGCTCACGGAACCTTTCAGAACAGTGGTGCTCAGGTCGCCGTTTTCCACAGTGATGGTCATGGCCTTGGGCTCCAGGAAGAGGTAGGCCTGCTCTTTTCGGTTACCGCTAAGGTTCCTGCTTAATGCTGCAGAAAATACACCGGTCGTGATTTGTGGTAATATGCCGGCAAATTGGAACCGGCCATTAGTTACTACTGCACTATCAGTTACATATTTTTCGCCGTTACTATACTGCAAATAATATTTGGCAGGCGCCTGGCCGGTAACGGTACCGGCTATACTGAATTTTTGTTGAGCGGTAGCCAATTGTGTAATCACTAACGGTAACGATAGTACGCTGATTATTTTTTTCATAGAAATTATTGTTCGTTTTGTGTAAGATTAGGATTGAGGGTTATTTCTTCCTGCGGAATACGCAGCAGTATTTTCGGGCTGTTGGCCGGGATGGTCATAGCGGCGCTGCTGGCAGATGTATAGTTTCTTACCATGGGAAGTCCGTTCCTGAAATAGTCGAATCCGTTATGGCCCTCGAAAGATAATTCCAGCCTGCGTTGCAGCAATATTTCATCAAACAGCGCCTGGCCTGAAAGGTTTACGGAAGCAAGCCCCGCGCGGTTACGGATGATGTTGAGATCAGCCAACGCCACCTCATTTTTACCCAACTTAACATTGGCTTCCGCCCGGTTCAGGTATACCTCTGCCAGCCGGATATACCGGAAGGGCGACTTACTGTAGATAGCGGTGTACTTGTACATATATTTCACCGTAGCAATGCTGTCGTTTTCATAGCCAGGTGTTACGTTAGTGACGTAGTGAGCAGCGCGCAGATCGGTTTTTGAGATCCTGGTAAGAAGATCGGCCGAAGGACGGTAGTAACCCCCGGTATAATTGATTTGTGGCGGGAAGGCATACTGCATGCTGATAGATGCGCTGCCAAAGTCCATATTAGCAGCAAAGATATCTTCCTTATTGGCAGCGTTGCTGCTGTTGTAATAAGCCCTGTATTCATTATCTTTCAACAGCGTATACTTGTTACTGTTAATCACCTGGTCAGCATAATTCACCGCCTTCTGATTAGCAGTGGCATCGGGTTGCTGAAAGGTGCCGCCCATATAGAGGTATACACGCGACAATAATGCAGTGGCGGCCAGTTTGCCGGCGAAGCTATTCGACTTTTCCTGGGCGAATAAGGGTATCGCTGTTTCCAGGTCGGTAACGATCTGGGCATATACTTCTTTGGTGGCAGCCCTTGCCGGTTTATAATCCGTGCTGTTGGCCGCTGTGGTGATCAGCATTACGCCAGGTGTATTAGCCCCTTCCTGGTAGTAGGGTTTTGCATAAAAACGGACCAGGTTAAAATATACGAATGCCCTTATAAACAGCGCTTCTGCTTTCGCCTGTAATACCGCCGGACGTTGTTCATCTTTCTTCACATTATCGAGCAGTTTATTGGCGTGCAGAATGGTAAAATAGCTGCCTCTCCAAAGATAGTAGGTCCAGCTGTGATCTTTATCAGGTGCGTTGAGGTAGTCAAAAGCATTGCTGTACCGGTTAGGACCGAGATCATTAGACCGGATGTTATTTCCATGTGCTTCGGCGAGGAACATGGTGATGTCGCCATAACCGAAGGAACTGTTTTCCATGGCAACCCCGGTAGTGATCATTGGATAGAGCCCCAGTGCGGCCTGGCCAAACCCTTCCGGCGTACTGAACTGTGCGTCTTCGTTGGTAACGTTATGCGGACGCAGTGCGTCCAGTTGTTTGTTGCAGGCACTTAATGCGAAGAGGCCGGCTATGATGATGATGCATTTCATTTTTCAGTAGTTTAGAAGGTAACATTAAGACCGGCGGTGATACGTCTTGGGTTGGCATTTCCTATTCCTACGCCGCCATAAGCAGTAGATATTCCGATGGATGCGCCTTCGGGATCAGCTCCTACATAGTCTTTGTGTTTGATCACGAATACATTGTCCATACTCACGAATACGCCTGCACGCTGTGCATGGATCTTTGTCAGCGTTTTTTTAGCGAGGTCATATCCCAGCCTGATATTACGCATCCTGATATGACTGGCATTTCCGAAGATGAGCGAAGAGCGGCTGTCAAAAGCCCGCCAGGCATTCATTTTACTGCTGTATACATCCGGGTAGTTGGCATTTTTATCGCCTGGTTGCTGCCATATCTTCTGACTTGATTGCCAGTTCACATTATTTCTACCCAGGAATGGCGCAGTGGGGTCCTGGAAATTGTTGATGAGGTTCATGGCGGTGTAATTACCTACCTGGAACCATATTTCCGCACTCAGGGAAAATTGCTTGTAGGTAAATGTATTGGTAAATCCACCGAAAAATTTCGGCGTTGCAGAACCTACGGTCTGGTAATTCCGGACATTGGCGAAATCACCGACACCTTCTACTACTTGTTTCTTTCCGGCTGCATCAAAGTTTTCGAAAAGAGGCGCGCCGTTATCCGGATTTACGCCTACGTAGTGAATTGCTTTTATGACGTTGAGATCTTCTCCTTCATAGCGATAATAAGCACGGTTGTAATTGTCGAGAAGAGAATCGCCGTATAACTGCTGTATGGTATTTTTATTAAAGCTGATGTTCAGATTGGTGGTCCAGCTGAAATCCCGTGTCTCTAAGTTACGGGTGTTCAGCATCAGTTCCAGGCCTTTATTCATCACTTCTCCCACGTTTTGATATTGCTGGAAGGAGCCCTGTGCTGAGCCTACAAATACCTGCTGCAGGAGATTTTTGCTGCGTTTAGCGTAGAGATCTGCCGATAGTTCAATGCGTTTCCATAAACTGATGTCTATTCCTGCGGTATTATTAACGGTGGTTTCCCAGCTGATATCGGGGTTTTCCAGTTGCGTAATGGCAGAGCCAATACTATTAATGTTATCGTAGGTGTAGTTGCTGGCTGCAGCATAGAGTGTCTGGTTCAGGTAACCATCGCCTACATCTCTTCCGGATGTACCGTGCACTATTCTCAGCTTCAGTACATCTATGCCTTTAATATCTACCAGAAAAGCTTCTTTATTGATCATCCATCCGGCACTTACCGCATAGAAGGTGCCATAGCGTTTATTGCGACCGAAGTTGGTAAACGCGTCTGTACGAAGGGAGGCTGCGGCGTAGTACTTAGCGAGATAATTATAGTTTAGTTCGCTGAATGCGGAGAAACTCGCTCTTTCTGTGTACGTGCCGCCGGGCCGGTATGGTAAATTATAAGCAACGTTGATGGCGCTACCAAAGTTTTTAGCGGCGCCCATATTTCTTTCACCGGGCAGCAGGTTGTACATATCTGTACTATTGGCTTCATTGGTACGTTTGGCCCATTCTGTTCCTGCCAGGAAGTTCAGGCTATGGGAGCCGAACTGTTTGGCGGCACTGAGGGTATTGGTAGTGGTATAATTAAAGAAACGGGTATCTGCAATGGTAAGGGTACCATTGGGAAGCGCCGCACCTGGTTGAAAAAGATAGGGGTAGCCGCCATATTTTCCGGAGAAGCTCCGGGGATCGAGATAAGAGTTCCGGTGTGTGTTGATATAGTCGATAGTATTCACTGTTTTAAGACTTAACCAGGGCAATACATGATAGCTGAGCCAGAAGGTACCGGTGAAATGCTGATTGTCTGTAACAGCGGTATTATTGTATTTCTTTTCAGCCAGGAAGTTCTGTGACCAGGTGTTGTAAGGCGCACCGAAATTGCTGGATTGTTTTACCGGGATGCTGTCGGCTATGGAGCCATCGGCATTATAAGGCGTTACAAATGGTTGGGTGGAATACAGGGCCGGCACGCCGTTACGGGTAATGGTTCTATCGATGATGGCACTGGTATTGAGTCCTGCAGAAACTTTTTTCGATAAAATTTGTACCAGGTTTAAACGAAGATTGCGGCGGTCAAAGGTATTATCATAGTTGATTCCTTTTTCCTTATACCAGTCAACACCCGCGTATAGGGTAGTTTTGTCGTTGCCGCTGTTCAGTCCCAGGCTGATGTCAGAGAAGTTGCCGTCGTCGAACATTGCCTTTTCCCAGTCGAAATTTTTTGATTTATCATCATCGTTATAAATTCTTCTTTGCTGGATGAATGCTGCCGCAGTCGGAAATTGTTGTTGTAAGATGGGGGTTTCTTCCCATTTACGTTGCATGACTTTATCCATCATTGCAATATTTTCCGATGTATTCATCATGCGGATGGCGCGGTTTTGTTTAATGGCGCCATAGCGGGTATCGAGCGTTACGTGTACGCCGCTGTTATTAGCGGCTTTTTTCGTGGTGACTACAATTACGCCCTGTGCTGCGCGGGAGCCGTAGATCGCCGTGGAGGCAGCGTCTTTCAGGATGGTCACACTTTCTATATCTGCAGGACTTACTACATCCTGCAGGTTTTGTGAGTTGGAAATAACACCGTCAATAACAATCAGTGGTCCGAAGTAAGCGCTGGTGCCGGATGGAAGTGAGGACTCACCGCGCAACAGCACCTGGCCTCTGGCGCCTGCATCTGCGGAGGGTTCCACGATATACATACCGGTGGTTTTGGCTTTCAGCATAGAAAGCACATTTGCGGAAGATACGGAGCTGCGCAGCTGTTCCCCGGAAACACGTTGTACGGCCCCGGTTAGCTCTGAGGCCTGTTTGTTGGTGTATCCCATTACCACCACACCACCAAGACTGGTGGCATCATCTTCCAGTACAATGCTGTTGTTGTTGCCGGAGATGGTTTGCATTTTGGACCGGTAGCCAACACTGCTGATGAGTAGCTGCTGTCCTTGTTCTCCGGGTAGGTTAAATATGCCGTAGGCATCTGTAACTGCGCCCTGGCCGGTAATAATATTGCGTACCGTAATACCGGGTAACGGTTGATTTTTACGGTCTGTTATCACGCCTCTTACCATCTGCACCGGTTTAGCTGTAGTGGTAGAATAGCTGCCGGGAGAAACACCGATCATATTACCGCTCATCCGGAACAACAGGCCGGAGGGCAGTTGTAGTTCTTCCAGCAATTCCCGGATGTTTCTTGCCCGGGAAGGAAGGGTGATACGCTTTGCGGGCAAAGTACCTGCGGAGTAGAAAAATTTTACCTGGTAGGTGGCTTCGATTTTACGAAAGGTTTCGCTGATGGAAGCGTCCTGCAGTACGATTACTTTTTTCTGTTGAGCGTACGAATGTGTACTCGTGAGTAATGATATTAATAACACCAAAACTGAGAACTGCCATTTTATTGCAGTGCTTAAAGGCACGCGAAGGCGCGCATAATTAAAAGTCATGCATCTGATTTTTAAATGTAATGGTTGATATGGTCACTACAGGCGCCGGCAGCCTGCTGGTGATCCCGATTTCAGCGATTTTGGTGGAAACGCTTTTTATTAAAATTGAATTGTTACTTTATCCGGTTGTATTTGAAAACTGCATCCGGCTGTGAAACAAAAAATGTTCAGTACTTTTTCAAGTTTATCGTTGTCGAAGGCTCCCGAGAACCGTTTAGCATTTAACAGATTCCCTTTTATTTCGAATGGTATGCCATACCAGTTTTCGAGTTGGGTAGTAACCTCCCTGGCGCTGGCGTTATTGAAAACAAGCTTCCCTGCTTTCCAGGTATGTACGGCAACGGTATCGAAAGCATGCCGGGTTAGTTGCTGTGCCTTTTCATCCCATTTGGCCTGTTCTCCCGGCGTTAGTGTAACGGGGGTGGTACGGCCTGCTGTTTCACTTACTTTTACTTTACCGCTTAATAACGAAACTGTTGACTGTGTTTCGTATGGATATGCTTTTACCAGGAAAGAGGTACCCAGTACCGTAGTCTGGATTTGCTTGCTGGTTACCACAAACGGATCGTCGGTATTTCCTGTAACATCGAACAGGGCGGCGCCTTTTACGAGTTCTACCTGCCGGTGTTTGTGGCTGTAATCAGAAGGTATTCTTACGGTAGTATTGGCATTAAGTATTACTGCGGATCCATCCGGTAAGGTCAGCATTTTACGTTGGCCCCAGTCGCTCGAATATTCCTGGAACGTAACAGGAATCGTGTCCGGGTGCATTTGTTTCCAGAGCATGGTTACTCCTCCCAGCAGTAAAACGGCTGCGGCTACACGCCAGGCGTAGTATTGCCAGCTGATACGTTTTATCGGTGTGCCAGCTCTTACTGCCTGCTGCAGCCTGTTCAGCTGCATCGCTTTATCCTGCTGCGCTTCGCCGGTATTGATGCTGTAATACAGCTCTACTGCGGTAGCCACCCTGTCTTTTATTTCAGGATGTGCGGCGATATAGTTTTCCCATTTCGCAACAGCTTCGTCGTTGCTACGCCGTATATATTGCAGAAAGGTATCGTCGAGTAACAGATCTAATTCTGTCAGGTCCATTGGCAGCATTCCCCATCCATTTTTAAAGTAGAGCGACAGTCATCTCTTTTTTACCGGGTATTACCTGGTAAAATGTTCAGATTTTGATATTTTTTATTTTAAGCTTTCTTTCTTGAAAAAAATCTAAGGGAATTTATAAGGGAAGTAGTAACAGCAGCATCCTCAAATTCAGGTTACCTGATTTCAGATCCTGTTCCAATGATTGTTTGAGGGATTTGAGAGCCTCGTACAGCTGATTATATACGGTGCGGTGTGTGAGACCTGTAATATCGGTTATTTCGCCGTAATTCCTGCCTTCATAGAAGCGCAGGTTAATGAGTTCCTTTTGTCTTGGACTGAGCAGGGCAATGGCATCCTGTATGCGTTTGATGGCTTCCGTATGGAGCTGTTGGCGTACCAGCAGCTGTTCGGGAGAGGGTGCATCGTTGCCGGGTTCCTGTTCCAGCCATAACGATAATAACCCGTTATCTTTTTTCTCCTGTTGCAGATGCAGCAGGAGTTTGCGTTTGAAGGAGGTGATAATATAGCTCCGGACGTTTGTTACATCGCCGAGGCCTTCTTTCTTTTCCCATAAATAAAGAAATACCTGTTGGATACAATCCTTCACCGGTTCGCTTCTGGCGCATATTTTCAGGCCCAGGAAGAGGAGCAGGTGATAATACTGATCATACAATGTATATAAGGCCTGCTCTTCACCTTGCCGGAACCTGTTCCACAGGTTTGTATCCTTGTTTTCGACCATATTGTAACAAAAGAACGAAAAAAGGCTTGTTTTAGCGACGGATTTTTTCCGCGGCAGTCATGAGTGCCGCTACTGCTGCTTTTCCTTCCGTACCCAGATCCAGGCTGAAATCATTTACATACAGGTCGATATGCTGGCGCATAACTGACTCGTCCATCTCCTGCGCATGTGATTTTACATATTCAGAGAGCTGGGGATAAGTGGTGTAGCTGTTTTGCAGACTTTGGTGGATGAGGGCATCCAATTCGGCGCGGGTGGCTTCCGGTACGTCTTTACGGATAAAGATGCCACCTAGCGGGATGGGGTTGCCGGTAGTTTGCTCCCAGTATTCGCCCATGTCCATCAGCTTTACGAGGCCTTTCAGCTGGTAGGTGAAGCGGTTTTCGTGAATAATTACGCCGGCGTCTACGTCACCATTCAGCACTGCATTTTCTATTTCGGAGAACAGCATCACCTTTTTGTTTTTTGCTTCCGGGAAAGCGATAGAGAACAGCAGGTTAGCGGTGGTATTTTCTCCGGGAATAGCGATGGTCATGTGTTTGATGTCTTCCAGGGGAATATCTTTTTTGGCAATGAGCAGCGGGCCGCATCCGCGTCCGAGCGCACTGCCGCTGTTGAGCAGCTCATACTGATCTTTTACTTTGAGATACACGGCAAAACTTAGTTTTGTAACCGCCAGTTTGCCCTGCAACGCCCAGTTGTTGAGCGTTTCCACGTCTTCAAGGTGCGTGTCGAAGGAAAAGTCTTTCGTATCTATTTTGTTATTGACCATTGCATCAAAAATGAATGTATCATTCGGGCAAGGTGAAAAACCTAAGGATAAATGCATATGCTTCAAAATTTTATTGTCTGTTGTTAAATACCTGCCAGGGTTCTCACCGTTTTTTCCAGTTCATCGTTTAATGCTTTTACTGCCAGGGGGATCTTCCATTTGCTTTTATCTCTTATTTCCACATAATTGGAGATGCTGCGCAGCTGGAGGAATGGTACCTGTTCCAACAGGCAGGCATAATGAAAAGCGGCGCCTTCCATGCTTTCAATATCCGGCGCATATTTTTGTTCCAGGCGCTGAATGGTAGGTTCGCTGCCGCTTACCAGGTTTACACTCACCCCGGTAGCCCGTTGCAGGGTGGGGATAAAGGGCAGGCCTGCAAAGGTATTTACCAGGCTGTTGCCGGTAAAAGGCGGCTGCGATGGCTGCCAGAGTTGTATATCAAATAAATCTTTAAACTGATGATTGTCCTCTGCCCCAAGGTCAGCGAGATATTCCCGTTGAATAACAACGACCTGTCCGGGTTCCCAGGTAAGGCCGAAAGCTCCGCCTATACCGGCTTGTATGGCCATGTCGGGCTTGTGAACGGCCAGGTAGCGGCCAAGACTGAAGGCGGTATGCATCATACCAATCCCCGCAATGAGGATGTCGATGTCACAATTGGCGGCGGATAAGGTTGGGCGGTGTTGGTCCAGGAACTGTAAAAAAGGCTGTATTTCCAGTGTGGTAGCCGCGGTTACCAGTAATTTCATAGGGTAAAAATAAGGCAAAAATGCTTGTTCCCCGTGTAAAACAATTGACAGGAATTAGGATAAATTGGCTCTACTCACTTAATAGTGGTATTTTTGCAAAAATTTTTTGCAATAATGATTTATTTAACGCGAGTAGAGAACTTCAATGCGGCGCATAAGTTATCTAACCCGGGCTGGAGCAAAGAAAAGAACGAAGAAGTTTTTGGTAAATGCGCCAACGAGAACTGGCATGGGCATAATTACGAACTGCACGTTACTATAAAAGGTAATCCTGACCCTGAAACGGGTTTTGTATTCAATGCCAAGACTTTAGGCGTAATTATCCGTGATGCAGTTATCGAGAAGATTGATCACCGGAATCTGAACCTGGACGTGGATTTCATGGCTGGCAAGTTTACTTCTGCCGAAAATCTGTCTATCGCAATCTGGGACCAGCTGGCTAAACATTTGCCGGCAGATGTTCAGTTGCATTGTATCAAATTGTATGAAACCCCTCGCATATACGTAGAATATTACGGTGGAAAGTAGTGGAGAGAAGGTACGTATATAGTCAGCCTTTGAAATTACTTAAATCATATAAGAATGGCGTATAATAAGATTGAAAGTTACGATGAAAAGATCACGTCCGGTCTTGTAGAGAACTATAAACACTGCCTGCATCTGTTAGGGGAAGACCCTGAAAGAGAAGGATTACAGAAAACGCCTGAGCGGATGGCCAAGGCGATGCAGTTCCTCACCCAGGGGTATCAGCAGGATGCACGTAAGATATTGGAGGGCGCTAAATTTACAGAGGCTTATAGTGAAATGGTAATAGTAAAGGATATAGAAATATATTCTATGTGTGAGCATCATATGCTGCCCTTCTTCGGAAAGGCACATGTAGCCTATATTCCAAACGGATACATTACTGGTCTGAGCAAGTTGGCCAGGGTAGTAGATGTATTCGCCCGCCGTTTGCAGGTACAGGAGCGTTTAACGCACCAGATCCTGGACGCTATACAAGAAACGCTTCAGCCGCAGGGTGTAGGCGTTGTAATAGAAGCCCAACACCTGTGTATGATGATGCGGGGCGTACAAAAACAAAACTCGCTGACCACCACTTCCGCATTCAGCGGACAGTTTGAACAGGGTGATACCCGTGCAGAGTTCATGAAACTGATTTCCAAATAAGGACCTGTGATTAAAATGATGATCCTGATTTTCTTTGTTAATGATTAAAAGAGATTTACGGGAGATAGTATATATATTGTATATTTATATATCTTCGTTTAATTTCTAATTATCAACAAGCAAAATCAGGATCATCAATTTAATCATATCAATCAAAGTCCACAGTCAGGATCATCATTTTAATCAAATTAATCATAGTCATAGTTATGAAGCATGCTTACGTATTTCCCGGACAAGGTTCCCAGTTTCCGGGCATGGGCAAAAACCTGTACGACACCAACACAAAAGCAAAAGAACTTTTTGAGCAAGCCAATGAAATTTTAGGATTCCGTATTTCTGATATCATGTTCAATGGTACAGAGGAAGATCTGAAACAAACCAAGGTGACGCAGCCGGCCGTATTCCTGCATGCTGTTATCGCATTTCTTTGCAGCGAACATTCGCAACCGGAAATGGTGGCGGGGCATTCTCTCGGAGAGTTTTCCGCGTTGGTAGCCAACGGTGTATTGTCGTTTGAATCGGCTTTACGCCTCGTAGCTATCCGTGCCAATGCCATGCAGAAAGCATGTGAAATACAACCTTCTACCATGGCTGCTGTACTGGCCCTGGACGATGCAAAGGTAGAAGAGATCTGTGCGGCAGTTACCGCCGAAACCGGTGAAATAGTAGTACCTGCCAACTATAACTGTCCTGGTCAGTTGGTTATTTCCGGTACTATAAAAGGAGTGGAAATTGCCTGTGACAGAATGAAAGCCGCAGGCGCAAAACGCGCACTCATACTACCGGTTGGAGGTGCTTTCCATTCTCCGCTGATGTCGCCTGCCAAAGAAGAATTACAGGCAGCTATTAACACCGCTACCTTCAATACACCCACCTGCCCGGTATATCAGAATGTTGCCGCAGTAGCTGTAACAGATCCTGCCAGTATCAAACAAAACCTGATTAATCAGTTAACCGGCGCGGTGAAATGGACACAATCGGTGCAGGCAATGATCGCCGATGGCGGACACGAATTTACCGAAGTAGGACCCGGTAAAGTATTACAGGGCCTGGTGCAGAAGATCAATAAAGAAACAGTGGTAAACGGGATATCGTAGAATAGCTTTTAGCAAAAATGCAGCGAAAATAAAAATGCAGCGGAGATGAAGTAGTTTACTTCATCTCCGCTGCATTTTTGCTTACAGCTAATGGCTAAAAGCTAAATCATTCTCCATCTCAAATTGCGACAGATAATGGTCAAGTCCTGCCTTTTTCAGGAATTGACCTATTTCCGGGAAGTGTTCATCAATGTTGATAATGCTCATAGGACCGCCTTGCAGCTCCTCAGCAGCATGTTGTAATAAGGCGGTGCCGATTCCCTGACGACGGAAGCGAGGGGCTACCGCGATGTTCCTGATCCTGCGGGTATCTTTATGTACGCTGATATAGCCGGCAGTTTCTCCGTTTATCATCGCTTCCCAGGTGGTGGTAAAAGCGCCTTCCCGCTGGATGCTGTCAACGGTGTTGGACCAGGTGGGCGTCATATCCATGAATGTGGATAACGGGAGCCAGTCGGGTGCTGTATTTTCTTTTATGGAAATGTTGGCCGCGGCTTTATGTATATCCACCACTCCCTTGAAGGAATGGATGATGCGTGTTTTATGAAAACCGCTGTTCGTATAGGCTTTGATAGCGGGCAAATTGGTACTGATTACTTCCAGTATAATCTTCCGGATGCCCTGCTGCTGGTAAACAGGAATGAACTTGTCGTACATTTTTTGAACCAGGTGCTGGCCGCGATAGGTTGGAGTCACGCCGGTACCGCCATTATACAGGATGGCAGGATGTATTTTGTTATCTGTTGCATGCAGGATAAATCCACCTAAATCATTATCTGCAAATGCGCCGATAGAGTAGTCACGTTGCAGATTTTCTCCCTGCATTTTTTGTTCCAGTATAGAAGGTGTGAGATGCAGCGGCACTATATAATCGCTGAAAGCCGCGTTGAAAGTATCGCACAGGAGCTGCGTGGATACGTTGTGGAGGGTTCTGAAATCATGAATAAAAATCATAGCGAAATGGTATGTCACCAATATTAACAATCATTGATGAGATACCATTCCGGAATTTTATGAGCGGAAAAATTATTGCAGTTCTATACTGACGTTAATCCATTCCGGATCAAACTTGTTAGTGTATTTTTTATAGAAATTAATCGCGGGAGTATTCCATTCCAGTACCTGGAACACAATGCCGTTGAAGTGTTTTTCTTTGGCTTCTACGATCAGCTGGTCGAACAACAAATTACCGATGCCTTTGCCACGCCACTCTTCTGTTACAATAATATCCTCCAGGTACATACGGCAACCTTTCCAGGTGGAGTAGCGGGTATAATAGAGTGCGAAACCGGGTATTACTTCCTGCCCGTTTACCCGGGTACAGGCAACAAATGCCTTCCATACCGGCTGCGGACCAAAACCGGCCTCTTCAAAATGAGCCAGGCTTACAGTTACCTCTTCAGACGCCTTTTCATATTTGGCCAGTTCCCGGATCAGTTCCATCAAACGGGGACAATCCTCTCTTCGTGCAACCCTTAACGTTATATCTTCCATATCAGTAAATATTATCGGATGAATTGGCAATTTGCTACCGGACCAGTCATCTGCCGGCGCCGGTGTTTTCAAAATGGGTGATAACCATTTTGAAGGTGGCAAAGGTATCTGAACTACCTTTTTCCTCCTGCCGTAAAATAGTCAATTGTGCAGATCCGGCCGGTGGTCTTTTTACTGCCGGAGCATCTGCGGGACAGGTGGCCGGCGGAAACTATGCAACAGATGACGCTGTTGTTTTCAGCAGATCCGGACTGCAAATATCGTGTGCAAAAATGGAAAACAATATTGTAATTTGTAGATGTTTTGCTGTGGGATAGCATTAATCTCTTTTTTACATGAAAAATATGCTCGTGCATTATGCTTCCTACAACTACTGGGCTAACCAGCAGTTGGTAAAAGGAATGCTGAAACTAAAGGAAGAACAGCTGGACCGGCAGCTGGGTGCCGGTTTATTAACGCTGCGGGAGACTTTCCACCAGTTATGGTCTGCAGAAAGTTTATGGTATCAGCGATTACAGCTTGCGGAGAAAACGACGGATCCTGTCAGCGGGTTCAGCGAGGCTTTCCCGGCAGCGGGTGATGCTTTGCTGAAACAATCCCGGTTGCTGGAGGAATGGGTGCAACAGGCCAACCAGGCAAAGCTCAATCATACCATTGCTTATACACTGAAAAAGAGCGAACACTATAAAATGGCTGTCCAGGATGTTATCATCCAGGTATGTAACAATAGTACCTTTTACCGTGGTCAACTGGTATATATATTAGGACTGTTAGGTGTAAATAAGATCCACACTACGGATTACAGTCGGTTTAAGCCGAAAAAATAGGCTGTTTTTAGTATTTTTGCCGGATATTCTGCCTCTAAAATTCCATTATGAACGCTGCTTCTTTTTATGCAAAAGCCCCTAAACACCTGGTGGCGGTAGATTGTATCATCTTCGGTTTTGACGAAGGCAAGCTGAAGTTACTGATCATGCAACGTAAGGTGGCCCCTATGGCCGGAGAATGGTCGCTGGTAGGAGGGTTTGTACAGGAAGACGAGAGTACCAACGAAGCGGCCGCCCGTGTATTGGAGCACACTACCGGTCTGGATGATATTTATATGAACCAGCTGCATTGCTACGGCGACGTGAACCGTGATACCGGTGCCCGCGTTATATCAGTAGCCTATTATGCCCTCATACGCATCAAAAACCACGACAAGCCGCTGGCTCGTGAACACGGCGCCCATTGGCTGGAACTACACGAAATCCCTGAACTGATCTTTGATCATGGAAAGATGATTGAAGACGCCCTGGCAGCACTCCGCAACAATGCACAGTTTCATCCCATCGGTTTTGAACTGCTGCCCGAGAAATTCACCCTCTCACAATTAAGAAGTCTTTACGAAGAAATTTACCAGAAAACACTGGATAAACGCAACTTCCGTAAGAAGATATTATCCCTGGATGTAATGGAAAAACTGGAGGAAAAAGACAAGACTTCTTCCAAGAAAGGTGCACACCTTTACCGCTTCGACCCGGAGAGATATGAAGCCCTCAAACGCAAAGGACTGGTCTTCGAAATCTAGGCTGTAAAATGAACAAAATGGATGGCAGTCAGCACGGCAAATAAAACTATTTTATGGCCCGCTGATTTTCACCGTTTATGTCATGTTTGCGCCATACAGGCCTTTGTTGTCTGCTGTTTCTTTCCGGAACATTGTGCGCGCCCAGTACAATGATATTGCAGCAATTAAGCATACGCTATCTGATATAACGGACAGTACAGTTTATGTGGATGCGTTAAACAGGATGGCGTATGGTGGGGTCATGGCAGTTACCGGGCAGGATACTACTATCCTGATAAAAAATTTATCGTATTGGCAACATGATATGAATGCGCTCAGTTATGCTATTACGGGAGACTTTATTGATAAAATGAAAGGAGAAGTGCAGGTATCAGGAAATGAAGAACGATACCTGGTGTTTACGGTAATGCTGGAGGGATAGTATTGAATCCGGATACAGCGGCCTTGTTGAAAGCCGCTGTATCCGGGGAAATTATTTTTATTTGCCGTATTGATCACCGTCGTATGCCCACTTGATGTAGTTGGCTCCCCAGGTAAATCCGCCTCCGAAAGCCGCCATCATAATGTTGTCGCCTTTTTTGAGTTGTTTTTCGTAGTCCCACAGGCATAAAGGAATAGTACCGGCGGTGGTATTACCATAGCGATGAATATTCATCATCACCTTTTCATCGGGTACGTTGATATACTGCGAGGTGGCTGAAATAATACGTTTGTTAGCCTGGTGAGGAACCAGCCATGCAATATGATCAGCGGTCAGGTTATTACGTTCCATAACGTCTTTCGCTGCACCTGCCATATTGGCCACCGCGTACTTAAATACCATTTTACCTTCTTGGTATACATAATGTTCGCGGTTATTCACCGTTTCAAGGGTAGCTGGTTTTACAGAACCGCCGGCTTTCATGTGGAGATATTCGCGGCCATGACCATCGCTTTTCAGGAGACTGTCGATTAAGCCATATCCTTCTGTATTGGCTTCCAGCAGTACGCCGCCGGCGCCATCGCCAAAAATAATACAGGTGGTTCGGTCGGTATAGTCGATAATGGAACTCATTTTATCGGCTCCGATTACCATTACCTTCTGATAACGGCCACTTTCAATGAAGCGGGCGCCGGTATCCAGCGCGTATAAAAAGCCTGAGCAGGCTGCGCTGATGTCAAAACCAAAAGCATTTTTTGCCCCGATTTTGTCCGTTACCACGTTGGCGGTAGCCGGAAAAGTCATGTCCGGAGTTACAGTAGCCACAATCAGCAGATCAATTTCTTCCGGTGAGATACCCCGCTTTTTACAGATTTCCAGCGCTACAGGTACGCACAGATCAGACGTCCCTTTCCCTTCTCCCTTCAATATCCTTCTTTCTGAAATGCCCGTCCGGGTTATTATCCAGTCGTTTGTTGTATCTACTAATTTTTCTAATTCCTGGTTGGTTAGCACGTAATCGGGAACATACCCACCCACCGCTGTAATAGCGGCCGTTATTTTATTCATATAAACTAAATATGTGTTTAAAACGAGGCGTAAAAATACGATATAAACGTATATTTCCTAAAAAAGTCGCATATGAAGAACTTTAAGGATTGACAATCCGTTAAAAGTTAGCATCTTTGCCCCGGTTTACCCGAATACATAATTAATCTATTTCCAAAAGTTTAATTAAATTACCGAACCTTTACCTCGTATGATTGCGTATCTGAATGGAAAATTAGCGTATAAGTCACCAGCTCTTGTTCATCTGGATGTGAATGGAATCGGTTATGAAGTACAGATCAGCCTCAACACTTATTCCCGTATACAGCATATGGAAAGTTGCAAGCTGTTAACCTTCCTCCAGATTAAAGAAGACGCACATACACTGTACGGCTTTTTTGAAGAGGCGGAAAGAAGCCTTTTTCTCCTGTTGATCAGCGTTTCAGGTGTGGGTGCCAGTACGGCCCGGATGATGTTATCTTCCCTGCAACCAGAAGATGTACAACGTGCTATTATGATGGAAAATGAGCGGATGCTGGAAAGTGTAAAGGGCATCGGCGCAAAAACAGCCAAAAGGATTATACTGGAACTGAAAGATAAGATTACGAAGCACAAGGATACCGGAACACATTTATCTGCTACTGTAAACAATACAATGCACGAAGATGCGTTAAATGCTCTGATAACCCTGGGTATAGCCCGGAACATGGCAGAATCGGCAATCCAGAGAGTTATGAAAAATGAGCCACTATTGCAAAACTTGGAAGAGCTCATAAAGAAGGCCCTGAAAAGTTTATAATTTATAAATAAAATCCTCTATAAAACCTATTTTTCTTGGCAAGAAAAACATACTATGGTGCTTTTGCCGTGATAGCAATTGTATCCTTTATCATTGTTGATACTGCCGCTAGGGATCGTTCTGGGAATCTGAAATTATTGAGAAAGAGCTGGAAGCCGGATACCACCATAACAGGTCAAACCAAAATCGATACTACCGGGAAAAAAGATACCTTGAAATACCCCCTTCAGGACAGACGCGGCCCCAAAATAACGGATCCGGGGTCGAAAGGCGCTATTGATCTGAAGGACCCAGCGAACATCAACAAAACTGTAGAATACGACCCCGTTACGAAACAATACACTGTTACCGAAAAAATCGGCAACCAGTATTATCGTAACCCTACCTATATGAGCTTCGATGAGTTCTATAAACTACAGTCCAAACAAAGTGAACAGGATTACTGGCAAAAAAGAGCCAGCGCACTTGGTAACCTGAATCAACGTGCCAACGGCCCCGCCCTATACAATGGTAACAACCTTTTTGACCGCATCTTCGGAGGCAGCAAAGTAGATATACGCCCGCAGGGAAGCCTGGACCTCACCTTTGGTTACCAGGGACAAAATATCAAGAACCCCGTGCTGGTGGAACAAGCCAGGAAAAACGGCGGTTTCAATTTTGATATGGGCATCAACATGAACGTAGTAGGTAAGATCGGCGACAAACTGAAACTGATCACCAACTATAATACCCAGTCCCAGTTCGATTTTGAAAACCAGGTAAAGCTGGAATATACCGGTTATGCCGATGAAATAATCAAGAAAATAGAAGCGGGTAACGTGAGCTTCCCCCTGCGCAGCACCCTCATTTCCGGGATACAGTCGCTCTTCGGGGTGAAAACCCAGCTGCAGTTTGGCCGTTTAACCGTTACCAGCGTTCTCTCCAACCAGAAGTCACAGAAACAAAACCTCATGCTCAAAGGCGGTACCCAGGTACAGGACTACAACCTGAGAGCGGATGAATACGAAGATAACCGCCACTTCCTGCTCGCGCAGTACTTCAGAGACACCTTTAACTATGCCATGTCCAACCTGCCGATTATCAGGTCGCTGACAAATATTACCCGGCTGGAAGTATGGGTCACCAATAAAACCGGGGCTACCACGCAAACCCGTGATATCGTGGGTTTGATGGACCTGGCAGAACAAAACCCGTTCAATAAAACAGCCATTCACGTTAATACTACGTCCAAACTGCCGGACAGAGGAACGAATGACCTTTATTCAAACCTCATCCGCGACCCGATGAGCCGCAACACCGGGACGGTCGTAAGCCGGTTACTCGCCCTGGGCCTGCAACCGGTGTCGGAGTTTGAGAAAACATTTGCCCGTAAACTCGATTCTACCGAATACACCTATAACCGTCAACTGGGTTTCATCTCCCTTAATCAACAATTACAGGCCGATGAAGTGCTGGCTGTAGCCTATCAGTACACCTACAACGGAAGGGTATACCAGGTAGGGGAGTTTTCGCAGGATGTACCACCGGATCAGAATAACAGTGCCAACCAGCCGGTATTGTTCCTCAAATTACTGAAAGCTACCTCCGCCCGTCCTACCCTGCCCATCTGGGACCTGATGATGAAAAATATTTATGCCACCGGCGCCTTCCAGGTAAACAAGGAAGATTTCCGGATGGATGTATACTATAAAGACCCCGGCGCGGAAGGCCGTCCTCCCAGCGATAAAAGGTATATCCCGGATGCAAAGGGCGATTTTGCCGGCGCTCCGGTTATTACTATCCTGGGCCTGGACCGTTTAAATAATCAGCTGGATCCGCAACCGGACGGCGTTTTCGATTACGTGGAAGGCTATACGATAAATTCTCTCACCGGTAAAATCATGTTCCCCGTACTGGAACCTTTTTCCGGTGGTCTGAAAAAAGCCTTCGGCGGAGATGCCACACTCGAAAAGCAATACCTTTATAATGTACTGTACGATTCCATCAAAGTAGTAGCCCAACAGTTCCCGCAACTCAACCGGTATGTGATACGTGGCTCCTATAAGTCGGCCAGCTCCTCGGAAATTAACCTGGGCTCCGGTACCACCATTCCGCCTGGATCCGTTACAGTAACCGCCGGCGGACAACAACTCCGGGAGAACGTGGATTATATCATTGATTATAACCTCGGCCGATTGAAGATTATTAACGGTGGTGTGCTGAACTCCGGTGTGCCTATCAATGTACAGTTTGAGAACAACGCGCTTTTCGGACAGCAGGTCAGAAACTACTTCGGTACCCGCCTCGATTACATGGTGAATGATAAGTTGAGCCTGGGTGGTACTATCGTGCGGATGAGTGAAAGACCCTACTATCAGAAAGTGAATTACGGGGAAGATCCTATCAAGAACACGATGGTAGGCCTGGACGCGAACTACGCATCCGAATGGAAAGGACTTAATCGCTTCCTGGATAAATTACCCAACTATACCAGCACTTCGCCATCCAATATATTGTTTACCGGCGAGGTGGCCCGGCTATTCCCCGGCCATAGTAAACTGGTGAATCAACCCGGCAGTAGAGAAGGTACTGCCTATATCGACGACTTTGAAGGAGTGAAAAGCGGGTATGACCTCAAGTTCCCGGCTACTAGCTGGGCATTGGCATCTACCCCTAAGGGAGCTACCGACGCCTCCGGCCGGGTGATGTTCCCGGAAGCAGAACTGAATAATATACTGGATTACGGAAAAAACAGGGCAAAACTGGCCTGGTATATTATTGAACCTACACTCCAGTTGCCAAAATCTCCTAACCTGCCTCCGGGAATTTCTGTGGATGATCAGTCAGATCCCCGCAGCAGGCTGGTATATCAGAAAGAAGTATTTAAAAACAGGTCTACCGACTTCGGACAAAGCCAGCTCAGTACACTCGATCTGGCTTACTACCCAGTGGAAAGAGGTCCTTACAACTTTACCAACAACCCGCTCATGATGGACCGGGATGGTAAACTCGCCAGGCCGCAAACCAGGTGGGGCGGGATCATGAGAGCCATCGACAACAGCGACTTTGAAACGGCTAACATAGAGTATATCGAATTCTGGATACAGGATCCGTTTATTAAACAGGGCAACAGCGCCGGAGGTTCCCTCTACTTTAACCTGGGTAACGTATCAGAAGACATCCTCAAAGATTCCAAGAAATTCTTTGAAAACGGTATGCCCGACCCTAACCAGGATCCCAATAAGATCGATTCTTCCAAATGGGGCCGCTTACCGAAGTTCCAGCAGCAGATCACACAGGCATTTGACAATGACCCCAATATCCGCAGCTACCAGGATGTGGGTTATGATGGGTTAAAGTCACAGGATGAAGGCGGCTTCTTCAAAACATACATGGATACACTGCGTATGAACTATGGCGGAAGCCCGGTATACAACCAGGCTGTAAAAGATCCGGCCAATGATGATTACAAACATTATCGTGATCCAACGTATAATGGCATGAACATCCTGCAGCGCTATAAAAGCTATAGCAATCCGGAAGGTAACTCACCGGTATCTGATCCCAAATCGACGTTTTCTTCCGCTGCAACGAATATTCCTGAGTCGGAAGACCTGAACAGGGATAATACGATGAATGAAACGGAGGAGTACTTCCAGTACCGGGTAGACCTGAAACCTAATATGCAGGTAGGTACCAATTTTATTGTGGATAAGATACAGGCCGATGTAACCCTGCCTAATAATCAGAAAACAACAGAAACCTGGTACCAGTTTAAGGTGCCACTGAATCAGTATAATGCCAAAGTGGGTAACATACCGGATTTTAAATCGATCCGCTTTATGCGTATGTTCCTCACCAACTTTACAGATTCTGTGGTAGTGCGTTTTGCCAAACTGGAACTGGTACGTAATCAATGGCGCCGGTATATGTACGAACTGCGTCCCGGCGATCCGATTCCTTTGGACAACTCCACCTCTTTTAATTCTGCCGCTGTAAATATTGAAGAAAACTCCTCCCGTACACCTATTCCTTATGTGTTACCTCCGGGAGTTGTAAGACAAAATACGATCAGCACCAATAATACCACGCTGCAATTAAATGAGCAGTCGCTGTCGGTACAGCTCTGTAATCTGAAAGATGGTGAAATACGCGCCCTCTACAAAACGCTGAACATGGATTTACGTCAGTACAAAAAACTGCAGATGTATATCCACGCAGAGGCAGTAGGCGCCGCTACAGCACTGAAAGACGGACAGATCCAGGCCGTAATACGCATTGGTAGCGACTTTGTAAGTAACTACTACGAATACCGTATCCCGTTAAAAGTAACAGATTGGAATGGTCCTAAAACAGCATTGGACATCTGGCCTGAACGTAATAATATGGAGCTGGTAATGTCGCAGCTGAGCGCCCTGAAACAAAAGCGTAATATGTGCGACTCCTGTTCTCCGCTGCTGCCATACCCGCAGGTACCGGTGGCCGACCAATATGGTAACTTTATGCAGGTAGTAGGTAACCCAAGTTTGGGAGATGCCCGTACCATGATGATAGGTATCCAGAATCCTAAAGACGATGGACAACCCCGCTGCGCCGAAGTATGGCTGGACGAGCTGCGGCTTTCTGATTTCGATGAAAAGGGAGGCTACGCGGCATTGGCCAGGGTAGATGTACAACTTTCCGACCTGGGTACCATTTCGGTTTCCGGTAACATGCACACTGCCGGATTCGGAAATATTGATCAACGCGTAAATGAACGATTCAGGGATAACTTCCTGCAATATGATGCCGCCGCTAACCTGGATCTTGGAAAACTGCTGCCGAAGAAACTGGCTATCTCCATCCCGGTATATGCAGGTTATTCACAGTCGGCCAGCAACCCGGAATATGATCCCTACGACCTGGATATTAAATTGAAAGATAAGATGGGGCTGGCCAGAAGCCGCGCAGAAAGAGATTCTATCCGCAGGGATGCCCAGGATTTCACATCTATCAAAAGTCTGAACTTTACCAACGTCCGGAAACTGAACCTGGGAGGCGGCGGAAAACGACACCTCTGGGATCTGGAAAACTTTGACCTCAGCTACTCCTTCTCGCAGATATTGCGGCATAACCCGCTTATCCAAAATGATATGCTCACCAAGCATAGGGGAGGAATCGGCTACAACTACTCCGGGCAACCGCATTACCTGGAGCCGTTTAAGAAGCTGATTAAAAGTAAAACGCACTGGCTCGATCTGATCCGTGATTTCAATATCAACTATGTGCCGGCTATCCTGAGTTTCAGGGCAGATATATCCAGGCAGTTCGGCGTTACCAGGGTACGTAACGTTGGTGGTGATGTGAAATACCAACTGCCGGAAACCTATAATAAATACTTTACGTTCGATCGTTATTACACCGTGAAATGGGATCTTACCCGTAGCATCAACTTTGAATTCAATGCGGTAAACAATGCGCGCATCGATGAGCCCAATGGCCGTATCGACAATGCCTCGAAGAAAGATACCGTACGGAGGAATTTCTTCAAAGGCGGGCGTAATACTAATTACATGCATAATGCCAACTTCACTTATACGCTGCCTACATCTAAATTCCCGGCACTGAGCTGGACCAACATCGCATTTGGATATAGTACAGAATACCGGTGGACAGGCGCTTCACAGCTGGCATTGTACCTGGGTAACGCGATAGAAAACTCACAACAGAAAACACTGACGGCAGAATTTAAATTTACGGAGCTCTATAATAAATCGAAGTTCCTCCGGGAAATCAATACCCGCAAGCCGCAGAATAATAACAACAATAATAATAACCAGAATAATAAAACAGCCGGTAACAATCAGCAGAATCAAAACCAGCCTGCCGCCGATGAAATATCACCGTGGGTGAAAGGTTTACTGAAACCGCTGATGATGCTGAAACGTATTGGTTTCAACTATAACGAAAATGCGGGTACACGCCTGCCTGGTTATATAGACAGTACCAAAATTATTGGTATGAACTGGGCTACCATGGCGCCGGGGCTGAATTTCGTATTTGGCTACCAGCCGGATAGAAAATGGTTGGACAAGTTTGCGCAGAAAGGACTGATAACACCGGATACCCTGTTTAATATACAGGCCCAGCAACAGTTTACGCAAAGGTGGGATTTACAGGCACAGCTGGAACCATTCAATGATCTGCGTATAGATCTGACAATGACCAAATCGTTTACCAAAACGCATACAGAACTGTTCAAGAACCTGACAGACCCTTCGAACTTCCAGCATCTTAGTCCCTACGATGCCGGTGGTTTCGAAATTACCTATATCGCTATTAAAACCATGTTTGGTAAAATCAATACGGCAGATGGGGTTTCACAAACCTTCCGCAATTTTGAAACTTACCGGAACGCCATTTCAAAAAGGCTGGGCGCCGCCAATCCATATAACAAAGAGCCGGGTGTGCCGTCTGGCGATCCGAAAGATCCGACCTATGCTTACGGCTATACCCGTTATGCACAAGATGTACTGATACCGGCCTTCCTGGCCGCATATACCGGTACTACGCCGGATAAGGTAGCGCTGCTGAAACAAGGTAATGATAATGTGAAAAGTAATCCTTTCAGCAATTATATGCCTAAGCCCAACTGGAGCCTTACCTACAACGGGTTGACCAAGCTGGAACCATTCCGTTCCTTCCTGACCAACTTTACTATCAGGCATGCGTATACGGGTTCACTTAGTATGAACTCCTATAATACCTCCATGTATTTTGAAGATCCGCGGCTGACAGGCTTCCCGGCATTCAGGGATACCGTATCAGGAAACTATTTCCCTTACTTCCTGGTGCCTAACCTTACGCTAACGGAATCGTTCTCTCCATTACTGGGTGTGGACCTCACTTTTGTAAATAGCCTGAATGCCCGGGTGGAATTCAGAAAGAGCCGTTCCCTCAGTTTGAGTTTGATTGATTACCAGTTAACAGAAGTACGCTCCAGCGAAATTATTATTGGTGCGGGATACCGCGTGAGAGGAGTGCAGATGCCTTTCTCTTTCAGCAGAAATGGTGGTAAGAAAATACAGAACGATATGAACTTCAGGCTGGATCTCAGTTTCCGTGACGATAAAACAGCCAATAACCGCCTGGATGCCGACTTGTCGATCCCAACCAGTGGTCAGAAGGTGATAGGCATTTCACCATCTATCGACTACGTGGTCAACAACCGCCTGAACCTTCGTTTTTTCTATGACCGGCGACAAACCATACCGGTTATATCTACCGCATACCCGATAACCAGTACCAGCGGAGGTATTACGTTCAGATTTGTATTGTCGCAATAGAACGAGGATGTTGTCTTTCCCAGGATTAAACTGATTTTGATGATTTAAAGATTTTTGTTTTTGATTTTAAAAGATTCGGGAAGATATAAGCGAATTCGCTTATATCTTCCCGAATCTTTTAAAATCAGATGATAATCACAGGAAAAAAATCTTTAAATCATCAAAATCAGTTTAATCCTGGGAAAGACAACATCCTCCGTAATTATTTTTTCGAGGCACGAATATCAATATACAAGTCCCGTAATTTGTAATGCTTAGTTCCTGATTATTTACTAGGTTTGCGCCGTGAAAGGGTTCGCGATCATATGCATATTTATGGGACTATTGCTGCAGAATTTCAGCAAAAGCCTGATTGTCATGCAGTTTAAAGTGAACCAGTCTTTTATCGCCAGCGAACTTTGCGAAAACAGGAACAAGCCCCAGATGCATTGTAATGGCCGTTGCCATCTCAAAAAGGAATTGGACCGGGATGCGCAACAGGAGAAAAATAATAATAACGGTAAAGATAAATATGAAGTGATGTTTGTAGAAGCAATACAATCGTTTCATGCAACTGCCCAGGCAAACCAGATCACTTTCATCTCTTTTTATAAAGCTCCCAGTCTGGATACGCCTGTATTTTCCGTTTTCCATCCGCCACAGTCAGTAGTTTCCTGATATCTCCTTTATTCTACCTGACTAACTCTGTTTGCTTACAGCGAACAGTAAACCATTTATTTACATGAAACAATGTTGTTTACTCATCATTGCGTGTATGACTGCGTATAGTAGTTATGCACAGCAATTACATGGGCGTGTGGCAGATGCACAAACCAAAGAGGCATTACCGGGCGTGAACGTAAGACTGCTGCACGCCGTAGCAGGATGTAATACCAATGCACAGGGCCGGTACGAGCTACCTGCTGCCGCTACCGATTCAATAGAAATATCATATATGGGCTATATTACCAGGCAGGTAGCCGCCAATGCGGCGGCGCATATGCCGGTGATTTACCTTGAACCACGAACAACTAATCTGAATGAAATCATCGTTTCCTCTTCCCGCGATAAGCAACAGCGTACAGAGGCGCCGATAGCTATCAGCACTATTTCTCCGCAAACATTAAACGAAACCAAGGCCATCACCCTCGACCAGGTATTGAATAAGGTAAGCGGTGTGTATATGGTGGACCTGGGCAATGAGCAGCACACCATGGCTATCCGTCAGCCAATAGGGTATAAAAGCCTGTTTTTATATTTGGAAGATGGAATTCCTATCAGAACCATCGGCGACTTCAATCACAATGCGCTGATAGAAATTAATATGGCTGCTTTACGCAATATAGAAGTGATCCGGGGACCGGCATCTTCTTTATATGGCAGTGAAGCCGTGGGAGGCGCCGTTAATTTTATTACCGCCTCTCCCACGCTGGTACCTACTGCCAAAGTACAGCTGGAAGGCAGCAACTGGGGATACAAAAGAGCTGATTTCAGTGTATCCAATACGGTTAAAAAAGTAGGTTTTGCGGTAAGTGGTTACTATGCCAATCAAAGTAACGGATACATGGATCACAGCGACTTTCACAAACTCGCGCTGACAGCAAAAGTTGACTACCAGTTGAATGAGAAAACCAGGTGGACCAATGCCGCCACGCTGATCAATTATAAAACAGATCAGACCGGCGGACTTGACAGCACGCATTTTTTTGCAAAAGACTACCGCAATTTCCAGACGTTCACTTACCGGGAAGTAAAAGCCCTGCGGGTGCGCAGTACATTGGATCATGAATGGAGCAGTAGTAACCACACTACTTTTACTGCCTTCTTCCGTAATAATACTATTGCACAAAATCCTTTTTATGCTATCAAGGATGTAAAGGGCACACAAAACGCAAACGGACAAATCAACAGCGATGGATTTAACAGCTATGGCATTATTGTACAACACAAAAAACAGTTTAACTGGAAGGATGCTGCACTGATAGCCGGCGTCAGCGCTGATTACAGCCCTGCTACTTATACGGCTGATTATATTGCCATCACAAAAAATGCCGGCGGCTACTATGCCAGTTACCGGGAAACGGATTCTGTGTTAACAGACTATCGCGTGGGTTTACTTAACAGTGCCGTATATACGCAATTTGAATTTTCACCTGTCAATAAAATGAGGGTAATCGCCGCGCTGCGCTATGACCGAATGGATTATAATTTTGAAAATCATCTTACACCATCTGCTTATACCGGCGCTCCCAGCGAACGTAATAACTTTAATGCGCTTACACCCAAGCTGGGACTTACTTACAATCTCGGTAACAATCGCGGCCTGTATGCCAACTACAGCGTAGGATTTGCACCGCCTAACATTTCGGAATTATATACAGGCGTGAAAGTGCCGGTGCTGAAATCGGCTACCTATCAAAACTATGAAGCCGGTGGTTGGTTTGGATTTGCCCATCACAAAGGGTATGCGGATCTGAGTGTTTACCGGATGAATGGTACCAACGAAATTATCAGTGTGAGAAATGCAGATGGCGTATATGAGAACCGGAATACCGGCGCCACCACACATAGCGGGATAGAATGGACCATAAAGTATGAACCTGTTGCCGGTTTATTACTGCGCACCAGCGGTACTTATGCGGAGCATATTTTTAAAGCTTATGAAGATGGCAATAAAGTATACACCAACAACCAGATGAATGGTGCGCCTAAATGGATCGTTAATACAGAAATTACGTGGAAACCTGTTATACTGAAAGGTTTCAGGATAGGCGCAGAGTGGCAGCATATCAGCGGGTATTTTATGGACGCCGCCAACACTGTGGTGTATAATGGATACGATCTGTTTAATGCAAGAGTGGGTTATGCATTTAAAGGATTCGAATGCTGGCTGAATTGCATGAATATAGGGGATCAGTTGTATGCAACTACGGCAGAAAAATCTGCCTATGGAAAAACGTACAGGGTAGGGCCGCGACAAACATTCAACTTTGGAGTGGCTTATACATTTACCGGGAAAAATTAAAAGGATGAAAGGTATAGTAGCAGTCATGCTGTTAATGATGATGTTATCCTGCCGTCAGGGCAAGTTACAGGTTGATGAAGCGGTAGTGGTATCGCAGTTGGGAAAGGATGCATCCTGCCCCTTTATTACAAGGGATGAGCAGGGGAAGCCGGTGGTTAGCTGGATAGAAAAGGACAGCAGTGCCGATACCGGGTTAATGTATTATGCGGTATCTAACGATAACGGGCATACGTTTTCTGTGCCCATGGTTATCCCCACTTCGGCAGGAGTTTTTCCGCATGACGAAAATCTTCCTAAGTTGCTCTTTAAACCGGGCGGAATGGTGATTGCGTTATTTGGTGTAGAGGCCAATGATCCGCGAAACAAATATGCGGGTAAAGTGATGTACACGCAATCGTTCGACAACGGTAAAACCTGGCAGGCAGCGGTACCGCTGGTTACCGATACAGCAGGTTACGACCAACGCTATTTTGATATGGCGTTATTGCCTGGCGGAGAGGCTGCGGCCATATGGCTTGATAACCGGAAGACAACTAACGCCGAGGGGTCAACGTTGTATTTTGCTAGTTCAAAAGGGCGGGAAGGTTTTGGAACAGCTATGCCGGTAGCTACTACTATCTGCCAGTGTTGCCGTACAAAAATGTATGTGGCCGGCAACGGCGATATTCACCTGGCTTACCGGGATATCATCAACGATTCGATCCGCGATATGGTACACCAGGTTTCTACAGATGGGGGTAAATCATTTTCGGTGCCGGTCCGTATCAGCGCCGATAACTGGGTAGTGAATGGCTGTCCGCATACCGGGCCAACACTGACGGCCAACAGCACAGGGCTACATTTTGCATGGTTCACCATGGGTGGTGGGCAAGGAGCTTTTTACTGCCGATCTGTTGATAACGGTAACACCTATACGCAAAAGGAGTCGTTGAGCAAAGCGCCGATGGCAAAGCATCCACAAATGACTACGATAAATGATCAGGTGCTGATAGTTTGGGATGAGCCGGTAAAATGGAAGAACGATTTTAACAGCAGGATTGGGTTCCAATATAAAGCAGCTGATGGTAAAACTTTACAGGCAGGTATCCTGACTACTGACAGCAGCTATGCAAATTTCCCGGTGATCAGTGCGCTGAAAGGAGATAAAGCTTTGCTGGCTTATAAGCGACGGGATGGTAACAGGAGTGAGGTGGTAGTGGATCAACTGAATTTGCAATAGCGATAAAAAAAATTGGGAGGTAACTATTTTTTGGAAAGCATGTTCTCAAAAAATAGTTATCTCCCAACATCAAAAAAATCTCTCAGCTGTAACCCAAAGAAAAGCCTTTTTGTCCGGCCCAATCTTTATGGGTTGTTGCCCAACGACCATAGTTACTCTTCCGGGAGCTGCCAAAATAGAGGCGCCATCCTTCTTTCCACGAGGGATAGTACAGGCGTAGCAAGTACATAGTAATAAATGTAAGCATAGGGATATGGTTTTCAAGTTTAGGATAGATAGTTAGTTTAGTTGCATTGGCATAGATTTTTTGCCGGCATAACAAGTAATAGGCAGAAAATATATAAATGTTTCCAAATATAAAAACTATCTCCTGGACATGAAATCACACCTATGTGTTATTTTTTATCTATGTAATAAGCGTTGGCCTGTTGCAAAGGCGTCATTACCAGGTCGTTAATACAAACGTGTGGTGGAAGCGTTGTGCAATAGTATACTACGTCAGCTACATCCTGGGCAGTTAAAGGAATAAATCCTTTGTACACATCTTTGGCTTTATCTTCATCTCCCTTAAATCTCACCAGTGAAAATTCGGTTTCCGCCGCACCGGGATGAATAGCCGTTACTTTTATGCGATAAGGTAACAGGTCGATCCGCATACCCTGTGAAATAGCGTCAACAGCCGCTTTGGTGGCACAGTATACATTTCCTTTGGCGTATACCAGCTTGGCAGCTGTGGAGCCAATATTGATGATATGCCCCATGGTACGGGAACGCATCCACGGAATTACGGTACGTGATACGTACAGCAGTCCTTTTACGTTGGTGTCTATCATGGCATCCCAGTCGTCGGTACTGCCTTCATCGATAGTACTTAAACCGGCGGCGAGCCCGGCGTTGTTAACCAGGATATCAATTTTTCTCCATTCTTCCGGAATGGTGCCTAATACCGCTTTAACTTCTTCTTCTTTTCTTACATCAAAATTCAGCGCCAGTACATTAACGCCGAATTCCTGTGTAAGCTGTGTTTGAAATGCATCCAGCCTGTCTTTCCGTCTTCCGGTTATAATCACATCATAACCCTTACCCGCATACGTAGTAGCGCAAGCCTGACCAAAACCGGCTGTTGCGCCGGTGATAAGAACAATACCCATGAGATGTAATTTTTTGTGCAATTTACAAAGGATCAGCGGATCAGCGTAACGGTTCCTTTTTTCATAATTTCCTGACCGTTAAAATCGGTGCCCTGCAGTATCCAGATGTAGGTGTCTACAGGAGCGGGCGTTCCTTTGAAAGTGCCGTCCCATCCATTCCGGAAGTCGGTGGAAGAATATATTTCCACGCCCCAGCGGTTAAATATGCGGAAGAATTTATAGGTGGTAATCCCTACAGGGATAAAGCGGAAGCGATCGTTCTGCCCATCGCCGTTTGGTGAAAAGGCATTAGGGACATACATTTCCGGTCCGGTATAATATTTCACACTTATTGTAGCATAACCAAAACATCCCTGCTGATTAGACACCCGTAATCTGAAAGCAATATCACGGTTGTAATGTAACACCGGGTTGGCAATGGAAGGGTTGCTCAATCCGTCTGACGGACTCCAGGAATAAAATTCGCCACCGCTGCCCTGCATCTCCAGGGGCTGTCCCCGCGCGAGTATGGTGTCGTTGCCGGCATAGGGATTTACTTCGTATACCCGTATATTTTTGGTGACGGTTTTTTCGCATTCCTTATCTGTTTGCACCGTCAGCGAAATCGTATATACGTCACCTTTAGTAAAGGTGTGCTGCAGCGATCGTTGTATACCGGGTGTAACCACACTGTCTGTGGTACCCAGGTCCCATACATGTGAAATAATATTTCCATAACGGTAGGAAGAGGTATCATTAAACTGTATGGGGTCCCCTCTACAAATTCCTGAGGTGGTGAAACCTACTTTTAACCCGGGATAATTACGTATTTCACCCACTGCGCTGTCTGTGCAGGTGAGCCCCGGGTTTACCACCATTTTAACTTTGTATACACCGGTGTCCTGGTACTGGTGATAAAACATGGTTTTGCTGTTGGTCAATGTATCGGTGCCATCGCCAAAGGTCCAGTAATAGGTAGAAGTGAAGCCGGCTACGCTGGAATTGCTGATAGGAACCTGCAGGGCAGGATCTTCTGTACAGTTATTCAGCACGGACGGGAAGGTGGCGGTAATTTTCGTTTGGCAGTTATATACAGTGAGCAGTATGTCCTTGCTATGCGTACCCAGGAATTGTTTTGTAACCGGATCATATTCATCCACACACACCGTTACTACATAGCGACCCGCCAGGTTAGGCGTACAGGTAATCATGCCTTTGCCGGAAATGGAAATGCCCGGATTACCTCCCAGCGGATTGCTGCCGGAATAAGGCATAATATAGCTCACCGTGGAGTTATAAGGTGGTGGCGTAGTGGAATTGCTTTCGTTGGCGTTGGAGCCATCTGTTAATGCGCTGCAGAGATGATAGGTAAGACTATCGCCATCTTCATCGTAGGCGGCATAATCAAGTGTAAAAGGCATGGCATTACAAATAATAATGGCAGTATCTTTATTGAAATAGGCGCTGTTATTATTGGGTCTTGATTCTGTGCCGGGAATCACGGTGTAATAGGTGGATCCTTCGTGTTCTGAATCATAGATATTGCTCAGGCTTTCGCCGCGGCAGCAGCGTTGAGAGGCTACATAATAACCTCCCGCCACCGGCGCCAGCTCTATCTCAGCGGTATAAAAGGCAACTTCCAGGTGTTGTGATTTTGGCGCCAGACAGGGGTTTTTAAGGGTATCAATAAGCGGACGGGTTTGAGAAATATAGAGATATACAGAAGATAAAACTTTGGAACCATTGGAAGTAAATACGTTAGCTGTAACCGGGTTCTCAAATCTGTCGATACAACCTTGACGTTCGCCACAGGTAAAATCTGCGTCGCGGTATAACTTGAGTGTGATGAGATAACGGTAGCGTGTGTTATCTCCGTTCATTCCTAATGTTTTATAAAAAATTTCGCCACCAATGATATGGTATCCAGCTGCGAAAATAGGGAAAAGGCAACAGCTCAACACCAGTAATGCTGCTCTCTTCATGATAGGGGGACTGCTCTATTAAGTTAACACAAAAAGAGCAGATACGGTTCAATCGGGACAACTTTATCTTACGAGTGTTACTGTACCTTTTCGCTGAACAGTGCTGTTGTTAATATCCTTTCCCTGAACTACCCAAACATAGGTACCTACTGCCGCAGTCTGACCGTTTACGGTGCCATCCCATCCCTTGAGATAGGCGGTGGTGGAGTACATCAGCTTACCCCACCTGTCAAACACCCGGAAAAATTCCATCGTTACAATACCTACCGGTAAGGGACGGAAAATATCATTCAAACCATCGCCATTGGGAGAGAACGCGTTAGGTATATAAATATCCGGGCCTTTAATAAAGCGAACAAAAATGTTGTCGGTACCGGGGCAGCCTTCCTGCGTATAGGCGGTAACGGTATACGTAATATCATGGTTATACGTGGTCACCGGGTTGTAGATATTACGGTTATTGAGTCCGTCGGGTGGCGACCAGGAATAACGCACCCCTCCGGTAGCGTTGAGCTGGAAAGGCGTGTTCAACATGATAATGGTATCATTTCCGGCAAAAGCGTTCACTTTGGGCACTACTTTTACCAGTGCGGTAGCTGTTACCGGTTTAGGACATCCCAGGGTATCCGTTACAGTTACGGTAAACAATGTGGTATCCGGAGGACGGGCCAATGTAACCGGCGCCGATGCATTGTCCACATAAAACGCCGGTGACCAGTGGTAATAGGCGCCGCCTGTAGCCCTTAATGTGAGCGGAACACCAAAACAAACAGTGGTGTCGGGAGCAGCGGTGGGTTTAGGAGGATCTACCACTTTAAGACTAACGGTATCGGCCGAACGACATCTGCCAAGGGCCACCTGCACCTCGTAAGAACGTTTGGGTGGTGGCGGTATCACATAAATATCCTGGTTAAAGGAAATCACTGTTCCCTGATCCAGATCCCTCCAGCGATAGGTATATAAACCATCTGCTTCAGTTCCTAAATGAACTTCATCACCGGTACACACCGTACTGTCGGCCATGGTTTTTACGTGGATGGTATCTTTTACATCTACCAAAATATCTTTATCATTGATACAGCCCTGGTTATCAACAAAAGTTACCTTGTAGGTAGTTTTGCGCGGAGGAAATACAATAGGATCCGGCGTGTTGGGATTCAGGATGAAGTAGTTATCCGGTGTCCAGTTAAATTTACCAGGCAGCGGGCTGTTGGCCCACATATGCAAGCTGTCTTTTATACAGAGCAAAGTATCTGCGGTAGCTGTAAATGGCGGCTTATCGTAAATGGTAATGGCATTGGTAACTGTTTGCTCGCAACCTTTGTTGTTCCGCATGTAAAGCTTTACATTATAGGTGCCTGCCGTTTTGTAGGACCAGTTCGGATTGGCGGCATTGGAGGTGTCGCCGGCGTTACCGGTATTAAAATCCCATTTATAATATTCGATGCCACCGGCATCCGAGCGGGTAGGGCCGGAATTAAATTTTGTTTCCTTATTTGAACAAAGACCTGCAGCGGTAAACGCCGCTTTAAATACCGGGTACGCATATACGAGTGCTGTGGCACTGTCGCCGCAATTGCTATTCTTATCAACCCACATTTTTACGGTGTACAGGCCCTGTTTCGCATAAGTATGGGTAAAGGGGGCGGTGCTGTTGGTCAATGTATCGGTGCCATCTCCAAATTGCCAGTAATAAGGTTTTCCCAGTGTGCTGTTATTGGTAAAGGTGATGGTCAGACTGGAACAATCATTATACTTCTCCGGCATGGCCGCCGTTACTTGTTTTACGCAGGTGGTAACATTGATATGGAAGTCTTTACGCAGCGTACTTATTTGTACTCCTTTGCGGTATTCCTTTACACATACGGTCACCACGTATTTTCCGGCTGCGGGTGCAATACCTGAAATGATACCGGTTTTTGGGTTAATAGTTACATTAGCGCCCAGCGGATGTTGCCCGTCGAACGGCGATTTATACACCACGAAGCTATATGGAGGATTGGACGCTGCCGGTGGCACATTGTCTTCCCCGGTAAGGCGTCCGCCTTTGTAGGCGTCGCAAAACTCGTAGGCAAGAGAATCACCATCGGCGTCTGATGCGGAAAAATCGTAGGTGAACTTTTTATCGGCACATACCAGCGTAGCTTCTTCTTTATTGAACATCGGGCTGGAGTTTTGTTGTGCATTTACATTTTGCCCGGGAATATCGATATAATAAGTAGCACCGGTACCAAGGTCTCCGCTGCCATCAGGAATGGGTTCTGCCACCACATTCAGCATGAATGGATCACGGCAGCAACTTTGGAAGGCGATGGTATAGCCTTCGTTGTTAGCGGGTATGGTAACGGTGGTGGTATAGGTGCCTATCTGGTAACAGATAGTTGGAGGATTCATAATACAGGGATCTATCTGTCCCAGGTTTTTTTCCTCAAATGAAGTGCGGCTTATTTTATAATCGGCCAGTTTGCCGTAGTTGCTTTTATCAAAAGCAGAGAGGTATACGGCATCGGGCATTTTTGCGATCCTGGGTCCGTTTGTACAAATACGGTATAGTTTGAGGGAGATAGTATAGGTGAGCGAGTTGCCGGTGCGGCTAACGAACTTGTAGTATACCTGTCCGCCTATGATATGACTGGCTTGCGCCGTTGAGGCGCACACCATGCATAGCAGGATGACAAGCAGTTTTTTCACAACAGGTGATTTTTTTGATTATAGTTGACAAAAGGCTATAAACTGTTCCAATATCACATTACTCTCCGTTGGTATTTCCCACATACCCATATGACCCACATTTTCAAAAATATGTATGCTGCTTACGCGGGGTAAAGTTATCTGCGGCAACACGTTATCTAACGGAACGGCGTTATCGTCTTTCCCGATCATAAATAATACAGGTACGGGTATTGTTTTCAGTACGGCTGTTCTGTCCGGTCTGGCAGCCATTGCTTCGTACCAGGCTATCAGCGCAGGTAGTTCGCACTGCATGCCCATTTTCACATATGCATCTACTTCTTCCGGCAGTTTACTTTTGGTTGCAGGGCTGAACATATTGGGCAATGTTTGCCGTAGAAATGTTTCGGCGCCGTATTGTTCCATTAGCTTAATGGATTTGCGCCTGCCTTCTTTTTTTTCTTCGCTGTCGGCTTTGGCGGTGGAGTGGAAAAGTCCCAGGCCTTTTACCAGGGTGGGATATTTTTCCGCCAGTGCCAATGCAACGTAGCCACCCATAGAGTGGCCTATGATTACTGCATTACTGATGTTTTCGGCTAACAGGATGGCATATACGTACTCCGCCATGGATTCGATGGTGAGCGGCGTAGAAAGTGGTGTAGCTGCTGTTCCCGGTAAGTCTGGAATGATAACGCGGTAACTTTTTTTCAGTGGTGTTACCTGTTGATCCCATATGCCTGAATTTTCTGCAAAGCCATGAATAAATACTATCGTTGCACCTTGCCCTTCGTCCAGCCAGGTGATGTTTCCGTTATTGATTGATTTCCGCATGTTTTAAACCGGGAATAAATCGTGAAATAAAAGCATGTACCAGAAACAAGATACAAAATATTAATGCTGCTTTCGACACGAGGTCGCCATTTTTTACATAGAACGTATTCCCGGTCCCTGGTGTTACAGTTGCCTTAAAAACAGCTTCGTGCCAGTAGGGTTGCGGTTGATAAATGTTGCCTGCCGGATCAATAACCGCTGATATTCCGGTATTTGCGCAGCGGGCAATCCAGCGGCGGGTTTCAATGGCACGTATCCGGGCATATTGGAGGTGCTGCCGGTGTCCTTCTGTATTTCCCCACCATCCGTCGTTTGTAATAATGACTAACAAATTAGCACCAGGTTTAATATGCGTTGCCATATAGTTGCTGAATACTGACTCATAGCATATTACGGGGAATACATTAATGCTGTCTGCCGGGTTGGTAAACAGTTCTACGCCGGGCATACGTCCATAGCTACCGGAAATTCCACCGAAATCCAGCGCCACATTTTGCATAAATGATAAGTAACGCACATAGGGCACCAGTTCTGCGCCGGGTACCAGTTCATACTTATGATATATTTGTATGCTGTGAGACGTATCTATCTGCACCGCGCTGTTATAGGCATCCCAGCGGCTGCCGTCATTCAGCGTTCTGGCGGTTGGAGGTATTTCGTTCGTGCTGTTGTAAAGTTTCATGGTGGCGGCGCCGCTGATCAATTTGGCTTTGGGATATTTGCGCAGCATATCCCTGATGGCCATAATCTCGGGCTGATAGTTTAGTTCGTGTTCCCAGGCGCCCTGAGGAAACAACGCAGTTTCCGGCCAGATGATGTAACGTGTATTGCTGTCTGCTTTTTCCTGTGTAAGCCGCAGAAATTTTCCCAGTTGTTCCATGGCGGATCCGGCACTGAATTTTTCATCATAGGGATCTATATTGGGTTGTACAATTACTACTTCCGTTTTGCGTGCCGGATTATCCGGAGCTGGTCTGGTAAATGCGGAGATGATCAGCGGTAAGCCTATCACCAACGCCGGTTTCCAGATTTCACGCAGTACCTGCTTCCATGAAAAATCGTATAGGCGGGCACGTTTCCACACATTGTAAATCAGGATGTTGGCGCAGAGCACCCAGCAGGTACCACCGCTGGTACCGGTATATTCATACCATTGTATCCATCCCGGCCGCAGGGCAAAAGCATGACCGAGCACCAGCCAGGGCCAGCTGAATTCCCAGGTCTGGTGAATATATTCAAATGTTAACCAATATACAATCAGTGCAAAATAGGCAACAGGTTCCGGCAATTTTCGCCGGCTGTTTTTAAATGCCAGCCATGGAATACTCATGAGCAGCGCATTGAAACAGTTGGCAAATACACCGCTTAGCGGCAGCGTGGTATTGCCCACCCACCAGGTGGAAGCCACATTCCATACCAGGAAAGTTCCGAAGATAAGGCCAAAATATTTCCAACGATTTTGCACCTTTTCACTGATATACAGCAATGGTGTAAATGCGATGAAAATAAGCGGCGTAAGCGGCATGGTTGGCCAGGCAAGCCAGAGTATCAGGCCACTCAGCATACTTAACAACAGGTAAGGCTTCTTCATTTAAAAATTACAAATTACGAATTACGAAACATAGCGAAGATAAGCGCGTAATACCTGAAAACAAAAACGCCCGGTACCAAAGTACCAGGCGTTAATTTAGAATTATCATTACCACTTCACTTTTACACGTAATCGGTAATTCCTGATTCCTAATTCTTTTATCTGCTATAGTTAGGTGCTTCCTTGGTGATCACCACATCATGCGGGTGGTTTTCCTTTACGGTAGCAGCTGTGATTTTTACAAATTGCGCAGCCTGCAGGGTTTTAATATCTTTAGAACCGGTAAGACCCATACCAGCGCGTAAACCACCTACAAATTGCTGTACTATTTCAGACAACATTCCTTTGTAGGGAACGCGGCCAACGATACCTTCCGGAACCAGTTTCTTGATATCATCTTCATCCTGGAAGTAACGGTCTTTACTACCTTCCTGCATCGCTTCAATAGAACCCATACCACGGTAGGATTTGAATTTACGTCCTTCGTAGATGATGGTTTCCCCGGGGCTTTCTTCCACACCGGCGAAGATAGATCCGGCCATAATGGTGGATGCACCTGCGGCCAGGGCTTTTACCATATCACCGGTATAACGGATACCACCATCCGCAATTACCGGGATACCCAGTTTCTTCAATGCGTCAGCAGCTTCCATTACAGCGGATAACTGTGGAAAACCAGCACCTGTTACGATACGGGTGGTACAGATTGAACCAGGTCCTACCCCTACCTTTACAGCATCTGCACCCGCCTGGGCCAGTGCCAGTGCACCTTCTGCGGTAGCTACGTTACCAGCAATCACCTGCAGCTTTGGAAATGCTTTCTTTAATTTCTTCAGGTTGTTTAATACAGCGATGGAATGACCATGAGAGCTGTCCAGGCAAACTACATCCACACCTACGTTGATAAGTGCCTGTGCGCGGTCCAGCAGATCTGCGGTGATACCGAGTGCTGCCCCAACGAGTAAACGGCCGAATTCGTCCTTTACCGCGTTTGGATAGCTGGTCAGCTGGAGGATATCACGATAAGTGATCAGGCCTGCCAGTTTACCCTGTTTGTTAACAACCGGTAATTTTTCAATCTTATATTGCTGGAGAATTTTTTCTGCCTTTTTCAGGTCGGTGCCTTCCGGAGCAGTGATCAGGTTTTCGCTGGTCATCACGTCTTTTACCAGGCGCTTCTTATTTTTTTCAAACCGTAAGTCCCTGTTGGTGAGAATGCCTACGAGCTTGTTATGATCGTCGATAATGGGAATACCACCGATGCCATTTTCCTTCATGAGCCTCAGCGCTTCACCGATAGTGGCGTCCCCTTTAAGGGTAACCGGATCTATGATCATACCGCTTTCGCTACGCTTCACACGTCTTACCATTTCGGCCTGGCGTTCGATGCTCATGTTCTTATGGAGAATACCTATCCCACCCTCTCTCGCTAATGCAATCGCCAGCGTGGCTTCTGTAACAGTATCCATCGCTGCAGATACCATTGGTATATTCAGACGTATGTTTTTTGTTAATTGCGTAGAGAGATTTACTTCTTTAGGCAGAACTTCAGAGTAGGCCGGTACCAGGAGCACATCATCAAATGTAAGTCCGTCAGCTACAAATTTGGGTTTAGATTTTCCCGAAGGCATGATGCAACTATTAATCAGTTAAAAAATAATTGCACGCAAATGTACACCTTTTTAGCGATTAGAAAAAATATTAGCTTTTAGCGCTTAGCCTGAGGTATATTTTGTTAATATAATATTAACAATCAGCCAGGGAATGCAGCACTGACCACTGAAAACCGCGCTGGCAAAGCCACCGCCAGCAAAACGTCTAACAAAACTCTGACAATCCATCCTCAAAAGGTCACCGCAAAAATACTTCCTCCTTTCGTTTGCTAACAGCTAAATCAGTTCATATTGTTGTCCCGGCAAACTCCTCAGTACACTCTGCATTTCGAGGTTAAATACAGCAGTAGCCACCTGGCTGCCGGATAGCCGGGTTTGCAGGTACAATTCTTCCAGGTGCCGCCGCGATTTTTCCCGGAAAAGCGCCATAATCATTTCTTCTTCGGCACTCAGTATAGGGAATAGCCCCGTTTGCACAGCCGGGGCCACTTCGGATACGGCTTTTTCCTGCCAGCCCATCAGCTCCAGCAAGTCCGCTGCTCCCGTGAGCAGTACTGCCTTGTTTTGCCTGATCAGGGCATTGCAACCGGCAGACTGCGGATCCTGTAACCGCCCTGGAATACACATCACATCCCGGTTGTAGCCGTTTGCCAGATCGGCTGTTATAAGAGAACCGCCGCGAAGGCCACTTTCAATAACAATAGTGGCGTCGCAGATGCCGGCTACAATGCGGTTGCGCTTGGGGAAGTTTTGCCTGTCGGGCATAGTTCGACTGGCAAAATCCGTCAGAAGACCGCCCTGCTCTAACATATCTACCGCAATTTGCTTGTGCGCCGGCGGGTAAATCCGGTCAAGGCCATGTGCCAACACGCCAATGGTAGGCGTTTGTGCTTTTAAGGCGGTTTTATGGGCGATAATGTCGATGCCGTAGGCAAGACCGCTCACAATTGTAATACCGGCGCCGGCAAGTTCCTTTACCAGCGTTTCGCATACCGCCCGTCCATACCCGGTAGGGTGCCGCGTTCCTACAATGCTGACAATCCTGGCGGGGTTGAGGCTGGCATTGCCTTTATAGTACAGCATAGCCGGACTGTCGTAGCAATGAAGCAGCCGTTGCGGATATGCGGGGTCTGTACAGAACAACGGCTGGATCCTGTACTTTTCCATGAAAGCCATTTCTTCGGAGATCGGGTCGAAATCACGAAAGCTGCAAAGAGCGGCCGCTCTCACTGTACCTACCGTTTCTATTTTCTCCAGCGCATGCTTTTTTGCTTTAAATATATCACCGGCACTGCCAAAATGTTCCAGCAGTTTTTTTACGATAACATCACCGATCAGGGGGATACGGGTTAATGCAATCTGATACATTAATTCCTGGGGCATAACAAACAATATTTCCGCATAATTTACAATTTTCCGGTGGCACTTTTTGTGGCCCGCATGAATTATTTTTGCAGCCATTAACGGATAATTTATGAAGATGAAAAAGATATTCACGGCAGCATTGATAATGGGTTTGTTTGCCTGTAAAACAACCCGCCCCGTAGCAGAAAAAAATACTGCTACCACGCTGATTCCCGGAGGTCCGGCCTGGGCAGCCTTGTGGCAACAGCAATCCGGTGAATATAAAGCGCTGTGCCTGCAGGCCTATCAGCTGGCGGCACTAAGACTCGATCAATATCTCGCCACTAAAGGCAACAAACCGCTGGCAGTGGTAACAGACATAGATGAAACCGTGCTGGATAACAGCCCGTATTCCGTACACCGCGCGTTGGAAGGTAAAGGATATGATGATAAAAGCTGGATGGAGTGGACCGCCAAAGTAGCGGCAGATACGGTTCCCGGGGCGCCGTCTTTTTTTAAATATGCAGCCTCCAGAGGAGTAAAAATATTTTATATCACCAACAGGGATGAGCGTGAAAGAGCCGTTACGTTACAAAATTTACAACGTTATCAGTTGCCCGATGCAGATGATCAGCACCTGTTCCTGAAAACAACGACTTCCGGTAAAGAACCCCGCCGCCAGCAGGTGTTACAACAGTATGAGATCGTGATGCTTTTCGGTGATAACCTGGGCGATTTTGCTGTTATCTTCGATAAAAAACCGGTCGATGAAAGAAATGCTGCTGTGCTGCAATCTGCCGCCAGCTTCGGTAGCCGTTTCATCGTATTGCCCAATCCGATGTATGGTGACTGGGAAGGAGCATTGTATAATTTTCAGTATAAGCTGTCGGATCAGCAGAAAGATGCAATTATGAAAAGCAGGCTACGCAATTATTAAACAACAGAAAAAAAGGGAAGACCGCTGGTCCTCCCTTTTTTCTGTTGTTATCATCTCAATAACTATAGACTTATTATGCGGAATACAGTACGCCTGTTGGCCGCTTTCCCTTCTTCGGTATCGTTGGAAGCTACGGGATCATTTTCTCCGTAACCCTTTGCCGTAAGACGATTGACGGGGATTCCTTTTTCTGTCAGGTAGGTTACTACCGACTTCGCCCGGTTTTGCGACAACAGTTGATTATCCTTATCAGTACCCACATTATCTGTATATCCGGCGATCTCAATTTTTATAGTCGGATTATCCTGCAGCAGGTTTACCAGCTTATTGAGTTCTGTAACCGACTCGGATTTTAGTGTATACTGTTTGCTGTCGAAGAAGATATTATGCAGTACGATGCTGGCATTGGCGGCCAGTGGTTGCAGTGGAATGTTTTTTTCAAACGGTACGCCCGGATTATGATCTTTTAGTGAAAAATTATCTGAATAAAAGAGGTATCCTTTCCTGTTTACATGCAGCGCATAATCTTTTCCAACCGGCAGTGGGGCGAGGTAGTCACCGTTATCATTTGTTTTTACGGTAGCAATATTGTAACCGCCTTGCAGGTCTATTACATCAATGCTGGTAGCTAACCGGGCATGCGTGGTGCTATCGTATACATAGCCTTTCACGTAGAGCGTTTGCAGTGGCCGTGCTTCCGGGTACAATTCAAACCTGTAGATATCAAGACTGCCGCGGGTATCCGAACGATCGGAAGCAAAGTAAGCCGTTTTACCGTCTGCTTCCACTACGAGAGAGGCATCTTCATCGATGGTATTGATCGGGTAACCCAGGTTGGTAGCCGGGCCCCAGCTTCCATCCGGTTGCCGCCTGGCGTAAAATATATCCAGTCCGCCATAACCGGGATGCCCGTTGGAGGCAAAATAAAGTGTTTGTCCGTCAGCGTGAATAAAAGGGGTTGTTTCCCTGCCGGAGGTATTAATATTGGGGCCAAGCCGTTGCGGAATGCTCCATTGCCCACTGGGTAAACGATTGGTTACAAATATATCTGCACCATTATCTGGTGTTTCACGTGCAAAATAAAGCGTTTGCTTGTCGGTGCTGAGACAGGGTTGTGACTCCCAGTCACGTGTGTTGACAGGTGATCCGAAGTTTTTTGGTGGTGTCCAGCCCTGTGATGTTTTTTCTGAGTAATACAGATCGCAGCTGCCTTTGCCTTCTGGAAATTCGCAGCCTGTGAATACCAGCATGGTACCATCTTGTGAAATGTTTTGTGCGCCTTCATTGAAAGAGGTGTTTACGGGTTCACCCATGTTTTGTGCCGCCGACCATTTATTGTCGTCGTCGCGGTACGTGATATAAAAGTCTTCATTGCGACCGTTTACGCGCCTGGTAAAGATCAGTGTTTTACTATCGATGGTGAGGGAAGGAAAGTATTCCGGATCTTTACTGTTGATCGGATCGCCCAGGTTTTCCGGGTGAAAAGGTACGGATTGGCGTTTGTTGTTTACCGCAAATTCATAATTGGTTTTCAGTTTTTCTGCGGCGGCACTTTTTGATTTTATCGCGAGATATTCATTGATTAACTGTAACGCACCTACGAAATTTCCGGTACCGGCCATTGCCCTGGAATAAGGAACCATTACCGGCCGGAGACCACTACTATCCAGCTGTTTTAATTTTTCAAAGGCGGTAATGGCAGCAGCGTAGTTTTTCAGTTCCACATAGCATAATCCTAATTGCCCGTATGCGTCTGTAAAATTGGGTGCAGCTTTGATGGCTTCCTCGAGGAACCCGATAGCGTTTTGCGTTTGGTAAACCCTTACGGCATCTATAGCGCGGTCGAAACTGGCTTTGGCCTTTTTGGGAGCGGTTTCATAGGTGATTGCCTGGGCCTGCATATGCAGCCAGCAACCTGACAGGCAAACCAGTATTAACAGAGCGGTTTTTTTCATAGAATGTATTCGTTCTCTAATTAACGAATTTCCTGCCAGAAATAGTGCAGCGGATTTTGTCTTGTTCAGGATTAGACTGATTTTGATGATTTACAGGATTTTTTTCCGGTGATCATTTGATTTTAAAAGATTCGGGAAGATGGAAGCGGATATTCGCTCCTGTCTTCCCGAATCTTTTAAAATCAAAATGAAAAAATCCTGTAAATCATCAAAATCAGTCTAATCCTGAACAAGACAAAATTTACGGCACATTGATGTATTTATGGATCTGCAATGACATCGTCCATTGCGGATGATCCTTGATGTAATCTGTAATGAGCGGTGTCATTTCGGCGCTGCGTTCCCATTCGGGTTGCAGGTATAGTTTACAGTGCTTGCCGGCAAGTGCTGCATACTTTTCTGCCCAGGCAAAATCAGTTTTGTTGAAGATGACCACTTTTAGTTCATGCGCTGCTTTACAGATTTCCGGTAAAGGTGCTTTGAATTTTTTGGGCGATAAAGTAATCCAGTCCCATTTTCCGCTAAGCGGTGAGGAGCCGGATGTTTCTATATGGGTTTGAAAGCCTTGTTTATGCAATGATTTGGTCAATGCGTCCAGGTTATGGAGCAGTGGCTCTCCGCCGGTAACTACAGCAATGCGGCCCGGATAGGCAGTAGCTTCCGTTACGATATCATTTACAGATACCTGCGGGTGCCTGTCGGCATCCCAGCTATCTTTTACATCACACCATACGCAGCCAACATCGCAGCCGCCAAGTCTGATGAAATACGCTGCCCTGCCCTGATGGAAGCCCTCACCCTGTATAGTGTAAAAGCGTTCCATCAGCGGAAGCGTGCCGGTATTAATATTTGTTGTTATTACAGACATGATATATTTACAAAGATCCGTTTTTTGAACGGAAAGCTAAAGGCTGAAAGTAAAAAGCAATATGTTTCCTCAATACTCACTCCTTCAAAAAAACAAAAAACAAAAGCCGCTTACAACAACTTTCTCCCTTCGCTTGCTAAAAGCTATCAGCTAATCGCTAACAGCCGGCTCAGTTCATACTGCCTTTCAGGCCGATAGTGGCATGATAGGTATTCTTAAGCAATGCCGCTATCGTCATCGGCCCTACACCTCCCGGAACGGGGCTTATATAGCTGCATTTCGGTGCTACTTCATCAAATTTTACATCTCCTTTCAGGCGGAAACCACTTTTTTTGCTGGCATCTTCCACGCGGTTAATACCTACATCCACGATGACAGCACCTTCTTTTACCATATCAGCCGTCACGAAATCGGGTTTGCCGATGGCGGCGATGATGATGTCGGCCTCACGGCAAATTTCCGACAGGTTATGTGTATGCGAGTGAGTGAGCGTAACGGTACAATTACCCGGGTTGGTGTTGCGGCTCAGTAAAATACTCATCGGTGTACCTACAATATGGCTGCGGCCAATTACCACCGCATGTTTGCCTTTGGTAGGAATATTATAATGTTCCAGCAACAGCATAATGCCGTATGGAGTAGCCGGAATAAAAGCAGGTAAGCCACTTACCATTTTACCCACATTCATCGGGTGGAAACCATCTACATCTTTACTGGGATCAATGGTGTTGATGACCAGCTCTTCGTTGATATGTTTGGGTAAAGGTAACTGAACAAGAATACCATCTACATCCGGATTTTCATTCAACAGAATGATCTGATCCAGCAGATGTTTTTCGGAGATCTGTGCATCGAACCGGAGCAGGGTAGAATTATACCCGCATTCAGCGCATGATTTTACTTTGGATGCTACGTAGGTTTCGCTTGCCGGATTGTTACCTACCAATATGGCTGCCAGGTGAGGGACTTTTTTACCGGCGGCCTTTAATTCAGCCACCTGAGCGGCTAATTGGGCTTTAATAGCCTCAGAAACTAGTTTACCGTCTAAAATTTGCATGTGCAAAGGTAAGGAAAACCCGGATTTTCACGGGGTAATTTCCCCACAATGTCAGTTTCGCCCTTACCAGGGACTTCATAAAAATCATGTTAATCGAAGTGGCATAGTCCCAGCAAAACAAGTTCCGGTAAAGGAACTTGCTTTGCTCAGGCATTGCGCCTGCCAGGAACGTACGTATTGATCAGTGGAAATTATAAGGCAAAACTTGAATATAGAACTTCTTGTTAATATATGGAAGAAGTCTCAGATCACAGTACTTCTATCAGATTTTTGGTGCGGCATCCAGTATTTCTTTATCAGCAGCACCGGCATATTTTTCAAAATTGCGGATGAATTGTCCGGCGAGGTCATTTAGCTGCGCATCATAGGCAGCTTTATTTTCCCAGGTATTACGCGGGTCCAGGATATGGTCCGGTACACCAGGACAGTTATCCGGGATATGAAATCCAAATACAGGATGCGCATGGAAAGTGGCCTTATCCAACTGACCATTTAAGGCAGCAGATATCATGGTACGTGTATAACCCAGCTTAATACGATTACCGGTACCATAGGCGCCGCCTGTCCAGCCGGTATTGATCAGCCACACGTTTACGTTGTGTTTACGCATTCTTTCTCCCAGCATCTGTGCATATTGCGCCGGATGCAGCGGAAGGAATGGTGCGCCAAAACATGCGCTGAAAGTGGATTTAGGTTCGGTAACGCCTGCTTCAGTGCCCGCTACTTTTGCCGTGTACCCGGAAATAAACTGGTACATCGCCTGTCCGGGTGTAAGCCTGGAAATAGGAGGCAATACACCGTAAGCATCGCAGGTCAGGAAAAATATATTTTTTGGAATGCCTCCTACAGAGGGTTCCTGGGCATTATCGATGTAATACAGCGGGTAGGATACACGGGTGTTTTCTGTAATGGAACAATCTGCGTAATTCACCGTGTGGGTACCGGGAAAGAATTTAATGTTTTCCAGCAATGCGCCTTCGCGTACGGCATGAAATATCTGCGGCTCTTTTTCTTCAGAAAGATCAATACATTTTGCATAACAACCACCTTCAAAATTGAATACGCCGGTGGAAGTCCATCCATGTTCATCGTCTCCGATCAGTTTGCGTGCAGGATCTGCGCTCAGCGTGGTTTTACCGGTACCGCTCAATCCGAAGAAAACAGCAGTATCGCCTTTTTCGCCGATGTTGGAAGAACAGTGCATGCTCAGCACATTTTTATCGTGCGGCAAAACAAAGTTCAGAATAGTGAAGATTCCTTTTTTGATTTCACCGGTATAGGCACTACCACCGATGATGATCATTTTTTTGGTGAAGTTTACTACCGAGAAATTCTGCTGCCGGGTGCCATCAGTGGCCGGGTCAGCCAAACAGCCAGGCGCCTGGATCACCGTCCAGTCGGTGTGCATGTACTCCAGCTCTTCTTCGGTAGGACGCAGAAACATGTTGTACGCAAACAAACTGGCCCATGGCAGTTCGCTGATCACTTTAATGTTGACCCGGTAGTCGTGGTCAGCACATGCATAGCAATCACGTACCCATACATCTTTTCCGGTGAAATAACGGGTGATTCTGCTGTATAAACGATCAAAATTTTCTGTGGAAATGGGGAGGTTAAAATCGTTCCAGTTTACAGTGTCCGTTGTGATGTTGTCTTTTACAATGAATTTGTCTTTGGGGGAGCGACCTGTGTATTCGCCTGTGTTGACGGCCAATGCCCCTGTGTCCGCATATTCCCCTTGTTTACGGGCGATGGTTTGTTCCGCCAGTTTCTCCGGTGAAAGTTGGTAATAGACGTTAGATACGTTCTCTATGCCAAGTTCCCGTAAGTCAGCAACAGGATTCCTTACGCTACTCATTTGCATAAAAGCAAGATTGTTTTGGTGTAAAAGCAAAACTAGCGATTTTTTGATATTGTCAAATTTTATCGGTGTTATACCATTGAAATTTAGAAATTGGTAACCAGTTTTCAGGTGATTATTGCGATATCTTCAATATGAGCGGATTTCCTTGCAGGATTATCAAACTAAAATCAGGATAATATAATATTGATTATTTGCAAGGAAATATTAGTATGATTTTGTCATTTAATACTGCAGATATTAACCAATTTGTGAATTCAACGCTATCCGGGTATTTCTACCTCCGAAATTTTACATAGGTTTGAAGCCTTATTTGAAATTTAGAGATATGAAGAATCTGCCCTTAGATCCGCAGCTGTTTATAAAAAACCGCCAGCGTTTTGTGGCTAAAATGAAGCCACAGTCTATAGCTATTATCAACTCCAATGATGAACTGCCCACCAATGGTGACGCCTTGCACAAGTTTAAACAGAATTCAGATCTGTATTGGCTGACAGGCATTGATCAGGAAGATACGATGGTGGTACTGTTTCCAGATAATCCGGACCCCAAATACCGGGAGGTATTGGTACTGGTGCGCCCTAACGAGTTAAAGGAAAAGTGGGATGGCCACAGGTTGCGCAAAGATGAAGCATTTGCCGTTTCCGGTATGTCAACCGTAGTATGGCTGGATAGTCTCGATGCCGTATTACAGCAGTGGATAAACGATGCGGCCAACATTTACCTGAATTCCAACGAAAATAACCGCAAAGCCAACCTGGTGCCGGTAAGGGATTACCGCTATGCACAGGAAATGAAGGAACGTTATCCGCTGCACAACTACCTGCGTGCGGCAGTTCTCTTTAAGGAACTGCGTGCCGTGAAAACAGCGGAAGAAGTAAAGGTGATACAGGAAGCTATTGATATCACGGAGAAAACCTTCCGTCGCTTACTCACCTTCATTAAACCCGGTGTATGGGAACATGAAATTCACGCGGAAATTATGCATGAGTTCCTGCGCAACCGCTCTGCCGGCGAAGCCTATGGCTCTATCATCGCCTCCGGCGATCGCGCCCGTACCCTGCATTATGTATCCAATAACCAGGAATGTAAAGATGGAGAGCTGATCCTCATGGACTTTGGTGCCGAATACGGCGGTTATAATGCGGATCTTACCCGTACCATACCGGTAAATGGTAAGTTTTCTGCACGTCAGCGCCAGGTATATGATGCGTGTCTACATTTGCATAATTATGCCAAAAGCATCCTCCGTCCGGGTATCACCATCGCGAAATACCATGAAATGGTAGGAGCAGAAGCAACAAAAGAGTTTATCAAACTGGGTTTGCTTACGGAAGAAGAAGTAAAAAACCAGGACCCGGAAACACCGGCCTATCGCAAATACCTCTACCATGGTATTTCTCATCATCTTGGTGTGGATGTGCATGACCTGGGCCCCTCCATGCATCAGCCTATTCCGGAAGGGGCAGTAATGACCGTTGAACCGGGTATTTATATTGAAGAAGAAAAAATGGGTGTACGCATCGAAAATAATATCTGGATCACTGCTGCCGGTAATGTGGACCTGATGAAGAATATTCCGATCACTGCCGATGAAATCGAAACATTGATGGGACTGTGATTATTGTGGTTGCAATGATTATCCTGGTGAGCGAAGATCAAATATAGAAGATTATCATATAGATGATATAACATAATTATCAATATTCTATCTTCGCTCACCAGGATAATCATCGTAATCATATTAATCATAGTACATGAAGCAATTACCCAATATTCTTACCCTATGTAACCTCTTTTGTGGTGCACTGGCCATTATCTGCATACTGCATGCTCCTGAATACCGTGCAGAGATTAACGGCACCGACTATACGATTATCACGCCGGAACCGGTTTATTGGGCTTCCGCCCTGGTAGTGCTGGCAGGTATCTTTGATTTTTTTGATGGCATGGTAGCCCGTCTCCTGGGTGTTTCCGGGCCAATGGGAAAGGAACTGGACTCCCTCGCTGATGTGGTAACTTTTGGCGTAGTACCCGGTATGATGCTGTACAGGCTCCTCCGCAGCGCTTATTTCCAGCAACCTGATGTATTTGATGTATCTATTATAAACCTGGCGCCGGCCTTACTGGTTCCTTGTTTTGCCGCTTATCGCCTGGCTAAATTCAATATTGATACCCGGCAGTCGGAAAATTTCATCGGGGTGCCTACCCCTGCAGTAGCGCTGCTGGTGGCATCTTTCCCATTAATCCTGTTATTCAACCCCTTTAACCTGGCACATTGGTTCCAGAATATCTGGGTGCTTTACATCACCATTGCCGTGCTCTGCTACCTCATGGTAGCGGAAATTCCCATGATCAGCCTGAAATTTAAAACTAAACGGCTGGCCGACAACTGGACCCGCTTTCTGCTGATCGGATTAACCATACTGAGTATACCTTTCCTGCAATTTGCCGCCGTTCCGTTTATATTTATTTGTTACGTAATATTATCAGTAGTGGTACCGCCTAAAATACAAGCGGTTTAACATTTCGGATTTTTTGATGTAGGTTTGCGGCAAAATTTCTAGCACAATGACTTTTACTGCACATATCAATGTGATGCCACTGAAAGAATTATTAGATCCGCAAGGAAAAGCGGTAATGGGTGGTCTCAAGAACCTTGGCCTTGGCCAGGTACAAGATGTACGTATTGGTAAACACATTACTCTGCAAATTGAAGCCGCCAGCCAGGAAGAAGCAAGGCAGATCGCTGAAACCGCCTGCCAGAAACTGTTGGCAAACCAGGTAATGGAATCTTTTGAAGTACAAATACAATAATTAATTACGAATTACGAATTAGGAATTACGGATTTGGCCGGAGATGGTAAAACGATATTATCTTCCATCATCTCCCGTTGATCCGTAGTTCGTAATTCGTAATTCGTAATTAAATTATGAAATTATATCTCGTTCCATCTCCCATCGGCAACCTGGCCGATATCACCTACAGGGCTGTAAAAGTACTCGAAGAAGCAGACCTGATCCTGGCGGAAGATACCCGTACTTCCGGCGTGCTGCTAAAGCACTACCAGATCAGCAAGCCGGTTACCGCCTATCATCAGCACAACGAACATAAAATTGTACAACACCTGCTGCAACAGTTGCAGGGAGGCAAAACCATGGCACTGATCACCGATGCCGGAACGCCCGGTGTGTCTGATCCCGGATTTTTACTGGTAAGAGAATGCAGCCGGGCCGGTGTACCGGTAGAATGTTTGCCCGGTGCCACCGCCTTTGTACCCGCACTGGTAAACAGCGGTATCCCTATGAACCGCTTTGCTTTTGAAGGCTTCCTGCCACTGAAAAAAGGCCGCCATACACTCTTTACACAACTGGCTACGGAAGAAAGGACCATCGTTTTTTACGAGTCGCCCATGAGACTGGTACGCACCCTGTCTGACCTCATCCAGTACTTTGGCCCCGACCGCCCCTGCTGCGTAAGCCGCGAACTCACTAAAATGTTCGAGGAAAATAAACGGGGTACCCTGCAGGAAGTACACGACTACTACGCGGAAAAAGGTGTTAAAGGAGAAATTGTAGTAGTAGTACAGGGCGTTGAATAGCGCTGAAACCCAAGTCCGTAACCCACAGGTGAAAATCCGTTGCCAACTGATATACTAAAAGCTATTCTGTTATGTCGCACCCTGATATCGCCACCCAGCGCTTACTCCATCAGCAACTGATCAAAACCTCTTTTAAAAAACCCGCTGAAATAGTGGCCTTCTTTGGCGCTATGCAGGCACAGGAGCATGGCAACAGCAAATGGGGTATTGGCGTTCGGCTGCCCGGTATCAAAGATGCCGACATAGAAAAGGCCATCAGCAATAAATCCCTTATCCGTACCACCGTATTCCGGGGAACGCTGCACCTCGTGGCCGCAGCGGATATCCGATGGATGCTCCAACTCGTTGCACCCACGGTAAAAACCCGCATGAACAGCATGAAAAAGAAATTGGGTATGGACGATGCCCTGCTCGCCAAAACCAACCAGCTTATCATCAAAGCGCTGAAAGGAGGTAATCATCTTACCCGTAAGGCACTTACCACCCATCTGGAGGAAAAAGGAATTGCCACAGATGATCATCGCATGAACCATATTATTTATCATGCTGCGGTAGATGGAATCATTTGTAATGGCCCTCTCAGCGGCAAACTGTTTACCTATACCCTGCTGGATGAATGGTTACCATCGTCTGCTACACTCAACAGGGAAACTGCCCTAACTACACTGGCCCAACGTTATTTTACCAGTCACGGCCCCGCTACTATACATGATTTTGCCCAGTGGTCAGGGTTATCCATCACCGAGGCTAAAGCAGGACTCACGGGTGCCCAACCCCATTTACAGGCGCTGGAAATCAATGATACCACCTACTGGATGGCGCCCGGAAAGAAAAAAGCCGTTCCGGATACCCATCTGCTTTTACCCGCCTTTGATGAATATTTTATTGGCTACAAGGATCGCAGTATGCTGATAGACATGGAGTTTGCCAAAAAAGTAATGACGGTCAACGGTATCTTCAATCCTATAATGGTACGTAACGCGCAGGTGATCGGTACCTGGAAACGAACGTTTAAAAAAGACAGCGTTACCATTGTCACCGAATCATTTAAACCACTCAAAAAGGCTGACCTGAAAGCCTTTGAGCCGGCAGCACAACAATATGCCGATTTCACTGGCCTTACGCTTGCCGCATTCAGCTGATTGAAGCAATGAAATAACGGTGGCCAAAACATCAAAATACCCAAATGATGTTTATTTTAGCTGTTTAAACAAAAAGAAACGGAATGAAGTACCGGGTTACAACAGGATGCTGTCTGGCCATCGCTATGCTGGCAGGCAGCTGGTTACAGCTAAGCGCGCAATCTGATCGCTGGCAGCAGAGAGTGAAATATACGATGGATGTGAAGGTAGATGCGCCAGCCAATCAGTTCAAAGGTCAGCAACATCTTGAATACTATAACAACTCCCCCGATACATTAAAGAAAGTCTTTTATCACCTTTACTGGAATGCGTTTCAGCCTAACAGCATGATGGATGTCCGCAGCCGCGAACTGGGCAAAATAGTGATTGGGAAAGACCGGAAAGGCAACGAACGCCGTGACTGGGACAATCGTGTACGCGATCGTATTTCCCAACTGAAGCCGGATGAAATTGGCTATCAGAAAATTATTTCCCTGAAACGTGACGGGCAGCCACAGGCTTTCAAAGTAGTGGAAACCATCCTGGAAGTACCGTTGGATAAACCTATCCTGCCTCATTCCAAAGCCGTGTTTGATATGGAATTTGCATCGCAGGTGCCGGTACAGATACGTCGCAGCGGCCGCAATAACGCCGAAGGAGTGGATTTCTCCATGTCGCAGTGGTATCCTAAAATGTGCGAATACGATTACGAAGGATGGCATGCCACTCCTTATATTGCCCGTGAATTTTACGGTGTTTGGGGCGACTATGATGTAAAAATCACCATCGATAAAAAGTATGTGATCGGCGGTACCGGCTACCTGCAGAACCCAAACCAGATCGGGCATGGTTATGAAACACCCGGCGCTAAGGTAAGTAAGCCTGTTGGTGATATGCTTACCTGGCATTTTATTGCTCCCAATGTACACGACTTCATGTGGGCTGCAGATCCGGACTACAAGCATATTACACAGAAGGTAGATGGCTTTACCGCACATTTCTTCTATATCGATAATGAACATACGCACAACACCTGGCCTCAGCTGGCGAAAATGATCCCTGCTGCCTATGCCTATATCAAAGCTCATTATGGCGCTTACCCGTATGAGCAATATTCCTTTATACAGGGTGGCGACGGCGGTATGGAATACCCTATGGGCACGCTGATCATGGGCAACGGCAAGATGGATGGTTTATACGGTGTAGCCATGCACGAATGGATGCACAGCTGGTACCAGGGAATGCTGGCTACCAATGAAAGCCTGTATCCATGGATGGATGAAGGCTTTACTACTTTCGCAGAAGGAAATGTGATTCACAACACCATCGATTCACTGAAAGGACGTAATGCCCTGGAGGATTCCTATGCCGGCTATTTTGCCCTGGGAAGAAGCCCTTTCGAAGAACCGGCTACCACTCATGCTGATCACTATAACACCAACTACGGGTACAGTCTTACTGCTTATTCAAAAGGCGCCGTATTCCTGGAACAGCTGGGCTACGTGATTGGCGCTGCCAACCGCGACGCAGGTCTGTTACGCTATTACAACGAATGGCGTTTCAAACATCCGAATGTGAACGACTTTATCCGCGTAATGGAAAAAGAAAGTGGTATTGAGCTGGATTGGTATAAACAATACTTTATCAATTCAACCAAGCATATTGATTATGGTATCGACAGCGTGTTTGAGCGTGGTAATAAAACGGTGGTGCGCCTGCGCAGGGTAGGTGATATGCCCATGCCGATTGATTTTATGGTGACGGACAAAAGCGGGAATAAAGTGTTGCACTACATACCATTGTCGATCATGTACGGCGAAAAACCGAATGAATATCCCGGTGTAAAACGTATAGTCGACAGCGTTTGGTACTGGACTAACCCGGTATACGAGGTAGAGCTGGATGTCCCGTTATCGGATGTTAAAGAGCTGGAAATTGATCCCAGCCAGCGAATGGCGGATGTGGACAGAAGTAATAATAAAGCTGTTTCCTGATAAAATTTTAAAGGCTGACCATTTGGTCAGCCTTTTTTATGGCATAGCTATGTCGGATGAATAAGATAATAGCTGTTAGAAGATCAGTTGCTGTAATTGATTTTGCCAGGTATAGCCCTGTAGTTCCTGGTCCTTTAATTTTGCCAGGTGATGTTCGTTATGATGTGCAATGTAATACAGCGTTTCCCTGACGGTAATTTTCCCCAGCAACGGATGTGGTAAACGATATTTATCCAGGTCAGTTTCTGACCAGTTAAGCAGTTTTACGGTTAATTTATTTTTCTGGAGAAGGAAATTCTGTAGCAGTGCCGGCCGCTGCGAAGGATAGATCACACCCGGCATATAGGCCCTGGTGGTTTTGAAGCCGCTATTCAATACCCGCTGATAGTCTGTTACCAGCTGATCGAAAGAGCGGGAAGGTGATTGACTAACGCCAAAATAGCGCAGGGTTACTTTTGGAAATCCCAGTGCACTGCTGATGGGTCTGATGGATTTGGTAAGATGATCCAGTTGCTGACCAGCGGACCACTTACCGTAAGGAGACGCGGTAAAACGTATATCCGGTAACGTGTTGACAAAATCCACGAAGTTGTCAAAGCTTTTGTCGATTAGAGACTTGATCTCGTGCTGGTTCAGGTACATAGGAAACGAAGTTTAGAGGGTTCAAAAACACATTACCTGGCGTTTTATTCAATATACCCGGGCCACTGCATTCTCTTTGAAGTTACGTTAGATTTGCGAGGCGGCCAATAGCATTTTGCATATAAAATAATTACATGTATAATAATATGACCTGTTAGCCCGGGAATATTGAGGTACTGTTAATTAAAACGTAAATTATTCCAGTACCTGGCATTCAAACCCTTGTTTTTGTACAAATTCTATAATGATATTCTCTTCCACCTGGAGGTCTGCGATACGAAGTACCTTATCGCAATCGTCGAGGTCTACATGACAGGACCCAACGGAGAAGCTGGACGCGATAGCCTGGATCATTTGCTGGCGTTCTTCCAGGCTGCCGATATTGGTTTTGAATATACCTATCATCGCAAAGAATTTTTAGTGTGATTCTTTCTCTTCATTTTTAGGATCAGCCGGGTCACTGTCTTTCGCAGTTGGATCGTCCCAGTACCTTTCCCATGCTTCCCGTCTGTCTTTGCCAAATCCGGGTCTGCAGCGGTTGCGCAGTTGTTCTCTCATCCTGGTCTGCTCTTCCGGCGTCATATGGGCCATTTTTTCACGGAGTTTGGCTTTCCATTCCCGGCCGCGGGCCCATTTGTCGTCCCAGGATTTGTGGTGGTTATGCCAGCCAAAAAGCAATTTTCCCAGTAACAGGAGGCCTAAGGCCTGCCAGAAGGTAATGATGGGACCATGGAATAATTCGGGGATCAGGTAATTCCATAAGGTCATGGTGGCAAATCCTATAACAATCATAAATATCACCCCAAGAACAAGGAACTTGGCTACATGCCATCCTTTTCTTCTGCCATATTCGTTTCTCATATCTTTAATAATTTAACTTAGTCGTTTAAAAATTCGTTGTACAGTTCTGCCAGGCGTTCCCGCAAAAAGAGTACTGCATAGCGTTTACGCGACAGCAAGGTATTTACGCCCACGCCCGTTTCTTCGCTCATTTCTTTAAAGGATTTTCCTTCCAGTTCGTGCTGCAAAAATACCTGTCGCTGGTCCGCCGGCAACTCGTCAATAGCCTGCATAATGGCTTCAGACATGATTTTTTGCATCATAGGCGTATCTGCCCCCTGGTTTTTATCGGAAAGTAATTCAGGAAGAAATAATACTTCTTCACCCTCTATCTCGCGCGTGTAGTCAGAGAAAGGAGTTTCTTTCTTTTTACGGAACCAGTCGGTAATCTTGTTACGGGTCACGGCAAATAACCAGCCGGTAATAGAATCCACCTGGCTTCCCAGTCTGAGGTATTCGGTAAACTGATAGAAAACATCCTGTAAAATGTCCTCAGCATCGGACGCATTATTTACCCGTTGCCGGATAAAATGAAGCAGTCGCTTGCGTTCCTGCTTCACAGTTGCCTGTATGCGTTCGTTTTGCTCTATGGCCATGATGTTATTTGTAAGGACCAGTTGTTTCATCTTAATAAGGATGACGAAACAAGGCTGCGGATATTTTACGGTTCCGGAAAAAAACTTCCGGCACGGGGTACACTTACGGCTACAGCAAAAATATAACACTTATTTCCCGCTTTACCGGGTTACTGTTATAGGCGGTGACAGGGATGGATAGGATGGGACGCAGGTATCCTGTTGTTTGCGGCTAACTTTTGGCCAGTACGACGAACTTCTCCTGGAAACTTTCTTCCGGGAAAATATCATACACTTTCAGCAGCCTTGGTTTCAACCCGCTATCGGATATTTCTTGCGCCAGGTCGCCGCCTTTCAGGCAAATCAGACCCTTTTCGAATTGCTTGCCGGGAACGGTCGATTTTTTTAATACCGGCTTGCTCCAGCGCCAGAGGTCCCCCAGGGGAGCTACAGCACGGGATACCACAATATCAAATTTCCGGTTCTTTATATCTTCCACACGGCTATGGGCGGCGGTTACATTTTTTAGCTGTAACGCTTCTGCCACACCCTGTACTACCTTAATTTTTTTACCAATGGAATCTACGAGATGAAACTGTACTTCAGGAAAGAAGATGGCCAGGGGAATACCAGGAAACCCACCGCCGGTACCGAGGTCCAGGATTTGTGTACCTGGCTGGAAATCCGCGATGGCGGCTATGCTGAGAGAATGTAATACGTGTTTTTCATACAGGGCATCAATATCTTTGCGGGATATCACATTGATCTTTTCATTCCACTCCTGGTATAGTCCCTTCAATGCCCCGAACTGCGACAACTGCTCTGGTGTGAAGTCGTCGAAATACTTTAAAATAATTTCCATGCCGCAAAAATAAACAGGATTAGACTGATTTCAGCGGATTTTTTGCCCGTTACTGCGCTACCATTTATTCGTCTTCGACTTAAACAGCAGTGCAGGCGTGAATATAATATAGTACAACACCATGAATATATCCATCAGCCAGCTGAATTTAAACAGGTCGCTTTCATCGAGCCTGCGCATGGCGGAATAGGTAATGATAGATTGTACCAACACTTTAAACCCAAAAATGCCGAGTACATACCAAAGGATTGGCGGCGGGAAAAACAGCGCGAAAATAAAAGCAGGATAGAAAAGGAAATGCGTCAGCGAAAACAGTCCCAGCACGAACTTATGCCCGAAACGGTAATGTTTGCCGGTCGACATATGCCTGGTTTTTTGTTTGAACCAGCTATTCCAGCTCAATTTGGGCTCTGAATAGGTAAATGCCTGTTTATCGATCACTACGCCCACATTTTTCCGGGTGGCGGCAACATTGATAAACAGGTCATCATCGCCACTGGCAATGTGCTGGTGGCTGGTAAAGCCTTTATGTTTAAAGAAAAGCGCTCTTTTATAGGCCAGGTTACGGCCTACGCCCATGTAGGGCATACCGCTCATGGCAAATGACAGATGCTGCAGGGCGCTGAAAAAGGTTTCATACCGGATGATCTTATTCAGGAAACCAGGCTTTTTATGATAGGCGCCGTAGCCAAGTACAATTTCTTTTTGCTCCGTAAAGCCCTGGCTCATAAGGGAAAGCCAGTAGGTGCTGCCGGGTTTGCAGTCGGCATCGGTGAGCAATACCGTTTCATATTGGGCCCCCTTTAAGCCGATGGACAAAGGATATTTTTTGCCGGGAATAAATTTTGCCGCCTGTTTAATTTCAATATGACGGTAATGTGGATAACCCGGTTCTATGGAGCGCAGGTAGTATTTGGTATCGTCTTCGGAGTTATCGTTCACCACAATCACCTCGTATTCGGGTTTCATGTGGTCATGATAACGCTGCTGCAATACCCCCGGCAGATTCTTCTGCAGGTTTAATTCTTCATCCTTAGCACAGATGATGACTGAAAAAGGCCCGTCCGGTTTATGGTTCAGGTCAAATTTACGTCTATAAAAAGCTACCCTGGAGAAGATAAAAAGAAAATAAATGATCTGTATCCCCGCAATGGCAGCAAAAAAGTATAAGGCAATTTCACCTAGATGGTCCAGCATAATGCCGGCAAAAATATAATATTTTTATTATCTGTAAAAGAATTAATTATAAACAGGGGTAGAAAGATGAAAGCATAAAAGAGAGCGTTATTCAGGCACTGACAGCCCTCCGCCTGCATCTCCCGCTAAAATACCTTTATGCTGCTTTATGCTTCCCCTTTCTGCTTATCTTTGCCGCCTCAAATACAGCTGAGTGAATTTTGAACTGATAACTACAGATAGCGGCAGTAATGCCAGGGCAGGGAAAATTACCACTGCCCACGGGGAAATAGAAACGCCCATTTTTATGCCGGTTGGTACTGTTGGCAGCGTAAAGGCTGTAACACAGGAACAGCTGAAGGAGGCTGTGCAGGCTCAGATTATTCTTGGTAATACCTATCATTTATATTTAAGGCCAGGCCTGGAAGTATTGTCGCTTGCCGGTGGTCTGCATAAATTTAACGGCTGGGACCGTCCCATTCTGACCGATAGCGGCGGGTACCAGGTGTTTTCACTGGCAGCTAACCGTAAGATCAAGGAAGAAGGAGTGGTATTCCAATCTCATATCGACGGTTCCCGTCATCTTTTTACGCCGGAAAATGTGATGGATATACAGCGTACCATCGGCGCAGATATTATTATGGCCTTTGACGAATGTCCGCCATACCCATCTGAATACCGGTATGCGCGTAAGTCGATGGACCTGACACACCGGTGGCTCGACCGCTGCATTCAACGCCTGGGAGATACGCAGCCGGCCTACGGTCACGAACAAACGTTGTTTCCTATTGTTCAGGGTAGTACCTATAAGGATCTCCGCAAGGCTTCCGCCGAATTCATTGCCTCCCGCAACTGCGCCGGTAATGCCATCGGGGGACTGAGTGTAGGGGAACCGGAAAATGAAATGTATGAAATGTGCGGACTGGTATGCGAAGTGCTGCCGGTCGATAAACCCCGCTACCTCATGGGCGTAGGTACCCCATGGAACATCCTGGAAAATATTGCACTGGGAGTAGATATGTTCGATTGCGTGATGCCTACCCGTAATGGTCGTAACGGGATGCTGTTTACCTGGAACGGGGTAATGAACATCCGTAATAAGAAATGGGCGACTGATTTTAGCCCGGTAGATGAAAATAGCCCCTGCTTTGCTACCAGCCAGTATTCAAGAGCGTACCTGCGTCACCTGTTTGTGGCCGGCGAAATTTTAGGCATGACATTGGCCAGTATCCACAACCTGGCGTTTTACCTGGAGTTGGTACAGGAAGCCCGTAAACAAATACTGGCCGGCACTTTTGCTACCTGGAAAACCGGTATGGTCAGCCAGCTGAAAACAAGACTGTAAAAGTTCGGACTATAAAATAAACTAATATCTTTGGGGTCATGACTAAGATTGACTGGTACATTTTACGCAAGCTCATAGGTACTTTCATTTACTCCCTGATGATATTCCTATTGATTTCTGTTGTGATTGACACAACGGAAAAGGTAGATGATTTTATGAAACATCACCTGTCGCTGCATGAAATTATTGTAGACTATTACTTCGGTTTTATTCCGCATATCCTGGCGTTACTGTTTCCTCTATTCATCTTCCTGTCTGTTATCTTTTTCACTTCCAAGATGGCTTATCGTTCAGAGATTATCGCCATCCTTGCTGCTGGCGTGAGTTTCCGCCGGTTCCTGCGACCCTACTGGATGGGGGCTTTCCTGTTCGGAGGTATCCTCTGGCTGGCCAACTACTGGGTGGTTCCCAATGCAAACCGCATCCGTACCAGCTTTGAAAATAAATACCTGCATAGTCATGACGATGAAAAATCACAATACAACCGTACTACCCGCATAGATAGTTTTACGTACGTAACCTTTGGTACCTACGATCCCAATTATAAGAGTGGCAGTAACTTTACCCTGTCTTCCATCGATAAACAAGACCTTACCTTCAAACTGAAGGCCGACCGCATCACCTGGGACTCCACTACCAAAAAGTGGCGGCTGGATTATGTGACGTTGCGCACCATGCACGGTTTAAAGGAAACCTGGAGCAGTAAACAGGATACCCTGATGAAACTGGCCTTGTTACCTAAAGACCTGGTTGATGAAAAGAATCTCCAGGAAGCTATGACCACCCCGGATCTGCGGCGGTTTATCAATCGTGAAAGCATCCGTGGATCGGAAGGATTGAATACCTATTGGGTAGAATACTATCGCAGAACGGCGGCGGCATTCGCCGTGGTGATCCTCACGCTGATTGGTGGTATCATTGCCGCTAAAAAGGTAAGGGGAGGAAGCGGTTTGCACCTGGCGGTAGGTATTGTGATCAGTGCAAGCTATATTATCTTCCTGCAGTTTGCTACAGTGTTTTCGGTAAAGGCCGACCTGAATCCCTTGCTGGCCGTATGGATCCCCAATATTTTGTTTGGTGGCCTGGCGTTTTACCTGTACCGTCGTGCACCCAAATGATATCCGGATAAAAATAATTGGAAAGGCTGTATCGCGCTGGTGGTGCAGCCTTTTTTACTGCTACAACCCCCGTTTATACTTTTTCCTCACCACCGGTTTTTTGCCCCGGATAATTATTTTTCCGAAGATTTTTCTTTCAATATTTTCAATTCATTCTGAAAATTTTACATTTCTTTAACGTCTATACATATATCTGTAATTGATACTATTTAATATATTTTAAGCGAGATAATTATACTGGTAAACTGCGACTATATTTCCGTTATAGTGGCAGGTCGGATCGTTGTTAATTTGGCATTAAATACGATGAAATGGTGGTAACTTCGTTAACAAATCATTACTTTTGACTATTGATCGATTTTGTTTTCATTAATAACAATAGCAGTAAAATGGGGTACATAAAAGAGAAATTCAAGGTTAAAGCAGATGAACTTAACATTGAAGTAAAAGACCTGGTAAAGAATCATGGTACTAAAAAAATTGAAGATGTAACACTGGCACAGGTTTACCAGGGTATGCGTGGTATTACCGGTCTGGTAACTGAAACATCCTTACTGGATGCCAATGAAGGGATTCGTTTTCGCGGATATTCTATTCCGGAACTGAGAGATCATTTGCCAAAAGCACCGGGAGGTGCAGAACCACTGCCGGAAGGTTTATTTTACCTGATGTTGATTGGAGAATTGCCTACAGAAGCAGATGTACAGTATCTGTCGAGCATGTGGGGTCGCCGTTCTCATGTACCCAACCACGTATTTGATGCTATTGAAGCGTTGCCTATTACTGCCCACCCAATGACCATGTTTAATGTGGGTATCATGGCACTGCAAACTGAATCTTCTTTTGCACATGCTTATGCAGAAGGAATGAATAAGAAAGACTACTGGAGCTATACATATGAGGATACCATGAACCTGATAGCCCGTCTGCCACGCATTGCAGCGTATGTATATCGCCGCAAATATAAAGGCGGACAGCATATACAGCCTAACGGCATGCTGGACTGGGCAGGTAACTTCGCACATATGCTGGGTTATTCTGACGAAGGATTCAAGGAACTGATGCGCCTTTACATGGTCATTCACGCCGACCATGAAGGTGGTAACGTGAGCGCACACACTACGCACCTGGTAGGTTCTGCATTAAGCGATGCTTACCTCTCTTTCGCCGCTGGTATGAATGGTTTGGCTGGTCCGCTGCACGGTCTTGCTAACCAGGAAGTGATCAAGTGGATACTGCAAATGCGTGAAGAATTGGGTGGTGGAGTACCAACTAAAGAACAAATCGAAGCCTATGTACGCAAAACCCTTTCCGAAGGTAAAGTAGTACCTGGCTATGGTCACGCTGTATTACGCAAAACCGATCCGCGCTTCACTGCGCAGATGGAGTTTGCAAAAAAACATCTCCCGAACGACGAACTCGTAAAAATTGTGTGGATGGTATACGAAGCCGTTCCGCCAATTTTGCAGGACCTGGGTAAAGTAAAGAACCCATGGCCTAACGTAGACGCACATTCCGGTGCATTGCTGGTACACTACGGTTTGGTAGAATATGAATTCTACACCGTATTGTTTGGCGTTTCCCGCGCATTGGGCGTACTGGCTTCCCTCTGCTGGGACAGAGCGCTGGGCCTTTCCCTGGAAAGACCAAAATCTGTTACTACCGAGTGGATGAAGCAGTTTGTGGAAGGTAAAGTGGATGCAATAGCCGAATAGTTATAATTGTTTTTTACTAAAAGAGGCAAGTGGTGAATTTTTACCATTTGCCTTTTTTATTTTTGTTGCTTATAAAAACAAAATCGCCATTTCTACTTTTACCGCCATATTATCCAACCCGATAGAATACCTGAAAGGTGTGGGCCCTCAAAAAGGAGAGCTGCTCCGCAAGGAAATCAAGGTATATACCTTTGGTGACCTGCTGCAGTATTTTCCTTTCCGTTATGTTGACCGTAGCCGGATAGATAAGATTGCCTCGCTGAGCGGGTATGAAGATTTTGTGCAGATCAGGGGCAAGATCATCAACATGGTGGTAATGGGCGAAAACAGGGCGAAAAGACTGGTGGCCACGTTTAAAGATGAAACGGGAACTATTGACCTGGTATGGTTTCAGGGATGGCAATGGATGCAGAAATCACTGCGTGAAAATGTGGGTTACCTGGTGTTTGGCCGCATCTCCGTATTCAATGGCGTTTCCCAGCTGGCACATCCCGAGCTGGATCTGCTTACCGAAGAAATCGCTACCGGTAAGCAATTCCTCGAACCGGTATATTATACCACCGAAAAACTGAAAGCCCGCGGACTAACGGCAAAGGCTATAGGAAAACTGACAAAGAACTTACTGGAACAATTATCTCCCCTGGAAATCAGGGAAAATATTCCGCTGGAAGTATTGCATCAGTATCGTCTCATGCCCCGCTCCATGGCCTATTTCAGGATACACCAGCCGGTGAATGAAGAAGATGCAAAACTGGCGCAGCGACGCCTGAAATTTGAAGAATTGTTTATCGCGCAGATACGCATCTGCCGCTTGAAACTAAAAAGACACAAGCAGTCGCATGGCTATGTGTTTGGCACAGTGGGTGAATCATTTAATGAATTCTACAATAACCATCTTCCCTTTTCTTTAACAGGTGCACAAAAAAGAGTACTGAAGGAAATCAGGACAGATACCATACACGGGCGCCAGATGAACCGTTTGTTGCAGGGCGATGTAGGCAGCGGAAAAACCATGGTAGCATTGTTATCTATGCTATTGGCAAAAGATAATGGTTTCCAGGCCTGTTTGATGGCGCCTACTGAAATCCTGTCGCAACAGCACTTTAAAGGCATCGCCGAATTGCTGGAACGGATGAATGTAAAGGTGGCATTGCTCACCGGCAGCATCAAAGGCAAAGCGCGGCGCCAGATCCTGGAAGCAGCGCTGGATGGTAGCCTCGATATACTGGTAGGTACCCATGCATTGCTGGAGAAAGAAGTACAGTTTAAAAACCTGGGTATGGCCATTGTGGATGAGCAACACCGTTTCGGGGTGGCACAACGGGCACGGCTATGGGAAAAAAATAATATACCGCCGCATATCCTGGTCATGACGGCAACGCCTATACCAAGAACACTGGCAATGACCATTTATGGCGACCTCGATGTATCTGTTATCGATGAAATGCCACCGGGACGTAAACCCATTACTACCGTACACCGCACCGAATACCAGCGGCCGCAGGTCATGGACTTTATAAAGGAAGAAGTGAGGAAAGGCCGGCAGGCCTACATCGTGTACCCGTTGATCGAAGACTCGGAGAAGCTCGACTATGAGAACCTGATGAAAGGGTATGAAGAGGTGAAGGCCTTTTTCCCGGAACCGCGATTCTATATCAGTATGGTGCATGGCCGTCAGCCGGCAGAACAGCGGCAAACCAATATGCAGCGTTTTGTTTCCGGTGATACGCAGATCATGGTGGCCACCACGGTAATTGAAGTGGGGGTAAATGTGCCCAACGCCTCTGTAATGGTGATAGAAAGTACAGAGCGGTTCGGACTGTCGCAGCTTCACCAGCTACGGGGCAGGGTTGGTCGCGGCGCCGAACAATCTTTCTGCATACTTATGACCGGCAATAAACTGAGCCAGGATTCCAAAGAACGGATCAATGTGATGGTGCAAACCAACGACGGGTTCCTGATTTCCGAAAAAGACATGGAACTCAGGGGCCCCGGTGATATTGAAGGCACCCGGCAAAGCGGTGTGCTCGACTTTAAACTGGCCGACATTATCGCCGATAAACCCATACTTGATGCTGCCCGTGCCAGTGCCGAAAAGATCCTCGCAGAAGACACCGATTTACTGTTGCCTGAAAATCAGGCACTAAAAGAATTTTTGGCAGCCCAGCGAAGTAAATCTATCTGGAGTAAAATTTCCTGAGGATTTTAACGTTTATTAATTAATAAAGTAGTAACGCCAGCAGCTTCTGAGGCAGAGACGTCACCTGAATCCCATTTAACCTGTTTTCTTCGCATCGGAAGTTTTGTGTTTTTCCCGACGGTAACAATTTGACAGGCTTCTGCGTTTATAGTATTATATTAGTTATTCAGTATAAAATAAATCTAATCCCGTTGAAATTTACCTTCCCGACCGGCCTTATTGGATGGATGATTTGCCTTTTAGTTCCAGGACTAACAGCCCAGGCGCAGCAGCAGTATGTGAACTATTCACCACTGAATTTTATTCAGAATAAAGGTCAATGGAATAAAGATGTTATTTATAAATCTGAACTGGATGGAGCCTCCGTTTTCCTGAAAAAAACCGGCTTCACTTTCCTGGTGTATAACAAAGAAGATATGATTGCCCTGGATGACGCTATACATGGTCATCCCAATCCCGCCGATACCATTCTTTCTCCCAGGGGCAGCACAGTGGCCGTTAACACAGCGGGAACGCCCGGCGGTCAGCAACCACCTCCCAGGCCAGGCAGGTTTCCTGATGTAAGAGGACATGCCTACAATGTGAACTTTCTGAATGCAAAAGAAAATGTGGACATCATTCCTGAAAAAGAACAGGAAGCAAAATCCAGCTACTTTATCGGAAACGATCCCAGCAAATGGGCGTCTGACGTTAAAACCTTCCAGGGGGTTAACTACAACGGGATTTACAGCGGAATAGACGCGCATGTTTATTCCGACGCCTCCCAGTTAAAATATGATCTTATCATTCATCCCGGCGCCAACCCTAATGATATACAACTGGAATATGTGGGTACTACGGGGCTGGAACTGAAGAAGGGACAGCTGTACGTGCATACTTCTGTAGGAGATGTCATCGAACAATTACCCTTTGCTTATCAGTACATTAACAATCAGCGTGTATCCGTAAAGGTTGCTTACCGGCTTACGGGTAATAAAATCGGATTCAAAGTATCCGGAGAATATAACGCCGCGTATCCACTGGTGATAGACCCGGTGTATGTGTTTTCTACCGTATCCGGTTCCCGCTCTGATAACTGGGGCTTTACCGCTACTTACGATGATGCAGGCAACTTTTACGGGGGCGGTATCGTATTCGGAAGTGGATACCCGGTAACACCCGGCGTAGTAGGAAGCGTGTTTCATGGACCAGCTGATAACGGTACCTCATTCGATATCGGTATCTCCAAATTCAATCCAAATGGTAACAGGCTGATCTATGCCACCTATGTAGGTGGTAACGGGCTGGATCAACCGCATAGTTTATTCGTGGATCCGCAGGGCAACCTGGTAATTTCCGGCAGAACCAATTCCGCCGACTATCCCACCACCAACAAGAAAGGTAACGGCGGAGGATGGGATATAGCTATTACAAAACTGAATGCCAATGCTACTGCCATTATCGGTTCCCTGGTAATTGGCGGCGCTGCAGATGATGGCGTGAACATAAGAGCCGACCGTTTCCAGGGCCCATCTGTACTATTACGTAACTATGGCGACGATGCACGCAGTGAAGTGGTGATTGATGATGCCGGTTATATTTATGTGGCCAGCTGTACCCGTTCTACCGATTTCCCGGTAACATCAGGCGTTTTCCAGCCTAATAATGCCGGCTCGCAGGATGGCGTGGTAATGAAAATAAACCCGATGTGTGGTGACATTATATGGGCCAGCTACCTGGGCGGCACAAAAGAAGATGCTGCCTATGTACTTGCATTGAATGGTATGAACACCTTGTATGTTGCCGGCGGAACCGCCAGCAACGATTTCCCGGTTAAGGGAGCGGCCCCGCTGTATCCCAATTACAGGAATGGTGTATGCGACGGTTTTATTGCACATATTTCCAACGACGGAAAAACAATGCTGCAAAGCACTTACCTGGGTTCAGACAATGCGTCTGCCGACCAGGTATACGGTATACAACTCGATAAAAACGGCTTTGTATACGCCATGGGTACCACAGAAGGAGCCTGGCCCATTAAACTGCTGGCACCCGGTAACTACAACGATAACGGCCTGCAGTTCATCTGTAAATTACAACCGGACCTTTCCGCATTTGTATATTCTACCACTTTTGGCCGCAGCAGAACTGTGATTACAGCGCCTAATATTTCGCCTACCGCATTCCTGGTAGACCGCTGTGAAAACGTATATGTTTCCGGTTGGGGCGGTGGTATCAATATCAGCCTGAAATATCCTAATTCCGGTACCGGTGGTTTACGTACTACGCCCGATGCGTTGCAGCGTACCACAGACGGGATGGATTTTTATTTCTTCGTCATGAAACGGGATGGCACCCAACAGCTGTATGGCAGCTTTTTTGGAGGAAACGGGCTTTTTGAACACGTGGATGGCGGTACCAGCCGCTTTGACAGAAATGGGATTATTTACCAGGGTATCTGCGCCTGGTGCAGCGTAAATGCCAATGGCTTTAAACCCAGATACCCAACCACGCCGGGCGCTTACTCCAGCACCCCGCCAAGAGGTTGTAACTTTGGCGCACTGAAAATTGCCTTTAACCTGGATGGTATCAGGGCCGGTGCTAAAACACTGGACCGGCGGCAGAATTACTGCGTACCGGAAACCATCACATTTGTAGATACTACCGGCCGCCCGGGTAAAACATACAAGTGGCTTTTTGGTGACGGCTCCGCCGAGCAATCGGGAGGACCGGAATTGGATACCGTATCACATACGTTTACAAAGCTGGGTACTTACCGGGTAAGACTCGTGAAGATTGACCCGGAAAGCTGTAATGTGTCTGATACGGCCTATGTGATTGTAAAGCTGGGGGATAATAAAGCCGACTTCAATTTTGATGCAAGAAGACAGGATCCCTGCGACAGCCTGAAATATCTTTTTACCAATACTTCGGTTACGCCGGCTAACCAGTTCAGAGATAGTTCCTTTATTATGGATTATGGCGATGGTACGCCTACTTTCTATACAGGGCTGGATACTTTTCCGCTGATCCACTACTATAAGGCAGCAGGTATCTATAACGCCACGCTGACACTGGTGGATACCAACTTCTGTAACGCACCGCAAACGCAGACAAAAGCTTTGCGTGTAGCCATTAACGTTGTAGCGGCATTTAACCTGCCCGATACCATTTGCGCCGGTACAGAATTAAAAATGGATAACACTACGCAGGGTGGTGAATCATTTACCTGGACGTTTGAAGACGATAACACTACCTCTTCTGATCCTTATCCACTGCATACTTTCAAGAAATCCGGCAGATGGAAAGTATCACTGCTGGTGATGGATCCAAACACCTGCAATAAAAAGGACAGCAGCTCCAAATATATCCTGGTGGCTGATCCGCCAAAAGCTGATTTCGAATTTTCACCGGTTAAACCAATAGAGAATACCCCCGTGCAGTTTGTGAATACATCGTCGCCCGATGCCACGCACTACCTCTGGAATTTTGGTGATGGAGATACCACTTCAGTGATGAATCCATCACATCAGTACCTGAGAACAGGCACCTATAATGTTTGCCTGACAGCGGCTAACAGCGAAGGTTGTTCTGAAACCACCTGTAAGGAAATCAGTGCGATAGTGGTACCGTTGTTCGATGTGCCGAACGCCTTTGCACCAGGTGGAAAGAATAATGTTTTCTATGTAAAAGCATTTGGGGCTGTTAAATTCAATCTAAAAATATTTAATCGCTGGGGACAACTGGTGTTTGAAAGTTCGGATCCCCGGATCGGCTGGGATGGCCGGTTTAAAGGAAATATTCAACCCATGGATGCTTACGCCTATATCGTAAATCTTGAGTTTACAGATGGCACCAAAGGCAGCCGATCTGGAAGTGTAACCTTGTTAAGATGATGAGCCATGAATCAGATTGTTAAATTATCAACATGCCTGGCAATATTGTTAATTGTTGCTATGGGAGGTTATACACAGGACCTTCACTTTTCACAATTTTTCAATTCGCCGTTGACGACTAATCCAGCCAATACAGGATTCATTCCCGATGGTAACTACCGTATCGGTATCAACTACCGCGATCAGTGGACCAGTATCCCGGTACCTTATAAAACAATGTCGGCATACGGCGATTTCCAGTTATTCCGCGACCGGCTGGAATATGGCTGGGTGGGTATTGGCGGAGTGCTGCTCCGCGACGTGGCGGGCGCCGGTAATCTTACTTCTACCAAAGGATATGCGTCTATCGCCTATCACCAGCTGCTGGGACAAAGCAGTTTATTATCATTGGGTTTTAATGCCGGTTCTGCCGGTAAGCGGGTAGATATTACGAAGCTGACTTTTGGTGATCAGTGGAATGGAAAATTCTTTGATTCGCAGATCCCTACCGGCGAACCTATTACCCAGTCCAGTGTCAGTTATTTTGACCTGCAGGCAGGTATGAACTACGCTTATTTTCCTACTGAAAATATATATGTTAACGCCGGTTTTTCCGTGCAGCATATCAACACGCCGAGGGAAACATTTTATGACGGAAACAACGTGATTCCGCGCAGATATATTGGTTTCCTGAATGCAAGTATCAAAATGAGTGATAAGGTAATCCTGAATCCTGCGGCCTATTATGCTACCCAGGCGGGCGCCAGGGAGTTGATGGTGGGTGCCAATGCGGCGTATAATCTTTCCGGCGACGGTGTGCAACAGTTGTTCGGGGGCCTGTATTACCGCGCCAATGATGCCGCGATTTTCCTGGTAGGCTACCAGCTGAATGGAATAAAGCTGATGTTTAATTATGATATCACCACCTCCGGATTATCTGCCGCCAATAACCGGCGGGGAGCCTATGAACTCGGAGTTGTATTTACCGGTTTATATACCAACCGTACCTTTAGTAATGCAAGGCGATCTACTATTTGTCCTTCTTTTTAACCCGGCGGATATTACCACCTAACCGGCATTATGATTATTTTTGCTACATGACAACGTTCAATAAAGTAACTGCCGCCCACATAGCGGCATTACGCGAAATAGCCGGTGCGCAATATGTATTGGCCGATGAAGAAAGTATGGGCCGCTACGCACAGGATGAAACGGAAGATCTCCATTACCTGCCGGAAGTGGTGGTGAAACCGGATACCACAGAACAGGTAAGCCGCATCATGCGCTTATGTAATGAGGAACTGCTGCCGGTAACACCCCGTGGTGGCGGAACAGGACTCAGTGGCGGCGCTTTGGCGCAGTATGGCGGGGTATTGATTTCCATGGAACGGTTTAACCGCATCACCCTGATCGATGAAAGAAATTTACAGGTGATCACTGAACCAGGGGTTATAACGGAAGAATTGCAGAATGCTGTGAAGGAAAAAGGATTGTTTTATCCACCTGACCCAAGTAGCCGTGGTACTTGTTTTATTGGCGGTAATATTGCGGAAAATTCCGGTGGCCCCAAAGCCGTGAAATATGGTGTGGTAAAGGATTATGTGCTGAACCTGGAAATGGTGCTGCCTAATGGGGAAGTAATCTGGACAGGCGCTAATGTGCTAAAAAATGCGACCGGCTATAATCTCACTCAACTGGTAGTAGGCAGTGAAGGCACGTTGGGCATTGTTACCCAAATCGTATTGCGCCTTATTCCATTGCCTAAAACAGACCTGCTGATGCTGGTGCCTTTCCGTTCTGCCGAAAGCGCCTGTGCCGCAGTGAGCGCTATTTTCCGGGCAGGTTATACCCCTTCCGCAATGGAGTTCATGGAAAGAGATGCCCTGGAATGGGTAACCCAATATGCACAGAGCGGTGCGGTTAAAATTGAAGATGATATACAGGCCCATTTGCTGATAGAAGTAGATGGAAATCACCCCGAGGTACTGATGCAGGAAATGGAGGGAATAGCGGGGGTGGTAGAAACTTTCGATATCGGAGAAATACTGTTTGCAGAAGATGCTCAGCAGAAAGAGGAACTCTGGAGACTGCGCCGCAGGGTAGCAGAAGCAGTAAAGGCAAATTCTGTATACAAGGAAGAAGATACGGTAGTGCCGAGGGCAGAGCTGCCTGTGTTGCTGAAGGGGGTAAAGGAAATAGGACAGCGCTATGGCTTTCATTCCGTGTGCTATGGGCATGCCGGTGATGGTAATTTACACGTAAACATTATCAGGGGCACGCTTACGGAAGAACAGTGGAATGGTACACTCTCGGAAGGAATACGGGAAATATTTCAGCTGGTGAAAAAACTGGGCGGTACTATCTCCGGTGAGCATGGTATTGGTTTGGTGCAAAAGAGCTATATGGATATTATTTTTGATCAGACTTCCATGCAGCTGATGAAGCAAATAAAGCAGATATTTGATCCGAAAAACATCCTCAACCGGGGTAAAATTTTTGATTGTTAAACCTTTCTCCGGGTAAATAGTTAAACTTAATAAATCTGAACATGAAACGCTTATTGATATGCTTTTTCTTCCTGGCGGGTGTGCAGCTGGTAAATGCCCAATATTACAAAACGGATACGCTGACGCGCAAGGGTTTTGATCCTTCGCGCCTGGTGCTGGGAGGATCGCTGGGAATGGTTTTCGGCGATTATACCAATGTGGATATTTCCCCGCTGGTAGGTTACCGTTTTTCTGACTATATCGCCGCAGGTATTAACCTGAATGCGCAGTACGGACAGTTCAAATCCCGCGACTTTTACACCGGGAATACCATCCAGCGTGATAAGTATACTATTTTCGGCGGTGGAGTATGGGGGCGTGTATACCCGCTTCCTATGGTGTTTATACATATTCAGCCGGAGTATAATTTTATAAGCCAGACTTCTACCTACTATCAGGATAACGATGTAAAACAAACCGTTAAAACCAATTATGGTGTGCCTAGCTTGTTGCTGGGTGCAGGGTACACGCAAAGTGTAGGCGGAAGAGTAGGAATAGGTATTTCTGTGTTGTATGATGTGATACAGGACAATCGCTCGCCTTACCGGAATAGTTTGGTGTACAGGGTGGGCGCCGGTTTAGGCTTCTGATTTTTTCGTAAGATATTTTATTCGCAGGCCGGATCAACTATTCAATAGTTGATCCGGCTTTCTTTTTTAATACCTGATACCCGTGGAATTGTACCCGCCCCAATATTATCCGCATGTTAAATGTATATAAAGGCTAAACTTTATTTTAATCAGTGCCTATCTTTGCGGAATATTAATAATCAGTAAAGATGGGAATAGAATTAGTTGTTTTTGATATTGCGGGTACTACGCTGCATGATGAATCCAATGTGGCAAAAGTGCTGCAACAAACCATTCAGCTGGCCGGCGTATCCGTAACGGTAGAAGAAGTAAATGAAGTAATGGGATATGCTAAACCATATGCCATCCGTTACCTGTTACAGCAAAAACAGGATAGCCGTTACAGTGACCAGGTTTTTATTACGCAGCTGCATGATCGTTTTGTGGAAGACATGAAAACCTATTATGCCACGCATCCTGCTGTAAGAGAAAAGGAAGGGGTATCAGCTGTATTTGCGGCATTAAAGGCAAAGGGTATCAAAGTGGCGCTGGATACAGGTTTTGATCGTGCCATTACTAATGTGATCCTGGAAAGGGTAGGCTGGCAGCAACAGGGATTGATTGATGCCGTAGCTACCAGTGACCAGGTGCCTTTTGGCCGTCCTTATCCTTACATGATCTATAACATTATGGAAGAACTGGAAATACGTAGCATTCAGTCGGTGGCAAAAGCGGGGGATACTATTTCTGACCTGGAAGAGGGCACTAACGCGGGTTGCCGTTACGTGATCGGTGTAACTACCGGCGCTTACACGCGGGAAGAGCTGGAGAAAGGTCCGCATACCCACCTGGTAGCCACTTTAGATGAACTGCTCTCTATTCTTTAATGACGATACATTATTCAGATCATGCAACAACAACAGGCGGATGTAGCTGTAATAGGCGCTGGTATTGTGGGTTTGGCCATGTCTTATCACCTGGCTTCCAAAGGAAGGAAAGTAGTTTTATTTGAACGGAACAGCAAAGCTATCAGTGCATCTATCCGCAATTTCGGACTGGTATGGCCGGTAGGACAACCCGCAGGCAAAATGTATGACCGGGCTATGCGCAGCCGTCGTACCTGGAAAGAGCTGGCTGCCGCTACCGGCCTGCAATGCCAGGAAACCGGCTCCCTGCACCTGGCATATGAAAAAGATGAACTGGCGGTGCTGGAAGAATTTGCGCAGGCAGCTCCCGGTAATGGATATAGCTGTGAACTAATTCAGCCGGCGCAAATAGGAAAGTATACACAGGCAATAAAAACAGCCGGACTGAAGGGTGCATTATGGAGTCCTACCGAAATGACGGTAAACCCACGACAGGCCAGCGCGGTCATCGCAAAGCACCTGGAAGAAAAGATGAATGTCACCGTGCGTTTTGGTACCGCCGTGAATGGTATTAATCTGCCGCATATTGATACAAAAGATGAGCAATGGAAAGTAGACGAAGTGTATGTATGTAGTGGCGCCGACTTCGAAACGCTTTACCCTGCTCAGTTTGCAGCTGCGCCATTAAAAAAATGCAAGCTGCAGATGATGCGTACAGTCCCGCAACCGGGCAACTGGCAACTGGGGCCCGCATTATGCGCCGGTTTAACCCTGGCACATTACGCAGCATTCGAAAGCTGTAAAACCCTGGCGCCGCTGAAAGATCGTTTTGCCGCTGAAATGCCCGACTATGTGAAATGGGGAATTCATTTGCTCATTTCCCAGAATGGAGCAGGAGAACTCACCATTGGCGACTCGCATGAATATGGTCCGGATTTCGAACCATTTGACAAAGCATGGATCAATGACCTTATTCTGAAATATATGCATACTTTCCTGCAGGCGCCGGAGTATAGCATACAGGAACAGTGGCATGGCATTTATCCTAAACTGACCAATGGAGAAACCGACCTGGTATTTTCTCCGGAGAAGAATGTAACGATCGTAAATGGACTGGGTGGCGCCGGAATGACGCTGTCTTTTGGCCTGGCGGAAGAACTACTGAAATAGGTGGAATAAGGGTGTTTTTTGGAAAACGTTTGCTTTCCCTGCACTATGCTGACAGCAAGGTTTTACCCTTTGCGTAATCTTGATAAATTTAAATTAGGTTATTGCTTAAATAATTGATAAATTAAATTCAGATTAAGCGTTATGAAAACACCTGTTGATTAAAACGATAGTAGCATTCGAATCATTTTCAACAATATTTACTTTTTAATTGCCAGCATTAGCAACGTTTCTGCAGCGATGTTTAATAAACGACGCTGCACGTTCATAACGTGTTAAATGTAAAGCAGGTTTCTTTATAGTTACCTGCTTTTTTTGTTTTTGGTGCAGCGGCGATAAGCCAATTATTATATAAATTACATTGTTCCGCGTGCATGCAGGCGGAAAGTGTTTTATGGTATAACAAAAAGCAATCGCATGAACAGTAGTATAAAGAACCTGAAAGAAAGGGACTGGACGGAAACAAGAGCGCATTCCAGCTGGCAGATATTCAAGATTATGGCGGAGTTTGTTGAAGGCTTTGAGAAGCTGGCTAAAATAGGACCCTGTATCTCTATATTTGGTTCGGCGCGTACCAAGCCGGGCAACCGTTACTATGACCTGGCCCAGGAAATATCCACCAAACTGGCAGAAGAAGGCTTTGGTATTATCACAGGTGGTGGCCCGGGTGTAATGGAAGCTGCCAACAAAGGCGCACAGGCCGCACATGGTAAATCGGTAGGCGCCAATATTACTTTGCCGCATGAGCAGCACCCCAACGTTTTTATTGATCCGGAGAACAGCCTGAATTTTGACTACTTCTTTGTGCGCAAAGTGATGTTCACCAAATATTCCCAGGGTTTTGTAATGATGCCGGGCGGATTTGGCACCATGGACGAGTTTTTTGAAGTAGCTACGCTTATTCAAACCAAGAAAATGGAGGAAACGCCTATGGTGCTGGTGGGGCGTGAATATTGGAGTGGTTTGCTGGACTGGATCCGCAATGTGATGATGGAGAAAGAAAGCAATATTAATCCACAGGATCTCGACCTCTTACAGCTGTTTGATACGGCTGATGAAGTAGTGGAATACTTCCGGGTGTTCTATACCACCAATAAATTAAGGCCTAATTTCTAAGGCCGCTAAAGCCAAAAGCAGAAAGCAAAAAGCGATTACAGCGAACGAATACGGTTATCTCCAGGGAGAATAAAATACCCGTAAATAACGTTTATGAATATATTAAATGGCAGTTGGCTGCTATATTCATTCCTGTAATCGCTTTTTGCTTTCTGCTTTCTGCATTACGCTTTTTCCGTAGCTTTGCAGAAATTTTAATATATGCTCATACCGGCAGCAGTAGAGGCCTATTCAGAGAAATATACCAGCCCGGAAACTGACCTGATGTATCAGTTGAACCGGGAAACACATCTGAAAGTGGAGCTTCCGCATATGTTGAGCGGCCAGGTACAGGGGCAGCTACTGAGCATGGTGAGTCATATGATTCGTCCACGCCGTATCCTTGAACTGGGTACATATACCGGGTATTCTGCCATTTGCCTGGCAGCAGGTCTTACAGCAGACGGTCTGTTGCATACCGTGGATATCAACGAAGAACTGGAAACCCTTTGTCAGCGGTATTTCGAGGCCAGCGGACAAGCAGATAAAATAAAAATGCACATAGGCAAGGCGGCTGACATCATTGAACAACTGGACGAAATATTTGACCTGGTGTTTATTGATGCAGACAAGTCCGGATATGAGCAGTATTACGACCTGGTATGGGATAAAATACGACCTGGTGGATTTATCCTGGCAGATAACGTGTTGTATCATGGACAGGTGCTGTTGCCTGAAAATGAGCAGGGTCGCCAGGCAAAAGCCATGATCAGTTTTTGTGAGAAAGTATTGGCAGATGATCGTGCTGAACAGGTATTGCTCACCATCCGTGATGGAGTACTGTTGATCAGGAAAAAATAAAATGCCCATTAAATCCGAAAATACATGCAAGTAAGAAAATTCTTGTTGGTAGTCAGTTTTCTTATTGGCTTCGTTACCATACTGCAGGCTCAAACCATGAGCACACAGCAGTATATCGCCACCTATAAAAACTTAGCCATTGAGGAAATGCGCCGCTCAGGCGTGCCCGCCGCCATTAAGCTGGCGCAGGGGATTGTAGAAACACAGTCCGGCAACGGTACTTTGTGCTTACAGTCAAATAATCACTTTGGTATCAAATGTAAAAATACCTGGACCGGAAAAACCATTAAGTACGATGATGATGCCGCACAGGAGTGTTTCCGGGTATATGAAACTGCCCGCGATTCTTACCGGGATCATTCTGATTTTTTGCATAGTAATCCGCGCTATGCTTTCCTGTTCCAGTTTGATGGCGATGATTATAAATCCTGGGCATTTGGTTTGAAACAGGCAGGATATGCCACCAATAAGACTTATCCTCAACAGCTGATCAAGGTTATTGAAGACTATGACCTGCAGCGGTATACCCTGATTGCTATGGGTAAAGATCCGGGCAGCGGCGGCATCGATATCGATGGCACCCAGTATGCAGAAGTAATTCCAAAGGAAGAAGCCAGAACTTCTTCCGGAAAAAATAATCATAATCGCTCCAAGCCCGCTACCGCTAACTATCCGAAAGGTATATTTGAAATCAACGGCCGCAAAGCGGTTTTTGTAAAGGCAGGTACTTCCCTGATCCAGCTGGCCGATCAGCGTAATATGCGTCTCCGTAAACTGGTGCGCTTTAACGACCTGGAAAATGATAATCCACCCAAAAAAGATATGATTGTCTTCTTACAAAAGAAAAGTAAGAGGGGAAGCAAAGAATTTCATGCGGTAGAGAATGGTGAAACCATGCACGATGTGGCCCAGGCCGAAGGGGTACAGCTAAGATGGCTGCGCCGCCGTAACAAAATGAATGAAGGCGAGGAGCCGGCAGCCGGCCAACGGTTAACATTGGACGGTTTTGCCAACAGCGCCCCCCGTTTGGCGAAAAATACCCGGGTACTGAAGGAAGAAGACCAGGAACCACCGGAAGACTTCTCCCCGCGTAAAGCAGTGGAAGATATAAAAGAAGAAGTAGCTAAAAATACCAGCGCCGCAGCTACAGCGCCGGATGCCCAACCTGCCTCCCGGCCTGCAGGCGGTGTTCCGGTAGCGATGATAGAAGACCTTAAAAAAACGGGTCAGGTAACAACCGGCTCCGGACCTAAGGCAACTGCGCCGCAACCAGCTACACAGCCCGCACCTGCTCCTCCCAAGCCCGCACCTGCTCCGGTACAGAAGGCAGGCAACCGCTATCATGAAGTGCAACCCAAAGAAACACTGTATGGTATCGCTAAAATGTACAACAGATCTGTTACACAGTTACAGGAATGGAATAATTTGCAGGGCGCTGATATAAAAATTGGTCAGCGGCTCCTGGTAAATAAATAAGCAGCGATCTTTTTGCGCTTATAATTGTTAAATAAGGAAACGTAGAAGTATTATGTCGGTAATTAAGGTGCATGACAAACAGTTCCAGCCGTATATCGGTGCTGTAGAATTGCAGCAGCGTATTAAAGAAATGGCGGAACAGATTAACAAAGATCTGGCGGGGGAACGCCCTTTATTTATTGCCATTCTGAACGGCTCATTTATGTTTGCCGCAGATATGTTTAAGCACCTCACTATTGAGGCGGAAATCTCTTTTATAAAGTTGGCATCATACAAAGGCACCAAATCTACCGGCAACGTAGTACAGGCTATCGGCCTGGATGAAGACTTGTTTGGTCGTACGGTGGTGATCCTGGAAGATATTGTGGATACCGGTAAAACTATGAGTCAGTTCCTGCCGCAACTGGAACATCAGCAACCCAAAAAACTGATCGTAGCTTCCCTGCTCACCAAACCGGAAGCTATGGTACATCCCATTCAAATCGATTACCTGGGCTTTTCCGTTCCGGACAAGTTCCTACTGGGCTATGGCCTTGACTACGATGGTCTGGGCCGGAATCTGCCCGAAATATATCAATTGGTGGAAGCTGAGAAGTAACTTTTTTCCGGGCACCAGCCCGGAAAAAAATCTTAACTTAATACATGCGGAAGTTCCTTTTACTCTTATTCCTTTGGGGTGGAGGGCTGCAAGCGCAAACAGGCTGGGTGTCGGGAGCGGTAGAAGACAGCATTTCACACCGCCCTATTTCCGGTGTACAGGTGAAGGTGACAAACGACACAACTAATGTGCTCACGAACGCTTTCGGTCTTTTTAAAATTGTCATCCCCGAAGGCACTGTTACACTATTGTTTACGCAAAACGGTTATCTCCCCAAACAGGTAGCGGTCAATAAATCCGACAGACTTTTAATAACGTTATCGCCTGTACGAAAAGATACGGACCCTATTGCCATGGCCAAAGCCCGGTCAAAAATGCTGCACAGCAGCAATCCTAATTACGGCAATACCGGGATGGGCACTCACTCTTTTTACAATGAAACTTACGGCGCTACTTATGAGAATAAGTTTATGCGTACGGATAATCATCCTTCCTCCACATTTGCCATCGATGTAGACAGGGCTGCCTACAGTAATATCCGCCGTTTTCTGCGCCTGAAAGAGCCTGTTCCCACTGATGCGGTTCGGATCGAGGAAATGATTAATTACTTTCATTACGATTACCCGTTACCGTTAGCGGGGAATACAATGGCGCTGTATAGCAACTATACTTCCTGTCCCTGGGAAAACAATCATCGCCTGTTGCAGATTGCTATCCGGGCCCGGGCCCTGCAGGCGGATAGCTTTCCACCGAGCAATCTTGTTTTCCTGATAGATGTTTCCGGTTCTATGGGTACTTCCAACAAGCTGCCGCTGCTACAGGCCGCCTTTCGTATACTTGTGAACAACCTGCGTCCGGCTGATAAGGTAGCAATTGTAGCCTATGCGGGTGAACCCGGTGTTATGTTACCGGCTACCAGCGGTGATCAGAAAGAAAAAATCCTCAATGCCATTGATAATCTGAATGCCGGTGGCGCCACCGCAGGGGAAGCCGCAATAAAAATGGCCTACAATATTGCCACAACAGCATACATTCCTGGTGGTAACAACCGGGTGATACTGGCTACAGACGGCGATTTTAACGTAGGACTCAGCAGCGATGAAGAAATGGAACAGCTGATCCTTCAACAGAAAGAAAGTGGGGTATTACTTACCTGCCTGGGCTTTGGAATGAAAAATTATAAGGACTCCAAGCTGCAGTCCTTGTCCAGTAAAGGAAACGGTAATTTCGCGTATATAGATGACCTGGAAGAAGCCAATAAAATATTTGCCCGTGAATTCGGCAGCACCCTGTTCACCATTGCCCGTGATGTGCAATCGGAAGTTTGGTTTAACCCGGCGTTGGTAAAATCGTATAGGCTTATTGGTTATGAGAATAAAATACTGCCTGCAGATACTTCCATTAAAAGCGAATACAGTGGCGGGATAATTGGCAGCGGGCATTGTTCGGTGGCACTTTACGAAATTGTGCCCACGGCAGCGCAAAACCCTGCTGATACGCTGTTGGCACGTGTACGGATTGCCTATCGTTTGCCGCAGGATACCACTATACAATACCTGGCAGGTGATTTAGCCCCCGGTTTGAAAAGTTTTGATAAAGCCTCTGATGATTGCCGCTTTGCAACGGCTGTGGCGTTGTTTGGCATGTTGCTGCGTAAGTCGTCGTACTGCGGTACCGGCAATATGGATATGGTGATGCAGATAGCCCGCAATGCCCTGGGGGATGATAACGGGCATTACCGGCGGGAGTTTTTAAAGATGATAAAAATGGTGCGTAAAGCAAAACACTAGGCCTTACTTGGTCAGCCGGTAGCATTTCCTGATCAGCTTCTGCTGAAAATCAAAAGGGAGCGTTTGTTTGGTAATATCTTTTATGCTGGCAGCGTTGATTTTATCAGATTCCAGTACAAACCTGCGATAGTTATTACTAAAATACACCACGCCGTCTTTCTTCGTTGCCAGCAATACTTTATTAAGCATATCGGCATGATCCCGCTGAATATCGAGGAAATCCTTCATCCGCTTGCTGTTGGAGAAGGTAGGAGGGTCAAGGATCACCACATCATAGGTATTCAGTTTTAGTGTATCCAGGTACTGTAATACATCTGCGTGAACGAACGTATAGCCGGGACTATTGAATCCATTGAGCTGCATATTTTCTTCCGCCCATGCCAGGTAGGTTTTGGAGAGGTCTACAGAGGTTACCTCAGCGGCGCCACCGGCTGCAGCATAAACGGAAAAGGAGCCCGTATAGCAAAAGAGGTTGAGTACTTTTTTATCTTTTACTTCTTCCCTTACCATGCTGCGTGTAATGCGGTGGTCGAGGAATAAACCGGTATCCAGGTAATCGGAGAGATTTACTTTAAACTTCAGGCCGGCTTCGTGAGCCGTCATAATATGGCTTTCGAGGCTGAGCTTTTCGTACTGACTTTGCCTGTTTTCCTTGCGCTGCCGTTGTTTTACCCAGATTTTACCGGGTGGTACGCCGAGTACTTTGCTGATCAGTTCCAGGCAGGTATCGAGCCACTCTTCATGGGCATCTTCTTCCATACCATGTTTACGGTTGTATTCGGCGATGTATACATGATCTTCATACATTTCAATGCTGAAGGGAAATTCAGGAATATCGTCGTCATACACCCGGTAGCAGGTGATGTTTTGCCTTCGGGCCAGTTTGGAAATATGCCGGAATACTTTCGTGAGCCGGTTTTCGAACATCTGCAGTTTGGAATCCATGGTACTTTTGATGATAATAACAGAGGGGAAGGCTTTTGACCTTCCCCTCTGCCTCCAGGTATTTTTATCCTCAACTAAAAATATCCCTTACTTTCTCAAAAAATCCTTTTTCAGATTTTTCGGGATTGGGTTTAAAGTTATCGGAAGATTGTAATCTGTCGAGCATTTCTTTTTCTTCTGCTGATACGGCTTGCGGCGTCCATACATTTACATGGATCAGCTGATCGCCTTTTTCGTATGAATTAACAGAAGGGAACCCTTTGCCTTTCAGGCGGAATATTTTACCGCTTTGTGTACCTGCGGGGATTTTTATCTTGGCTTTACCATCGATAGTAGGCACTTCCAGGGAGGTACCGTATACAGCATCGGGGAAGGAGATGTAGAGGTCGTAGGCAACATTGAGTCCGTCACGTTGCAGTTCTGCATGTGGTTCTTCCTCGATGAGGATGAGCAGATCGCCGGGAGCGCCGCCTCTTTCACCTGCATTACCTTTTCCGCTCATACTCAACTGCATACCTTCCTGTACGCCTGCCGGGATGTCGATGCTCACCATTTCTTCGCCATACATACGGCCTTCTCCTTTACAGTGGCCGCATTTGCTGGTGATGATCTGGCCTTCACCATGACAGGTAGGGCAGGTGGTTACGGTTTGCATTTGTCCGAGGAAAGTTTGTGTCACCTTCCTCACCTGGCCGGAACCGCCGCAGGTATTACAGGACTGGAATGCGTTTTTATCTTTAGCACCCAGGCCACCACAGTGCTGGCAGGGTACATATTTTTTTACCTTTATTTTCTTGTTGGCGCCTTTTGCAATTTCCTCGTAAGTGAGACGGATCTTTACCCGGAGGTTGGAGCCACGGGTGCCACGTCCACGGCGGTTTCCACCACCACGGCCGCCACCGCCGCCAAAGAAGCTTCCGAAAATATCATCGTTACCGAATATGTCACCGAAGTTGGAGAAGATGTCATCCATGTTCATGCCACCACCACCAAATCCACCGCCACGGTTGCCATTCATGCCCGCATGGCCAAAACGGTCGTATTGCGCCCTTTTATCAGGGTCGCTTAATACTTCATAAGCTTCAGCTGCTTCTTTGAATTTATCTTCTGCTTCTTTGTTATTCGGGTTGCGGTCAGGGTGAAACTGCATGGCTACCTTCCGGTAGGCCTTTTTAATTTCATCCTGGGAAGCAGATTTGGCAACAACCAGTATTTCGTAATAATCTCTTTTGGTAGACATTATAGTAATCACTTAATGCTGGTGCCAGGCACCAGCTTTTGTTCGGTAAAAAATTTGTTTTACGTCAGCATAGCATAGGTAATCATTAGAGATTATGCCACATCGTCATTTTATTTGCCGACAATTACCTTGGCATGACGGATTAACTTGTCACTCAGGTAATAGCCCGGCTGTAATACGTCTACTACTTTTCCTGCCAGATCCGGTGTGGGCGCAGGTATTTCGGTAATAGCCTCCTGTAAATCAGGATCAAACGGGGTGTTAATGCTCTCCATTTGCTTCAGTCCTTTTGCCTGCAGGGTAGTTCTCAGTTTGTTAAACACCAGCATTACGCCGTCTTTGATGGCGGCTACGTCAGTGGTGTTTTCCAGCTGTTTGGCTGCCCTGTCGCTATCGTCCAGTACATCCAGCAAAGATATGATAACTTCTTTACTGGCAGTTTGCATCAGCTCTATACGTTCCCTGGCAGTGCGTTTGCGGTAATTGTCAAATTCCGCCTGCAGCCTGAGGTATTTATCGCGTATTTCGTTTACTTCCTGTTCTTTTTTCTCCAGCTCTGTTACTTCATCTGACTCATTATTCGTATTTGAACTATCGCTTATATTTTCTTCTGGCATGCCTTTTTCGTTTTCGCTACCAGTGTTAGCATGTCCGTTTGCCTGCATGTCTTTTTCGTTTTCTGTCATAATAAGTAATAATTGTCTGCGAAGATAAGCAGTCAATTTCTTTGCCAACAGCGGTTTAGGCGACAAAAAGTCAGAAAAAGTGAGAATTCCCGATTCGTAATTCCTATTCAGTACCTTTGCCCCTCGAAATACAATAAATGACTAAAGTTTTTCTAAAGAAACAGATACAAAACAGGGTATTACAAGGGCATCCCTGGATTTTTGGCAATGAAGTAGCCGAAATTAAAGGAGATGTAATTGCCGGTGATATTGTAGATGTATATACGCATAAAGGTTTTTTCCTGGGACGTGGTTATATAAATCCTCAATCCCAGATCCTGGTGCGCCTCCTGACCCGCGATAAAAATGAGGAAGTAAACCCCGAATTCTTTTACCGCCGGCTCCTGAAATGCTGGGAATACCGGCAAAAGCTGGGCTATGTGGAAAACTGCCGCCTGGTATTCGGAGAGGCCGACGATCTGCCTGCACTGGTGATTGATAAATTCAACGATTACTTCGTTATACAAACACTGGCCCTGGGCATTGAAAAGTGGAAAGGCGCCATTGTGGACGCACTCAACCGCATTTTTTCACCGAAAGGAATATATGAAAGAAATGATGTGCCGGTAAGGGAACTGGAAGGTATGATCCAACAAAAAGGCTTCCTGGGCGCACCTTTCGACACCAACCTGGTGATTAATGAAAACGGGCTTAAATTTCACGTGGATGTTGTAAATGGCCAGAAAACCGGCTATTTCCTGGATCAGCAGGACAACCGCCGTGAAATCAAACATCTTGTTAAAGGGGCGGATGTAATGGAAGCGTTTTGCTATACCGGTACTTTCTCCTGCCATGCCGGTTTTTACGGTGCTAAAAGCGTATTGGGACTGGATATTTCAGAAACGGCAGTTGTCACTGCCCGTAAAAATGCGGAGTTAAACAACCTGCAGGATATCTGTAAATTCCAGGCGGTTAATGCATTTGATCAGCTGAAGCAGTGGACAAAGGAAGAAAAGAAATTTGATGTGGTAATATTGGATCCGCCTGCGTTTACCAAAAGCCGCGAAAACATACAGAAAGCTGTTACCGGCTACAAAGAGATCAACCTGCGTGGTATGAAGCTGCTGAAGCCCGGTGGGTTCCTGGTTACAGCCTCCTGCACCAACCTGGTATCGCCGGAGCTGTTCCTGCAAACCATTGATGCCGCCGCCAAAGACGCGAAAAAGAAATTACGCCAGGTAACATTCCAAACCCAGGCACAAGATCACCCCATCCTCAGAAACATAGAAAACACAACTTACCTGAAGTTCCTGATCGTGGAGGTTTCCTGATCAGAACAGATGATATAAAAAGAAAAAAGTCACGATGTGAATCGTGACTTTTCTTTTTATTTTGATGCCAGATGTAAACTATTTGACGACATTGAATTTCCCAGACTCTACAAGGTTTCCGCGCTGATCACGCAACTGGAAGATATAAATACCATTGTAGTAGTTATCCAGGCTCATGGTGGTACGTGTACCAATGCCTTTTAACTGATCTATTTTTTTTCCAAGGAAGTTGTATACAATAAGATCGTATAGTTGGTCGTTATTATGTTGTTGAATTTCAAAGTTAATGATCGTAGTAGCGGGATTGGGGTATAGCTTCACAATTTTGCTTACGTTCTTATTACCCCCGTCCTGTGCAGGTTGGGATCTATCGCTTTGAGCCTTGCCGGTAATTGATAGCAAGCTGAAAACCATGATAAAAAAGAGGGTAGAGGTTTTCCACATAGTGCTATAAAAATAAAGTTTTTTTCAAATATTTCCTAATTTTTGTTTGATAAATTCAGCGAATCCAAGCCCTGTCTTCTACATAAAAATAACAAACCAACCGTCATTTTGTTAGGATTTTATCCATTTTTATGTAAATTTTAACGCTTGACAAGCTTTTCTATAAACAATTGATTTTTAACTATTTAGAATCTTGGACAATTCACACTTTCCAGGGTTGAGTTCCGGCTGTTCAAAAAACCTTTGAAAACCAGGGATATTTCAAAGCCGCCAAAGGTCTGACTGGCTGTTCTTAGTTTCGAAATATTGGTATCATAACTCATCGCTATCTCATATTTATCCATATCTATTTTAATGGTGGGAATAATGGCATCATTCCATCTAAGGAAGAGCCCGCCATAAATAGCCCGGGTTGATTCCAGACCCTGGTCCATCAAACCATATCCGATTAATGCTCCGCCAATGTATTCAGAATAGGTTCCCTGGTGAAGCTGATTGTAATGGGCAATCACTTTTACCCTTTCATCTACCGGTATGGTGATACCAGCATTAAACGTAAGTTTTGGCTGCAGTTCAATATTCTGATCACGATAGAAAGAAATCTTAGCCCGGTTAAAATGAAAATAACCAGCGCCAATAAAATAATTCACATCTTCACCGATCACACTGTTGTAGCTCAAACCTACTCCTGCATCGAGGTAACTATAGCCTTTAAATGCGAGCTTGCCTTCTTCTCCGCTGGGCATGGCAGGATCGAAGCGACCATTGGTATACTGGTTGTTAAAGGTCATGTTGGACGGATCAAACTGCCGTTGTACAAGGCCTCCCATGAAGCCGAGCGAGAGAAAGCTACTCTTATCTTCGTTCAGCGATTTATGATAGTTGATCGCCGGAAAGATCTGTGTAGACTGAAGTTTGGAGGTACCCGCGCGGTCGTACGTAAGTTGAAGCCCTGTAGTGATATAATCGTTACCACGGCCAATGGGGAACTTGATTTCGCCGCTCACGGTGCCTGTCTGGTAAGGAATAGTAACGCTGTTCCATTGATTACGATAAACAGCCTGAACGCGCACATCCCCATTGAAAATGCCTATCAGCGCAGGGTTGCGCAGGATAGGTGTTTCATAGAACTGTGACAGGTGTATATCCTGTGCGTACAATTGTGTTGCACCTGTTATGCAAACTATTGCCAGTAATATGCGGAATACAATTTTCATGGTAGCCAGGTTAAATAATTATCTTAGTAAGGTTACATTGCCTTTCAGCTGAAAAAATTCATTGGTATCGCAATATGCCTCGATGAAATAAATGTATACATCAGCCGCCTGTGGCTGCCCGTTGAAAGAGCCATTCCAGCCTGCGCTGATATCGTCGATGTTGATCTTTTCGCGGTGAAATACTTCCTGTCCCCAGCGATTGAAAATGCGGAACGATTTAATAAAATTGATGCCTTTTCCACGCGGATAGAAAATATCGTTTTGTCCATCGCCATTCGGACTGAAGGTGTTTGGTATAAACACTACATCCGTATTGCAGACCAGGTCTATGTTCACCACGTCTGTTTTTTTACAACCATATTGATTTGTGCCTGTAATGCTGTAGCTAATCGGTTTACGTATAGCGGCCGTAACATAGGGAGCTGTTGTATTATCCAGGTAATCGTCGGGGCTCCATTTCCAGCTAACAACATCAGCGGTACCGCTGGCCATCAGTTTCACCACCTCGCCTACCGTTACTGTCTGGTCTTTGCCGGCACTGACATCGGGAACTGGCTTCACCGCTACTTTTACAGCAAGCGGTGCACTCATCGGACAAATAGCATCGTTGGTGCCGGTCACCTGGTAAGTGATATCAGTTTCCGGTGTGGCAAACGGGTTGGCAATGTTATTATTTGTTAAGCCTGTTACCGGCGTCCAGTTGTAAATGGTAGCGCCGGTGGCATTCAATTGCACCGAAGAACCATAACATACAATGGTATCCTTACTAACAGTGAGATTTACTTTGGGCACTACCAAAATATCAGTAGAGTCAAAAACCGTACAGCCGTACTGGTTAGATGCCTGTACCAGGTAGCGTGTACTGCTAAGTGGGGTGGCTACAGGATCATTACAAAAAATACAGCTGAGGTTACTGCCGGAAAGCCATTGCACGGCGCCATCAGATAATGCGTTGAGATCAACGCTGTTGCCTTCGCATATTTTGGCCTGTTTGGCAGATGCTTTTACAAACGGTGTAGGGTGAATATTGATTGTTTGACTCAGAGAATCCCGGCAGTTACGTGCATCCGTTACCACCAGTTTTATGGCCTGACCGCCGGATACCGTATACTTTACAGCCGGTGGCGTTTGCGCGGAAGATTTTTGACCGTTGCCCAGATCCCAGTACCAGTCAGTGATCGGGATATTGGGTGATGTGATGGTGGTATTGATAAATGATACCAGTTGTCCTGCGCAGGTAATGGGGCCGGTGCTGAATCCGGCCTGTGGCGCCAGGATATTGATATCATTCGGCTTTGTTACAATATCGTCACAATAGGCGGCATCTTTATAGTGAATAGTCAGCTGGTTGCTGTAACTGCCGGTGGCTGCCCATGTTTTTACATAAGTTTGGTTGGTGGTGGTATATATCTCCCCATCACCAAACTGCCAGGTATAATCTGCAACCAGCCCCAAAGGCACATTCAGTACTTCGTAGGTGGCTTTGCTGCCCCGACAGATTGCGCTTACGCCGGCGGTAAAATCTGCCCTGAAATAATATATCGTTTGAAAGCTGCTGTGCTGGCAGTTATTACCGTTTTCGCCGATGGTAAGCCGAACAGTATAATTGCCGGGGGTAGTGTAGTTGTGAACGGCGTCTTTGGTGTTTACCAGCGGACTGTTATCACCAAAATCCCACTGGTAAGTAGTGTTGGCGTTGATTCCGATGGATTGATTGGTGAATACAAAGCTGCTTTTATTGTTACAATCGCGCACTACATTAAATTGTGACACAGGGCCGGTTACTACCACCGTAGCAGGAGTTGCTGCGGTGAAGCAACCATTGCTGCCTGCTTTCATTTTTATGGTCAGGGTACCGTTTGCATTGAATGTATGCCTGATATCATTGTTGCTTCCTTCATCAGTAGTGCCATCGCCAAAATCCCAGCTATAGGTATCAGCAAAATTAGCGTTCGCCAGCAGTCTTACCGGATCTCCCACACAGGTGGTGGTGGGCGATACGCTGAAACTTACATTGGAAGGCGGGTTGCCGGTATGTACATGTTTGTCGAATGATTTTGTAACTACACATTGGTTTTGTGTAGTAACGGTAACGCCTATGTTATAAGTGCCTGTTTGCGTATAGGCGTGACTGACATTTCCGTTGGTGGTTGTTTGTGAATTACCATCTCCGAAATTCCAACCCCAGGAAACAACGGGGTCATTAACACCGTTGGCAGAGGTAGCCGTAAAGGCCGCTGTATAAGGCACACAGCCTGACAAAGGTGTGGAAAGGGTAATATCCGGGAGAGAGATATCTATATAAGCTGCTTTTTTTAATGTAGCCGTACACCCGTTGCTGTTAGTAACGGTAAGGGTTACATCAAATTTTCCGGCGCTGGTATAATTATGCGCTATAAAGGCGTTACTGGTAGTAACTATGGTGCCATCGCCAAAATCCCAGGTGCGGCTGGCTGCTTCGGGAGTGGCGTCTGTAAAATTGGCACTGTATACTTTGCAGCTTTTAGTAACGTCGGCTGAAAAAGAGACCTGGGGCGTACTTCCTATCACCATTGTCCGGAAATAAGTGCTGGTATTGGTACCTCCGGATACCCGGTATTGTGTTTCCAGTGTAATTTTTGCGGGCCCCCCGGTGGTAAAGGTTACCTGCGGATTTACCTCGTGGGAGGTACGGCCATCTCCAAAGTCCCAGTTATAGGCAATAGGCGTACCGGTGCTGGTATTCGTTAAGGTGATGGTTACGGGTGTGCACAAACTGCCAGGCGAAGCTGTATAGGTAAAGTTTGCCTGCTGTGCCAGTAAGCAATTTGCCTGTAATAGGGATATCAGGAGCAGTAATGTACATAAACACTTTGCCTGCAGGTATTTCATAGGGTACACAGGTTTTCCATTAACTGAATAGCTCCACAAATTAATAAAAATTACATATATAAATTTTTTGATTTTCGGATTTTTTGATATTGGAGTGGTTTTATCCCTGGGTAGGGATATAATGCCTGGTTGATATTGACGTTTTAGCGACCTCATCAGCGAAGCAGGGTAATATTGCCTTTTAACAGATTCACCGCGCCTTTATCGCATATCACTTCTACGTAGTACACAAATACATCAGGGTTGAGTTTCACTCCTTTGTAGATACCGTCCCAGCCCTTCGTAGGGTCGTTGGTGTTAACGCCGGTGCGCTCAAACACCAGTTGTCCCCAGCGGTTGAAGATCCTGAAAAGCCGAATGGTTTGCATTCCCTGTCCACGTACATAAAACACATCGTTTTGGCCATCACCATTTGGAGAGAAGGTATTAGGAATGAAGATGTTGCCTTCGTCGCATACCAGTTTTAATGTAATATCGTCGGTGCCCACGCAGCCAAACTGATTGGTCACTTTTACATGGTAGGTGATATCATCTGTTGGCGTAGCGGTGGGTGCTAAACAGTTATAACAGTTGAGTCCTTTTACCGGCGTCCATTCAATACCGGTGATGTCATCGCTGCCTTTTACCGGTAGCGGGATGATGGAGCCTGTGGCGGTTACGATGTCCGGACCCGCATTTACTACCGGTGCGCTGCGAACATATACCTTTGCCAGTGCGGTATCTGTAAAACAGGTGCTGTTATTGTAGCCTATTACCTGGTAGGTGATATTGCCATCCGGGCTGGCTACCGGGTTGGGTATATCAGTACGATTAAGTCCCCTCGATGGGATCCACTGGTAACGCAGTGCGCCGCCTGCCTGCATTTGTACGCTTTCTCCCGCACATATTTCCGCATCCTGCGCATAAATGCGAAAAGGCTGTGTCACGGTTACCGGGATTTCTCCTCTGTTCGTACAACCGTATTCGTTAGTAGCCAGGATACGATACACGGTATCGGTGTCCGGCTTTACCACTGGCGCAACATTGGCGGCATCCGAAATATTATAATTGGTCCACTGAACGGTAACATTGGCTGTGGTATTGGCTTGCAGCTGCAGCGTTTTACCGCGGCAGATAATAGCTGAACCCGGTGATGGATTCAACACCGGCGATGGATTTACAACCATATTCGCGTTGGTAGAAGCCGGGCAGGAGCCATCACTATTGGTGATGGTCAGCACCACTGGAATAGTACCCGGACTGTTTAATGCAATTTCCGGAGGTACCTGCTGGTCGAATGTTTTGTCGGCGCCTACTTGCCATAACCATTTTGTGCCGGGTATATTTTTCGTATCGCTACCAGATAACTGGATTTTTCCTGACACGCAGAGTGGTAATATAGGTGCAATGACAGCCACCGGTTGAGGTGGAATAACCACCGGTAATATTTTTTCGTCGATGCAGCCATAAGCACTGGTTACCACGAGCTTTACATTTGTGGTGCCTGGCTGGGGATAATCAAACGAACCATTTACGGTGGTGGCGGTATTCGCCGGGTTGCCGGGCACGCCGAAATTCCAGGCATTCGTGAAATCCAAGGCCAGCGAATCTTTCGTCAATGTTTTGCTCTTATTGGTAAAGGTGACAATACCTCCGCCACAAACCTGGAAATCGTTGGTGCTGAAATCTGCCACTGTTTTATCCACAATGATTTTATCGTTGCCCTGCGCTTTTACCACGCAGCCCTGGTTATCCAGTAATGATACACGCGGATAATAGATGCCTGATTTAACATAGGTATGCGCCGGTGAAACCGGGGTTGTAGACGTGAGTACTGTACCATCATCAAAATCCCACATATAGCTGTCTGTTTTTGATGAAGTAGCGGTGATGCTAACCGCCAGCGGTACACAACCCTGTGTGGGCGTGGTTTTCATTTCCCCGTCGGGACCTTTGATGGTAATAGGCAAGGTAGCAGTGCCGGAGCAGCCGCCTTCGGAGTAAACCGTTAAAACTACATTATAGGTTTTGGCGCGTACGTAAATATGCACGTCAGGATCATTTTTGGTCGAAGTCCCATTATCCCCGAAGTCCCAGGCGGAAGTTTTAAAATCGGTAGATGTATTGGTGAATAATACTTTCACCGGCGGACATAAATCCAGGTTATCAGGAATGGTAAAGGAGGCTTTAGGATTGGGTACCCTGATCACATTGGTTTTAGTGATTTCATCTGTACATCCGGCAGGCGTGGTTACTTTTAACACCACGTTGTAGGTTCCCGGCGTGTTATATATTTTCACGGGTCTGTTGCCGGTACCGGTGGTGTTATCTCCAAAATCCCAGGCATAGCTTTGCACATTGCCCTGGGACTGATCCACAAAGGTGAAGGATTTGTCGAGACATGCAATGTTGGAGGGCACCATGAAATCGGCCTTTACCCTGTCGAAGCGGATTACCTGCTGCGTTTTTGATACGCAGCTGAACTTATCGGTTACCGTTAATATTACCGTATAATCGTTTGCGTTAGTATATGTATGTTTGATGCCTACCGGTTGTACGGTATAGTTTTCTTTTATGCTGCCATCACCGAAGTCCCACTCCCAGTTGAGTACCTGGTTACCGGTATTGGCGGTCGATTGATCTGTAAAAGAAAAGATTTCATCCTTGCAGCGTTTGCCGGTGTAACTAAAATCAGGATCGGTACCGTTTACATCTATCGACACAAGGGGAGCATCTTTTATACAACCATTTTTATCGGTGATCGTCAGTTTGATATTAAATGTACCGGTTTTGTCGTACTGATGAGCAATTCCTTTGGTAGGGTCGAAGTTATATGCAGGTATTGCCTGTACCGGGTTTCCATCTCCCCAATCCCATTTATACTCATTGATATTATCATTGTTTAGCGGCCCCAGGCTCACGTTTATTTTTTCGCCTTTGCATATGCGTGGTTTATCGGTAGTGATAACAGGTTTTTCATCTATAATATTTACCGACAGGTTATAGGTATTAGTACAGATGCCATTATCGATAGTCAGTTTCACCTGCTTGATACCGGTTGCCTGGTATTTGAAATCAGGATGCTGATCGGTGGAAGTTGCGCCGTTTTCACCAAACTCCCAGAACCAGGTTTTTACGGCTGTAGGAATAGGGCCAAAGGTGGAGTTGTCGGTAAACTTACGATGATACGGATCGATACAATCCGGTGTAGTCGTAAACCTCGCGATGGGTGGTATAATCTGAATATATTTCTGTTTGATCAGTTGTACACGGCAGCCATTATTGTTTACTTCCAGGATCACGTCGTGATAGCCAATTTCATTGAATTGATGGTTGGGATTTTCATCGGTGCTGTTGCTGTTATCCTGTACGAAGGTCCAGTTCCAGGAAGTGCCGCGAGGAACAGACAGGTTGGTAAACTGTACGGGATCCTTTGCGCAGGATTTCAGCGGCGTGGCGCTGAAATCTACGACCGGTTTTATGCCTGCTGTAATCACCGTTTGACCGCTAGCCATACAACCGCCTGCCGTTGTAATTTTTAAGTTTACAAAGAAGATACCTTCTTTCGTGAAAACATGGTTAGGTTTTGCAGCAGTGGAAGTAGTGCCATCTCCAAAATCCCACTGATAGCTTACAATGGGGTCCGGGATATTTACTTCTGCATAAAAATCAACCGGTAATGGCACACAACCTTCGGCCACACTGCGGTAAATGGAAAGGTCCGGTTTTACGATTTTAATATAATCCGGTTTGGTGATTGTTTTACTGCAGCCTAGTGCGCTGGTGGCAGTGAGACTAATGCTATAGTTTCCTTCCTGGGTATAGGTATGCGAAGGGTTTTCCGTGGTGGCGATAGCGCCGTCACCGAAGGTCCAGCTCCAGGTAGTGGCGTTGGACGACTGCGCATTAAACTGCGTGGTAAAAGGTGTGTTACATGCACTGATCGGTGTTGCCACGGGATCAATTTGCGGCGCCGGGTTTACATGGATGGTTTGTTGTATTTCTTCCATGCAGCTACCCAGTGTGGCCTGCATTTTTATGATATAATCGCCTGGTGCCGTAAACTGTTTTACGGCATCCGTGGTGGTTTGCGTGGTGCCATCGGGAAATGCCCAGGTAACCTGGTCCGGCGTTGGTTGTGTGGTGTTTTTGAACGTTACAAGCTGTCCTGCACAAGAGGTGGAGAAAGTAAAAGCCGGTTTTACCCTGGCGATAACAATATAATCTGTTTTGGCGAGCGTTGCAGGGCAATTGCCGCTGGTGAGGGAAGTGAGCTTTACGGTGTATTTTCCTTCTTTCGTATAGGTGTGCTGGTTACTGGTACCGGTGGTGCCATCGCCGTAATCCCAGGTATAGGCAACCGGATCGGGTGAGTTATTAACGGTGTTGTTAAAAAAATTAACGGTAAATGGTGTGGTACAGCTTTGGGTTTTGTCGGCCGTAAATACCGGAGCAGGTGCGCTTTGTACTTTTATAGATACAGGTCCGCCGGTGGAAGAGCATCCCATGCTGTTGGTTACCGCGGTGATTACATTATAGGTGCCTGCTTGCGTATAGGTATGAGTGGCGTTGGCTCCTGTGGCGCCGCCACCGTCTCCAAAATCCCAGATGATATCTGAAATGGCGCCATCACCGGGCGTTGACTGATCCCGGAAGGTAGCCATATAGGGGGCGCATCCTGAGAGATTGGTGGTAGTGAATTTGGCGTTTGGTTTATTATATACCTGTATATCAAGTTGTTTGACGATTACATTCGAAGGTCCGTAGGTCGCCGTTAATTTAACATGATAAATACCGGGATTCTGAAAGGTTTTTGATGGGGTAAGGTCGTTGGTCACATTGGCGCCTAAGCCAAAATCCCATTCGATATTTTGGTAGCCCGCGTCTGCTGTAGCAGTGAAATTTACCAGGAACGGAGGACAGCCAGCCAGCTTATCCGCCTTGATGGATACTGATTGGGCATGAGCGGTTACCGCCATGATTACCAGGGGTAGCAGACTATAGGAAATATGTCTTATGACAATCCATAGATAATAGTGTAGGTTTTTCATGGCATAGGGTTGGCGTTAGGGCCGGTCACAGGTATTCAAAGTATAAAAATAGCAATAATGTTTGGATTAGCGATGGTTTTATGTATGTGGCTGAATGGCCGTAACTTAGCATAAAAGAATATTGGATATGGATAGTCAGTACTGGAATAACAGGTATGTAAATGGAGATACCGGTTGGGATATGGGGGCCGTGTCGCCTCCGTTGAAAGAGTATATTGACCAGGTACATAACCGGGATGTTCGTATACTCATTCCCGGTGGAGGTAACAGCTATGAGGCTACCTACCTGGCGGGACAGGCTTTCAGTGATGTTACGGTGCTTGATGTTGCACCGGCGCTGGTGGAACAATTACAAAAAACGTTTGCCCGTACCCGTGTGAAAGTATTGGAGGAAGATTTTTTTTCGCATACCGGTACTTATGATCTCATATTAGAGCAAACATTTTTTTGTGCTATAGCTCCTTCACGCAGAGCGGATTATGTGAAGCATATGCATTCGCTGATCAAACCAGGAGGCCACCTGGCAGGGGTATTATTCAACCGGAGCTTTGAAAAGGAAGGGCCTCCCTTTGGAGGTTCGGAAGCGGAGTACCGGGAATTGTTTACACCTTATTTTGATATAAAAACATTGTATCCTTGTTATAATTCTCATCCGGCCAGGCAAGGTTGTGAGTTGTTTATTAATTTTATGCCGAAACTTAAAAGATTATGTGCAGATTCTTATTAACCATTGCCCTGCTGTTTGCAGGAGGTTCGCTGATGGCGCAGCAAAAGCAGGCTGAAGATGCAGCTGCGTTTGATAAAGATATTCAACAGCCTGGTATCCAGGTATTCGACGTACGTACTGCCGGCGAATATAATACCGGACATTTACCCAATGCCTTGCAGGCTGATTATACCAGGAAAGCAGAGTTCAACGACCGGGTGCAATACCTGGATAAAAAGAAACCGGTTTATGTTTATTGTTTGAGTGGTGGTCGTAGCAGCGCAGCCGCTAAATGGATGCGGGAAAACGGATTTAGCCAGGTAGTAGAACTGGAAGGCGGAATTAATGCCTGGAAGCAGGCGGGAAAGCCTTTGGAAGGCGCCGGAGAAAAACAACCTCAACTTAGTATTGCCGACTATAACACTGCGGTTAACGGAAAAGGAATGGTACTGACAGATGTAGGCGCCGCGTGGTGTCCGCCGTGTAAGCAAATGGAACCGGTGCTGGCTAACTTCTTCCGGAAACATACACAGGTAAAAAAAGTATTTGTGGATGGGGGGAAGGACCTGGACGTGATGAAGACTATCAACGCAGCTACTTTACCAACTTTTATTTTTTATAAAGATGGAAAGGAAGTAGCGCGCAGACAAGGTGTAATGACATTGGCCGAACTGGAGAAAATTTGTCTTGTTCAGGATTAAACTGATTTTGATGATTTTGATGATTTTATTTTTATTGATTTTATAATATAAGCATAAAAGTATGGCTGTTATCTTCCAAATTTTCTGATCAAAAAATCAGTAAAAATAAAATCATCAAAATCATCAAAATCAGTTTAATCCTGGGCAAGACAAACTAGAAGCCGTAAATCCCACCAAACTTTTTCTTCGCATATTCCAGGAAATCCCCGAATACCAGTTGTTTCCCCGTTACTTTTTCACATAATTCGTTGGAGGTATAAAATCTGCCGAAAGGATGGATGTTATGACGCAGCCATTCCAGTAAAGGCTGATAGTTGCCGGTGGCAATGCTATTATCTAATCCGGGCACCTGTTTCTGTGCAGCGGTAAAAAACTGTGCCGCATAGAAGCTGCCCAGGGAATAGGTAGGGAAGTACCCGAAGCTGCCATGTGACCAGTGGATATCCTGCAGTACGCCCTGTACATCGTCCGGCACATTTACGTGCAGATATTGACGATAGTATTCGTTCCAGGTATGTTTCAGATCTTTTACGTCGATGCTGCCATCGATGAGTCCTTTTTCAATTTCGTAACGGATCATGATGTGGAAATGATACGTCAGTTCATCGGCTTCGGTGCGGATCAGGGATGGCTGTACTTTATTGATGGCTTTGTAGAAGTCCTGCAGGGATATGTTGCCGAGGTTTTCCGGGAAGAGTTGCTGCAAACGTGGATAGTGATGCTGCCAGAAAAGGAGGCTGCGGCCTACGTTGTTTTCCCATAGCCTGGATTGTGATTCATGGATACCCAGGCTGGTGGCTTCTCCACAAGGGAGTCCATATTGTTCTGTGGGCAGGCCCTGTTCATAGAGTGCGTGTCCGCCTTCGTGGATACAGCTCCAGGTCATGTTACCAAAATCAGTTTCATCGATGCGGGTGGTTACTCTTACATCCAGGGGGCTAAAGCTGGTAGTAAACGGATGTTCGGAGATGTCCTGGCGGCCGGCTTTTAAATCGTAGCCCATGTTTTCCAGGAGGGCGATACCGAATTTCCATTGTGCGTCGCGGTTATAGCGGAGGTGGAGGAAATCTTTAGCGATGGCCGGTTGTGCCGATATCTGCGTGAGTAGTGGTGACAACGCTGTTTTCACTTCGTTGAAAATGGTGTCCAGCATGCTGGTGGTAGCGCCTTTTTCGTATTCGTTGAGCAGGGCGTTGTATGGGTGGCCTTCATAACCCAGGATCTCTGTTTCCTGTTTTTTGAGGGCGATCATCCTGGCGAGGGCGGCAGCAAAGAGGCTGTAGTCGTTGGCTTTGCGGGCTTTTATCCAGGCATGGTAGCTTTCATTGGTAACGGTCGACATTTCAGCGACGAAAGCGGCCGGGTATTTTTTATTTTTCTCAAAGTCTTCAGTGGAAAGCAGGATGTTTTTCTGTGCTACGGCGTCGCCACCGGCATTACCCTTCAGTGCCTGTAATACGGCATCCAGCTCCGGGGCTGTGAACAGTTCGTGGGCGATAGTGCTGAGGGTGGTGATCTGTTGACCGCGGAACCCGGCGCCTTTTTCCGGCAGGTAGGTTTCCTGATCCCATCCCAGTACTGCGAGCGCATTTTTTACGTCTGCAATTTTTTGCATTTTTATTTTGTAATCCGCATATAGTTCTGCTGTAGATTTGCTTCCGGGCATAAAACTTATTTTTTTGCAAATTTAGTTGATGCCGGGAATGAACCATTAATTTTTGCAGATATGAAAATAAAAGAGATCATACAGGTTATTGAGCAGTTTGCTCCTTTACAGTACCAGGAGAGCTACGATAATGCGGGGCTTATATTTGGGAGGGTGGATTGGGAGGTAACCAATGCTTTGCTGACGTTGGATGCAACGGAGGAGGTGATAGATGAGGCCATTGAGAAGGGATGTAACCTGGTGATTGCGCATCATCCGATCGTTTTTGGGGGGCTTAAGAAGATCAATGGGAATAATTATGTGGAGCGGGTGGCTATAAAGGCCATCAAACACGATATAGCGGTATATGCTGCGCATACCAATCTTGATAATGTGAGAAACGGCGTTTGTGCGCAGATGGCGGCCAAACTAGGTTTGGAGCAGTGCCGGGTGTTGCAGCCGAAGCGGGGGCTGTTGAAGAAGTTATACACATTTGTGCCGGAAGCAGATATAGAAGCGGTAAGGACAGCCTTGTTTGAAGCGGGCGCCGGGCATATCGGGAATTACAGCGAATGTAGTTTTAACGGGGCTGGTCAGGGTACTTTTAAGGGTGCCGGGGGAACGGACCCCTATGTGGGAACACCGGGAAAAAGACATTTTGAGGCAGAAATAAAGTTGGAAGTAATTTTTCCGGTATATTTGGAAGGTAAAATTTTGCAGGCTTTGCAGGGCAGCCATCCGTATGAAGAGGTGGCGTATGATGTTGTGAGCCTGGATAATGCTTACCAGCAGGTAGGTTCGGGGTTGCTGGGTGTTTTGCCGGAGGCTATGGAAGAAATGCAATTTTTGCAATATGTGAAAGAACAGTTCCGGGCCGGTTGTGTGAAATACACCCCATTGAAGGGGAAGGCTGTAAAGAAAGTGGCGTTGTGTGGAGGAGCGGGAAGTTTCCTGTTAAAACAGGCGATAGCCGCCGGGGCGGATGCCTACATATCATCAGATTTTAAATATCATGAATTTTTTGATGCTGATAATCAATTAATTATAGCAGATATTGGACATTTTGAGAGCGAGCAGTTTACAGTGGAATTATTTTATCATATATTGACTGAAAAATTCCGTAATTTTGCGCCTCTTAAATCTACGATTAAAACAAACCCGGTAAATTATTTATAATACATGGCAACCGTAAAAGAATACTCCGTTGAAGAAAAATTAGCGTCTGTACTCAGATTACAGAAGATTGATTCCAAACTGGATGGAATCCAGGTGCTGAAAGGGGAGTTGCCGATGGAGGTAAAGGACCTGGAAGACGAGATCGAAGGATTGAACACCCGCCAGTCTCATATTGAAAATGAGATGAAAGGTATACAGGACTTCGTTGCCAGCAAGAAGAACGCTATCAAAGAGGCCGAAGCGCTGATTAAGAAGTACGAGAAGCAGCAGGACAATGTGAAGAATAACCGTGAGTTTGAGGCGATCACCAAGGAAATGGAGATGCAGGCGCTCGAAATCAAGCTGGCTGAAAAGCATATCAAGGATGCCAACGAAGAGATTAAAGAGAAGAGCCGCGTTCTGGAAGTAGCCAAGAAGGCAGTTGCTGATAAAGAAGCAAACCTGAAGCACAAGAAAGGCGAACTGGAAAAGATCATTGCTGAAACAGATAAAGAAGAGAAAGCTTTCCGTAAAGAAAGTGAAGACGCAAAAGCTAAAGTAGATCCGCGTTTACTGCAGGCTTACGAAAAAATCCGTAAGAACTACCGTAACGGTCTGGCTGTGGTAACAGTAGAGCGTGATTCCTGCGGTGGTTGCTTCAATGCGATCCCTCCTCAGCGTCAGGCTGAAATCCGTCAGCACAAAAAGATTATCGTTTGTGAGCATTGCGGCCGTATCCTGGTAGACAATGACCTGGAAGCTACCGTGACTATCTAAAACTACGATCAGCAGGTATAAGACATTAAAGGACATCTTCGGATGTCCTTTTTTCGTGTAGGCATAGCCGTAAAAAATATACTAATTAATTTAGTTTTGTTTTACTAATTATATTAGCTTTGTGGACAGTGCCATTGCGCAGGTACCTTGCGTAGTAGTTCTTTTATTTTGTGGCAGGGAATTGGATGGGGCAATGCAACTTAAAAAAATGTGAATTGTTATTTGGGATTTGGAAGATGATATGTGAGATTTGGCCTTTAATTCTGGAATTTTTCCCCGTATGCGTATTATTTTTTCTTTGTTGTTTTTGCTGAGTGTAAGTTGGAATGTGAGTGCCAGGCAGAAAGTATTTGATTTTAACGCCCGTTGTGAGCAGGCATATGATGCGATTATGCAGTTGCGGCTTACCACCGGAAGGGCTTTACTGGAAGCGGAAAAGAAAGAGCATCCGGACAACCTGGCGCCTTATTTTCTGGATAACTATGCGGATTTTTTCCCGCTCTTCTTTAATGAAGATCCTGCGGAATACTCCCGGAAAAGGAGTCTACGGTCTTTCCGGCTGAATAAGATGGCGGAGGGTTCTCCTGATTCACCTTATTACCTGTATACGCAGGCGGCTATCAAATTCCAGTGGGCGTTGGTGAAGATAAAGTTTGATGAAAAGTGGGATGCTACCTGGGAGATCAGGAAAGCCTATATGATACTGAAAGAAAACCAGCAACGTTTTCCCAACTTTGTGCCCAACAACCTTTTACTGGGAGCTATGCAAACAGTATTTGGTACCATTCCCGAGGGATATAAGTGGATTACCAATATCCTTGGATTGAAAGGCAGCATGAAGGAAGGGATGGCGAATGTGAATAAGTTCATTGAGAGCAATGCGCCGGAAGCAAAGATGTTCAGGGAGGAATCCTACTACTATTATTGCTACCTGATGCTGTTTATTGTGAACAAACCGGAAGAAACCTGGGAATTCCTGCAGCGCAAGCAGCTGGACACCAAAAACAATTACCTGTTTGCCCTGATGGTGGCTAACCTGTCGCTCAATAACCAGAAGGCGGCTGTGGGCTTAAAGGTATTACAGGAGCGGAACGACACTGCAGAATATGCGGATATCCAGTATTACAACTATGTAATGGGCCTATTAAAACTAACAAAACTGGACCCCGATGCGCATATTTACCTTGAGCGGTTTGTCAATAATTTTAAGGGTAAGTTTTATGTAAAGGAATGTTTACAGCGACTGAGCTGGTATTATTACCTGGAAGGTAATCAGGCCGCGGCAGATAAATACCGGGAAATGATTATGACGAAAGGCGGTGTGGAAACGGATGCCGATAAACAGGCCCTGAAAGAAGCTAAAGCCGGAAAGTGGCCCAACCCTTTTTTATTGAGAGTAAGATTGCTGAGTGATGGCGGGTATTTCCCCAAAGCGCTGAGCATGCTGCTGACAAAAAAAGCAGCCGATTTCCCGGCCATGGAAGATAAACTGGAATACGCCTATCGCCTGGGACGTATTTATGATGAAAGCGGACAGGATGACCAGGCGATTGCCATGTATGAAGTAACCGTTAAAGTAGGAAGTAACCGGCCGGAATATTATGCCGCGAGAGCTTCTCTTCAAATGGGTTACATTTATGAAAAGAGAAATGAAAAAGGGAAAGCCATTGAATGCTATCAGCGTTGTCTGAACATGAAAGGGCATGATTATAAGAATTCCCTTGACCAGCGGGCCAAAGCAGGCATGCAGCGGGTGAACGGAACCTAAGCTTTCAACATCATAAAGGAATTTCCTTACTTATGTTACAGCGATTAACGATCAAGAATTACGCAATTATCGATCACCTGGAAGTTGACTTTTCAGGAAACCTCAACGTGATCACCGGTGAAACCGGTGCCGGTAAATCTATTCTCCTGGGAGCCATCTCCCTGATACTGGGAGAGAGAGCAGATCCCGGGGTATTGTTCGATAAAACGGGTAAATGCATTATCGAGGGCTTTTTTAAAGTGAAGAAATCCCAGGTGGCAGCCTTTTTTGAGCAACATGAACTCGACCTGGAAGACCAGCTCATTATACGAAGGGAAGTGAGCGCTACGGGCAAATCAAGGGCTTTCGTAAATGATACGCCGGTAAACATCTCCCAGTTGTCGGAACTGAGCACTTACCTGGTAGACCTGCACCAACAGTTTGATACGCTGGCCCTGGGCAATGCAGACTTTCAGCGTGAGGTGATCGATGCGCTGGTTAACAAGCCGGCGATACTACAACAATATCACCAGGTATTTGTGCAATATGTACAAATACAAAAGAAATACAAACAGTTGTTTGACAGCCGCGACAGCGCCAATAAGGAACTGGATTATAACCGTTTCCTGCTGGATGAGTTGTCTGACGCAGATTTTAGCCCCAACGAAATAGAAGATCTTGAAATTGAGCTGCAAACGCTGAGTCATGCGGAGGAAATTAAGAATACCCTGAACAGGGTTTATTTTCAGCTGAAGGAAGATGAGCAGCCTATTTTACAACAGTTGAAACAACTGCAGTCATCCCTGCAGGCACTGGCCGGCTTCCATAAGGAGATGCCTGCCGTTGCAGAGCGGTTGTTGTCTACCTACGTGGAGTTACAGGATATTGCCGGGGAGGTAGAAAATATCAACGACCAGGTGCAATACGATGCGCAGCGCATTGAAACGGTAAATGAGCGGATGGCACTGGGATACCGGCTGTTTAAAAAACACGGCGTTCAAACCACCGCTGAGCTGATCGCCATCAAAGATGCGCTGGCGGTTAAAGTGGAAGATGTGCTGAACCTGGATGAACAACTGGCAGCACTGGAACAGGAGCAAACCCGGTTGAAAGAAAGTTTGCAGAAGACTGCGGCTGTTATCACCGCACAGCGGCAGGAACAGGCGGCTCCTTTTGAAAAGCATGTGAATACCTTGCTGGCGCAGGTGGGAATGCCCAATGCCCGGTTAAAGGTAGCTATTGTAACAGGGGAGCTGAATGCTTACGGACAGGACACCATCGATTTTTTATTTGATGCCAACAAGAGCAACCAGTTTGCGCCGGTGGGGAAAGTAGCCTCCGGTGGTGAGTTAAGCCGTTTGATGCTCTGTATCAAATCGCTGGTGGCGCAGTCGGTATCATTACCAACACTGATCTTTGATGAAATAGATACGGGTATTTCAGGAGAGGCCGCCCGGCAGGTGGGCATTATTCTGAAGGACCTGGCCAAGTCCCATCAAATCATCTGTATTACGCATCAGCCCCAGATTGCAGGTAAGGCAGACGCACATTATTTTGTATATAAAGACGCGAAAGCGGATAAAGTGACCACCAGTGTGCGTTTGCTGTCAAAGGAAGAAAGGGTGAACAAGATTGCACAGATGCTGAGTGGGGAGAAACCTACCGCTGCCGCCCTGGAAAATGCCCGGGAAATGCTGGCAGTCAGTATATAGCGGCTGGGGCCATACACAGATATTCAGCTGTTAGCCTTCGGTGACGGGCTTTTAGCGGGTAAACACCTGTTAAAAGCGCATCGCTGATAGCTAACAGCTTTTTTTTTCAACTATAACGACTATTTTTGCCGAAATTAATTTTTGACCAAATGGCTCATAACTTATTAAAAGGGAAAAAAGGTATCATCTTCGGCGCGCTGGACGATAAGTCTATTGCCTGGAGAACTGCACTGCGTTGTGTGGAAGAAGGCGCTGAAATTGTGCTTACCAACGCCCCTATTGCCCTGCGTATGGGCGAGATCAACAAACTGGCGGAAACCTGCAAGGCACCTGTAATTCCGGCGGATGTTACCAACATGGATGATCTGACTAACCTGTTCAACAAATCCATGGAGCACTTTGGTGGTAAGATCGACTTCGTTCTCCACTCTGTGGCGATGGGTATGAATATCCGTAAGGGCAGAAGCTATACCGACCTGGATTACGATTTTAATCACAAAACATTTGATATCTCTGCGATGTCATTGCACCGCGTACTGCAAACGGCCTACAAGCTGGATGCACTGAACGAGTGGGCATCTGTAATTGCATTGTCTTATATAGCATCACAGCGGGTATTCCCTGACTACGGTGAAATGGCGGATGCAAAAGCACTGCTGGAATCAATTGCCCGCAGCTTTGGTTACCACTATGGTACACACAAACATGTGCGTATAAACACGATCTCCCAATCTCCTGTTAAAACAACAGCAGGTGGTGGTGTAAAAGGTTTCGACGGCTTTATGTCTTATGCAGAAAAAATGAGCCCGTTGGGTAATGCCACTGCAGACGAATGCGCTAACTACGCGGTAGCCATGTTCTCAGACCTTACCAGGATGGTGACTATGCAGAACCTGTTCCACGATGGAGGTTTCTCCTTTACCGGTGTTTCCAAACCAGTGATCGATCAGATGGAGAAATAAGCGTAAAGCTGAAAATATAAAGCAAAAAGCTATTGAAGCGAATGACTAAGGCAAATAAAAACAGGCTTTGGTTATTCGCTTTAATAGCTTTTTGCTTTCAGCTCAAAAAAAAAGCCGCTTCCGAACTAGAAGTGGCTTAGAAATATTTTGTCATAGTATGAACGGGAGGCGCGCTCAGCGACGCTGGCTAATACTCATCTTCATTAAAGAAGAAGTCGTCCTGCGACGGATAATCAGACCAGATATCTTCAATCCCCTCGTAAATTTCTCCCTCATCCTCCAGCTCCTGAAGGTTCTCGATTACTTCGATCGGTGCACCGGAACGAATGGCGTAGTCGATAAGTTCGTCTTTAGTAGCTGGCCATGGAGCGTCCTCCAGGTATGAAGCTAATTCTAATGTCCAGTACATCTTATTAAAATTTTTACTTTTTAATTTTTCGCAAAAGTATTATTTAATTTGAAATAAACAACTTTTACTATTTTATCGGTTAATTACTTTTCTTTGGGTTATGCTAACCGCCCGCAATGTTACCAAAAATTATTCCAATTTACCCATATTAAAAGGGGTAGACATTACTGTCAGTAAGGGAGAGATTGTTACGATTGTTGGCTCTTCCGGAGCCGGCAAAAGCACCTTGCTGCATATTCTTGGAACGCTTGATACGCCCACTGCCGGCGACGTATGGCTTAATAATGTCAATCTGACGGGTTTAAAAGGGAACGCGCTGGCTGATTTCAGGAACCGTCATATTGGCTTTATTTTCCAGTTCCATCACCTGTTGCCGGAATTCACTGCGCTTGAAAATGTTTGTATACCTGGGTATATCGCCGGCGCCCGGAAAGCGCAGGTCAGGGAAAAAGCTCATTTCCTGCTGGAAACCCTGGGACTGAAAGAGCGGTTGGAGCACAAACCCAACGCCCTTTCCGGTGGTGAACAACAGCGTGTGGCCGTAGCCCGCGCCCTGATCAATGATCCGGATGTAGTGATGGCAGATGAACCTACTGGAAACCTCGATTCCAGGAATGCCCGGGAACTGCATCATCTTTTCCTGGAGCTTCGCGATAAACTGCAGCAAACCTTTATCATCGTTACGCATAACGAAGAGCTGGCGCCTATGAGCGACCGGCAACTGGTGATGAAGGATGGCAGGATTATTTAACCGGGTTTAATGCCCATAAATACTGATCCCCGCTTTAAACGTGTTGCAGTGGGCATTCACAATATCGCGGATATGAGTGGAGTAGCCGCCTCCCATAGCCACAGCACAAGGGATATCATGCTTTTTCAACGCCTGGAATACCATTTCATCCCGTTCGCGGCAGCCCTGCTGCGTTACTTTCAGCTTGCCGAACTTATCGGTCGATAGTATGTCAACACCAGACAGGTAAAAGACGATGTCGGGCTTCGACCGGTTAATCAGTACCGGCAAAGCATCCTCCAGCAGCCGGAGGTAGGTGGCGGTGTCCATGCCGTTGGCGAGGGGAATATCCCAGTCGGACACCTCTTTATGAAACGGGTAGTTGTGCGCACCATGCATGCTGAACGTATATACATGCGGGTTATTGGCAAACAACGAGGCTGTGCCATTGCCCTGATGCACATCGAGGTCTATTATCAGCGCCTGCCTGATTTTCCCGTGATGTAACAGGTAGTTGGCGGCCACCGCAAAATCGTTCAGCAGGCAAAATCCTTCTCCATGATCCGCAAAGGCATGATGCGTGCCGCCCGCCACATTGAAGCCAAGACCATATTCCAGCGCATGCAGTGCTATATCAATAGTACCCTGCGTAATTACAATTTCCCGTAGGGTGAGGGCCGGCGACTGGGGAAAGCCGATTTTCCTTTGCTCCCGGGGCGACAGGGTCTGGTTGATCAGCTGCTGCCAGTATGCTGCCGTATGTGTGAGCAGAATAGCTTCTGCTTCGGCAGGAGCGGGCGCAAACAACTGTTCGGTGGTAATAACCCCTTCCCGCAGCAGCTGAGCCGGTATCAACTCGTATTTGAGCATCGGAAAACGATGATCTTCCGGTAAAGGATGCGTGTATATATCGTGATGGGCTATGATCATCTCTCTAAAAATATCATTGTGCCCGGATAATCGATTTCCCGGCGATTACAAACACCGGTTCTGTTTCTGCAGGGTCAAGACTGGCGGAGCCGGTAAAGTGTCCAAAAGCGGGCAAAATGCCGCAATGCCGGCCAAAATAAAAGCAGGGTAAACGCAGCCGTTGTTTTCCGGCGCCGTGCATAACGAAAGCCGGGTGCAGGTGACCGGAAAAAGTGTACTGATAGCCATTATTATCTTCACAAGGTTCATGGATAAAATGAATATTGCGGAGGGTAAGGGTATCATGTACCGCGATCTGCAATTGCTCATACACGCTATCGGGCATAATATCGTGATTGCCTTTTACCAGGTCTACGATAATATGCGCAAATTGCTGCCGCCATATTTTGAAATATTGTACTTCATTGTTTTCCCGGCTGTGGAACATATCTCCTACAATAATGATCCGTATGGGCAGATAATAGGTGATCAGTTTTTGCAAACGGAAAAGATCTTCCTGTACAATGCCTGCAGGCACCGCAATGCCTGCCTTGCGAAAGTGTGCAGCCTTGCCCAGGTGCAGATCTGAAAGGATCAGCGCTTTTTCTTCTTCCCAAAAAATTGCCCGCTCGGGCAATAGGTGCCAATGCTGTTCCTGAAAGTGAAATATTTCCCCGACCACTGGATCAACTGTTTTTTAATGCCCTGCAAATTATTGAATTCTTAACCGTTCACGATCAATTTTTTGATACGGTCTTCCAGCTTTTCGCTGGTCATGGTATCACGAAGGCTGTCTACCTTAATCGGGAAGCAGAAGGGCGTTAGTTGCTGGGGCGAGGTGATAATGATTTTGCTGATGGCGATGCGCTCCAGTGTTTCCCGTAAACGGGCTTCTTCCATCTGGTAAAAAAAAGCTTCGTTGAAAGCCTGTTTCAGCAGCAGGTTTTGCGGATCGTAATCGCCAAATACATTGAACAGGAGAGAGGCGGATGATTGTAAATGCCGGTTGGCCTTGTGTTTTCCGGGATAACCCTGGAATATAAGTCCGGCTATCACCGCAATATCGCGGAACTTACGCCTGGCCATTTCGGTGGCGTTAACGCTGGTTTGCAATTCCCATAACAGGTTTTCGGTGGTGAATAGCTGTTTGGCATTTTCCCGGGTCAGCGGAATGGGCTGATCAGACAGTAACTCAAAACCGTAATCGTTCATGGCAATAGAAAAGGTGATGGGTTGTATACGGCTGATCCGGTAGGCCAGCAGCGCTGCCATTACTTCGTGTACCAGCCGTCCTTCAAAAGGATATACAAAGAGATGATAACCGTCTTTGGTCTGTATTTGTTCGATCAATAGCTCATTGGCTTTTGGAATATGGGATAGCTCTTCCTGCAGGTTAAACAGCGGCTGTAACGCCAGCAGTTCCGGATCTTTGGTATTGCGTGACAGCGCTTCATTGAATTTTTCCCGCAGCATGCGACCCAGGTTGGATGATAACGGAATACGTCCGCCCTGGTAGCTGGGCACGATGGATCTTTTTGAAGTTGATTTACGCACCAGTACCGTCATGTCTTTTATCAGCACATATTCCAGGTTACGGCCGGCCAGGGTAAAGGAGTCGCCGGGTTGCAGCCGGGAAATAAAACCCTCTTCAATCACTCCTATATAGCCGCCGCTCATGAATTTCACTTTCAGCATGGCGTCGCTCACAATAGTGCCGATGTGCAGGCGATGGCGCATGGCCATCATGCGGCTGCGGCAGATATAGAAATCACCTTCCCGCTCTATTTTTTTGAATTCATCATAGCTGGCCAGCGCATCGCCGCCGGTAGTGAGGAAGGCGAGCAGCCATTGCCAGTCTTCTTCCGTAATATGCTGAAAACAAAAGGTAAGTCTTACTTCTTCCCATATTTCGCTGGCATGAAAACCATCCGATACCGCGAGGGTCATCAGGTATTGTAGCAATACATCATAAGCCAGCAGCACCGGCATTTTGCTTTCAATAAGATCCTCCTCCATCGCCGCTTTCAGGGCGGCGGCTTCCACTAGTTCCAGGGCATGTGTGGGCAGGAAAAATATTTTGCTCACGGCACCGGGCTGGTGTCCGCTACGGCCCGCCCGCTGCAGGAAACGGGCTACTCCTTTGGGGCTGCCTACCTGGATCACACTGTCGACCGGACGGAAATCCACTCCCAGGTCCAGGCTGGCCGTACAAACAACGGCTTTTAAAATACCGTTATGTAAGGCTTCCTCCACCCATATGCGCAGTTCCATATCTATAGAGCCATGGTGCAATGCCAGCGCCCCTGCAAGCATGGGATCTTCCCGCAGCAGGGCCTGGTACCAGAGTTCAGATTGTGAGCGGGTATTGGTAAAGATCAGCGTGGTTTGACTATCATTGATAATGGGCAGCGACTGTGGCAACATTTTGATGCCCAGATGTCCTGCCCAGGGATAGTTTTCTATTTCATGCGGGATCACACTTTTCAGGGCAATTTTCTTTTTCAGCTGTGCACGGATAATGATGCCGTTGTTGTGATAGGGCCCCAGCAGTACTTCCAGTGCTTCATCGAGATTGCCGATGGTAGCGGAAATGCCCCATACTTTCAGGTGTTCTTTCCGCAGGCCTCTGATGCGGCTGAGGGCCAGTTCTACCATTACGCCACGTTTGCTGCCCATCAGCTCATGCCACTCATCTACCACCACGGTATGCATATGGGTAAATACTTTGGGATATTCTTTTTGTGCCAAAAGCAAATGCAGACTTTCCGGCGTAATGATCAGCACTTCCGGCATTTGCTTTTTCTGTGCAGCGCGCAACGCTACAGGTGTATCTCCGCTGCGGATGCCTACCTGCCAGGGGATGTTCAGCTCCTGTAATGCCGTTTCCATGGCCCTGCCCAGGTCTTTGGCCAGCGCACGGAGGGGTGTGACCCACAGCAACTGTAAACCATTTTTTGTTTTGCAGGTATAGTCTTTCGGGTGGGCGTCCATCCAGGCGATCACGGCTCCCAGGAACAGGGAAAAGGTTTTGCCGAAACCGGTAGGTGCATTTACAATGCCTGATTTACCCTGCAGGTAAGCTTTCCAGGCATCTTCCTGGAATTTAAAGGGCTTTAATTCTTTTTCGCCCAACCATTTGTTGATCACTTTCCATCCACCCGAACGTTGTTGCATAAGAATGAAATTAGCATAAAATGATAAATCGTGAAACGCTTATTTTTGCAGCATGCTCGCAAAATATTTCCGGCTCTCCGAACACAACACTACAGTTAAGAAAGAAGTACTGGCAGGGTTAACCACCTTTTCCACGATGGCGTATATACTGGCGGTGAATCCCAGTATCCTTTCCCGGACAGGGATGGATTTCAATGCGCTGATTACCGCTACTGCACTGGCTGCCGCCATAGGTACGCTGGTGATGGCGTTGTATGCCAGGCTACCGATTGGCGTAGCGCCCGGTATGGGGCTGAATGCCTTTTTTGCCTATACTATTGTTTCGTCTATGGGGTATAGCTGGCAGTTTGCGCTTACGGCCGTTTTCCTGGAAGGGATCATTTTTATTTTCCTCTCTATGTTCAGGATAAGGGAGGCTATCATCAACAGTATCCCGGAAAATCTGAAACATGCCATTTCGGTGGGTATAGGATTGTTGATAGCATTGATTGGTATGGCCAATGCAGGTATTATAGAAACGGGGATGCATCATGTGGGCGATGGGAAGCTGGATGGCGTGATCCTGAAAATGGGTAATATCACCAGTATAGGACCGCTTATTGCGCTGATAGGATTGATTGTGAGTGCTGTGCTGATGTATAAAAATGTAAACGCCGCTTTGCTGATCGGTATCCTGGCGGCCACGGTGGTGGGTATTCCATTGGGGATTACTCATTTCCCTGCCGGCGGGCACCTGGTAAGTCTGCCGCCCTCGCTGGCGCCGGTGGCTTTTAAACTGGAGTTTGATAAAATATTTACGCTGGATATGGTGATGATCCTCTTCACACTATTGATGGTTAATTTGTTTGATACCGTGGGGACACTGATCGGGTTATGTAATAAAGCAGGTTTGCTGGATGAAAATGGGCGGTTGCCGCGGGCCAAGCAGGCGTTGATGGCCGATGCTGTAGGCACTACCGCAGCAGGATTGCTGGGCACCAGTGTAGTAACTGCCTATGTAGAAAGTGCCAGTGGTATTGCAGCGGGTGGTAAAACCGGTTTGACGGCATTGACTGTTGCCATCATGTTTTTGTTATCATTGTTTTTTGCCCCGGTATTTGCGATGATCCCGCAGGCGGCTACTGCACCGGCTCTCATCATTGTTGGCATGCTGATGATGGGCGCGGTCACCAAAATAGATTTTAACGATGTAACGGAAGCAATCCCCGCTTTCCTGGCTATTGTAATGATGCCCTACAGTTACAGTATCGCAGAAGGTATTGTGTTTGGTATGTTGTCGTATGTATTGCTGAAAGTGCTGACCGGGCAATATAAAAGCATCAGCCCTGTGATGTATGTATTGTCGGTGTTATTTATCATTACTTTCCTCGTAAAATAATTATTCTTTAAGGGTAACGGTATCATCGCCTACGCTCAACGTATGCATCATGCCACATTTGAGGGCGTAGTTGTTTTTCTGGTGCCCTACCGGGAAGTTGAAGCAAACCGGGTAGCTGAAATCCTTTACTTTTTCCAGCACCATATCGTATACGGTTCTGCCGAATTCTTCGCCGGGGTCGTCGGGTTTGATCCGGTTAAATCCGCCTATGATAAGTCCGGCGAGATTATCCAGTTTGTGTGAACGCTGCAATGTACCCAACATACGGTCAAGACTATACGGATATTCGCCTACTTCTTCCAGGAATAATATTTTACCATTGGTATCAATTTCGGAATTGGTGGCAGACAAGCTCTGGATGATAGAGAGGTTACCACCGGTGAGCATACCTCTTGCTTTTCCTTTCCGGTTGCGACTATCCGGTGCGGTGCTGTACTGCATTTTTTTACCGGTGAGCGCCTGGTAAATAGACATGATAGTATCCTGGATAACAGGTTCAGACTTGCTGAAGTCGTCCGGAAAACTGTTACACATTTTAGCATGCAGGGAAGCAATGCCAAAGTGCCGGCCAATGTGACAATGTAATACAGTGGCGTCGCTAAAGCCGATTACCCATTTGGGTGTACGCTGAAACCTGGAAAAGTCGAGCTGGTCAATGATGCGCGCAGTACCATAACCACCACGCCCACACATAATAGCTTTAATATTATCATCATTGAGCATTGCCTGGAGATCCGCCAGTCTTTCTGCATCGGTGCCTCCAAAACTATAATCGCGTGCACCAACGGTTTTGCCTATACGAATATTAAATCCCCAGCTTTCCATAATGCGAATGGCGGGTTGTATCTCATCTCTCTTGATATACCCGGCGGGGCAGGTAATGCCGATAATGTCGCCGGGTTTCAGATAAGGAGGAACCTGGGGCTCTTTCTTATCTGAAACTACGGCAGACCCGATGCCGGCAAGTGTTTGCAGTGCTGGTAGTCCTGCGCCGGCGGTAACGAGGGCCGACAAAAAATGTTTGCGGTTCATACGCTTAAAATAAGCATATTTTGGCAAATCATTTTGTGGTAATTAGATCGCGTACCGACCAGTGGGCGATGTATTTCTCATCTTTTAACTGTACAATATCGATAATCCGGAGCGTAGCTTTTTTGCCGGTAGGTTCCTGCCCGAGGAAAGGTGCGCTGAATGTGCCTGTAAAAGATTTGTAGGTGACCACTTTATCATCTTCCGCAATCATGTCAAATATTTCCAGCTGAATATCCGGGAAAGCAGGACGCAGTAGTTTAATGATAAAATCGCGGGTGGCATCGGCGTTATTATTACCAGCAGGCCCGGTGTGGTTAATGAAATCGGGCGCTACTACTTCGGCAAAAGCCTGCAGGTCGCCATTAATGATGAATGCTTCATTGAAACGTTTTACCACCGCTTTATTCTTTTCCTGTAATGTTTGCATGCTATATATTTTTTATGCAACAAAATTACAGCCGGTGTGAGGTACATGAATAATGCAAACGGCTCAGATAATAGCCTTTTTGGCTCTTTCGCTGTTAGGGGTGATGCCGTAGGTTTGTTTGAAAATGCGGATAAAATGAGAGGTGCTTTCAAATCCGCATTCCTGGGCTATTTCGGCTACGTGTTTCTGTGTGGATTGTAGTAGTGTTTGCGCATAGGCCAGTCTTTGTTCATTGATCCAGCGCCTGGGAGCCATCTGGTATTGTTGCTGAAAGTCGCGTTTAAAAGAGGCGAGGCTGCGACCGGAGAGGCGCGCCATTTCCGGCAATGTGAGGGGCTGGAATAAATGTTGTTTTACAACAAAGGCAATATCGGAAGGTTGCGCATACACAATCTGTTGCATGAAAGCCAGTACGGATGCCTGCTGCGGAGTAGCCAGCAACAACAGGAATATTTCGTACAGTTTTACTGATAGCAAAGCAGCAAGGTTGGATGGCTCCTGCGAAAAATAAGCCAGGTACTGTTCCCGGAATGCTTCCAGCAGCGGGTTAATAGGTAAAGTGAGATGATCGCCCGCTGTTGCTTTTGCGGGTGTGGTATAATTGAATTTGTGAAGAAACCTGCGCAGTTGTTCGTCTGAAAAATAAAGCAGCAGGCTTTTAAAATTCAGTCCTTCTTCCACAAAGTCAGACATGACATAGAAACCGCGTTTCATCAGCAGCAGAGAGCCTGCCTCTACTTTAGCGGTATGGCGGTCGAAATGCAGCAATTTGTGACCCGATAACACAAAGATCATGACGTTTTCCTTCAGGAAAATAGTGCGCTTGCTGGCCATACCACGTTGTTTCAGCATGGCGAAGTGTATATTTCCTGCTTTAAGTATTTGTTGTCCGTCCTGATCTTTTGGAAATTTGAGTAACATGTTACCAAAATTAAAGTATTCTGTTTTAGTTACCCGTTTTAAAAAAGCCCTTTCGGAAAAGCCCCGGAAGGGTCGTAATTGTTAAAGAAATCATTAAGCGTTTTTTCGCATCCTTTTAACTTTTATATATAATATAATTCTCTCGTGACAGTGGCCGTATTTTTGTTGCTACATTTTAAATTGCTGTTATATGCGTTACCTCACGATATTCCTTTTTGCACTATTGTTGTCATCTGTTGGTTATGCCCAAAAGACTGCATGGTTAATAGTTCCCGGTAAATCAATCGGACAAATAAAGCTGGAGGCGCCGGCGCAGAGCCTGGCGGTATTAGGTAAACCGGACGGAGGAGATGCAGCAATGATGAAGGCCTGGCGCATCTGGTATAGCCGAAAGAAAGATAAGACAATTGATTCTTTACATTTGTTGGCGGTGTTTACGGCAATGCGTACACAGGATACCCAGTATGTAAAACAGATCCGTGTAAATTCGCCACGATTCAAGACTGTTAAAGGAATAGGCGCCGGTAGTACCATCGCTGCTATTAAAAAGGCTTATCCGGATGTTCAGCCGGTACAAACTTATGAATCTGCCAACAAGGCAAGGCGTATTGTTGTATACGAGGATACTAAAATGGGAGTGGCATTTGAAACCTCTAATTCTCGTAGTAAAAAACCGGTTTGTTCCATGGTAGTAGTATTTGATCCGGGAGAATCTGCTGCAGGTTACCTGGATTATCATGCGGGCTTTGATCTGATGACTCCCGTAGCAAAATAATTTTTACGAGAGATAGCATTGATCAACCGGATTTAGAGATACATCATCTAGAAAACTACCTGGTGAGTAGCTTTAATAACGGAAATAACAAATATACTTTGTGTATGGCTCAGATTATCTAACTCCCCTAGTTTATTTACATAAAATTCACGGTATTCATCCATATCCTTTACCTGTACTTTTATCATGAAGTCGAATTCCCCTGAGATGTTCAGACATTCCGTTACTTCTGTAAAGTTTAAAATTTCCTGGATAAATTTTTTACCACATTTTTTATTGTGCTCTTTAAGGGTGATATAACACAATACCGTCAGGCTTTTATCTATTTTCCTGGGATCAACAATGGCAGCATATTGTTTGATCACGCCGGCTTGTTCCATTTTCCGGATGCGCTCATATACCGGCGTGGTGCTGAGGTTCAGTTGACCTGCAATATCCCGGATCGTCATTTTTGCATCTTGTTGTAACAAGCGGAGAATACCCATATCCTTTTCATCGAGGTGCAGGGGAGTATCCGTATGATGTTCTTTTTTGCTGATCATGCTGACTTTATTTTGGAATAAAATTCTATTTTATTAATCAAAAATAGTTGTTTGTTCCAAATTTTTTCGAAATAAGTTACTGTTGGAATGATTTTATACGTTTGTGTCGTGAAGCAGCAACGAATTATTTTGACGGTAGCCTGTATGGCGATATTTTTTGAAGCGCTGGATGTATCTGTGCTTAATATGGCTATTCCCCGGATGGAATTATTTTTTCATTTCGGGCCTGACGCCATTCAGTGGGTTCAAACGGTATATGTGCTGTTTTACGCAGGGCTTGTATTACTGGGTGGACGGCTGGCCGATACAGTGGGAAGGAAGAAGATGTTTATGACAGGAGCCATTATGTTTGTGCTGGCCTCGCTGGCAGCCGGATTTTCCCGCTCCTTCGGATGGTTGCTGGTATGTAGGGCGTTACAGGGTGCGGGCGTGGCGCTGGCTATTCCTGCCGCAATGGCTATTATCACTAATACTTTTACCATACCATCGGAGAGAAACCGTGCCCTGGGCATCTTTGGCGCCATGGCAGGTATTGGCTTTGCCACGGGATTAGCCATAGGCGGATTGATCAGCAATTATCTCGGCTGGCAATGGGTATTTTTTATAAACGTACCTGTAATCGGACTGGCAGTGATCCTGGCAGCTTTATATATTCCTCCCGATGAACAACATGCCGTGAGGCGGGTGAATAATACCCTGAGCGCCTTGCTGATTACAGCACTCATGATGCTGGCAGCCTGGCTTATACATGACCTGGGTAATATCAGGCAACACTATACGAAATATTTTTCCCTGCTGATGTTGTTTACCGGTGCAGCGGTGTTTTTTGTTCGCCGGGAACGCGTACATACGTCGCCGTTAGTTGACTTCCGTTTGTTCCGGCTTACTGGCGTAATTACCGGAAACACCGGGGCATTCATGCTGGGCAGCATCTTCCTCAGTTACATATTTTTATTGACGCTGTACCTGCAGCGTGACCTTCATTTCAGTTCTTCGCAGGCAGGGCTGCTGTTGTTTCCTTTCAGCATACTGTCGGGTGTTGTGTCCAAATTTGTATTGCCATACCTGTTTGAAAAAATGGGTGTTATAAAAACGGGGATACTGGGAAATAGCTGTATGCTCTGTGGCATCCTGTTTTTTATAGGCAGTTACTTTACCGGCCATACGCTTTTCTTTATTTTATGCGCCGTTGCCTGTATCAATTCATTTGGTATGGCCATTACCTTTCCCTGTGTAACGATCCTGGCAGTGCAGGCTGTGCCTGAGCAACAGCAAGGGTTGGCATCGGGTATAAATGGTACTGCCAATGCGTTGGGTGGTGGCCTGGGCTTGTCGCTGGTGAGTTTGGTAATGCAGGTGGCTGTCGCAAAAGGATGGAGTACATATGGCACCGGGTTGGGTGTATTGGTGCTATTGGCTTTGGCTGCAATTGGGCAGCTGCTGTTATTTTACTGGCGTGGTAAATCAGGCGCCGGGGTTGTTGCCGTTCGCGCGGAGTAGTTCCTTCAGATCTTCGAGCGTATTTATTTCCGCTACGGGTTTATCTTTCCGCCAACGGTTGATACGTGGGAAACGTAGCGCTACACCGGATTTATGACGATTGGAACTGGCAATTCCTTCAAATGCAATTTCAAATACCAGTGCTGGCTCCACTGTTCTTACGGGACCAAATTTTTCCAGGGAATGCCGTTTGATCCAGTTATCCACTTCGTTTATTTCTTTGTCGGTAAGACCGGAATAAGCTTTTGTAAAAGGAACCAGTTGTTCACCATCCTTTACAGCAAAGGTATAGTCCGTATATAGATTGGAACGGCGGCCATGGCCTTTTTGCGCGTAGATCATCACTGCGTCGATGGTGAGCGGATCAATCTTCCACTTCCACCAATCGCCCCGTTTGCGGCCTACCTGGTAAGGGGCGCTCTTTTTTTTCAGCATCAGGCCTTCACTGCCTTTATCACGGGATTGACCGCGTAATAAAGTCAGCTGTTCCCAGCTATCGAAATCAATTTCCGGCGATAATTGCAATACCGGCATGCCGGTTTGTTGCACCAGTTGTACCAGTGAGGCGCGGCGTTCTGCCAGCGGCTTTTCCCTGATGTCGGCGCCCTCCCATTCCAGTAAATCATAGCTGAGAAAGATCACCGGTGCTTCCTGTAATTGTTTGCGGGTAATATTTTTCCTGCCTATTCTTGTTTGCAGCGTTTGAAAGGGCAGTGGTAATCCATTGGCAAAGGTGAGTATTTCTCCGTCTAATACAGTGCCATCCGGTAGCGTAGCCAGTAGCGGCGTGAATTCCGGGAATTTTTCGGTGATCAGTTCTTCGCCCCGCGACCACACAAACAGTTGTCCTTCCCGCTTGATGATTTGTCCGCGGATGCCGTCCCATTTCCATTCTGCCTGCCAGTCTTTTTCTGCGCCCAGTGCATCCGGTACGCTTTCGAGTGCATATGCGAGATAAAAGGGATAGGGGCGTGAAGCATCGGCGCCGGTGGTATGCTGATGTAGTAATTCTTCTATTGTTACATTGCGGGGATCCCAGTTACCGCTGATCATATGTGAAAGAGTGGCAGCTTCAATATCATATGTTTTTGCCAGTGCATTTACCATCATTTTCTGGGACGCGCCTATACGAAATCCACCGGTGATCAGCTTATTAAACACAAATCTTTCCCCGCTATCCAGGGCATTCCAGGCATTGAGTATAAAAGTTTGTTTGGTGGTTTCGTCGGCTTTTTCCAGTTGTTGCAGTTGTTCGAGCCAGTAATGCAGCGGCGATGCAAGAGGAGCGGTACCCGGGGGCAATAGCAAGGCAATGGTTTCTGCGAGGTCTCCAACGGTGTGATAGCATTCGTCGAACAACCAGCCGGAGATGTTGGCGGCCTGCATGCACCAGTTTTTCAGCTGTGTGCTGTTGACAGTTCGTTTGGGGCGACGTCCGGAAAACAGTGCCAGCACCCAGCTTTTGTCTTTAGCCGGGGCGGTGGCAAAATACTGGCTCAGCGCCTCCAGCTTCTCGTTGGTTTTGGTGCTGTTGCTTAATAATTTTACCAATTGAGCAAATTGTTGCACGAGCTAGTTTTCAGGATTAGTAATCATTTCTTCGTCGCCATAGGAGGTGCTTACCTCCCGGGCATTAATGCCTTTTTCTGAAAGATAACGGGCAAAAACGCTGCTGAAACCATGCGTAACATATACCTGTTCTGCGCCGGTGGCGGTCACTGCTTCGAGCAGTCCTAGCCAGTCGGCATGGTCGGATAACGCAAATCCTGCATCCGCATTACGCCGGCGCATATTTCCGCGTACCTGCATCCAGCCACTGCAAATGCCCAGTGCGTATGGATGAAACCGGCGCATCCAGACATTATCTTCCGCCGAAGGCGGTGCTATAATAACTGCATTTTTAAAGGCCGACTTCGGCGTTTCTGGTGTAATCCTTTCTACGGGTGGCAATGGCCAGCCCTCCTGCAGTAATACTTCATGTGGAATGGCGATGGCGCCATGTACGAGGAAATGATCTACCTTATCTTTCAGATGATATAACAAGCGCTGTGCTTTACCCAGGCTGTAAGCCAGGAGTACGCTGGCTTTGCCGGCCTGCTGATTTTCGTATATCCATTGGGTAATGTTGCTGAACAGTTGCTGCTGCGGCGCCCAGCGATAAATGGGTAATCCAAACGTTGATTCTGTGATGAAAGTATGGCAGCGCAGTGGTTCAAAAGGAGCCGATAATCCATCATGCTCCGGTTTATAATCTCCGCTGGCCACCCATACTTCTCCGTTTTGTTCCACCCGTATCTGCGCCGAGCCAATCATATGTCCGGCCGGATGCAGTGATACTTTTACGCCGTTAAAAAAAATCGTTTCTCCATAGGCTACACCCTGTACGGATATATCGCTGCCCAGCCTGAGCCGTAGCAAGGGGACGCTGGCGTTTTCACATAAATAGTATTCATTTCCCCAACGTGCGTGATCGGCATGCGCATGTGTGATCACCGCCCGCTTAACGGGTTTCCAGGGATCTATATAGAAATCGCCTGCAGGACAGTAGATGCCGTTGTCGGTGAATTGTAACACATTCATTTCACTGAATATACGCAAAAAAAATCGTGCCATGACAGGAGCCATGGCACGATATAAAAGAGGTTTCGTCGAAACTATTTATTCATCTTTATATCTACACTATCCCCTTTCTGGATGATATAGATGTTTTTATTTTCAAAGTAGGAAGGCGTATTTCCTCCTTCTTTCAGGTATACCGGCAGGAAGTTATAGCTGGTAATCACTTTAGGTGATTCGCTCACCATGCCGTTAAAGTAAACACCGTTGGTATGCAGCAGTTTTACAAAGTAGTAGGTCAGGTCAAAGCCTTTATAAGCCATGTCCGACGGGCGTGCTTTGTATGTTTTACGAAAATAATCGCTTATATACCGGCTGTAGGCGTCTGTTTTGTCGTTATAGTAAGGAGAGGAGTAATACACTTGTAATCCTTTAAATTCGGGCTCTTTCAGCTTAATCACATCCCAGGTAGGCATCCCGAATATCTGTAACGGATAAGTAGTAGCAGAAACGCTGAGCTTACGCAGCAGGCTTTTGGCGCCGTTTTCATCCAGTGCTGTTACGATCACAACATTGGTGCGGTCTGTCAGCAGGTATTTGGAAATTTCCTCGGTGGTAGTAGCATCGTTCCAGATCACTTCTTTAATCCTTACCTTTTTGGTGCTCTCCATTTTTTCATAGGAAGCCTTGAAATCTGCAGCCAACCTGGATTCAAAAGTGGTGTTCCTGCGGAACAGCACGATGTTTTTATTGGCAAAAGCATCCTGTACATAGTTTTGTATGGCGTCGCAATGCGTTTTCAGTGTGCTGTTGGAAATATACAAGAATGGGTTATCGCTGATACCTGCATCGTTAGGGAAGGTACCGGAAACAAGGTTTATTTCTTTTTCCTTTGCAAAGTCGCTGAGTTCTTTTAGTTCGGGGTTACTGACAGCGCCAATAATAAGGTCAGTGCCTTCCAGTGCTTTGCTGCGGATCAGGGAAGGTATCGTTTGTTTGGCTTTGCTGTCGTACACAGTTACCTTGAGATTATAGCCTTGTTGCTGCAGTGTATCAAAAGCCAGCTGTGCGCCTTCGTAGAATTCCAGTCCGGGTAACACATATCTTGGCATGGTGCGGCCGGGGATATCGTTGGAAGTGGCGAAAACGGAATCCAGGTATAATGGGGCAAAGAAGGCGATGTTGTAGGTAGCTTTCTTTACTTCTTTACCAAATGCCGGTACGTTAAAAGGTGCTTTCGCAGCTTCTTTTGTCTTTTCTTCCGGTTTTTTGGCCGGTGCAGGTTTGCTCAAAGATGGCGGTGGTCCGTCTACCCGTTTGGTACTTTTCCTGGATGACGAGCAGGAGCTGATCAATACCAATAATGCCAATCCGGATATCAGGTGTTTTATTGCAACTAAATGGTTCATAATTGGCGCTAATTTACAAAAATCATTCCGGGGAATGTGAAATAAAGCATTACGGAGTTATGGATAGATTAAAAAAATCTATCTATCCACAACTCCGTAACTATAGCTCAATATTTTTAATGCTCTTTATCTACTCCCACTCAATGGTAGCGGGAGGTTTGGAGCTGATGTCGTATACTACGCGGTTAATTCCTTTTACTTTGTTGATAATGTCGTTCGACATTTTAGCCAGGAATTCGTAAGGCAGATGTGCCCAGTCTGCCGTCATACCATCTACAGAAGTTACTGCACGAAGGGCAACGGTGAATTCGTAGGTACGTTCATCGCCCATTACGCCAACGCTTTGTACAGGGAGGAGGATGGTACCCGCCTGCCATACTTTGTCGTATAAACCGGCTTCTTTCAGGCCTTCTATATATACATGATCAGCTTCCTGCAGCATGTGAACTTTTTCCGGGGTGATAGCGCCGAGGATACGGATAGCCAAACCAGGACCAGGGAAAGGATGACGGCCCAGGAAGATATCGCTGATACCTATTTCGCGGCCTACGCGGCGTACTTCATCTTTAAAGAGGAAGCGCAGTGGCTCTACCAGCTGCATGTTCATCTTTTCAGGTAATCCGCCTACGTTGTGGTGTGATTTGATGGTAACAGAAGGACCATTAACGGAAACGGATTCAATTACATCCGGGTAAATGGTACCCTGACCCAGGAAAGAGATGTCGGTAAGGTGGGTGGCTTCCTGCTGGAAAACATCGATGAACAGGCCACCAATGATTTTGCGTTTTTGTTCCGGATCGGATACGCCGGCCAGTTTTCCGTAGAAGAGGTCTTTTGCATTGATCCCTTTTACATTCAGTCCCATATGTTTATACGATTCCAGTACGGTTTCGTATTCGTCTTTTCTCAACAGGCCGTTATCCACAAATATGCAGAACAGGTTTTTGCCGATGGCTTTGTGGATCAGTTCTGCCGCAACGGTGGAATCAACGCCACCGCTCAGTGCCATTACTACTCTTTTATCGCCTACCTGTGTTTTGATCCTTTCTACTGTTTCATGAACAAAAGCGGCTGGTGTCCAGTCCTGGCTGCAGTTACAGATATGTAACAGGAAGTTGCGGAGAATCAGTTTACCTTCCAGGGAGTGTGTTACTTCCGGGTGGAACTGTAAGCCGAACATGGGGTTTGCGGCCAGCGTGGTATTTTTGAATGCAGCTACCGGGATATTTTCGGTAGTGGCAATGATTTCAAATGCTTCAGGAATACGTTTAATGCTATCTGCGTGGCTCATCCATACCTGGCTTTTTGCAGAGATATCATATAATAATTTTTCCTCTTTATCATTATGTTCCATAAAGGCGCGGCCATATTCACGGAGGTTGCTTTTGGCCACTTCACCGCCAAATACTTTGGCCATCATTTGTGCGCCGTAGCAGATGCCGAGTACAGGTACTTTTGCGGCGATAGCGGCGATATCAATGATTGGCGCGTTTTCGTCATTCACCGAAAACGGACTGCCGGATAATATAACACCTTTGATGGTTTCGTCCCAGGTAATGGGCTGAAGACAAGGTTTAATTTCGCAATAAACATTCAGTTCACGGATGCTGCGTGCAATCAGCTGTGTATACTGTGAACCAAAATCGAGGATGAGTATCTTTTCTGTCATGGTGGTGCAAAGATAAAGTCCTTATGTCAATTTCGGATTTTGAAATTCGAATTTCGGAAAACTGGTGTACCTTCCTGCTATAATTTAGACCCATGAAATCAACAAAATCACTCCTATGTCAGGCCATGGTGGCCTTTGTAGCAACCTTTTTTTTAAATTCCTGTGATGTAATCGGTCAGAATCGTGTGAAAGGGAGCGGTCATGTTACCAAAGAAGATCGCCAGGTAGGATCTTTCCGCCGGGTAAAGGTCGAAGGCAGCATGAATGTATACCTGGAGCAGGGCGCTTCCAAAGCCGCAGTTATTGAGGCAGAGGACAATATCATTCCCCTGATAGAGATCGTTGAAGAAGAAGGCCGGCTGATAGTAAGGCTGAAAAGAGGTGTTTCTGTGAGCACCCATAAAGACATGAGCGTTTACCTGACTACACCTGAACTCAGCGAGGTGGCCCTGTCGGGTTCCGGCGATATCCGGCTGACAAATAAATTTACCTCCAGTGCTGATGTAAAGGTTGCCTTATCCGGGTCCGGAAATGTTAAGGGAGAAATAAACGCTCCTGCAGTGAAGGCATCTATTTCCGGATCAGGCGACATGATCCTGAAAGGCGAAACCAAAGATGTTAACCTGTCTATCGCCGGTAGCGGCAATTTCAGGTGTGATGAGCTGCTTTCTGAAAATGCGGAGATCAATATTGCGGGCAGCGGTAATGCGGATGTATATGCCAGCGTGAAACTCAATGCAAAAATTGCTGGTTCCGGAGATGTAAGATATAAGGGAACTCCGGAAATTTCTTCTTCTGTGGCCGGTTCTGGTTCTATACAGAAAAAATAGATATGAACATTTGCATTTTTTTAACAAATCCAATATCATATTTACTCCTGGTTTTGTGTTTATAGAATGTTTTAATAAAACATAACAAGTCCTTGAGTCCAGGTACAGCATTCGCTGGTTTATATAGGTTGATGCTGTACCTGGCTGGGGCACAAGTGGTTACCCCCTTTATTTACACCCCATCTTATCAACACTTCGCGTCAAATTATCATTAAATGACATGAATGATGGCTGTTTTTTTGTATGTTTACAGCTTGAATTGTAGATTTTGCCATTTGAATTGTTGATTTACGTTTTGAATTGTTGAACTCCTATTCCTTTTATGAACGAAAGACCGAAGATCCTGGTGGTATATTATACCCAGACCGGACAACTGAAAAGGATTATTGATCATGTGCTGGCTCCATTGGAAGGTAAAGCAGATATTACGTTCGAGCAATTGGTGCCTGTAACACCGTTTCCGTTTCCCTGGGGGAAACAGCAGTTTTATGATACTATGCCCGAAACTGTTCAGTCTACTCCCCGGGGCATTCAGCCAATAAAGGTGGATGTAAATGCCGCTTTCGACCTGGTGATCCTGGCTTATCAGCCCTGGTTCCTGTCTCCTTCACAGCCAACGGCTGCCTTCCTGCAAAGTGAGGCTGCCAAACAGTTGCTGAAGGGCAAAAAGGTGCTTACCCTGCTGGGTAGCAGGAATATGTGGCTGAATGCACAGGAGAAAGTAAAAAATTACCTGCACCAGGCAGGTGCGGATTTAGTGGGCAATATTGTATTGGTCGATAAATCTCCCAACCTGATATCCGTTATCACCATTCTCCGCTGGGCCTTTAAAGGGAAGAAGGAAGCTACGCGCTTTTTACCACAGGCGGGCGTCCAGGAAAATGAGATCCTTACTTCCAGCCGCTTTGCGGCTCCTATTGAGAGCGCATTACAACAGCGCCGCTGGGAGGAGCTACATCCGCAACTGTTATCCCTGGATGCGGTGGAGTTGTTACCCAACCTGGTGGTGTTAGAAGGCAAGGGTATAAAGGCATTCCGTTTCTGGGCAAAATTCATCAGCGCCAAGGGTGGACCAGGAGCCGCTTCCCGGCAGGGACGTGTATCTATGTACCGGGGACTGTTGTTGCTGGGCATTTTTGTTTTAACGCCCATTTCCCTGATCACTTCTTTTATACAGCTAAATCTTAAAAAGAACCAGCTGCGTCGTGAGGTAGATTACTACAAGGGCATTTCCCTGAGGTAACACACATTGTAGTAGCTTTGCACCATGGCGTAATAGTTGTAATTGCAATTAGAATTCTATATTTACGTCTGTATACAACGTATATTAAATATAAATATGTTTATCACTGTGAGCTGGCTGGTAAGGCAAGGCAGTTCAGACCAGGTTTTACATGTAGCCTTAAAAGACGAATAATATTCAAATGAAGGAAGTTTATATTACCAGGCTGTCTAAATTTTTACCTAACAAGCCTGTTGAAAATGATGAAATGGAGAGCATTCTCGGCATGGTTGATGGAAAGGCTTCCCGTGCACGTTTGAAGATCCTGGGTAACAATAAAATCAAAACGCGTTACTACTCTTTGGACAAGGACGGAAATTCGACCCATTCCAATGCAGAGATGACGGCAACAGCAGTGGAACAATTGTTTGATGAGAAATTTCCAATCAGCAAACTGGAATTACTGGCTTGTGGCACTACCTCTCCGGATCAGTTGTTACCGAATCATGCAGCCATGGTACACGGTCTCCTGAAATGCCAGCCAGTGGAGCTCATCGCAGCTACCGGCGCCTGTGCAGCAGGAATGCAGGCGTTTAAATACGCCTGGATGTCGATCCGTTGCGGCAATACTTCCAATGCCGTAAGTACCGGATCAGAAAAATTTTCTGCCTGGATGCTAGCACAAAAATTCCAACCCGAAGCAGAAAACCTGAAAAGCCTGGATGAAAATCCGATCATCGCTTTTGAAAAAGATTTTCTCCGGTGGATGTTATCCGATGGCGCCAGTGCCGCGTTATTCCAGGATAAGCCCAATGAAGATGGGTTATCGCTGCGGGTAGACTGGGTGGAGATTTTGTCTTACGCCAATGAACTGGAAACCTGTATGTATGCAGGTGCTATTAAACAAACTGATGGCAGTACCACCGGCTGGGTGGATATGACGCCGGAAGAATGGGCACAGCACAGTGTTTTCTCCTTTAAACAAGATACCCGCTTACTGGGTAAAAATATAGTTCCTTCCGGAGCAAAAATGTGGAAAGAGCTGGTAGAGCGCCATAACATCAATCTTGATGAGCTGGACTTTTTCCTGCCTCATCTTTCCTCTGAGTTTTTCAGGTTAAAGATAGACGAAGAAATTACCCGTTTAGGGGTGCCCGTTAAGTTGGAAAAATGGTTTACCAATCTTGCCAATGTAGGTAACGTGGGTACCGCATCCCCTTACCTGATGCTGGAAGAGCTGATGAATACCGGCCGCTTTAAGAAAGGGCAGAAGGTGGTGTTAATGGTTCCGGAAAGCGCACGTTTTTCTTATGCTTATGCACATATTACGGTGGTATAGGCTGTAACTTCTAAAAACTGCTATCATGAAAAAAGAGGAAGTACCGCAGGATAGTGATAACCTGCATGATGGTACATTCAAGCAGATTATGTATGCGGTGGATAACTCCGGCAACTATGTGCAGGTGCAGAGTGCAGGCTGGGAGCCGGAAAACATTGCAATGGACCAGGCCTGGGAGGAAGTAAATGAAAGAGTGAAGGCGGCACGGGCCCGCGTAGAAGCCGGGGAAATAAGCCCTGTTGCGTATTACATGGAAAAGGCCCTGATGGACCTGCCGTTGCTGGCGAGTTATGTTGGAAAATTCCAGTGGCAGGTAAAAAGGCATATGAAGCCAGGTGTTTTTAAACGGCTTCCCCAAAAAATGCTGCAGCGTTACGCGGATGCCTTCAAAGTTAGTTTAACGGACCTGTTACAGGTCAAATAGATAATTACGAATTGCGAATTACGGATTACGAGATTGGCGGGAAGACAGCATTAGCCAATATCTTCCCGCCAATCTCGTAATCCGTAATTCTTAATTCGTAATTCCTTTCAAAAAATATATGAGTAATTCTTTCTTCCAACACACACAAACGGCACATTGTGAAAGTGGGGTGATATCAAATCTGCTTGGGCATTACGGTTTGCAGATCAGTGAGCCGATGGCATTTGGTATAGGTGCGGGTATATTTTTCGGGCACCTGCCCTTCGTGAAAGTGAATGGCGTACCCGGTACTACCTACCGGATATGGCCGGGAGCTATTTTCCAGCGCGTATGTAAACGCCTGGGTGTGAGAATGGAATCCGAAAAATTCTCAACACCGGAAAAAGGTATGCAGGCATTGGACAAAGTAATAGCTGCAGGCATTCCCGTAGGATTACAGTCCAGTGTTTATTACCTGCCTTATTTTCCCCCTTCCTATCGTTTCCATTTTAATGCACATAACCTGGTGGTATATGGCAAAGAAGACGGACAATACCTGGTGAGTGATCCGGTAATGGATACAGTGACAACTATTGATCCGGAGAGCCTGGTGCAGGCGCGTTTTGCAAAAGGATTTCCTGCGCCTAAAGGAAAAATGTATTACCCGGTTCATGTACCTGCCGCAGCTTCTTTTGAAAAGCCGATCAAGGTTGGTATTGAACAGGCCTGCCACTTTATGCTGAAAGTACCTATCCCCATGTTTGGGGTAAAAGGGATTCGCTTTCTCGCCAAAAGGGTAGCTAATTACGCAGAAAACCCGGGCGACCGTAAGGCAACACTGTACCTGGGAAATATTATCCGTATGCAGGAGGAGATTGGTACCGGTGGCGCCGGCTTTCGTTTCCTGTATGCCGCATTTTTACAGGAAGCAGCCACTTTGTTGAAAAAAGATGAATTAAGTAAACTGGCAGGAGAGCTTACCCAAACCGGTGACCTTTGGCGGAACTTTGCATTTGCCGCAGGCCGGGTATGTAAAAGCAGGTCGGCAGATAATGTGTCTTATAAAGAACTCAGTGAAATGTTGTTCCAGTGTGCTGCTTCAGAGGAAGCCTTCTTTAAAAAACTGGCACAGGTGAAGTTGTAATTAAATACCCTCATGAAATGATGTCCGGCGTATCAGTTAACGAATTATATAAAACCTACAAAGGGAGCGAAGAGCCTACATTAAAAGGGCTTACGTTCCGGTTTGGAGAGGGAAAGATAGCCGGTTTGCTGGGACCAAACGGAGCCGGTAAAACAACCACTATTTCTATTTTATGCGGCATTGTGCGTGGCGATAGCGGAGAAGTTACCATCCACGGCTTAAAACAAAATGCTGCGCATAGGGAAGATATCAAGCAGCTTATTGGCATTGTGCCACAACAGATTGCGCTGTACCCGCAGTTATCGGCGGTAGAAAACCTCACCTACTTCGGTAACCTCTATGGTTTCAAAGGCAGGGCATTACAGCAGAAGATTATGCATTACCTGGAGTTGTTCGGACTGGAGAAGAGTGCGCATAAAGAGATCCATAAATATTCAGGCGGCATGAAGCGCCGTGCCAACATCATTGCGGCCATATTGCACGATCCCAAATTACTGGTGCTGGACGAGCCAACTGCCGGAGTAGATGTACAGTCACGCAGTATGATCCTGCAGTTCCTGCGCGACTACAACCAGAAAGGCGCCAGTATCCTGTATACTTCGCACCTGTTGGAGGAAGCCCAATCGTTGTGTGAGGAAGTAGTGATCATGGATGCCGGAAAAATGATTGTGCAGGGTAATCCGCTTACCCTGATCGAAGACCATCCGGGATGTGATAACCTGGAAGATGTGTTCCTCCACTTTACAGGCAATGCGCTGAGGGACTAAAATTTAACGAACACTAAAAGCTATCAGCTAAGAGCTAAATGCGATGCTAAGACTACTGGCAACTATTAGGAAAGAATGGCAACTGCTGTTACGTGATAAAACAGGTCTGATACTCCTGTTTGTGATGCCTGTAGTGTTAATTACGGTGATGGCGCTCATCCAGGATGTGCCGTTTAAAGATTACCAGGATATCAAATTTGACATATTAACGGTAGATAATGACCATGGTCGTTTGGGCCGCTATATAAAAGACGGGCTTGTATCCGGCGGGCAATTCAACATTATTGATACGCTGGATGGAAAAGCGGTTACCGCAGAGCAAGCAAAGGAGCTGGTGCATGACGGGACCTACAAGATCAGCATCATTGTACCAGCGGGCGCTACGGCGGCTATTGTGAGTAATGCCAATAGGATCGTCAACGATATTACACATCGTATGGGTATGTCGGTGTCGTTACCGGTAAAGAAAAACGCTGACTCGCTGAATGTAACGGTCTACTTTGATCCGGCTGCTAAAAAAGCTTTTAAGGGCGCTATCCACCAGGCATTGGATAATTTCCTGACACAGGTGGAAACGGACATGTTGCTGGATCGTATTAAACAACAGCTGCGTAATAAGGATTCGGTCGCCGCCGGCAGCTCTGATACGCTGCCGATCCGCCTGCAGGCAGTTGGACTAAAGGAACATAGTACCGGCACAGCAAAACAGCTGGATGTGGTTTCCAATTCTGTACAGCATAATGTGCCGGCTTGGAGCATCTTTGCGATGTTTTTTATTGTGATTCCGATAGCAGGAAATATGATCCGGGAAAGGGAAGATGGAAGTTTGCTGCGGATGAAACTGATACCGGGCTCCTACCTGGCTATCCTGGCGGGCAAGATGCTGTTTTTTGTAGGCATTTGTGTGCTGCAGTTTTACGGGATGATGCTGGTAGGAACATATATATTGCCTTTACTGGATTTGCCCAGACTGGTAATGGGACAGCATCCCGGCGCCACTTTGCTGGTAGCTTCCGGGATAGGACTGGCTGCAACCGCATACGGCATCCTCATCGGCACGCTGTTTAAAACGCCTAACCAGGCGCTGAACTTCGGGGCTATTTCCATCGTGATATTGTCGGCCATAGGCGGCATCTGGATTCCGCTGGAGGTGATGCCGGCTAAAATGCAGCTGCTGGGGCATTTGTCGCCGCTTAGCTGGGGACTGGATGCCATCAACGATATATACCTGCGCAACGGGGATATAAGTTATGTGTGGAAAAATGTGCTGAGATTAGTACTCACGGGATTGGCTATGCTGGCCATAGCCGGCTGGGTGGAAAAAAGAAGATTGAACTGATAAATGTTTTCAAAACAATAGTAAAACTGTATTTTTACTCCCCACAAGGGCATTCGCCGGTTGTGAACAACGGGTGATAAACCTACAACATTATGGAAGAATTAAAAAAGAAACTGAAAGAACAAATCATCGAAGCGTTAAACCTTCAGGATACAAAACCGGAAGATATTGATGACAATGCTCCATTGTTCGGAGAAGGGCTTGGGCTTGACAGTATTGATTCACTGGAGCTGATGGTATTGCTGGAGAGACAATATCATATCAAGGTGGAAGATCCGCGCGAAGGACGTAAAATTTTACAGTCTGTTCAGTCGATGGCAGAATTTATCCAATCAAAACAACCTGCATAGGTAAACTGGCTGCATGGCGGAAAGAGTGTTTATAACAGGGATAGGAATGATCACCGCTATTGGTGATGATGTAGCCGGAAATTTACATCGCCTGCGGTCACAGCAGAGTGGTCTTGGTTATAGCAGTTACATAGATACGATTCACCGGCAGGTATTGCCGGTGGCTGAAGTAAAGCATCCCAGCGAGTCATTGTTTGCCCTGGCAGGTATTGCCCCGAAAGAAGGGTTTACCCGCACCACCTTACTGGGCCTGGCAGCTATGCGGGAAGCGTTGCAGCATGCAGGCATTACCGACGTACAATCTGCCCCCACCGGCTTTATCAATGCCAGCACGGTTGGCGGCATGTGTGATACGGAGAAATTATATTTTGATATTATTGATCCGGAGAAGACGGGGTCTTTTTTACAATATATTGATACCCTTGACTGTGCTGATTGCACGCAACGTATAGCCGATACCGTTGGATTCAGCGAACATATTGCTACTATCAGTACCGCCTGTTCATCTTCCGCTAATGCCCTGATGTTTGGGGCACGGATGATTAAACAGGGGATGCTGCCACGGGTAGTATGTGGCGGAACAGAGGCGCTTACACGTTTTACGCTGAATGGATTTAATTCCCTGAAAAATGTGGACAAGCAGTTTTGCCGTCCCTTTGATCAGCAGCGTACCGGTCTTAACCTGGGTGAAGGAGCAGCTTACCTGGTACTGGAAGGAGAATCTTTCGCCAGGGCCAACAACAGCCGTATACTGGCCGAACTGAGTGGATACTGTAATACCAACGAAGCTTTTCACCCCACCTCTCCCTCACCGGATGGTGATGGCGCCTACGAAGCCATGAAAACAGCACTGGCCATGAGTGGCAGGTCACTGGAGGACGTTTCCTATATCAACGTACATGGCACTGCCACATTGAATAACGACGTTTCAGAAGGCAAGGCGCTGGAGCGTTTGTTTGGCGGCCAGGTACCTTTATTCAGTTCCACAAAGCCGTTTACAGGACATACGCTGGCAGCAGCAGGAGCTATAGAAGCGATTTACGCCATCCTGGCGATACAACATGGGTTAATATTTCCTAATCTCAATTTTTCGGAAAGAATGGAAGAATTGAACATCAGCCCGGTAACGGAACTGATGGAAGGATACCCGGTAAACAATGTTATTTCAAACTCATTTGGCTTCGGAGGAAACAATGCCTCCCTGGTAATCAGCAAATATGAAGGGTAAGTGTTACATACAAGGAATGGCGGCTATTTCCCCGCAACCAACTTTTGGAGGGGATCTCTTTTCAGCACCACTGGCGCATACAGATAGTAACCTGCTTGCCTGTATAGAACCTGATTATAAACCGTTTATTCCCGGTAACAGTTTACGCAGAATGACCCGCGTACTCAAAATAGGTTTAACGACAGCGCTCAAATGCATTCAGGACAGCGGCGTCAGCATACCCGGCCCTATTGTTACCGGCACCGGCAAAGGCAGTTTGCAGGACACCGAAAAGTTTATCAAGGAAATTGAAACCTATAAAGAAACTGCATTAAATCCCACACCATTTATTCAATCTACCTACAATTCTGTAAACGGGTTAATTGCCCTGCAGCAGAAGTGTACAGCGTATAACAACACGTTTGTACATCGTGGTTTTTCTTTTGAAAATGCTTTGCTCGATAGCATGATGCTGATACAGGAGGGGGCTTCTCATACGCTCACCGGCGCTTTTGAAGAAATTACCGCAGAACATTTTTATATCAAGAGTCGTATTGGTTTCTGGAAAGAAAACAAAATAGACAGCCGGGAGTTATACCAGCATTTATCGCCCGGCACTATCGCCGGCGAAGGCGCAACTTTTTTTACACTGACAGGACAGCCATCCGCTCAAACTTATGCAGCGATCTCCGGATTTAAGATGCTGTATAAACCTGCAGCAGTAAAGCTTTCCACCACGCTGAAAGATTTCGGCGAAGGCGCAGATCTGATCATTACCGGTCGTAATGGAGATAGTAATTATGAGCATTTTTACCAGGAGCTGGATAATTGTTTTCCCGGTATCCCGCAGTTACCCTTTAAACATTTATGCGGGGAGTATGATACTGCCGGTGCTTTTGGCTTATGGCTGGCCGCGCAGATCATAAAAGCGCAGCAAGCGCCGCAGCAGTGGTTCCCACAATATCAGCCATTGTCTGCTCCGGTTAATTCCATCTTATTCTATAATCATTTCTATGGTGAGCAGCACGTGATGTTGCGGTTGGAAAGGGTTTAGTTTTCGAATCTTCTTAACTCTACTGCGGGATTTGTTGAATTCGTCAGCCACTGACCGACGAATTCAAACTATAACATTTTTGACACCGTTTCTGCATCGGTTAAAAAGCCTTATCAATTAGTTTATAATTTGGCCGTCAGTGACGGCCAATTAGAGGAGCATCATAAGCATCGAAGAATTGTCTCTTCTAAACGGAATGTAATTATATGATTTTTAGATAGAACTGCTGAGAAGTAATAGCTGCAGCACGAAATAACTATTATGAAATTCATATTGTTTTTGGTTTATACAGAGAGAGAATTTCGTTTGAACCACGTTATAGAAGAAAGCAAATCAACGTGTAAACGGGCACGAATTTAAATATTACAAACAAACTTAGGCTGTTCATTTTGTTCATTGACAAAGGAATCTGTTCATTATTATTTTGATCGTAAATAATCAGAAATAAAAAAAGCGGAGATATAAGCCGCGCTTACATCTCCGCTCTCATCATCTTACAAAAATTATCTTACCCTGTACACCGGGTAACGCATGTATTCCGGCTCTGCATAAGGAGAGTTTTTATAAATAAAATCCAGCTGTGCACTGGCGCTGTTAGCGAATGCAGTATCACCTGCTTTTTTCTTATCTAACAAATCCTGTAATTCCGGATGTTGTTTAAGATAGGCGGCGCCGGTGTCTTCAAAAACATAGGGAGAATATCCTTCTTTTTGTCCCAGAATAGCATCAAAAAAGTTCCAGGCAAAATAGGAATCGCCGGCGGTGGGCTCCAGTGTTTCGATCAGGAAACGGTTGGCGGTTTGATTCATCGGGATATAATAATCACCTTTCCTGAACCGGATAGAATCTTTGCTGCTGCTCACTTTGATGTTCGTATGCAGATAGTGTTTTTCATATGGCCTGGGATAGCTCCGGAAGTCGGTGATATGATATACTTCTACCTGCATCACGGTGTCATGTGGCAGTGGCTGCATTTGTACATTATTATTTTTCAGCAGATGGATAACGCTCCACCAACCCTGTGGTATGATATACGCCAGTGGCTTTTCAACAAAATCTGACGCAACTGCCTGGTTGTAGAATTTTACCTGGCGGGTGTAAGGTTTGGTACGATCGTAGTATAGTCGTGGTAAGCCGGAAATAGCGCTGGGTTTATGTCCGGAAGCAAATCCGCGGAAGGTGATCAGGTTGTATTTGTTCATATCAAACTGCCACGACAACGGAAATGTTTTTTGTGTGATGGAGGTTTGTTTTGCCTCTTCCCGGAGTTGTTTAATGGTTTCGCTGTGATTGGAGGTGAACTGTATAAAACATTCCATCAACGCATAGGTGGCTTTAACACGGATGGGATAAGGTTTCAGCATATGTGTTTCCGGTACAAAGCCGAAGGTGTGAAAAAGGGTGGTGTAACCGGTAGAGTAGCGGGGAAGGTCTGCAAACTCCACCCATCCGCTGTCGGGTGTTTCACCAAAGTGATTAACATAGGGTACCAGGTCGTAGCCCTTTGCTTTCATGAGGGCGTATAAGCCAGGTTCAAATGTTTTGTTCATGAATTCCCCCATGGCTCCGCCCAGTTTATTGTGCTGGGTGGTGAGCAGTGTCATGATATGTTGGTAGTCGGCGCCATTGCTCACATGGTTATCCACAAATACATCCGGATCGGTGAGCTGATAGATTTGCTGGAAGGAGAGGGCGTTTTTTGAATCAGATTTAATGAAATCGCGATTTAGATCCAGGTTTTGGGCATTGCCGCGGGAGCCAAAGGCATCTGGGCCGTCCTGGTCTACCCGGTACCAGGGGGAGCGGTTCAGCATTCCGCCAATGTTGTAAACGGGGATAACGGCGAGTATTACGTTATCGGGCAGGGTGGTTTTGCCCAATGCCAGGTCGCGCAGGAGCATCATACTGGCGTCAACGCCGTCTGGTTCACCGGGATGGATGCCGTTATTGATGAGGATAATGCGCTTATTCTTCTTATGGAGACTTTTAAAGTCGAAGTCCCGCTGCGGGGAGTAAGTGACCAGGTGGAGTGGAAAACCGGCATCTGTGGCGCCGATGGTCCGGATATTGATTTGAGGGAAGCGTTTGGCCAGTAGCTGGTAGTACCGGATTACTTCCTGGTAGGTGGCGGTTTCCTGGCCGGCTGTTTTTTCGTAACGGGTGGTGAGGTCCTGGGCGGCGGAAAGCAGGGGCAGCAGGCAGGCCAGGAGTATAACTATTTTTTTCATTATACAAAAGTGAATGGAAAAACAAAAAGCCCTTCCTTTTGGAGGAAGAGCTGTAAATATTGTTACTGAAACAATTAAGCCAGAGCTAAAACTCGCTTAGCCAGCTTGCTTTTCAGATTTGCTGCTTTGTTCTTGTGAATAACGTTACGTTTTGCAAGTTTGTCGAGCATAGATACTACCTCTGTTAAATCTTTCTCCGCAGTTGCTTTGTCAGTCACCGCTTTCAGGTCACGGATGGCATTACGGGTAGTTTTACCGTAGTAACGGTTACGCTCATTACGTTTTCTGCTTTGACGTACGTCTTTTTTCGTTGCTTTATGGTTTGCCATTTTTCAAATTTCAAGTTTCGGACGGCAAAGGTAACTATATTCCATTTACAAAACAAACTAAATGTAGTTTTTCCGTCAAAGAGCAAATATAAGTGTCTTTCATCACAGATAATCACTTGATTTTTTCTAATTTTTTCCACCCAGCGTATCAAAAAACGAGCGATATTTGCAATCCCATATATTAATATATCGGGACCAACAGAAAAGTATTTGAACTGAAGATCAGCAAAACTCGTTGTAAATGAAGGACTTCTCATTCGTCACCAACTCACATCCTGCTTACATTGAATCGTTATACCAGGATTTCCGCAAAGATCCCAACACTGTAGACCCGGAATGGGTTAAGTTTTTTGAAGGATTTGATTTTGCAGTATCCAACGTAAACGGAAAGGCGGCAACATCCGCGCCTGTGGTAGGGGGCAGCACTTCGTTGCCGGTGAGTGACGACCAGCTGGCGAAAGAACTGGGCGTATACCGCCTGATACAGGCATATCGCAAAAAAGGCCACCTGATTGCTAAAACCAACCCCATCCGTGAAAGAAAAGACAGGAAGGCCAACCTGGACCTGGCCAGCTTTGGATTAGGGGACGCTGATCTCAAAACTGAATTTTTTGCCGGCACCACCATCGGAGTGGGCAAAGCTACCCTCGAAAAAATTGTAGCCTATCTGAATCAGATCTATGCGGGTTCCGTAGGTTTACAGTACACATATATCAATGCCCGCGACAAAGCGAAATGGCTGGAAAAAGAGTTTGAAGCAATCATGACACAGCCATTGTCACTGGAACAACGCCGCCGCATTTTGCAGAAGCTGAACCAGGGCGTGATCTTCGAGAAATTTCTCCACACAAAATATATCGGGCAGAAACGTTTTGGGCTGGAAGGTGGTGAATCCACTATTCCTGCATTGGATGCTATCATCAATGTGGCGGCAGACTATGGCGTACAGGAATCAGTGATCGGTATGGCTCACCGTGGCCGTTTAAACGTACTGGCCAACATCCTGGGTAAAACCTACGAGCAGATCTTCAACGAATTTGAAGGCCTGGCCGTGCCGGATATGACCATGGGCAGCGGCGATGTGAAATATCATCTTGGTTTCCGCTCCCAGGTAACCACACCCGCCGGCAAACCGGTAAACCTGCAGCTGATGCCTAACCCTTCCCACCTGGAGGTGGTAGACCCGATTGTAGTGGGTTTTGCGCGTAGCAAAGCAGATGTGATCTACGACAGCGATTATGATAAAATACTGCCGATCCTCATTCACGGTGATGCTGCCGTTGCAGGTCAGGGCATCGTGTATGAAGTAGAGCAGATGAGCAAACTGAAAGGTTACTACGTAGGTGGCACCATTCATTTTGTGATCAATAACCAGATTGGTTTTACCACCGACTTTGATGATGCACGCTCTTCAGACTATTGTACCAGCGTAGCTTCCATTGTGCAGGCGCCGGTATTCCACGTAAATGGAGATGACGCAGAAGCTGTAGTGAAAGTATCGCAGCTGGCTGCCCGCTATCGCCAGGAATTCAATGAAGATGTGTTCATTGACATGGTTTGTTACCGTAAACATGGCCACAACGAAGGTGATGAACCTAAATTCACCCAGCCAAGTTTATATGCACTGATTGAAAAACATGCGAATCCGCGTGAAGTATATACCCAGTTCCTGTTGAACAATGGCGAGTCTGACGCTCAGGCATTGGCCAAGGAAATGGAAAAGAGTTTCTGGGACGACTTACAGGCACGCCTGGATGATGTAAAACAACATCCGCTGCCCTATGCCAACCAGAAACCTGAACAGTGGTGGCAGGCCCTGCGTAAGTCTACCGCGCAGGACTTCGAATTTTCTCCGGGAACAGCTATTAAAGAAGATGAATTTAAACGTCTCTTTGATGCCCTGATGAAATGGCCGGAAAATTTTGTTCCGCTGCGTAAAGTCAGCAAGCTGTTGCAGGACAAGATCAAGCTGTACCAGGAAGAAGGTAAAGTAGACTGGGCAACCGGTGAACTGTTGGCATATGCGAGTTTGCTCGTGGAAGGCAAAGATGTAAGAATGAGCGGAGAAGATGTGAAACGTGGTACATTCTCCCACCGCCACGCCGTGTTGTTTGATGAAAACACCAACGAAACTTATAACCGTCTCAGTCATTTACAGGACAAACAAGGCAATTTCAGAATTTATAACTCTTTGCTGAGTGAATATGGTGTGTTGGGCTTTGAATATGGTTATGCCATGGCCAATCCTAACAGCCTGGTATTATGGGAAGCACAGTATGGCGACTTTGTAAACGGCGCGCAGACAGTGATTGACCAATATATCAGCAGTGCAGAACAGAAATGGACAACACAGAATGGCCTGGTAATGTTATTACCTCATGGTTATGAAGGTGGGGGCCCGGATCACTCCAACGCCCGGCCGGAGCGTTTCTTACAGCAGTGCGCAGAAGAAAACATGGTGATCACCAATATCACCACTGCTGCCAACTTCTTCCACGCATTACGCCGTCAGTTGACCTGGCAGTTCCGCAAACCACTGATCAATTTTTCACCCAAAGCCAACCTGCGTCATATAGGCGCTTATTCTGCCACAGCCGAATTTACGGAGGGCGGATTTAAAGAGGTACTGGACGATCCGTTTATAGATGATGCAGCGGTAGTAAAGAAAGTATTATTGTGTTCAGGCAAGATGTATTTCGACCTGAGTGATAAACAGGGTAAGGATGACCGCAAAGATGTGGCTATCGTTCGCCTGGAGCAGCTGTATCCGTTGCCGGTAAAACAGCTGGAAGCTATTGCCCAGAAATATAAAGGAGCTACTTTCTTCTGGGTACAGGAAGAGCCGTTGAATATGGGTGCTGCCGCATTCCTGCAAATGAACCTGAAGCAGATCAACTATGGCGTTATCAGCCGCAACCCGAGTGCGTCTACAGCCACCGGTTATGCAAAGGTACATGCACGTGAACAGCAACAGATTATTGACACGGCTTTTAACATCTAAAAAAAATAAAAGTATAAACAGAATAACCAGGTTTAACGTTACGCTAAGGGCCAAAAGCAACAGCTGAATGCTAACCCGGTATCACCATCAACTGATTAAATATGGCTATCGAAATCAAAGTCCCTACGGTAGGAGAATCTATTAGCGAGGTAACAATTGCAAAATGGTTGAAGAAAGACGGAGATTATGTACAGCAGGACGAGGTATTATGTGAAATGGAATCTGAGAAGGCGACCTTTGAGCTGAATGCAGAGAAAGCAGGTATCCTGAAGATTGCACCAGCAGCGCAGGAAGGCGCCACCCTGAAGATTGGTGATGTAGCCTGCACAATCGATACAGACGCTGCCGCGCCAGCAGGTAACGCTGCACCGGCGGCTGCTCCGGCAGCACCAGCAGCAGTAACAGCGGAACCAGCCGCAGCACCAGCCCCTCCGGCAGTGAATAAAGGGACCATTGAAATGAAAGTGCCTACAGTGGGAGAGTCTATCAGTGAAGTAACACTGGTAAAATGGACAAAGAAAGATGGTGATTATGTAGAGCGCGATGAAGTGGTATGTGAACTGGAATCCGAAAAGGCAACTTTTGAACTCAACGCAGAAGAAGCCGGTGTGCTGATCATCGTTGCGAAAGAAGGCGATACGTTAAAAATAGGCGACGTAGCCTGTAAAATAGATACCAGCGCTGCAAGGCCTGCTGGTAAAGCCGCTCCGGCAACTGCTCCTGCAGCACAGCCGGCGAAGGCTGCTCCACAGCCACAACAGGCGCCTGTTACCAGCATTCCTAATGATGTGAAAGCATCTCCGGTAGCTGCAGCTGTATTGGCGGATAAGCATGTGGATCCGTCCAGCATCAAAGGTTCCGGTGCACACGGTAAAATCATGAAAGATGATGTACTGGCTGCCCTGCAAAACCCTGGTGTAGCGCTTGGACAGGAAATGTTTTCCCGCCAGGAACGCCGCGAGAAGATGAGCAACCTGCGTAAAACTGTTTCCCGCCGTCTTGTGGAAGCCAAAAACACAACGGCCATGCTCACTACTTTCAACGAAGTAGACATGACCGAAATAATGGCGCTGCGTGCTAAGTATAAAGAAGTATTCAAAAAACAACATGAGGTAAACCTGGGCTTTATGAGCTTCTTTACTAAAGCATGTTGCTTTGCATTACAGGAATTCCCGTCTGTAAATGCTTACATCGACGGTGAAGAACTGGTATACCACGATTACTGCGATATCTCTATCGCCGTATCAGCTCCTAAAGGCCTGGTGGTACCGGTGATCCGTAACGCTGAAAGCCTGGATATGGCGGGTATTGAAAAAGCAGTAGTAGAACTGGCTACCAAAGCCCGCGACAACAAACTGACCCTGCCAGAAATGACCGGTGGTACCTTCACCATCACCAATGGTGGCGTATTTGGTTCATTGATGAGCACTCCTATCATTAACATCCCGCAGTCTGCCATCCTGGGTATGCACAAAATCCAGGATCGTCCGATGGCGATCAACGGACAGGTAGTAATCCGTCCGATGATGTACCTGGCGCTGAGCTACGACCACCGTATCATCGATGGCCGCGAATCAGTAAGCTTCCTGGTGCGTGTGAAGGAAATGCTGGAAAATCCTGAACAGTTGCTGTTTGGCAAAGATCCATTAAAGGCTTTACTGAAACTGTAACCTGGTTCAGACTAATTATCCTGATTTTTATTTTTTGAATGATAAAAATGAGCGAAGATGAAGCAATGGCTTTGTCTTCGCTTTTTTCATCTTACCTGTACCAGACAAACTTCGCTATCTTCGCGTATGACCCGTTGGGAAAATTATTTAGCATCAGCAGAGAAAGTGATAGGCGCCTATACCGGCAGCCTGCCACTGCATCATTTTCTAAAAGCCTTTTTTAAGGAGCATCCCTATATGGGAGGGCGCGACCGGCGTTGGATATCGCAGCTGGTATATCATTATTTCCGGTTGGGACAATGGGGGAAATCACTGTCGGTAAGTGAACGGGTTATAGCGGGTGCTTTACTTTGTGAAACGGCGCCGAATGATTTTCTGGCTGCTGTGAAACTGGCCTGGAATGAGCTGACTACATTGCCGTTGGCAGATAAAGCAGCGCTGTTACCTGTAGCATTGACTCCCGATGCTGTTTTCCCGTTTTCAGCAGAATTGTCGGCCGGTATAGACGCTAACACATATGCCTATACGATGCTCACACAACCACGGCTGTTTATCCGGGTACGTAATCATAAACTGGACAAAGTGCGGCAACTGCTGGACAATGCGTCGGTGGCCTACGAAGTGTTTGCCAATAATACTACCATAGCTTTGCCCAATGGCACTAAGATCGAAGTAATTGTACCGGAGAAAAGCTGGTATGAAGTACAGGACGCATCCAGTCAGCAAACCGGTGCATTGTTTTCACCCGCTGCGCAGCAGCGATGGTGGGATTGTTGTGCCGCGAGCGGGGGCAAATCCATCCTGTTAAAGGATCAGCAACCGGGTGTACAATTGCTGGTATCAGATGTGCGGCGGTCTATCCTGGAAAACCTGCAGCAGCGTTTTGCAACGGCTGGTGTCAAAAATTATGAGGCCCGGGTAACAGATCTTACAGCAGAGCATTTCCCGGCTAGTATGGGCAGCCGGCAATTCGACGGTATTATCCTGGATGCTCCCTGCAGTGGCTCCGGTACCTGGGGGCGTACGCCGGAAAGTATTTCATTCTTTAAAAGAGAAGAAATTCAAAAGTATCAGCAGCTGCAAAAGCGTATAGCCCATAACGTAGTGCCTTTTGTGAAAAAAGGAGGTGCATTGATTTATATTACGTGTTCAGTGTTTAAGCAGGAGAATGAAGAAGTGGTAAAGTATATAGAAGAGATCAGTGATCTGCGGAAACAGGAAGGAGGCGTGATTGCCGGGTATGACAAGGGAGCGGATACGATGTATGCGGTAAGGTTATCGTAATCAATAGATTACGATTTTAACAATAAAAATGTTGTCAAATATTTTGACAATAAAATTTTTGTCGTTTACTTTGACAAAAATTCTATTGTCATGAAAAACGTAATTGGACTTCCGGCCAGGGGTGAAGATTTTTATCAGCGTAGTCGTGAGGTAGCGAAAGTAACCCAGGTGCTTTCTAATGGAAACAATATTCAGATTACTGCACCCCGCAGAGTTGGTAAGACTTCTATCCTATGGTATCTGAGAGATAATAATATTGCCGAACGGCATTACGTATATGTAGACACAGAAAGTGTTGCCGATGCTTCTCATTTTTACCGCAAACTGCTGGAAAGCATTTTAAATGACGCTAAGGTTTCCCGTTCCGTTAAATTGCGAACCGGTCTTGAAGATAAAGGCAACAGGTTTTTCCAGAAGATTAAAAGTATAAAGCTATTTAACGCTGCTCTTGAATTTAACCATGTTCCAGAGGTCCGCGATTATTACGAAGAATTTCAGAATTTCCTTACAGGATATGCCACAGTGGAGGAAGTTGAGCTGGTATTGTTAATCGATGAATTTCCGCAGACAATAGAAAATATCAGTAAAAAGGACGCCGAAGCAGCCTTGAATTTTTTGCAAAGAAAACGAGAACTGAGAATAGATCCGGTGATTTCAAAAAAAATCAGGTTTGTTTACACAGGTTCCATAGGCCTGAATCAAACAGTATCTTCCATCGGCGCTACTGCCACTATAAATGATTTGGCTTCAATAGAGGTGGAGCCATTATCAGAAGCCGAGGCATTGGAACTTTTTACGAAACTGTTGACTCACCATTCCAGGACTATCCATGCCAGTGGAGAGCGTGCGCTGATGGAAACACTTCAATGGTATATTCCTTTTCATATTCAGCTAATCGTACAGGAAATTATCCAGGCTTCTCAATCAGGTACAGAAGTCACTAAAGAAATTGTAGAAAAAGCAATAGAAGAATTATTAAGTTTGAGACATAAGAATCATTTTGATCACTATTACTCCCGGTTGAAAACACATTTTAAAGATGAGGCGTTTAAGTATGCGGACATGCTGTTGAAAGAGCTGGCGACAAAGCATACTCTCAGTAAGAAGGATAGTTTGGAACTGGCAGTAAAATATCACCAGGAAGAAGATTACAGGAAAATTATAGAGAACCTGATGTATGATGGATATATCCATTACAATACGAGTCAGGGCGTTTACCTCTTTAACTCACCGATCCTGAAACGATGGTGGGAGCAATTTATTTGTTAGATATGAGCGTTTTATTATACAATCCGGACAGAAAGAACAAGGAAGAGTTTATTGCCGAATTTGTTATCCGTACTAAAATCTTTGAAGAGATATTGGCGGATATCAGATCAGGTAAGATGACAACGCCTGAGCAACATTACCTGTTGCTTGGACAGCGGGGAGCCGGTAAAACTACCATGTTACTAAGATTGAAGTATGCCGTTGAGGATGATGCAAAATTATCTAAATGGCTGATCCCTGTTACGTTTAGTGAGGAACAGTATAACATTGGAGAGCTCGGAAATCTGTGGGAACGGATCGCCGAATACATGGAGGATTATTACGGATTCCACGGAATTACCCAAGAGATTGAACCATATATACAACAGGAAAACTATGAAGAAGCTGCATTAAAAGTACTGATCAGGCATCTGGATCAGCATAAGAAAAAAGCAATCCTGTTCATTGATAATATCGGCCAGCTACTGGCAAAGTTCAGTGAACTGGAAGTACACAGATTGAGAGAAATTTTGCAAACACTGCCACATTTCAGGCTGGTAGCAGGTTCTCCTGTGGTGCTGGAAAGTGTGCTGGATTATCAGCAGCCGTTATTTGAATTCTTTAAGGTGATTCAGCTTAAAGGTCTGACGGATGAAGAGAGCATTGTGCTACTGAGGAAACTGGCCATTTTGCATCATGAAGAAGAGAAGATTGAGCGGATCATCGCTAATACATCTTCGCGTATTACTACGCTCAGAACATTATCCGGTGGTGTGCCCAGAACTATGGTATTGTTATTCCAGGTGTTTGTGGATAGTGAGCACGGAACTGCCTTAAGCGATCTGGAAAAAGTATTGGATGCCGTTACGCCGTTATACAAACACCGGATGGATGATTTACCTGCCCAGCAACAGAAAATTGTAGATGCCGTAGCACTGCATTGGGAGGCGATTAGTGTGAAGGAGCTGGCAAAACAAACAAGACTGGACAGTAAGCTGGTGTCGGCGCAATTGCGGCAGCTGGAGAAGAACCAGGTCATTGAGAAGCGTGCTACTAAAACGAAGAATCATATTTATCTTCTGCGTGAACGGTTTTTCAATATCTGGTATTTGATGAGATATGGAAGGAAGCAGGATAGAAACAGGGTGATTTGGCTGGTGAAGTTTTTGGAAGCGTGGTGTGATAAGCAGGAAATTGAAAAACGTATTAGAGATTACATTGAAAAAGCAAGGAAAGGGCTATTAGATAATAATACACTTGAGCTATATGGACAAGCATATACTTTCTTTGAATACATTAATCCGGAAACTAAATTTCTACTAAAGGAGAATACACCATACTTTATATCAGCGTATATAGATTTAAATGAGAATGAGTTTTATAGCTTGTTGAACGACGCATTGGAAAAGAAGGATTATGATACTTTTATTAAGTTGTCGGCAGGTTGGAATTTTCTGGAAGAGGATGTACGAGATAAATTCTATACCTATATTGGAGAGCATCTTGACGAATTAAATGAAAGCATCTTTGAAAAGATGAAAAATGCCAAGGTTACATTTGTTAGAAATGGAAGGTTATGTATACCTTATTTGTACCAGGCATTTGTCATTAGCATGTCTTTTAAAAATCTCATAGAGTCTATTCTTGAGCAGAACTTAGAACATATTCGCACAGTGACTGAAGGGCTTATTATTTTTATTAAATGTTTAGATGCTGAGGATATAAAAAGTGGTGAAGTATCCGTTTTTAATCAATTTGTTATGGCTTTAATGGCAGGGGAGTATTATAAGCTTGCTTTAAAAGTGATTGATTCTGCTCCCCTTCCTATAGAAGATATGGAACTTTTGCGTAGAGCGAATATATACCTTGAATCTAGACAAAATGACCGGGATGTATTGTTAACATTGGGTTCAGAGATGGAAGCGTTAGTTATGGCATTAATTGAATCCATTCTTGATCTTAGAACGATACTCAAAAAGAATTAAATAATTATAAAAAAGGGTGAGAAGACCGCCGTCTTCCCACCCTTCCAATTTATCTATCTTATGAAATTAATCTTATAATCCTACCGGCAGCGTGCGTTGGATAATTCCTCCACCCACTACATCATCACCTTCATAAAAAACGGCTGACTGACCAGGCGCAATGCCTTTCACGCTTTCATAAAAACGCACTTTCACCTGTCCGTTTTCATTATACAGGTTGCTGAGTGCGCCTTTGTCTTTATAGCGGATTTTGGTCACTGTTTCCATGCCTTCAGGGATGGTTTCGTATTTACCCATATTGATACCACTTACAAACATCTCGCTTTTCTGCAGTTCGTCTTCATTACCAAGCACTACCGTATTGGTTTCCGGGATGATCTCTGTTACAAACACCGGGCGTCCAAGGGCAATATCGAGCCCTTTACGCTGTCCAACAGTATAGAAAGGGTAACCTTTATGATGGCCAACGATAGTGCCATCTGCCAGCACGAAATTGCCTCCGTTGACCCTCTCTTCCAATCCATCCACCTTTCTCTTCAGAAATCCGCGGTAGTCGTTGTCCGGCACAAAGCAGATTTCATAGCTTTCCGCCTTTTTGGCGAGCTCAGGGTAACCGAAGTCAAAGGCCATCTGCCGGATCTCCGTTTTGCGGTAGTTACCCAGGGGCAACATGGTGCGGGACAATACGTCCTGTTGGATGCCCCACAGCACATAGCTTTGGTCTTTGGTTTCATCAACGCCTTTGCTGATGACGTAGCGGCCATTGTCGTGCTGACGGATTTGTCCGTAGTGCCCGGTAGCGATAAATTCGCAGTCCATTGCGTCCGCGCGTTTCATCAACGCGCGCCATTTTATATGTGTATTACAGAGTACACAAGGATTTGGGGTACGTCCTGCAATATATTCCTCGACAAAGTTATTGATAACAAAATCACCGAATTCGTCGCGGATATCCAGCACAAAGTGCGGAAATCCGTGGTGCACCGCCGCCGCGCGGGCATCGTTAAAAGAATCCAGGTTACAGCAGCCGGTTTCCTTTTTACTGGAACCTGCAGATGCATAATCCCAGGTTTTCATGGTGATACCCACCACTTCGTACCCCTGTTCATGCAGCATCAGCGCTGTAACAGTACTGTCTATACCACCGCTCATGGCTACCAGCACTTTACCATGCTTGCTCATTTGAAAAAGTTTAAGGATGCAAAATTACTTAAATTCCGGCCAACGGCCATCTGTCCTTTATTGATCCTGACAATGAGCAGATTGATTCTGACTATATTGATGGTATAATTTTCTCGTCTTTTAGCGATTATTTCCCGAAAACTATAAATTGTTAAATGTGAATTATATATTTATTAGCTTTAGCCACCTTTTAGCATAAAATAGTCGTGATGCTACCTATATTAAATAAAGAATTTATATTAAAGAAACCTGATTCCGGCGTGTTTGAAAAATCTTTCGGCTTCCCCGAAAAGATCCTTCAATTTGGTACCGGCGTGCTTTTGCGCGGACTGGTCGATTACCTGGTAGACAAGGCCAACCGCCAGGGAATTTACGAAGGACGTATTGTAGTAGTAAAATCCACCGATGGTGACACCAACGACTTTTCCAGCCAGGATAACCTTTTTACCACCCACATTAAGGGAGTTTCCCAGGGAGAATTGGTGGATGAGGTGCTGATCAATGCTGCTATTAGTCGTGTTTTGCAATCGAATGCAAGCTGGCAGGAGATCCTGGAAGCAGTGCATCAGCCAGCTTTGCAAACAATTGTGTCCAACACTACAGAAGTGGGGATACAATATGTGCCGGAGAAAGTACTCAACCAGGTACCGGCATCTTTCCCGGGAAAACTATTGGCTGTTTTATGGGAACGTTTTTCGTATTTTAAAGGGCTCCCAAACACAGGATTTGTGATCGTGCCAACGGAGCTGGTGGTGGATAACGGGCAACTGCTAAAGGATATTGTACTGCAGCTGGCGGCTTATAACGAAATGCCCGCCGCATTCGTTGACTGGATAAAAACCGATAACCATTTCTGCAATTCGCTGGTAGACCGGATCGTTCCGGGTAAGCCCCGGAATCTATCGGAAATAGCCACCAGGGCAGGTTATACAGATCAGTTGTGGATAGAAGTGGAACCCTATCTTTTGTGGGCAATTGAAGGGGGAGAAGATATCCGTGCGGTATTATCTTTTTATAAGGGAGATGACCGGATGCTCATTGCCGACAGTATTACGCCCTTCCGCGAACAGAAACTCCGTTTGCTGAATGGTAGTCATACCGCCGCAGTGCCATTGGGCTTTTTGTCTGGTTTAAATACGGTATACGAGTGCATGCAGGATGAGTACATGCGCGACTTTTTCCGGGCTGTAGTGCTGGAGGAAATACTGCCTACCATTGCTAACGCATGTCCTACGGCTCCTGCGTTTGCAACTGATGTACTGGATCGTTTTGCCAATCCGTTTATCGCGCATAAACTGATCAGCATCACCTTCCAGGAAAGTTCCAAGATGAATGCACGTAATGTGCGCACGCTGGTACGCTACCATGAAAAGTATAACACGGTGCCTGCTTACCTCTGCCTGGGTTTTGCAGCGATGCTGCTGTTCCTGGAACCGGTGAGGGAGGAAGAAGGCAAATACTATGGCATCCGTGGATTAGAAGAATATGTGATTACAGACGACAATGCAGGCATTTTTGCAGCGTGGTGGCGTGATCAGACCGATATACATACAATGGTAACCGGCATCTGCAGTGATAAACGTTTATGGGAAGCAGACCTGTGTGCTATTCCAGGTTTTGCAGCCGAAGTGGCCACTTTGCTGACCATGTTGAAGAGCAATGGGGTGAAAGCATTTGTTCAATTGCAGCATCAAAAAAAATAGACATTGTTTATGAAGGAGTTTTTATCAGAAGATTTTTTATTACAAACGGAAACGGCTAAACGATTATATTTTGATTATGCCGCTTCTATGCCGGTTATCGATTATCATAATCACCTGCCACCGGATGAGATAGCGGAAAACAAAACATTTGAGAACCTGTATACAATCTGGCTGAAAGGCGACCATTATAAATGGCGTGCGATGCGGGCCAACGGAGTGGCAGAAGAGTTTATTACCGGTGCGGCAGACGATTATACCAAATTCCGCCACTGGGCAGCTACCGCGCCTTATACCATGCGTAACCCACTTTATCACTGGTCGCACATGGAGTTAAAAAATCCATTTGGCGTCACCGACCTGCTGAGTGAAAAAACAGCGGAGAAAATATACCGGGATTGTAATGCACAATTGCCAAAGTTATCCACACAGGCATTGTTGCAGCATTATAAAGTAGATGTATTGTGTACAACAGATGATCCGGCGGATTCCCTGGAGCATCACCGGACTATTGCGACAAATCCTTTCGGTACCCGTGTACTGCCTACCTTCCGCCCGGATAGGGCTATGGCGGTAGATAACCCGGAGATGTTCAACAGCTTTGTAAATAAGTTATCGGGCGTTATCAACAAAGACATTAACAAATTTGACGACCTGCTCGATGCGCTGCAGGGCCGTCATACTTACTTTCATGAAGCCGGCTGCCGCCTGAGTGATCATGGATTAAGTACTTTTTATTTTACGCCTGCCGGCAGCAGGGAACTGGAAACCATTTTCCACAACGCCCGTAACCACGGTACCGTTACGCCTTATGAAAATGCGCAGTTTAAAACAGCTGTATTGATGGCGGTTTGTACCTGGAACCAGGAACGCGGCTGGGCGCAGCAATTCCATGTAGGCGCTATCCGCAACAACAATTCCCGTTTGTTGCACCGGGTAGGTGCTGATGCTGGTGTGGATTCTATTGGCGATTGGCAGGTAGCAGAAGCCATGAGCGCCTTTTTTGATGCGCTGGACAAAAATGACAAGCTTGCAAAAACTGTAGTTTATAATTTGAATCCTTCCTATAACGAAGTATTTGCTACCATGGCAGGCAACTTCCAGGACGGTACTGTACCCGGTAAAATCCAGTTCGGATCAGGCTGGTGGTTCCTGGACCAGAAAGATGGCATGGAGAAACAGATGAATGCGCTGAGCAACATGGGGCTGCTGAGCCGCTTTGTGGGTATGTTAACAGATTCCAGAAGTTTCCTGTCTTATTCCCGGCATGAATATTTTCGCCGTATTTTGTGTAACCTCATTGGCAATGATGTAGAACAGGGAGAATTACCGAATGACATTGCCTGGTTAGGAAAAATGGTACAGGACATTTGTTACTATAACGCAAAAGCATATTTTGGATTCTAATGAAACCGGTAAAAGTCATCACATTCGGAGAAATATTATTACGGCTGTCGCCTGAGCTGGCACAAAATACCGCCGCTATTTACGTGGGGGGCGCCGAAGCCAATGTGGCAGCAGCCCTGGCCAACTGGGGTACAGAAGTAGCCTATATCAGCAAGGTTCCTGAAAACGGATTATCGAAAGACGTATTGCAGCAACTCAGCAACCGTGGTATTCATACCGACCGGGTATTGTGGGGTGGCGATCGTATCGGTATTTACTACCTGGCGCAGGGCAGTGACCTGAAACATGCGGAAGTAGTGTACGACCGGGCATGGTCTTCCTTTAGCCGCATCGTTCCCGGGACGGTAGATTGGGACGCATTACTGGGCGATGCGCAGTGGTTTCACTGGAGTGCTATTACACCGGCGTTAAACCCGGATGCCGCAGAAGTTTGTAAGGAAGTATTGGAGGCGGCTACCCGCAGGGGGATGACGATTTCCACGGATCTGAATTATCGCAGTAAGTTGTGGCAGTACGGGAAAAAGCCGGTGGATATTATGCCGGAGCTGGTACAGTACTGTGATGTAGTGATGGGCAATATATGGGCTGCCAACAACATGTTGGATACCAAATTGGATACTGTGTCGCTGGAAGCCAATACCAAGGCTGTTTACCTCCAACAGGCAGAACAGGTAGCCGCTGAAATAACTACGCGTTTTACCCGTTGCAAGCGGGTGGCGTTTACGTTCCGGTTTAGCCATGCGCCTACACATAACCTGTACTATACATTTTACTATAATAACGGGCAGGTGAGTATTTCAAGGGAATATGATACTGATGGGGTGGTAGACAGGGTAGGCAGCGGGGACTGTTTTATGGCCGGGCTGATACATGCCCAGCTGCAGGGGTTGGACGATCAGCAGATCATTTCGTATGCTGCCGCCGCCGCTTATTCCAAATTTTTTGTAAAGGGTGATTTCAATACCACTTCTGCGGAAGACATAAAAAAACTAATATAGATATGGCACCAAGTCCTGATGTAATTATTGCAGCATTTGAGCAAACCGGGATTATTCCTGTTTTTTATCATGATGATGCCGATGTTTGCCTCGAAGTACTGCAAGCTTGCTATGATGGCGGGTTACGGGTATTCGAGTTTACCAGCAGGGGAGAAAATGCACGTAAGAATTTTGCGATACTGCGTGATAAAAAGCTGGCGACAATGCCTGATCTGTACCTGGGGATCGGCACCATTAAAAATGCCGCGGATGCTGCGGTGTATACCGGTATGGGAGCTGACTTTATTGTGTGCCCGGTAACTGATCCGGAAACAGCTGCTTACTGCAGATCTGAAAATATACTCTGGATTCCGGGCTGTATGACGCCTTCGGAAGTTTCCGTGGCAGAGAAGAATGAGGCAAAACTTGTGAAGTTATTTCCTGGCAATGTACTGGGACCGGGTTATGTAAGGGCTATCAAGCCGTTGTTTCCCCAGCTGAAATTTATGCCTACCGGCGGGGTAGAACCCACCCAGGTGAGCATGGATGCCTGGTTTGATGCCGGCGTGGTATGTGTGGGTATGGGATCCAATTTATTATCCAAAACACTCATCGAAAGTGGCGACTGGCAAGCGCTGAAAGAGAAAATAGTGCAAACGTTTGCATTTCTCAGGGCGATGAAGTAACTTATGCATTTTATAAATTCCAATTAGAATGAATTCCACTACTTTAAGTAAGTATCGCTGGCGGGTTTGTGCACTCTTGTTTGTCGCGACAACTATCAACTATATCGACAGGCAGATACTGGGCTTGCTGAAAACGGATTTATCGACTGAATTCGGCTGGTCTGAGAAAGACTACAGTAACCTGGTGATGGCTTTTTCTGCGTCTTACGCCATTGGTTTGCTCTTTTTTGGCGCGTTGGTAGACAAGATCGGTTCCAAACTGGGATATACCGTTTCTGTGATAGTATGGAGCTTATCGGCGATGGGGCATGGGCTGGTACGTACCACGCTGGGTTTTGGTTTTGTAAGGTCTATTTTGGGGATCAGTGAAGCAGGTAACTTTCCGGCGGCTATTAAAGCCACCGCGGAATGGTTTCCCAAGAAGGAGCGGGCACTGGCTACGGGGATCTTTAACTCAGGATCCAATATTGCGGCAGTGGTAGGACCTTTGATGGTATACTGGTTAGCTACCAACCACGGCTGGAGAAATGCCTTTGTATGGACCGGCGCTATTGGTTTTGTGTGGTTGATATTCTGGTGGGTACTGTACGAAGTTCCCAGCCGTCATAAAAAAATATCAAAAGCAGAATTTGATTATATCCATTCGGACCAGGAAGTAGAAGAAGTAAAACCTCAACCGGTAAAATGGTTGAAACTGTTGGGTATCCGGCAAACCTGGGCTTTTGTGTTTGGGAAATTGCTGACAGACCCGGTATGGTGGTTTTTCCTTTTCTGGTTACCGGGTTACCTGGAATCAATTTTCCACATTAACATGAAATCCAACCTGGGATTACCTATCATCATTATTTATTCCATTACAAGCTTTGGCAGTATTGGTGGTGGTTGGTTATCTTCTCACCTTATTAAATCTGGTTGGCCTGTTTTCAAAGCACGTAAAGTATCTATGCTGATTTTTGCGCTTTGTGTGGTGCCGATTATATTTATCCAATATTCCAATAATGTGTGGCTGGCTATTGCACTAATTAGCCTGGCTACAGCTGCGCACCAGGCATGGTCTGCCACCATTTTTACCACTGCTTCGGATATGTTCCCTAAAAGAGCGGTGAGCTCTGTAGTGGGTATTGGCGGTATGGCCGGATCAATCGGAGGCACGCTGTTCCCTATTGTAATAGGCACCATGTTGAATCACTATCAACTGATCGGTAACATTGGTGTGGGGTACAATATCCTCTTTTCCATATGCGCGGTAGCTTACCTGCTGGCATGGGGTGTGATGCACTTGTTTGCACCAAAAATGGAGCAGGTACAATTGGATTAAAAAGATAAGCGAATGTTATAAATAGAAAACGTCCGGGCAGATGTCCGGACGTTTGTTTTTATTCTTATGAGTATCAAAAATTATTCGCTGACAAAATTTATTATTCGCTCATCAGGAGCATCCTACTAATCACATTTATTACAGTGAAACGCCTCTTTTCCAGGGGATAAAGTCATCCTGGTTCAGCTGCTCTGCTTTAGTATATACTTCACCGCTGGCAGTTTGAATCACGTATTCGAGTATTTCTTCGCCCATATCAGCGATGCTGTGTTCTCCGCTGATGATGGTACCGGTATTGATGTCGATAATATCTTTCATACGGGTAGCCAGCCTGGTATTGGTAGCCAGTTTTAACACCGGTGCAATCGGGTTGCCGGTTGGTGTGCCTAATCCTGTGGTGAACAGCACTACGTTGGCGCCGGAACCTACTTCTGCTGAAGTGGACTCCACATCATTACCCGGTGTGCACAGGAGGTTTAATCCCGGTTTGGTAACATACTCTGTATAGTCCAGTACATCCGTTACCGGGGAAGTACCCCCTTTTTTAGCTGCCCCTGCAGATTTGATCGCATCTGTAATCAGACCATCCTTGATATTTCCCGGGGAAGGGTTCATATAAAAACCGGATCCAACAGACTGGGCCTGGTTTTCGTATGCACGCATGATACGGATAAATTTATCAGAGGTTTCTTCTGTCTGGCAACGGTTAATAAGTTCCTGTTCTACGCCGCAGAGTTCCGGAAATTCGGAGAGGATGGAAGTACCACCCAGCGCTACCAGCAGGTCGGAAGTATGTCCTACTGCAGGGTTGGCTGAAATACCGGAGAAACCATCGGAGCCGCCGCATTCCAGACCTATTACCAGTTTGGAGAGCGGGCTGGGCTGACGGGTTTGTTTGTTGGCCTCCACCAGTGCCAGGAAAGTATCTTTGATGGCGGCAGACAGCATCGCAAACTCGGAAGCGCTTTTCTGTTGTTCGTATACAAGTACCGGTTTGTTGAAATCCGGGTTGAGCTTCTTTAATGATTCCTGTAAAATAGATACCTGTGCATGCTGACAACCCAGGCTCAGGATGGTAGCACCTGCCACGTTGGAGTGGTGAATGTAACCAGCCAGCAATGCGCACAGTGCGTCTGAATCCTGGCGGGTACCACCGCAACCGCCTTCGTGGGTGAGGAATTTAATACCATCTATATTAGGAAATACTATATTTCGTTTACTCGTTTCCGTTAGTGCGCCTGCTTCGTAGTTTTTAATGGCTTCCAGATCACCGCTTTTATAAAGCGCTACCAGGTCTGTTACCTGTTCGTTATACACCTCAGCAGGAGAAAATCCCAGCCCTTTCTCGAAGGCTGTCTTAATAACACCAACATTCCTGTTTTCACAGAATACCAGTGGAATAACAAGCCAGTAATTACGGGTACCTACCTGTCCGTCGGCACGTTGATAACCCATAAAAGTGCGGTCTTTCCATTTACTCACATCAGGCGCCTGCCATTCCAGGGAGCTGTCCTTTTCATGAAAAGCGTTTGCATCATGTACTACATTTTCCGTAGTGATGCTCTCTCCCTGCAAAATGCGTTTGCTGGCTTTACCCACCAGTACACCATACATGGTAATCGGGTCGCCTTCGCTGATATCTGAAATCAGGAATTTATGTTTGGCAGAAATGTTTTGCTGCAGTTGAATGTTATGTCCGTTAAATGATATATCGGTTCCCGCTGGTATATCCTGTAGGGCTACCAGCACATTATCGTCAGGATGAATTTGTAAATAAGCGTTCATAACAGCTAAAGTAGTAAATATGCGCTCCGGCTGGTGATACTAAAATGTTAATCCATAATAAGATTTTGACTATTTGGTAAAACAGCTGAAATGTGAGATGGTAGCATGTTAGGAATGAATTATAAATTGTTAAATCGCTATCAGACCGAAGTACTTCGGAACCCTACTTCCTTCGATCTCCCGAAAAAATATTTATGCAAACGTTTGTAATTTTAAATTATTTCGATATTTTTGGATTCAAGAGGCTGTTTTAGAATAATAAAGTGAGCAATATTCCAACGTTAGAAGGACATAAGTATATAATTATTAATTAGTTATATTGATATCATACCAAACAGACGATCATCAGGCTTTAGCGTATCAGATGTGAACAAATGAGCAATCCGGTGAACAATATTTCAGTATATCATTCAATTTAATGCAAACGTTTACATAAAAACACGTTTATGAAAAGACTGCTAGGGGCTTCGCTATGCATATGGGGAATATGCATGGTACAGACAGCCGTTGCCCAGGAAAAAAGGGCCGTAAAAGGTACCGTCAGGGATGCACAGGGCGCCGCTATTCCCGGCGTAACCGTAGGGGTAAAACACACCGCCACCGGCGCCGTTACCGGTCCTGACGGCGTATTCCACTTAAATGCTTCAGAACAGGATACCCTCGTTATCAGTTTTATTGGTTATGATAAAAAAGAAATTGCGGTAAAACAGCAAACAGATCTTAAAATAAAGCTCGATGCCAGCGCTACCAGTCTCAATGAAACAGTGGTAGTGGGATATGGGGTGCAAAAGAAAGTAAATCTATCCGGCGCCGTTACCAGCGTCAATTTTGATAAAACCATGCAAAGCCGACCGGTTACGGATCTCAGCACCGCCCTTAGCGGCATGGCGCCGGGGGTAAGCATTTCACAGGCGTCCGGACAGCCCGGTCGCGAAAATGCCGCCATCCGTATCAGGGGCGTAGGAACACTGAACGATGCTAATCCCTTTATCCTGGTGGATGGTATTGAAAGCAGTATGAGCGATGTAAATATGGCGGATGTGGAAAGTATTTCCGTCCTGAAAGACGCTGCTGCTGCCGCTATCTACGGTTCACGCGCTGCTAACGGCGTAGTACTCATTACCACCAAAAAAGGAAAGAAAGGCAAAACGTCTGTTTCCTATAACGGCTATTACGGCGTGCAAAAAGCTACCAAGCTGTTTGATATGGTAAGCGATTACCCCACCTATATGCAGCTGATGAATCGCATAGCCGTGGCCGATAATCCTGGCAGTACATTGCCATTTAAACAGGCCACAATTGATTCCTGGAAGAATGCCACCGACAGAGCACTGTTCCCTAATACCGACTGGATGGATGTATTGTTTGGTCAGGGACAGTTAACGGGTCATACGGTATCTGTTTCCGGCGGATCAGAGAAAACAAGTTATTATATGTCGCTCGACTACCTGCATAATGAAGGTATTATGAAAAATACCAGCCAGGACAGGTACATGATGCGTATCAATGCGGATCATGAGATCAGCAAAAAAATAAAAATAGGCGCCAACATCGCCCTTACCTGGAAAGACCGTAAAGAACCGCAGGATGTAGGTACGGTGTTGAATAATGCGGCCAGTACCACACCAGGTATGACGCCAAAAATTACAGATGTCAGCGGTACCCGCTATGGCGGCCGTAATACAGACGATGAAAACGGACAGCTGGATAACCCGCTTCAATATATTGAAACCTGGTTCAGGCCTAACAGGCAACAACGCACCTTCGCAAAAGTATATGGTGAATGGGCCATTGTGGAAGGATTAAAATTGCAGGTGAACGGTGCTGCCGACTACTTTAATATGGGCCAGAAGAATTATGCGTATGCCGGTGCAATACAGAACAGGTGGAACTTCCAGAAGAACATTGTTGCACAACAGCTGGATCAGCAGCCGGCCACCCTGGCACAACTGGATAGTACCAACCTGCACCTCACTTACTTTGCCACACTTAACTACAACAAAAACTTTGGCGCCGAACACCATTTCAATGTACTGGCAGGTATGAGCAGCGAATCCATCAAAGGAACCCTATTCAACGGCAGCATTCAAAATTTCCCCACCAACGATACCTGGGAACTCGGTGCTGGCCTGGAGCAACCTAAAGTAGGCGGTACTTCAAATCTCTATAGAATTATTTCCTATTTCGGCCGTATCAACTACGATTATAAAAATAAATACCTGCTGGAAGCAAATCTCCGTAGAGATGGTTCTTCTAAATTCCGTTCAGGATTGCAGTATGGTACCTACCCATCTTTCTCCGCTGCATGGCGACTGCTGGAGGAACCGTTCCTGAAAGATGCGATACCCGGATGGGTAAATAACCTGAAAGTACGTGCCTCCTGGGGTAAACTGGGTAACGATCGTATTCCTTTATTCTCTTTCATGAACCTGTATTCCGCCGGACAAAACTATTCCTATGGCGGTACTATTTCAGCAGGGGTAACACCGCTTACGATGGCCAATCCTAATATTACCTGGGAGAAAACAACTACTTCTAACCTGGGTCTCGATGCCAATCTTTTCAATGATCATTTTAACCTGACGTTTGATGTCTTCAAACGCAGAACTTCTGATATTCTTGTGAGATTGGGTCTTTCTTCCCTGTATGGAGGCCTTACTCCTCCTTACCAGAACGTAGGTGTTGTGGATAACAAAGGATGGGAATTAACAATGGGTTATAACAACAAGGCAGGTGCTGTTACTTACGGTATATCCGGTAACGTTAGTAACATCAAAAACGAAGTGGTAAAATACCAGGGTAATGCATTCAGCACTATTGCAGGTGCCGCGGTGATCAAAGAGGGCTGGTCAATCGGATCACTCTATGGTTTGCAAACGGCTGGTATCTTTCAGAGCGATGATGATGTAAAAGCATGGGCCGCACAGCGCACCGCCGGTTTCAACAAGCCTGGTGATCTCAAATTTGTAGATGTGACCGGTGATAAAGTGGTAAATGGCAGTGATCGTGTGAATATGGGGAACACTATTCCAAAATGGTATTTCGGTCTGAACCTGAATGCCGGTTATAAAGGCTTCGACCTGGCGTTGTTATTCCAGGGAGTAGGAGGCGTAAACCGCTACTACCAGGACAATTGGTATACAACAGGTATACGCTCCGGCCGGGAAATCAACGCAGAAATGCTGAATGCCTGGACGCCGGAAAATCCAAATACCAATATTCCGCGTTTAACGGCTGCTTCCAACACAGACAATACGCAGGCAAATACGTTTTGGGTGCAGGATGCGTCTTTTGTTCGCCTGAAAAACATACAGCTGTCCTACACCATTCCGAAGAAGATGTTTAACAGTACGCTGCAAAGCATCCGTGTGTATGTGAATGCACAGAATGCTTTCACCTGGACCAAATTCAAAGGACTCGATCCTGAAGTAAGTGATTACAGCCAGTCTGGTATCCAGTATCCGAATGTGCGTGTAATTAGCGGTGGTGTAAACGTGATCTTCTAATCATTAAACTGTAACAAAATGAATAAGATATTAACAGCGCTGTATGCCTGCAGTTTATTGACGCTGGGCGCCTGTAAGAAAGATTTTTTGAATACCGTTCCTTCTGATAAAGTATCTGATGAAAACTTCTGGAAAACAGAAAAGGATGCCAACTCCGGTGTATCCGCGGTATACAACGATCTGCAGAACAATGATGTTTTTGGGTTGTATGTGTATAACGACGGATTAACACCGTCGGCCTATATCTGGGATGATGGCGGCACCGGGTTTGGCCCCGTTGCCAAAGGAAATATGAATGCTTTTACCAGTTCTGTTGCCAACAAGTTCAAGGCCTTGTATAATGGTATTTACCGCGCTAACCTGGCGCTGGAAAAACTGCCGGGTGTGAGTATGAATGCGGCTACCAATCATCGGTTGATAGCAGAGGTTACTTTTTTACGTGCCCTGTACTATTACCAGCTGACAGATTTTTATGGAGACGTGCCATTGATCACTAAAACCCTTAAGCTGGGCGATCCTTTGCCTGGTAAGGAAACAAGGGCTAACCTGCTTGCATTTATTATCAGGGAAGCAGGTGCTGCGGCTGATTCGTTGCCTAAAAGTTATGCTGCTGCACAGGTAGGACATGCTACCCAGGGCGCTGCATTAACCCTGAAAGCCAAAGCACAGCTGATGGCGAAACAGTATGCTGATGCCGCAGCTACCTGTCAAACTATTACCGGGTTAGGATATGACCTGTACACAGATTACAGGAATATGTTTATTTCTACTGCTGCAGAAAATAATGTAGAAGTTATTTTTGATGTGCAGTATCTAGCGCCGGGACTGGGACAGGGCAGCTTGTTAGATAAACGCCTTTCTACCCGTAGTTCCTTTTCCAGCGGATGGAGCAATGTGTATGCATCGGTAAACCTGGTGAATAATTATGAGATGAAAAATGGTAAGGCCATTACCGAAAGCGGTTCCGGTTATGATCCTGCCAATCCGTATAATAACAGGGATCCCCGTCTGGACTATACCGTAGTAAGGCCTGGCGCCAGCTGGAAAGGTATTGCATATGAGAAACTGAGACTGGATAATGCGGCTACTTTTACCGGTTACCTGACCCGGAAATATGTACTGGAAGTAGATGGTTTTGGCGCCGGTGATTCTCCGCTTAATTTTATTATTTTCCGTTATGCAGATGTATTGCTGATGTTGGCAGAGGCGCAGAATGAAGCCGTTGGGCCTGATGCTACCGTATATGCTGCTATCAACAAGGTGAGAGCGCGTAAAGGAGTGGAGATGCCGGAGATACCCGCAGGTAAGTCGAAGGAAGAAATGCGGAATATTATCAGGCACGAGCGCATGATAGAATTTGCCATGGAAGGAACCTACTATTCCGATATTCGCCGCTGGGGTATTGCCACGCAGTTAATGAACGGGTTGGTGGTAACCAACATTGCAGGGCAGCAGATTGATAAGATTAATTTCGTAGATGCGTTTAATTTATGGCCGCTTCCGCAGGTGGAATTAGACCTGAACAGTAACCTGGTACAGAATCCAAATTATGCCAAGTAAGACAATATCCATAAAAAACCATGATTATCATGCCACGGCTAGCAGCCGTGGCATGTATTTTTTATATTGCTGAAAATAATTGTCGCATGTACATTAAAAAACTGGTATGCACTGTATTGCTTTTTTCCGGCATGAGTGTTACCACCCGCTTAGTGGCACAGGATCATAAAAAGGAACGCAATTACCTGTACAATGAATTCCGCCGTGGCGGCGGCGATGCTGCTTTTAACGGGATCACTGCCTGGAGGGCCGGGCGTTTAAAATCGGTGGCAGATAAAATGGCTGCATTACCGGTGGCCAGCAAAACCTTGTTATTGAAAGAAGCAGACAAAGCGTTGGCATTTAACTGGCCAGCGCTCCCGGCTACTTTATACCTTGAATACCGGGATAACGGCAACCGTATAAATTTTGAAACTGCCCAGTCTGAAAGGCGGAGAGTGCTGACAACACTGGCAATAGGAGAACTGGCTGGCGGTAACGGAAAATATATACCGCAGATTGTAAACGGATTATGGGCTATCCTGGAAGAAAGCACCTGGGTATTGCCTGCGCATATCAGCGCACAAAAGGCAGGTACTGATCTGGCTGATCCAACAGAACCGGTGGTGGACCTGGTGGTTGGTGAAACATCTGCTACGCTTAGCTGGGTGCAGTTTTTGCTTCATGATCAGCTGGATAAATTTTCACCGATCGTGAATAAGCGGATCACTTACGAACTGCAGCATCGTGTAATAGTGCCCTTTCTTGAGCGAAACGATTTCTGGTGGATGGGTTTCAAGGGTAATACCGTCAATAACTGGAATATCTGGATCAACACCAATGTTTTACAAACAGCATTATTAAGTATAAATGAGACGGATACACGTAATAAGGTGATCGAAAAAGCGATCCACAGCGCGGATAATTTCCTGAACGGTTATCCTGATGATGGTGGTTGTGATGAAGGGCCTACTTATTGGGGGCATGCAGGCGGTAAGCTGATTGAGTTTATTACCTGGCTTAATGATGCGTCGGCGCATCAGCTTAGCTGGAGTAACAATGAGCTGGTGCATCAGATCGGCGCCTATATTTATAAAATGCATGTAGACAGCAGCCGGTTTGTAAACTTTGCAGATGCTTCTGCGAGTACCCTTCCGCCGCCGCATACGGTATATTTATATGGTACTACTTTCCACGATCCGGTCCTTACAAATTTCGCCGCTTACTTATCGCGGTTGGATAACCGGGATAGCCTGCGGATAAAGGCTCCGTCGCTGGCCTTCTTTATTTATAATCTTGAGTGCCGGGGCGCTTTGCTGGCATCACCGGCCACCGCGCCATATACCGCTGTTAACTGGTTGCCTGATTTACAGGTATTATCCCTGCGTTCACAGGCAGGTACGGCAAAAGGTTTATTCTTTGCGGCATTGGGGGGGCATAATGCAGAAAGCCACAACCACAATGATGTGGGAAATTTTGTATTGTATATGGACGGAAAACCGGCGTTGATAGATGTGGGAGTGGGTACTTATACCAAACAAACGTTTAGCGCCGACCGTTATAAACTCTGGTTTATGCAGTCGCAATGGCATAATTGTCCTACTATCAACGGGGTGCAACAAAAGGATGGGCGCCGTTTCCAGGCGAATGATGTGCAGTATGGCAACTATAAACTAAGTATGGATATTGCGGCAGCTTACCCGGAGGCGGCGATGGTGCAATCGTGGAAACGTACGTTTACTTTTTCGCCGGCTAAAACTTCGTTGGTGTTGCAGGAGACTTATCAACTAAAGGAATGGAAGGAAGCTTTCCTGCTGCATTTTATGACGGCGCTGACGGCAGATACCCATACACCCGGGAAAGTGATATTAAGGGGAGAAACCGCCAGTTTATCGATGACGTATGATCCTGCATTATTTGAGGTGGTGACTGAGCGGCAGGAGGTAACAGACGGCCGTTTATCGCCGGTTTGGGGCGACCATGTTACCCGGATCAGCCTGAAAGCACGTACACAGGCCTTAAAAGGACAGCATACCGTAAAGTTTGTGATGGGCCGGTAGGGCTGCAAATATGTTTTTTTTAAGGAAATACTTGTGTTTTGCAAACGTTTGCATTACTTTAGTGCTTCACCTTGACCGTCGTATAGCAACAATTGTTTTTAACTACATCAAAGTAATTCTACATTGGAACGCAGAAACTTTATCAAAATAGCGCCGCTGGCGGGTCTTGCCGGCGCCATGGCTCCCGGTAAAACGTTGTCGGCCGCTGCAGGAATGCCGGCAGGAGCAGGTTCCCTGCATGATGTTGCAGCGGTACCGGACAGACAGTACCACGTAAATTTATTGCAGCGTATTGCCCGGCCAGTTGTAGAAAACATGAGCAAGGGAACGCTGAAAAAGAACATGCCGCTGGAGAAAGGTCCGGGGTATGGACTGGCGGTAGAAAAAGTGACTTACCTGGAAGCATTTGGCCGCTGTATTTCCGGACTGGCGCCCTGGCTGGCGCTGACGGATGATGACACCGCAGAAGGGAAGTTACGGAAGCAAATGAGAGAGCAGGTATTACAGGGGATTGTAAACGGCGTAAACCCGGCATCGGCGGATTATCTTAATTTCAGATCAGAGGCGCAGCCATTGGTAGATGCGGCCTACCTGTGCCAGACCTTTATGCGGGCGCCGGAAGCATTGTGGCAGCCGCTGGATAATATCACCAAAGCAAATATTGTAAAAGAATTAAAAGAGTTGAGGCGTATCCGCCCGGCTTACAATAACTGGTTATTATTTGCCGGTATGGTAGAAGCTTTCCTGTTATCGATCAACGAGGAATGGGAACCGCTGCGTACCATGGTGGCCACAAAGAAAATACAGGAATGGTATGCGGGTGACGGGTTTTATGCTGATGGTCCGCAGTTTTCGCTGGACTATTACAATGGCTATGTGATACATCCTATGTTTACCGATATGTTGAAAGTATTGGTGGATAAGCAACAGGGGCCCAAAACAGATTACGACCAGGCCTTGAAAAGGATGCAGCGTTTCTCCGAACTGCAGGAGCGGATGATCGCACCGGACGGCACCTATCCGGCGCTGGGCAGGTCTATGACCTACCGTACCGCTGCTTTTCAGCCATTGGTACAACTGGCGCTGATGCATCAGTTGCCCGAAGGTATTGTACCTGCACAGGTGCGTTGTGCCATGACTGCCATCATGAAAAATATTTTTGAAATGGAAGGCACATTCGATAAACAGGGCTGGCTGCAGCTGGGTATTTGCGGTCACCAGCCGGAAGTAGCAGATGTATATACCTCTACAGGCAGCCTGTACATCTGCACCAACGGATTCCTGGCGCTGGGCCTGCCGGCAACGGACCCGTTCTGGACCGACCCCGCCGCAGAATGGACGGCGCAAAAAGTATGGTCCGGAAAGAAGATAAAAAAGGATTACCACGTAAACTATTAGCGCTATCAGGCAACGCAGCGAACCAGCTTTTAGCTAATGCTGTGAAGATTGAAAAATAACAAAAATAATAATTGGCCTCCGCTGCATTAGCTAACAGCTAACAGCTAAATCAAGATAAAATATGAGTACTCCACAGGATTCAAGATATGCGGACAATCCATCAGAAGTGAAGCAAACGGATACTGCACCGCTGAGAACAGAAAATAAAACGCATCACATCCGCACTCCGTACGAATCAAGATATGCCAGCAGTCCGGCAGAAGTAAAGCAGATGGATACTGCGCAACTAAGACAGGCTTTCTTAATAGAAAACATTTTTGCAGCAGACCAGATCACCTGGACACACACCCATTATGACCGCTATCTTACGGGGGGAGCGATGCCGGTGAAAGGTCCGGTAACACTGATCACCATCGACCTGCTGAAGGCAGATTATTTCCTGGAAAGAAGAGAGCTGGGGATGATCAATGTTGGAGGCGATGGTATAGTGGAAGTAGATGGAGAAAAATTTGAACTGGCTTATAAAGAAGCCTTGTATATCGGCAAAGGAAAACAACAGGTCATATTCCATAGCAAAAATGCACAGCAACCGGCTAAATTTTACCTGAACTCCACGCCGGCACACCACAGCTATCCAACCCGGAAAGTGTCTAAAAACGACGCTGAAGTGGTAACACTGGGTGCGTTGGAAACTTCCAATCACCGTACTATTAATAAGCTGCTGGTGAACAGTGTACTGGAAACCTGCCAGCTGCAGATGGGGATGACAGAGCTGCAGCCGGGAAGTGTGTGGAATACGATGCCGGCGCATACGCACGACAGAAGGATGGAAGTATACTTCTATTTTGAGGTGCCGGAAGGGCAATCGGTTTGTCACTTTATGGGACAACCGCAGGAAACCCGCCATGTATGGATGCAGAATGAGCAGGCGATCATATCACCGCCATGGTCTGTACACTCCGGCGCAGGCACCAGCAACTATACGTTTATCTGGGGCATGGCAGGGGAAAACCTGGATTACAGTGATATGGACCACTGCAAGATCACGGAACTACGTTAATGAACTGATAATAGCTGCTATCATGATGATGAAAACAATTATCGCAGGAAGCTTGCTGGGCTTGTCTTTCCTGCATACTGGTCTACCGGTGCATGCCGCCGGACCAGTCACGGAAAAACATGCGGCCGCTTTCACAGATGCTTACACTGCGCAGGCTGTAAGGGCACAGATGGAGAAAGTGGCTTCCTGGCAATGGCGGTATATCAATGCCAGGGGCTGGAATCATGCGCCTACCGACTGGACGAATGGCGCCATGTATGCGGGTATGATGTCGCTTACCACTGTTACGTCGAATTCGTTTTTTACCGACCGCCTGGTACAGGTAGGCCGGGATAACAACTGGAATACGGGGCCCGACCGTTTTTTTGCAGATGAATACTGCGTAGGGCAGTTGTACTCGCAGTTGTATAGTCTATACAAAGAGCCGGTGATGATTGATAAATTCCGCAAACTGGCAGACAGTATTGTAGCTGCGCCGCATACAGAATCGCTGGAATGGGTAAATGGTATCCACCACCGCGAATGGGCCTGGTGCGATGCATTGTTTATGGGGCCGCCGGCACTGGCATATTTGTCCACCGCCACCGGCGATCCGCGTTACCTGGAAACTGCGGACAAATTATGGTGGAAAACCACTGACTACCTGTATAACAAACAGGATAGTTTGTACTATCGTGATGGCAGTTATATCGGTAAGAAAGAAAAAAATGGTACCAACGTATACTGGAGCCGTGGTAACGGCTGGGTAATGGGTGGCCTGGTTCGTATGCTGGATAACATGCCGGCCGGATATGCCGGTAAGGCACGCTTCCAGGCATTGTATAAACAAATGGCATATCGTATTGCCGCTCTTCAAACCCAGGATGGCACCTGGCATGCCAGCTTACTGGATCCGGATAATTATCCTGCCAAGGAAACAAGTGGTACCGGGTTTTACGTATATGCGTTGATGTGGGGGATCAATAATGGGTTGCTGCCGGAAAAAGAATTTTTGCCGGTGGTGCAAAAAGGCTGGGAAGCACTGGTGGGCTGTGTGCAGCCGAACGGTAAACTGGGCTTTGTGCAGGAAATCGGCGCCGCACCGGGAAAGGCTACTGCAGACGATACAGAAGTATATGGCGTAGGTGCGTTCCTGTTAGCCGGATCGGAACTGATAAAATACGATCTGCGCAAAAATGCAGCCGGCTCGTTAGTCATCTCCAATAATACTGGTGTAAACAGGGAAGACGATATAGTGGAAATACCCTATGGTGATTTCACGGCTAAACTTAGCAAAGCAACACAGAAAAGCTTTAAGGTAGTGGATCTGCTCAGCGCGCAGGAAATTCCTTACCAGCTGTTATATGAAGGTAACAAAACGCCTAAAAAGATTATCCTGCAGGTATCGGTGCCTGCCGGTGCAGCTATCCATGCCGCTGTAACAGAAGGTACGCCGGCTCCCGTAAAAGCGGGTGCTTACGGCCGTTATGTACCGGAGCGTAAAGATGACTACGCCTGGGAAAATGACCGTATGGCTTACCGTATGTATGGTAAAGCGCTGGAGCAGGTGCCAAAGGAAATGGCTTTTGGTATTGATGTATGGGCCAAGCGCACCAGCGATATGGTGATTGATACCTGGTATAAGCTGGATAATTACCATCACGATAATGGGCAGGGGCTGGATTATTACAGCGTGGGTTTAACGCTCGGCGCCGGTGATACCGCGCCTTATGGTAAGGATACTATTTATTTCCCTAAAAATTACCGGCAGTGGAAAAGACTCGATAACGGTCCGCTTCGTACTACGTTCGCATTAACCTACGATACCTGGCAGGCTGGTAATATACCCGTAACCGTTACCAAAACAATTTCGCTGGATGCCGGTTCGCAATTGAATAAGATGCAGTTGCAGTACAGCTTCAAAGGCAATGACAATATCCCGGTAGTAACCGGTATTGTGAAGCGGAAGGAAGCGGGTACCGTATTGCTGGATGAGAAAACAGGCGTAATGGGCTATTGGGAGCCTGCTCATGGAGAAGATGGTACCCTGGGCGTTGGTTGTGTATTTGCGCGGGAAGTACCCGGTATGAAAACGGACAATGTGCATTTGCTGAGTCCTGGTACAGCCGGTAATCAGCAACCCTATGTATACTACTTCGGGGCTGCATGGAACAAGGGCGGCCGGATTACTTCCGCTCCGGAATGGTTTAGCTACCTGGAAACATTTGCACAAAAAGTTAAACAGCCATTACAGGTAACAATTCAATAATTTCAGGGTTTCCGGGGGTACGCATCCGGAAGCCTGTTCATATTTTTATACAATGGATCTATTTCAGTTAAAAGGGAAAATAGCGGTGGTAACGGGTTGTAAGCGTGGTATCGGTAAGGCGATGGCAGTAGCCCTGGCGTCGGCGGGAGCTGATATTATTGGCGTTTCCGCCTCCCTGGAACTCAGCGGCAGTGATGTGGAAAAAGAAGTAACTACGCTGGGTCGCAGTTTTAAGGCCTATCAGTGCGATTTTTCCAGCCGCACCGCCCTGTATGCGTTTATTAAGCAACTGGAACAGGAAGTGCCGGTGGTGGATATCCTGATTAACAATGCCGGTACGATTCTCCGCAAACCGGCAGCAGAGCATCCGGACGAGTACTGGGATGAAGTGATCAATATTAATCTGAACGCGCAATTTATCCTGACCCGCGAAATTGGAAAAGGAATGATTGCTCGTGGAGCCGGAAAAGTTATCTTTACAGCATCTCTGCTCACCTTCCAGGGGGGAATCAATGTTCCGGGATATGCTGCCAGTAAGGGAGCCGTAGGATCGCTGGTAAAGGCATTTGCCAATGAATGGGCCTCGAAAGGGGTGAATGTAAATGCTATTGCACCGGGATATATTGCTACTGATAACACGGCAGCCCTGAGAGCGGATCAGCAACGCAGCAGCGCCATACTGGATCGTATTCCGGCAGGCCGTTGGGGACAGCCAGAAGATTTTGCAGGTCCTGCAATATTCCTCGCTTCCAAAGCAGCTGATTACGTACATGGTACTATCCTTACCGTGGATGGTGGCTGGATGGGTAGATAACAGAACATTTACAGCTAATAGCCTCTATACATGAGCAAACGTACTGAAAAAACGATTGTGGATATTGCAGAAGAACTGAAATTGTCAGTATCCACTGTATCACGTGCCCTGAACGATAATCCTAACATCAGCGCACGTACGAAAGATAAGGTGAAGAAGATGGCCCGTAAACTGGGCTATCGCCCCAATGCGTTGGCTGCCGGTTTGCGTAACAATAAAAGCAAAACCATCGGGCTGATAGTACCCCGGATTTCCATGTTCTTCCCTGCGGCCATCAGTACCATTATCCAGAATAAACTGCAGGAACACGGCTATAACCTGATCATTTGCCAGTCGAATGATTCGTACGACCAGGAAGTAACCCTGGTCAACACGCTGTATTCGGCCAGGGTAGACGGCCTTGTGGTGTCTACCACATTATACACCACCGACTTCTCCCATTTCGATGTATTTAAGGACAACAATATTCCGCTGATATTTTTTGACCGGGTACCCAAAGATTATAATGTTAAAGTAATCAAGGGAGATGACTACCTCGGTGGACATACGGCTACTACGCACTTGCTGGAAAAGGGTTGTAAGGATATTGTGCATATCTCTGGTCCGCTGACGAGCAATCTGTATGTGGAAAGAGTAGCAGGGTATAAAAATGCACTGCAGGAATATAAACTGGCCTTTAAGAAAAATCGTGTCTTCTATCACGAACTGACCCGCGAAAATGCGTGGCAAACCTGTGAAAAGATCTTCGCCCAGCAACCTTTTCCGGATGGCATCTTCGCCTCCAACGATACCACTGCAATTACCATCCTGGAGTATTGCCGCAAAATAAATGTACGGGTACCGGAAGACCTGAAAGTAGTAGGGTATTCCAATGATCCGCGTACAGAAATCGTAACACCGCCCGTTACCAGTGTAGACCAGTACCCCGCCATGATGGGTGAAAGAGTAGTAGCCGCCCTGATGGAACTGATCAACACCACTGCTTCCGGCGTACCACGTTATTCACAGGAAATAATACCTATTCAACTTGTAGCCCGCGAGTCTTCCGCCGGTACGGCAAAGACCAGCGCAAAAAAGAAATGATCATATTCTAATCACGTTATTTATGAAAAAGAACCTGTTCTTTACTGTCTTGTTATTGCCGGTGATGTTTATGCAATCGTATGCACAATCCGGTAAAGCCGACAAGGCGCTACTGGCCAAAGCTGATGCAGCCCTGCAATTCGCCGCCCGTCAGTATAAACTGATGATGACACATGTACCGGACAGCCTCTTGCCACGCACCACCGATACAAAGGATGGCAGCCTGATGACCTCCAACTCCGGTTGGTGGACTTCCGGTTTTTATCCCGGCACCAACTGGTACCTTTTTGAATACACCAAAGATCCCGCCTTTAAAGCGGAAGCGTTGAAACGGATGGCATTGGTACAGAACGAACAGTTCAACACCCGCACACATGATCTCGGATTTATGATGTACTGCCCCTTTGGCAACGCATTGCGCATCACCAAAGATCCTGCGTATAAAGCCATTTTGCTGACCAGCGCCAAGTCATTGTCTACACGATTTAATCCCACTATTGGCTGCATTAAATCATGGGATCACGGCAGCTGGACATTCCCGGTGATCATCGATAACATGATGAACCTGGAACTGCTGAACTGGGCTACCCGTGAAAGCGGTGATAAACAGTTTGCACAAATTGCGCGCAGCCATGCCAATACCACCATGAAAAACCATTTCCGTCCGGATTACAGCTCTTATCATGTAATAGACTATGATCCTGCCACGGGAGCTGTATTGGGTCGTAAAACACACCAGGGAGCAGCCGACAGCTCTGCCTGGTCACGTGGCCAGGCCTGGGGATTGTATGGTTATACCCTCATGTACCGCGATACAAAAGATAAAGCTTACCTGGATCAGGCCCGTCATATTGCGGAGTTTATTCTCAACAACCCCACTATGCCGGCCGACCTCGTGCCTTATTGGGACTACGATGCACCGGGTATTCCGAATGCACCGCGGGATGTATCAGCTGCTGCGGTAGCCGCATCCGCTTTGCTGGAATTAAGCCGCTATACCAATAAAACAGAAGGCAAACGTTACTGGAATGCTGCGGAAACAATGCTGAACAGCTTATGCAGCCCAGCCTACCTGGCGAAAGAAGGAGAGAACAACGATTTTATATTGATGCACAGTGTAGGCTCCCTGCCCCATAAATCGGAAGTAGATGTGCCGCTGACCTATGCCGATTACTATTTTGTAGAAGCATTACTGCGGTACAAACAATGGGCTAAGTAAGCCTGAAAAAAAATTCGATGGACAGAAGATTCTTTATCAAAGCAATTCCCATGGCGGGAGTGGCGGGGACCGTCGGGTCGGGCAAAGGGTTGTTAAAAGCAATGGCCACAGAAAAACCGGTGCATAACGACCGGCAGCTGTCAGCGTTTTGGGGGCTCAGGAAAAAGCGCCACCGGCTTTTTCCCATCTTCCGTTAACCATTTTTCATATACCAATCTTACCGGCTCATAATTTTCCGACGCAAGAAACTGTTGCATACGTTGGTTATTGGCCAGCGTATATCTCACCATTCTTCTTACGCCCTTTTCTACATATATTTTTTCCAGAGCTTCATTCATCAGCCGGTAAATGCCTTGCCGGCGAAATTCTTTTGCCACATAGCCGTCGGATACATACAGTGTATCACCGGTATAATCTTCAATGCGGCTTTCATCGGGTTCTTCAAGGTAAGCGAAGATGAAGCCTGCGGGCGTATTATCCACATAAGCCAGCAAACAGGCGCCATCGCAGTTTTCCTGCGTATCTATCACATGCTGCATATAGTTGTTGCTGATGCTTTCCCAACTGGCCGTTTGGGGGAAAAATTCTTTTTCAGAGAGATGCAACTGCTCCATCATGCTGTTGATCAGCGCGTAATGGTCACGGATTCGTATAGGCTTGATTGTTACCATGGTTTTAATCAGGTTTAACGGGACTGCCTGTCCAGTTGGTACCGGATTGTAATTTCTCTCCTTTCATCACCAACGACAATGGTGCGATGTTTACATCATCACCGATTTCGCTGTCGTATAAAATAATAGAACGTGCACCGATGCTGCTTCTCTGGCCTATTTTGATGGGTCCTATCTTCATCACGCGGTCTTCAAATAAGTGGGTTTGCGGACCGCTGTCTTCATTCAATACGCTATCAGTTCCTATTTCCACCATATCAAATTCGGTGATATCGGCCGTATTCAGTATTACGCGGCGACCAGTTTTCACGCCGAGCAAACGCAGTAATACAGGCAGCCATGGTGTACCTTTCAGGTATTCCAGCAGGAACGGAATAGAGAGTGCTTCGTAGGTGGAAGTAATGGCTTCACTGCGCCATACTTTGGAAGTCCACATAGGGCTTTGCAGCGGTTTATAAACGCCGGTGAGCACCCATTTCAAAATTACTGTAAACAGGAAAGCGGGCAAGCCGAGGAAGAACAGGTAATAGAATGGAAACTGCAATAGTATCACCCACCATGGTTTATCTGTTACCAGGTCGTGTGCGTAGGCGATGAACAGGATACTGCAGCATATCACTACTGTTTCGGGAATGAGTATCCGTATAAATTCCACGGTGGCCCTGGCCAGCTTACGTTGTGGCGAAGGGCTGGTCGTAAGTTCTGGCGGAAAGAAATGACTTTCCTGGCGGCGGGGCAGCGCAATGGCCGGTGAACCAAACCAGTCGCGGGCGGTGCTGCCAGCCAATTGTTCTTTGGAAGGAGGTGTGGATAACACACCTATCAGCATATTTTCCGGCAGTTCGTACCCCTGTGGTATCAGTGCACTGTTGCCTACAAAACTGGTATTGTGAATGATTGTTTTTTCGAGGATCAGTTGCTGTCCGCGTACATCTGATTCACCGAGTGTTACGGCATCAGCAATAAAGGCGCCGTCGCCGATTTCCAGCAAAGGGTGTGTAACACTACTGGCAGTGGATACTTCTGTATTGCGGCCAATTTTTGCACCCAAAGCACGGAATAGGGAAGAGATATATACGGTGGCAAAAATAGGATGTATCACGATCAGGGATAATGACATCAGCTGATCGGCAAACCATTTGCGTGCGTAAAAACTACTGTAGATGGGATAGGTGCCGGGTTTGATACCCCATTGCAGCAGGCGTGTCAATAGCACGGTTTGCCCGGTGAATAATATGATATAGGTAAGCGCGAGTGCAGGCGTAATTACCATGTAGTTGAAGTTATAGTCCGGCGCCGCATTATCCATTTGGTTCAGGGTGATGATGGTGGGCAGTAGTGGCAGCAACACCGTAAATGGAAATACCAGCAGGAACAGGGAAAAAATGATACTGTATTTTCTGCGGGTAGCTGTTGATACGGGCAGTGGCTGTGGTAAGTCGCTGACGGATTTGGTTACTTTTAATTCAGCCGGACTTCCCTGCCATACTTCACCGGTTTTAACGGTGCTGTTGGGAGGTAAAAAGCTGAGGTCCTGCAATTCGCTCCAGGGTTCCATCACGGTATCGCCGCCGATGATGGCGCTGCTGCCGATATAGGCATGATCGCCGAGGTGAACGGTCCGGAGTTTCAGCAGGCCGTCTTCCACAAAGGCGTTGTTGATAACTGCCTGTGAACTGATGCTAACGTCGGCGCCGATGGTTACCAGGTCTTCCGCACCAATGGTCACGGCGCCTAGTTGTGCATCAGGCGCTATTTTTACGCCCAGCATACGAAGGTAGGCCGGGTATAAAGGCGTGCCGTTGAGGAATTGGGAAGGCATGAGGCGTTGAATGGTTTTTACAAGCCACCAACGGAAATAATAGGTGCCCCATACCGGGTAGTCGCCGGCTTTCATTTTCCCGATCACCAGCCATTTGGTGCTGATGATCAGCGCTGAAAACAGTGGTGGCAACAGGCAGAACATCACCAGTGCGGTAACGATGGCGTATCCCAGGTGACTGGTATCCTGTTCCACGTAGTAGTATCCCAGGTAGGGGAGGAATATCTGCATGGCAAATAATCCGAAGATCACGAGTATGGCAGCGGTCTGCGCTATCCAGCAACACAGGTGTCGCCACCAGGGTACTTTATTAAATACGCGTTTTGCACGCTGGCTGGCCTGTGGTTGGGCTGCCCATACATTTACCAGCGCCTGTAAGGGGCGGTGTATATAAATATCTTTAAGAGATGCCTGTGGCACATTGGCCTCGCGGCGCAGTCGTGATACAAAAGCGGCTGCCAGCAGGGAGTGGCCTCCGAGGTCAGTAAAGAAATCCTGTTGCAGGTCGATGCCGCGATCCGGGAATACCTTCGCCAGTATCAGCAGGAGCTTATCCTGCAGCGGCGCTTCCGGATCAATGGCTTCGTGGGTGGTTACCTGTGTAAAGGCAGCCGGTACCGGTAATGCTTTGCGGTTTATTTTACCGCTTGGCAGCCGGGGCATGTCGTCCAGTACCTGGATGATGCCGGGCACCATGTATGGAGGCAATACTTTTGCGAGTGTTGCCCTGAGCTGTGATTCATCAAAAGGCTGATTATCTTCCCTGACAATATATCCCACCAGTTGATCCTGGTCGTTACTGTCTTTTTTTACGGCTACAGCAGCAGCGGCTACCCCATTGATGTTGTGCAGCTGATTTTCTATTTCTCCCAGTTCTATCCGGTAGCCGCGCAATTTGATCTGGTCGTCGAGGCGGCCCTGGAAATCGATGCTGCCATCCGGTAAAATGATAGCGGCATCGCCGGTGCGGTATAAGCGGTCACCGGGCAGTTCGGTCATGGAAAGGGGTTTATCCACAAATTTTTCGCGGGTAAGTTCGGGGCGATCTATGTAACCGGCACCTACGCCGGGGCCGGAGATCACCAGTTCTCCCCTTTCACCCACTGGCAAGATATCCAGTTTTTCATCTACTACCGCCATATTATAATTGGGTAATGGCTGGCCGATAGTGATATAGTCGCCGGGTTTCAGTGCAGCAAAAGTGGCGCTGACGGTTGTTTCCGTAGGGCCATAGCTGTTATAAAAATGACGCGGTGGTGCAGCCCAGCGGGCCAGTACCTGCGGTGTGCAGGCTTCTCCGCCGGCGTTGATCAAACGCAGGGTAGGGATGTTATCATCCATAATGGCGAGCAGGCTGGGCACTGCATGCAATACAGTGATTTTTTCACGGCGTAATACATCGCCCAGTTCATCGATGGCTTTGGCGGTAGTGGCATCAGCTACCCAGAGGGTAGCGCCCACGAAATAACTGAGCCAGGTTTCTTCGCACCACATATCAAAGGATACTGAGAAGCCCTGGTATACTTTATCGGTGCTACGTATATTTAAAACGGTTTGCTCTGCCCTGATCAGGTGGCAGATTTGCCGGTGGCTGATAGGAATGCCTTTGGGTTTGCCGGTGCTGCCGGAAGTATATAGTACGTAAGCGAAATTTTCCGGGCGGGGGCCGGCGCTTAGCTGAAATGTTTCGGTGCTGTCGGGTACGGGTGGTACAGTGAGTACGGCGGCTTCCATTTGCAGGGGCATTTCGCTGAAACAGGCGGCGGCCTTCACTTCTGTAAGTACGCCTTCCACGCGTTCTGCCGGCATTTCCCGGTCCAGCGGAACATACGCCGCCCCGGCTTTGATGATGCCGAGTATAGCCACATGCAGTTCCAGGCCCCGGGGCCACCATACCCCTACTACGCTGCCAGGGCCTATTCCCCTGGATTGAAGAAAAGCAGCTACCGCATCACTCCAGTGATCCAGCTGTTTGTAGGTAAGTATCTGTTGTTGAAATACTAACGCGGCATGATGCGCATGCTCCTGCGCTGTTTTTGAAAAAATATCTGCCAGGGTTTCATCATGGAGCAGGTCTGGCTGTTGGGGCCCCTTAACTATACTGTAAACATTCATAAGTTCGCGTTCCCGCAGGTTCAAGGTGTTTGGTAGGGTAAAGTTACTGGTAAGAATCGGAGTAGCGCCTTATAATACGCTTAAAAAATAATAGGTTCTTTGGGAAATTTAGCGTATAATCAGTTAACCTATTCCTGCTCGATTAGTTCTGCAATACAAAGGTTAAGGCGTTGTACAGCGTACGGCCGATTGGGTAAAATCGTATAGCTATGCCCGGTATGGCAGTGCGGATATATTCATACAACGGGGTGGCAGGTTTTACTGAATATAGTTTACAAGGCAAAGCATATTGATATTTCGAAGGAATCGCCTGTGGTGGCACGTCCGTTCTTAAAGTTAAATAGCGCATCCCGGCGCAACAAATTTATGGTGTGTTAACGGTGGCTATTTTTGAAAAGCTTTGTATGGATCAGATGCGGGCCGCGATTTTATCCAACACATTTTCCCAGAATGTTTTCATTGCAGCCCGTTCTGTGGCGTCTTTCAGCCATTCATGATGAAAGCTGACGGTTGTTTTTTCTTTAGCGGGAATCACCCTGATTTGAAGGGTGGATGCATTGGTTTCGCCGGCCAGCTGCCATTTCATGCGAATAACTTTAGCAGTTGTAACACTGGATACGGTCATGGTGATGCCGGTTTGGGCAGTGTAGGTATCTCCTTTCTCAAAAGACAGCCGTGCTTTTGTATCGAGCCAGTAGCCCAATATGGGTTGGGTAAAGAGGAGTTCCCAGGCTTGGTTAGGGGGAATGGGGAAGGTGCGGCGTATGCCTATTTCCCACCCCTGTGAGGCAGTTTGCCCTACAGGTATTTTTGAGGAAGCCATGTTTTTTAGTAACAAGGTAAAGAAAAAGCGGGATATTGGAATATGTAAACTGTTGATACTAAAGAGGCTTATTGTATTTATAGTCTCCCTAAGGAAAAGGGGTATATTTATGTGTAAAAATGTAAAATATTTTTTTACTTTTAAGTAACATATAAAGCACTTTCCGGGCGTTTAATGGGAGGTGTTGACAGCGACCAAAAATCTGAAGCAACTAACTGAGCAAGTACTGAATTGAAGAGTAGAAGAGTGATCTAAACCAAAATCTGTTTCCACATGAGAAAGTCGTTTCGCGTACTGTTTTGTATGCGGTTGTCATCAAATTATTTGTGGCCCTATATCCATTAAGATTTTTTTCCTCGTCTAACCGGCAGGCACTTTTTAGTGCGAGTCCTTATTTTCATAAGCAAAAACGGGGCTGTCCTTCACAAGCGGGCAGCCCTTCTTTTTTACTTATAAATGTCCTATTGTTTTGTTTGTGCCGCTTCCCAGCCTATCATAGCGCTTTTACGGACTTCTCCCCAGTGGTACTGCCCGGAGTCGCCGGTAGCTTTTATTACACGGTGGCAGGGAATAAGAAAGGCCACAGGGTTTTGCGCTACGGCGGAACCTACTGCCCTCGATGCTTTGGGGTTATTGATCTCTTCCGCCAAACGGGAGTAGGTGGTGAGGTTACCCATGGGTATTTTCAGCAGTGCTTCCCATACTTTCAGCTGAAAATCTGTGCCTCGTAAATGCAGTTTTATTTCAGATAACCGGCTCCAGTCCTGTGTAAATATGTACAGGGTATTTTGCTGGATCAGGTCTACCATCTGGGTAAACTGTGCATGGGGGAATTGTTCTTTCAGCGCCAGGAGGGCTTTGTCCTGATCATCGGCAAAGGCCATATGACAGATGCCTTTTGGTGTGGAGGCAACAATGATATTACCAAACGGACTCTCCGCAAAGCTGTAGTTGATATGCAGGGCTTTTCCACCGTTCCGGTATTCTCCGGGTGTCATGCTTTCGATATTGATAAACAGGTCGTGTAAGCGCCCGGTACCTGAAAGACCTGCTTCGAACGCAGTATCAAACACGGTAGCTTTTTCTTCCCTTAACATATTTTTTGCATAATCCAGGGTAAGGTATTGCAGAAATTTTTTTGGTGTTACGCCTGCCCATTCGGAAAATACCCGTTGGAAATGAAACGGGCTCATATGCACTGCTGCCGCCACTTCCTGGAGGTCGGGCTGTGTTTTAAAATTACTCCTGATGTAGTCTATTGCCGTTGCAATTTTATCATAATTGTTCATGGCTTATTTATTTTAAAACAAAGGTAGCATGGTGAATATCGGTAAAAAACCCGGTTATTGCTAAGTGGGCGGATGGCGGTCCTGGCGATTCAACATCTATTACTTTATAATGATGGTGACATTTTTTTTATGCTTTAACGACCGCTTATGTAAAATGATACCGGCTGATGCCGGGAAATACGGCTGGGGAGCTACTACCTATTATTCTTTTTTGTAGATTCCGTTTCTGAAGGAAGCATTAAATACTTATTTAAACCCATGGTCATGAAAATCAAAATCAGGAAAAGTTTTGTAGTGGTGGCGGCGCTCTTAGCTGCCGGTACGCTATGTTCACTTGCATTACCCCAGGAGCCCGAGAAGGCTAAGAATCTGAAAGTACTGCCTAAAGACATCAGTCATGAAGAGCTGATTACCGTTATGCGGGGATTCAATGCTGCACTAGGCGTAAAATGTAATTTCTGTCATGAGCCACGTAAAGACGATCCAAAGAAAATGGACTTTGCCAGCGACGCAAATCCGCACAAGGGAACGGCCAGGGACATGATGAAAATGACCAAACGTATCAACAAGAAATTCTTCAAGGGTAGCGAGGTAATGGCAGTAAGCTGCTATACCTGTCACCACGGTAATGAAGAGCCAAAAACCAAACCAGATCCGGCGCCGGAAGCAGCCAAGTAAGAATTAGGAATTACGGAGTTATGGGTAGATGATAACGATAAATCTCGCGTTTACCGTCTAACCACGACTCCGTAATTTGTAATTCCTGATTCGTAATTCTTAGCTTTCATATGTTATTTTTTTAATTTATCAGCTTGCTGACTGAAAATTCAGTATCTTTGCCCCCGTCTGTTGAGTTAAAAGCATAAAGCACAGAAATATTCATTCTCTCCAGTCCGGAAATCTTTTCTTTACTGCTCTCCTCAATTGTGATAACGCTAAAGATGAAGAAGCGTTATTTTATATTTATTACATCAGATATATCAACATGTTATTTGAGCAATTAGGGCTTATTGAGCCTATTTTAAAAGCAGTTAAATCCGAAGGCTACACCACGCCTACACCCATACAATTACAGTCCATTCCTATTGTATTGGAAGGTAAAGACCTGCTCGGATGCGCGCAAACCGGTACCGGTAAAACGGCCGCGTTTGCTATCCCCATTTTACAGTTATTGCATAACAGTGCACCGGCCAAACCCGGTTTTAAACATATCCGTACGCTGATTCTGACGCCAACCAGGGAACTGGCGGTTCAGATCGACGAGAGTTTTGCCGCTTACGGTAAGCATACCGGTTTGAAACACGATGTGATCTTTGGAGGGGTACCCCAGCACAGGCAAACCATTGCCTTGCGTAACGGTACCGATATCCTGATCGCTACCCCCGGCCGTTTGCTGGACCTGATGAACCAGGGTTATATTTACCTCAACCACCTGGAAATATTTGTCCTGGATGAGGCGGACCGTATGCTGGACATGGGTTTTATCAATGATATCAAGAAAGTGATCAGGGAGCTGCCGCAACAACGTCAAACCTTGTTCTTTTCTGCTACCATGCCGCCAAGCATTGCGCAGCTGGCCAATTCCTTACTTTACAAACCTGAAAAAGTTACTATCACACCGGTATCTACTACCGCTGAAAGGGTGGAACAGTCAGTTTATTTTGTAAAGAAGAAAGATAAACAGTCGCTGTTGGATCATTTGCTGAAAGACAAGAGTATAGAACGTACCATTGTGTTTACACAAACCAAGCACGGCGCCGACAGGATTGCCAAAAATCTGAAGAAGCGCAATATCGATGCGGATGCATTGCATGGCGATAAATCACAGGCTTCCCGTCAGAATACCCTGAACAACTTTAAAAATGGCCGCCTGCGTGTGTTAGTCGCTACTGATATTGCTGCGAGAGGTATTGATGTGGATTCGCTGGAACATGTGATCAACTATGACCTGCCCAACGTTTCTGAAACCTATGTACATCGTATAGGCAGAACCGGTAGAGCCGGGGCAGCAGGTTATGCGCTCTCTTTTTGCGATACGGAAGAAAGGCCGTTTCTGCATAGCATCAACAAACTGACCCGCCAGGTTATTCCATCTGTGCCGCATCCCTTTGAAGAGGCAGCACTGATAGAGGCTAACAACGCTAACCCGGATATGCCAAAGGCGGACCCGAGAAGGCCTAAGCCGAAGAACAGAAGGGGCCGTATTGATAAGAGAGATAGAACGTTTTAATATCGCTTGTAGGGGATTTTGTCTTGCCCAGGATTAAACTGATTTTGACGATTTCAGGATTTTTATTTTTGAATTTATAAGATAAAAGATTAGCGAAGATGGCCATTTGACATATGGTTATCTTCGCTAATCTTTTTTAATCATGCGACAGACATCTTGAAATCATCAAAATCAGTTTAATCCTGGGCAAGACAAAAATTGTTATTTACTTACCACCTTGGAATTTCCCTGCCTTAATAGCTTTCAGAAACCCCTCATAATCCTTCTCTGTTTGATCGGCATAGGCAACGGCAAATTTGCCGATGGCTTCGTCCATGATATCTGCTTTGCCCAGATAGCTGCTGATCACATCGCCGGAACCTGTTTTGGCATGGGCCCGGGCCAGTACTTTTCCGCACAAACCGGCGTAAGCGGCCAGTACGTCTTTATCAAAATGTTCCACATCGGGTGCTATTTTCCGGTCTCTCAGCTGCCGCAGGTAGTATTGCCTGTTTTCAGGGCCGGTGCTCCAGCCCAGGAAAATATCACTGGCCGCCTGTACAAGGCGCTGTCCCTGTACAATGCGTTCGCCGTTATGTGTGTACTTGCTTTTGCCGGTGTAGGCTTCCAATACGCTGGTGCGGGCTTCTTTTACCTGGAGGAACAAGGGTTCATCTTTTTTATTCATGAGTAATGCCACAAGGCAGCGGGTACCTACGCTGCCTACGCCTACTACTTTGAGCGCCACGTCTACTACCCGGTACCTGCCGAGGAGAAAGCGCCGGTCTTCCTGCAGGGTGTTGCTGTAAAAGTCGAGAAACGACTGCACCATATCTTTCTGTTTTACCAGGTCGATGGGATGATAGATCAGCGGATGCTGGTCCAGTATTTCAAAATTACCGACCACGCTCTGGGTAATCTTATAAAGCTCTTTTTGGGGGGTGGTTTTCTCCGCTTTGTCCATGGCGTTTTTCAGCATGGTCTTTACTTTCTCGTTGTGTGCTTTATTGAGGAGTTCCTGGATCTCAAATTTCATGTACCAGAGTTCCAGGGCATTCATTTGTGAATACTCGGCGATGCCATTTCTATAGGCAGCTGCCATATCTACTGCCATTTGTTGGGCATCCGCTTCCCGCATATGATTATTTCTTGCCGCGAGCACAAAGCTGGTGGCCAGCCGTTTGATATCCCATTCCCAGGGAGCGGGTAATGTTTCATCAAAGTCGTTGGCATCGAAAATGAGGTTGCGTTCCGGTGTGGCAAAGCCGCCGAAGTTCATCAGGTGGCAATCACCCATGGCCTGTACCTGTAGTTGTGTATGTGGTAAAAAGGAAAGGTCATGCGCCATGATATCTGCTGTGCCACGATAAAAAGCAAACGGAGATGCGCTCATTCTGTTCATGCGGACAGGGATCAGGTCTTTTACCCGGTCGTGATTGGCGGCACTGACAGCTTGCAGAATAGTGGGGCGTTTCGATGATAATTTAAAGTTCCCTTGTGAGGTACGGGGCACTTTATCCCTGATCTTTTTGCCCGGATTGTCGGAGGCGGTCGTCATAATAATATTGTTACCATTCAAACATCAGCAATACATCACTTGTTTTTATTGTCACCCGAAAGATACGGTTTTCGGCGCGGGCTATAAGGCCCGCTTTTCCGTTGAATGAAGCATTATCGCAGTGTAAAATACAAATAATAATACCTGTATCTTATTATATATTAATTATATTCGACATGCAGAAGTGGCTGTAAGAAAACTTTTCTGTAACTTTGCGCGTATATAACAGGGAGTCAATCAATTTAGCCATTACCCTAAACCTTACCTGATCCTTATGAACCAGCAGCAATATATGGAACAGTACTGGCAGCAGATGCGCGATATGGGATTCACTGAAGAAGCCATTGCACAGTACAGGCAGCAAATGGAGCAAGCCATTGCCCATAACAATGACTGGAGTGCGCAGATGAATATGTTTGCTGAGAATATCAAGCAGTTTAACCAGATGTTTTCCGGGGACGATGCGGATGTGAGCGACACAGAAGAGCCGCTTCGTGTTATTTTAAATCCGCATACACGGCTGGATGCAGCGCAGCAATGGGCGGTAGCCTGCGGTGCTGATATCGCCTTTGTAAATCGCCAGTTTCTCAATGACGTTACCACCGGTTCGGATAAATATGATTGCAGGGAGCAGTTGTCGGAATGGTGGGATATAGACAGTACGGAAGAATTGCAGGAAATGATTGCCTGGTTGCAGGACAGTGGTCATCGCATAGAATATGATATCATCTGGCAAGCGATTAATGCCGTATCAATGAAGGAAAGCAAGGCCTTTTTGAGGGAGTATATTGCTACCAATGAACTGGAGGAAGCGGTGGTAATGGAGCGTTTGCGGAATACGCGTGATGCGCTGGAACTTTTCCGGGAAAAGAAACTGATTGATAAAGACCTGCAGCCGGATATGCTGATCTGGGATTTTGGCCGTATCATTAACCTGAGCCGCGCCGGTTATGACGCAGGCTATATTACCTATGAACAGGCGCTGGAATATATTATGTGGGGGGAACCACAAATAAGAAGAACCTATACTTCCTGGCGGCATCTTTCCCTTTCTTACCAGTTTGCCCGTTGCGTGTGGAACGGTATAGAAATGGGGAGTTTTGAAACATTGTATAACAATATGGAACATTTGCTGGTGGCGCCGGACAGCCCCTGGAAAGTACTGGCCTTCAATAATACACGGCAGTTTCCTAATGCGATGTGATCCTGTTCAGCTCACTGTCTTTCAGATGCAATAAAATATGTTCGGGTAATAACGGGCTGTCGAAAGCCAGGTCCACAGATGTTTTCTCAAAGTCTTTCGCTTTGGCCACGCGATGAAATATTTCATACAGCGCAATCGGTTCTTCATTAAAGCTCACGCAGGTGCTGACAAAGTTCAGTTCATTGATCACATAGCCGGGTCGTTTCATTTTATCTTCCACATCTTTCAGCCGTCCGATGAAATGACGTTGACGGATAAACGTAGTACTGTTCATAATAATAAAAATGTAGCTGGCATAAGAAGTTATTTTGCCATAGTACATGTGATTGTCTTTCCCGGTACGTTCCACGAGGTATTCATCTCCTGATTTATAAATTTCCAGTGCAGAGCGCCAGATGCGCTCTGTTGCTTTTTTCCCTGACTTATATGGCAGGTTGCGGTTATAGCAGTACCAATAGCCTACGAGATGATCGAGCAAAGGTTGGTTGGTACTGGCCAGCGGGATATTGATTTTCAATTCATGAAACGGAAAAATTTCGGTGGAGTTGTTGATGAAATCAATATAACTGCTGAATCCCAGCGTAACCGCCATGATATTAAGTTTGGAGAAATTGGGACTGCTGAGGGCAGCGGGGCCGCCATTGTTTTTAGCGGCTTTCAGTTTTTTGATGATGAGGTGTTCATAAAAATAATTATCCCCAAACAGCGGTGGCGGCGTTTTTAGTTTTTTATGTCGTTGTTGTTTTTCGATGGCGGTATTAAACTCATGAACGATAAAACTCCATTCAGTTTTTGAAACATCTTCCCAGCTTATTTTTTTGAGATATTGATGCGCGATATAATTCATCAGGCGCTCCAGGTTAAGCAATTCTTCGCTACTCAAAATAATACGATTATAATACGAATATAAGTCGGTGTAAGATACATACAAGATTCCAGTATTGCGGACTTTTTGCATATTCGTATCAACAAATAAAAACAAACGAATATGATCAAGGACAATCAATTTATTGCATTATCGCCGGGCACGCTGCTGTGGCAGCAGATCGATGATTTCCGGCTGGATGACCCCGATGCGGCGATTCCTTTTTCAAAGAAACTGGCCAGGGAAAACAAATGGGATGCGGCTTTCACCCGGCGGGCCATACAGGAGTACAAGCGTTTTATTTACCTGTGTTGCATTTCACCCGGCGGAGCTTCTCCTTCCGACATTGTAGACCGGGTATGGCACCAGCATCTTCTTTATACACAGAATTACTGGGAAGCATTTTGTGATAACACACTCGGAAAAAAGATCCACCATCATCCTTCGGCAGGCGGACTTTCAGAAAAGCGGAAATACAAAGCATGGCAGGAGGTAACGCGGCAGCAGTACCGGCAATATTTCGGCGAAGATCCACCCCCGGCCATCTGGTCAGACCGTTCCCCTTCATTTCTTTCTTCTTTACAAAAGCGATTATCCTGGTTTCGCAAACGTTGGTTAACCACTTTTCTCCTCTTCTCTTTCTTTTTATTTCCTGGTTGCAGTGGTGATGCGGCTCCTATGTTGGTGGCGGGCATCTTTCTGCTGATCTGGACCCTGGGCTCCGCAGCAGGCGGCAGCGACAAACGCAAAAAAACGGACAACAGTAGTTCAGATAGTGGTTGCAGCAGTGGCAGCAGTTGTGGCAGTAGTTGCGGTAGCAGCTGTGGAAGTGGCTGTGGTGGCGGATGCGGCGGATGTGGCGGTTCCTGATATTTAAACACGATACTATGAAAAATAAACACCTGGTCCCCATCACCGATGGCTGGGGATATTTATTCATCATCCTTGTTTTTATCTTACCTTTTTTATACCTGTATACAACTACGGGGCAGTGGAATCCCTTTGCGGTGAATGGGCCGCGGTTCCTGCGTTTTTATGGTATCAGCTGCGGAGGCAGTGCCTTTGTGATACTGATATGGCTGTTGTTTAACCGCTCCGCCGGCTTTTATGGCATTTTCCAACGGGTGGCGCTGCTAACGATGTTGCTGGGAGTAGCCCGGTTGTGCCAGGGGATTTACCATGCCAAACCGGTAAGTTATCTGTTGCTTTTAATGATTGTCCAGGTATTACTATGGCCGCTTGGGCGGGTATTATATATTAAAAAGAGATAGACTGATGTCTATCTCTTTAGGAGCTTGGGGGGATTCTCATAGTGTTTACATAGAATAGAATAACATGAGCAGGTAAAGATATTTACCTTCAGGAGTATGCTTTTTGGAGTGAACGCCGGATGAAATCTGCTAGGTTTTCTGACCAGATTGGTGTAATATTATAGAATTAGTTTATATCAACCTGTAAAGTGACAATGGTAACAACAATGGATGAAAGTAGAATATCTGCAAGTTGTTGCGCAACTTCATCCTTGTTTTTTAATATTTTGTGCAAAGATCTTTTAGTCACCGTTTCAATCAGGCTTACATGTCAAAAGTCAGCATTCTAACGCATCTTGTTAAACTTATTAGATGAAGTGACTAATAAACGCGATGAAAATGCGGTTGTATCCAACATTGTATACAATAAGGCTTTTCGGAATGGATTCATAATGTGTAAGTTATGGACTGAAAGAGCTATTTATATAATGTAAATATATTATATGATAAAGAAAAATCAGATTGATAATGTATTTTTATCTTACTTGCTTCCTGCTTAGTGTAAATTTTATATACCACGGATAAGATGCTAGCTTTTTTTAGTAGTAAGGGCAATGGAAAGCCACTGGATATCAGCAGGAAATTGATGGAATGGTTTTCATTCTTTTTGTCTGATAGGTATTACGGAACCAAAGTACGTATATGGGCTCACGTGCTCATGTGGTTTTTGCTGTCGATCCTGTATGGGCTTATGATGAGTTCCAATTTTACGGTATCTGCAAGTGTGAGCATCCTGTTTATGATCAGGAATATCCTGGGGGCTATGTTTTTCTTTTATACGGCTTTTTACTTTATTATTCCGAAAGTGTTGTTGAAGGGGTATTTTTTTCTTGCGTTATTATGTTTTTGCGTACCTTTTATATTCTGGTCTGTTATTAATTACCTTTGTTCGCTATATGCGGTGATGTTCCTGGAAGTGAAGGACACCGGGTTGCGGGAGTTCCTGGAACGGGTGGTGAATGCCGGGTGGCAGGACACTTTCGCCCTTAACCACATGTTGAAGATCTTTTTGCCGGTGGTAATGATCATAGCGCCGCCGGTGTCTTTGAAACTGATATTGGATATCATCCGGGCGTCGACCCGTACGTTGCGGCTGGAGCGGGATAATCTAAACCTGGAAGTAAGCTTCCTTCGCTCGCAGTTAAACCCGCATTTTCTGTTCAATACCCTCAATAACATTTATTCCCTCTCCATCAGGAACGATGCGCTTGCATCTGATCTGATCATGCATTTGTCGGAGATGATGCGGTATACGCTCTATGATTCCAATACGGACAAGGTGCCGCTGGACATGGAGGCAGAGTTTTTGAAAAACTATGTAGAACTGGAAAGTGTGCGGTATGGAAAAAATGCGAGTATCAGTTTTGAATGTGATACTGATCAGATGGGAACATTGCAGATAGCGCCTTTGCTGATGTTTCCTTTTGTGGAAAATGCTTTTAAGTATTCGCATAGTACCACGTCGGACCACTGTTGGATACATGCCTCGCTGGAAGTAGCAGATCAGCAACTCAGATTTGAAATTTCCAATAGTAAAGGGGTACTGCCGGAGGGAAAAAAAATGCAGGGAGGAATCGGGCTTAGCAATACACGTAAACGACTTATTCTGTTATATCCTGAGCAACATACCCTGTTTATTGAAAATAATCCCGAATATTACAAAGTTGTCTTGACACTAACGTTGAATTAAAAAATATGGATCAAGTAATTACCTGCCTTGTAGTAGATGATGAGCCATTTGCGAGAGATTTGATGGAGAATTACATTGGACGGGTGCCTTATCTGCAACCTGTAGCTTTTTGCGAAAATGCCTTTGATGCGATTAATGAACTGCAACGACAACCCGTTGACCTTTTGTTTTCTGATATCCAGATGCCTAACATCAATGGGATAGAAATGATACGCTCTTTGAGCAATCCTCCTTTTGTTATTTTTACTACTGCCTCAAAAGAGCATGCCATTGCAGGTTTTGAGCTGGATGCGGTAGATTACCTGGTAAAGCCTATTTCGTTTGAAAGATTTCTGAAAGCTGTTAACAAAGCCAGGAATCATATTGGCCAGCGGTGGCAGCAGGCGCCACCCGCAGAAACGGCGAAGCCGAAAGCCAATCCCGCCAACCATCTTTTTGTAAAGGATAATAATAAGTTAACGAAGATTTTGTTTGATGATATCTACTATGTGGAGGGAATGAAGGACTACATCAAAATAGTATGTAAGGAAAAAAATATTATTACCTATATGCGCATGAAAGTGATGGAAGACGTATTGCCTCCCGATCAGTTTATGCGGATTCATAAATCCTATATTATCCGCCTGCAGGCGATAAAATCTATCATGGGAAATACGGTAGAAGTGATTAACGGGCAAACTGTGATTATCTCCAAAGCCTCCCGGCAGGACCTCAAGCGGTTACTTGGCATTGCTAACTATAATGACGATGATGAGTAACCAGTTCGCTTTAGGATAGTGACCGTTGGTCGAAAAAAAGTGTATTTACGTCTAATAAACTATGCTGTTTAGTGCTAATGGGCGAGCTTAGATAATTGATACAATTGTTAATTACCTAAATATTTCGTTATGTTGGAGAACAAATCTTTGAACCGTCGCCCAGTTTTAGCCTTAGAGAAAGAAATAATTTCAAAAGCAGATATCAACACAATCGAAAATATGAGCGGGGCGTATGCAGGTAAAGGTATGCTGGATTCCAGTGTGCCTACAATCCCCACAACATGGGCTAATGTAGCAATTGCAGAAGCTTAAAATGAAAGCAGTTTACTATTCCTCATTGTTTAACCCCTTGGTGAAAATGCAATACAGATGTGCCATAGTAGATGACGAGCCTCTGGCATTAGACATCCTGGAAAGCTATATCCAACGAACTTCCTATCTGAAACTCGTAAAAAAGGCGTCAGAGCTGAAAACCGTAGAAAATCTGATCGCCGAAAGAAAAGTGGACGTTGTTTTCCTTGATGTGAATTTAAGAGGCAATACAAGAGATATTATAGCGCAGTTCCTGCAGAAGGACTGCGTTTTTATTCTTGTTACTGCTTATTCCAGCCGCGAGGTGGAAAGCCTTTGTTGGAAAGAAAAGCAGGGATATCTTGGAAAACCCGCGAGCTACAAAAAGTTTGTAGACGAAATGGAAAGAGTTATCCCCGGTGCTAAAATAGCTATAACCTGACATCACAAAACATTTTATCTTTATTTAAGCATACTGGGCGGGAACAACCGATCGCCCCCGCCAAATTAAGTGTGTTTATGTGATATGTCCGAGTTAAAAAGCTGCGGCTTCTACCTGCTTAGATTGCCGCTATTGTCATGTGAAGAAGTCTTACAGCTCCATCGTACCATATACCATGATCCGTCGCATTTTATACCTGCGATCAGGGAGTTCTATGCCCGTCCGCTATTGCAGGAGGCCGTTTTCCTTGCCAGCCCGGCGCTTTATATTGAAATGATGAAATGGCTGGATCAGCCCGATGCGGGGCTTAAATTGCCGTTGGCCCTGTACCGTTACCTGTTGAGAATGAGCACCCGCTGCACCCCCTATGGACTATTTGCCGGTTGTATTACCGGCCGTATTCAGCCCGGCCCCTCCCAACTTACAGCCCCGCCGTCCAATAACCGCCATAAAATAGCCAGGCTGGACATGGCTTACCTGTCGGAGTTGATAAGTGAGCTGGTACAATGGCCGGAAATCCGGCAGCAGCTGCACTTCTATCCCAACAACAGCCTGTACAACAGCGGCCTCTCCTATCGCTATTTTGAATATCAGTTGCGTGACAAGAAGAGACATTATTTTCTTAGCAGCTTTGTTCAAAATGACTATATCAGGGCATTATTAACTGCTGCCACTCCAGGTGCGGATATTCCCCAACTTATAGCCGAACTGGCCAAACTGGATGTTGCCCCCGCCGAGGCGCGGGATTTTATCGAAACACTTATTGCCAACCAGATCCTGGCGCCGGGTATAGCCCCGGAAATCAGTGGCCGGGACAGCTTGTCGGCCCTGATCAGGGAGTTGGAAACATACCAGCCGGCGCCGGCCTGCTTGCAGGTATTACAACACATCCGGCAGCTGCTGCAGCTGCAAACGGATGGGGTAGAACGCTACCTGGATATCAAAGCCCTGCTGACCGAACATTTTCCGGGTATCACCGCCAAAGACCCGGTGCAGGTAGATCTCTTTTTTCAACACGCCACGGCGGACCTCTCACAGCCCGTGGTCAACAAGTTGTTACAAAGACTGGAGCGCCTGGCTGTACTGGGTACGCAGGGCGAGCCCGCCGATCTGAAAGCCTTTAAACAGCAGTTCCTGCAGCAATACGATCAGCGGGAAATACCCCTGATGATGGCCCTTGATAGTGAATCCGGTATTGGTTACGGCATCGTATCCGGCGATCATTCAAGTTATACGCCACTGATCGATGACCTGGTGATGCCTGTTGGCAGAAAAAAGGAAATAATTAACTGGAACGCTCAGACGAAATTTGTATGGCAGCAATTCCTGCTGGCTCAGCAAAATGGGGCAGCCATTATTGAAATTACGGATGATCAGCTGGATGGATTGGCAGGAGAAACAGATGCGCCGGTACTGCCAGCCTTTCTTTCCCTCCTGGGCTCCCTCCTGGCCAAGGATGCCGCCGCACTCGATAGCGGTGATTTCAGCTTCCTCCTGAAGTCTTTTAACGGCCCTAACGTACTGGCCTTGCTGGGAAGATTTGCCGCCGGAAACGAGGCGCTGGAACAACAGCTGAAGGAGTTTGCCAGGATGGAGCAGTCGCTGGAAAAAGACAGTATTCTCGCAGAAGTGGTGCACCTGCCGGAAGGACGTACCGGAAATGTATTACTACGGCCACAGCTATACGATTATGAAATACCTTTCCTGGGTAAGAGCGGCGTTCCCAGTGATTTTCAAATTCTTGTCAGCGATCTGTATGTGTCTGTCCGCAATGACAGGGTGGTACTGCGCTCCGCAAAACTGAACAAAGAAGTAGTTCCCCGGCTCAGCAGTGCACACAACTTTAACCGGGGACTATCAGCCTATAAATTTTTATGTGATCTTCAACAGCAGCAGTCTCTATCGGTTCACTGGAACTGGGGGCATCTCACCGCACAACCTTTTTTGCCACGCGTGGTATACCGGGAAATCATCCTGCAAAGGGCCCGGTGGTTTATTACAAGGCAGGTGTATGAAAGGATGCTGGCGGATCATGCGCCGGAGACTGTGTTACAGCTGCTGAAAGAGAAATATCGTATTCCTGCCCGGGTATTATTATCGGAAGGAGACAATGAACTGCTGATAGATTTTACCAGCGTATATGCCTGCACGTTATTGACAGATAAACTGAAAAAGGGAGACATCGTGTTGTATGAACAGTTATTTAATGAACATACCCGATTGCTGGCAAATGAAAGCGGCCTTTTTTGCAATGAGGTAGTGATACCCGTTTGCAATACAGCATATAGTAAGAAAGAGGACGCAGCCGGTCAAAAATCCGTATTGGCCGGAGAGGGGGGCAATAGGCTGGTTTCCACTGCAGGCGCTGCCCCGCGGCGGAGCTTTCCGCCTGGCAGTGAATGGTTGTATGTGAAAATTTACTGCGGCCCCAAATGGATTGACAAACTACTACTGAAAGAAATACAACCTTTGGTGCATTACCTGCAGGACCGGCAGTTGGTGGACCGTTGGTTTTTTATCCGTTTTCATGATCCGGATCATCATCTCCGTATCCGCCTCCATCTGCCCCGTTATCAGAATGATACCGGCACCGTAATCCGGTTGATCAACAAAGCGATTGCCCCTTACCTGGAAAATGACATTGTACAGAAAATACAGTTAGATACCTATATAAGGGAATTAGAGCGGTATGGTGCGGCAACCATGGAACTAAGCGAAGCATTCTTTTTCCACGACAGTGTGGCGGTGATTGGGCTGTTGGGCGCCATATCCGGCGCAGAAACAAGGGAACGCTGGCTGCTGGCCATGAAGGGGGCCGACGGTTTGCTTAACGATTTTGGGTGTACCCCGGAAATGAAATGGCAATTACTGCAGCAATTGCAACAACAGTTTTTTTCAGAGCATGGAGGAGATGCCGCTTTGCTGTTCCAGTTGAATAACAAATACCGGCAGCATACGGCTGTTATTGCCGCTACCATGCGCGATAACGCAGATGAGTACACGTTTCCGACCACAGTAAAGGAAGTACTTGCAGCGAAGGGAGCGGCTAACCGGCTCCTTTATGAGCAGCTGGCCGTGGTGCGCCCTGCTGTGGCCGCGGAATTATTGCCTCATTACCTGCATATGTTCCTGAACAGGATGTTTTCGGCCAATGCCCGCCTGCAGGAGCTGGTGGTTTATCATTACCTGATGAAATATTATGCCTCACAGGTGGCGAGGGCAGCGGGCAGGACCACCTGATACCATTCATCGTATTATTTACGGATTAAATAAAAACCTTATTATTTTTACATAAAAGGTTCGGAATTAGCCTCTAAACCATTGAAAATATAAAAGCATGAAAACAAAGGTAGTTTTACTGGGATGCCTGATGACACTGACGTGTGCGGGCAGTTTCGCCAAAAATGGAGACAGCACTGCGCTGCACGGCCCTGTATCAACTGTTCCGGCTGATGCAGGCCTGAAGCTGCCTGCGGGCTTTAAAGTACAAACGGTAGCAGAAAACCTGGGTGCTGCCCGTCATATTGCAGTTACGCCACTGGGCGATATCTATGTAAAAATCCAGTCACCCAAACCAGGTAAAGCCATTGCCGTAATCCATGGGGGCAATGTAAAGACCTTTGGCACTTATCGTGGCACCGGTATCGTCATAAAGGGCAACTACCTTTATGCTTCTTCTGATGAAGAGGTATACCGCTATAAGCTGAATGATAAATACGAAATCATCAACCCGGAGCAACCGGAAAAGATAGTTACCGGTTTAATTAACCGTCATCAGCACGAATCTAAGTCGTTAGCGTTGGATAATGCCGGCAACATTTATGTAAACATAGGCGCCTATTCCAATTCCTGCCAAACGCAGGACAGGGCAAAGGGTTCCAAAGGCATACAAGGCTGTCCTATCCGCGATTCCGCCGCCGGCATCTGGCAGTTCAAGGCAGATAAGCTGAACCAGACTTATGGTAACGGCGTTCGCTATGCCAGCGGTTTACGTAATGTAGTAGGACTTGACTGGAACAACTCCGCTCAGCAGTTATTTGTAATGCAGCATGGCCGCGATGGTTTGTATGATATGTTCCCTGAATATTACGCCCTGAAGGATGGGAATGAATTACCTGCCGAATGTATGTATGCCCTGAAGAAAGGAGACGACGCAGGATGGCCTTACATTTACTACGACGGCATTCAGCATAAGAAAATGCTGGCGCCTGAATATGGCGGCGATGGGAAGAAAACAGGTGGCGACAATGCCATAAACCCTGTAGTAGCTTTCCCTGCCCATATGGCCCCCAACGGCCTGTTGTTCTACACCGGCAACCAGTTCCCGGCAAAATATAAAAATGGCGCATTTATAGCATTTCATGGTTCATGGAACAGGCAGAAAGGACAGAAAGGTTATTTCGTTGCATTTGTTCCGTTTAAAGACGGGAAGCCTAGTGGTAATTGGGAAATATTTGCAGACAACTTTGCAGGCGTTGGAAATATACAATCACCGGGTCAGGCACAGCATCGTCCCTGTGGACTGGCACAAGGCCCTGATGGCGCTTTGTATGTAACCGACGATGTAAAAGGAACGGTATACAAAATTACCTATACCGGTAAATAACAAACGAATATGAAGAAATTAATAATGACCGGTGTTGCACTCAGTGCAACACTTTCTTTTTTAGCTGCACAAACACCAAAGAAAACCGGCGGCAATCAATCGGCTATTCGTGGTAAGAAAGTGTATGAACAATATTGTCTGACCTGTCACCAGGTAGACGGAAGCGGGGTACCACACCTGAATCCACCGCTTATTAAAACCTCTTTTGTACTGGGGGATAAAACCAAACTGGTACAGGTTATTTTAAAAGGTATGCAATCGTCCGAACCCATTGACGACGAATATTACTCCAACAATATGCCACCGCATAATTTTCTGAAAGACCAGGAAATAGCGGATGTATTGACTTATGTACGGAGCCATTTTGGTAATAAAGCCGCCGCGGTAACTGTAGCGGAGGTGAAGACTGTAAGAGCAAAATGATGGCGCGGCGCCGGGTAATAATAATGGCGACGCCACCTGCCCAGGATACTTATCAGCTTACGGTCAACAATGTTTTTTAAGTAATTGCTGTTTCAGCAGATCAAAAAAAAGGCTTCCGGGTATCCGGAAGCCTTTTTTTGTCTGAAAAATGCCATTTTAACTTCTATTTTTGTGCTCCAATTAGCGCAACAGCAGGCTATTTTAAAAAAGAATCCGTGAGTAAAAAGTATTATATAATTGATTTTGACAGCACCTTTACACAGGTGGAAGCATTGGATGAACTGGCACGTATTTCCCTGCAGGACCATCCGGACAGGGAACTGATCTACAAAAAAATTGAAGATTTAACTAACCTGGCTATGGAGGGGAAGTTATCGTTCCGGGAAAGTCTTGCCGCCAGGGTAAAACTACTGGAAGCCAACAAGGACCATCTGAAGCAGCTGGTAAAACACTTGAAAAAGCTGGTATCTACTTCTTTTTCCAGGAACCGGAATTTTTTTAAACATCACTCAGATGACGTATTGATCGTATCCGGCGGGTTTAAAGAATTTATAACGCCGGTGGTACTGCCTTTCCACATTAAAAAAGAGAACATTTATGCCAACACCTTTGTGTTTAATGATGAAGGGAAAATAGTTGGTTATGATGAAAATAACCCGCTTTCCAACGAAGGGGGCAAAGTAAAATTATTGAAGGAGCTGCAGCTGCAGGGCGAAATACATGGCATCGGTGACGGTTATTCCGATTTCCAGCTCAAGGAATCCGGTATGATCAAGAAATTTTACGCGTTTACGGAGAATATAGAACGTAAGTCGGTGACCGAAAAGGCGGATCACATCACGCCCAGCCTGGACGAGTTTTTATATGTAAACAACCTGCCTTCTGCGATCTCTTATCCAAAGAACCGTATTCAATGCCTGGTAGTGGGCGATGTACCGGAAGCAGCGGTAAAATACCTGAAAAAAGACGGTTTTTCGGTGAAACATGTTAACTCCCCGGAAGACAAACAATTGAAAGAGGCGGGGATCATTTTGCTGGGAAATAAAGAGACCCTTTCGGCGGAAAAGCTGAATAAGGCTGCAAAACTGAAGGTGATCGGTTATTTTGGCAACGGCAAAAAACATATTCCGCAGGATGCCTGTACAGACCGTGGAATCGTAATTTTTGACAATATCAAGAAACCGGAATCTGTAGCCAAAAGGATCGCGAAATTTATTAATACCGGAGATGCTTTCAAAAGCAGCAATTTCCCTAACATACCCTTACCCAAAGTAAAGAATGGTCATCGCCTGATCCATATCCACCGCAATGTACCGGGTATTATGGCCAGTGTGAACCAGGTGCTGGCTGACATGCAGCTTAACATTGTATCGCAGTTCCTGATGACGAATGAGCGGATTGGTTACGTGATCACAGATATCAGCGCTGCATATGATAAAAAGATATTGAAGGAATTGAAGCAGATTAAGGATACGATTAGTTTCAGGGTGGTTTATTGAGAAGTTTTTAGCCATTAACTTTTAGCTTTTGGCAAATGCAGCGGGTATTGTCTTTCCGAGGATTAGACAATACCCGCTGTATTTGTTAAAAGCTAGCCGCCTGAATCTTGCACAACCTGTCTGAATGAATATTGAGTGCGATATTGGTTAAATTGTAAAGGTGCTCGCTACCCACCAGCCACACGATTTCGCAGATTTCCCGTTCGGAAAAATGTACCGATAACCGGGCGAAGGTATCAGGATCTGCTTTTTTCTCTTTTGTAAGATCAGTGACATAGTCCAGTGCAGCCCTTTCTGCTGCTGAAAACAGCGGACTGGTGTTATAGTGTTCAAGGGCATCAAACTTTGCCTCGTTCATAGATTCTTTAATGACGCTCCAGCGGGCGGCGTCCATGCAAAAAAGGCAGATATTGATGCGGGCCACCTGTTCCCTGATCAGCATCACCATTTCCCGCGGTAATACCAGTTTTTTATCCAACCCGGAAACCTTGCCATAGAACATGCCGAAGGCAGTGGGGAGGCGTACGGAATGTACTTTCAGTGGCATCAGCACTTTTCCGAATTGTTTACGGGTAAAGTAATAAGCCAGTTTCATCATCAGCCCTTTGGGCTTTTCAATGGGAGATAAGAAGGTATCCATGTGATATTGTTTTTTGTTTATACCTGAATAAGGACTGAGCAGAAGGAAATTGGACAAGCTGGGGGGAATTATTTTAAGATGGCCGTGTGCGGTGATGGGGGCAGTAAAAGGAAAGCCGCTGTCAGAGCGGCTTTCCAGAAGGGATTTCTTTTAGAATTTTCGGTTTTGATTGATTTCTTTCACTGTTTGGCTGGTGGTTCTGGGAGATATGTTACCGACCGGGACCACTTTGTTATTTTGTAACTACCTCAATGTTACCACCGTTTTTAAACAGTTCATGCGGCACAAAGTAGCCCTGGTTTTTCCTGCCATTTACTTTTATGGCCGCCAGGTTCCTGTTGTTTCCCTGTTTGGTGATGGTAAGCCATTTGCCGTTGGCTGTCTTCCATTTTACCTCATCAAAAAGCGGAACAGTTACCAGGTATTCGGGATCGGTGGCAGAAAAGGTATACAGGCCCGCTGCGCTGAATACGTACCAGGCGGACATTTCACCCGCATCGTCCATGCCGCAGAGGGCAATGCCGTTGTCGCCGATACCGTAGAGATGATTTAAGATATAATCGATCACCTTTTGTGATTTCTCCGGTTTGTCAACAAAATAATAGGCAAAAGGAGCTTCGTGATCCGGCTGGTTGCCATGGCAGTACTGGCCAATCATCGTTTCCACATTCCTGGCTATATAGGAAGGGTTCCAGGGCACTGTAAAAAGAGAATCGAGTTTTGATTCAAATGCTTTTTTACCACCGTATAAAGCCACCAGCCCTTTCATATCGTGTGGTGCAAAAAACGATACCTGCCAGGCGTTTGCCTCGCGGTACATATATTCATAGTAAGGGTATTGCGGATTAAAAGGAGTGATCCAACTGCCATTTTCCAGGCGGCCTCTCATAAACCTGGTGGAGGGATCAAACATATTTTTGTAGTTTTTTGAACGGGCCATCAGTATCCTGTAGTTGGCTGTGTCGCCCAGTTTTTTTGCTATCTGCGCCAGGGAATAGTCATCATAGGAATATTCCAGCGTTTTGGATACGCCTGCTTTTGCCTTGGTTTCCACATGAGGGTTGGGTACATCGGGATCGGATATATATCCTTTTTCTATGTACTCTTTGATATAAGGGCGGGCGCCTTTTTCCACATTGGCGTTTCTCAGTAACAGCTGATAAGTGCCTTTGATATCAAAGTTGTCGATTCCTCTCAGGTAAGCGCCTGCAATGGAGGATGCACCGTGATCGCCATGGAAAAAGGTGGGGATGAATCCTGTTTTCTCACCCACATCTTTCATGGATTTAATAACATCCAGTGTTACGGCTGGTGAAATTAATCCCAGCAGAACATCTTTATTGCGGTAGGTATCCCAGAGTGAAGGTTCGGTGTAGTAGGTAAAATCTGCTTTTACTACCTGCTTTTTGGCATCGGTGAACTCGCCGTTTACGTCGCTGCGCAATGCCGGCCAGAGAAAGGAGCGGTACAGGCAGGAATAGAACATTTGTTTTTGTTTTTCGGTTCCGCCTTTTACCTGTATGGACGAGAGAAGTGTTTCCCATTTGTTGTTGGCCTGGTTGCGGATATCGGCAAACGATTGGCCGCCAATTTCCTGTTCGAGATTCTGTTGAGCGTTTGCAGTGCTTACAAAGGAGAGTCCTATTTTAACTTCAACAGGGTCGTTGTTGCCATTGGCAATATGCACAATGGCAAAGCCGGAGCGCTGACCTTCGGAGGTGATGGCTAGTTTTTCAACAGGTGTATTGAGTTTTGCATAGAAGTAGATTCTTTCCCCGGTTTGCTGATAGCCTTGCAGCGCATTGTTACCAACCTGCTCAATATGCCAGTTGGATACGTGGTTGTTAGCTTTGGCAAGATCAAAGAGTATTTGCCTGTTGTTGTTGTTTTTGTATTCATACCGGTGGTAGCCGCATCTCAGCGTGGAGGTGAGACTAACATTTACCTGGTAATCGCTGAGGTATACCTGGTAAAACCCCGGGGAGGAGCTTTCATTTTTATGCGAGAACCTGGAACCAAGATGTTCGCCCGGGTTGGAGAGCGGCAATAGTGGAATGTTACAGAGGTTCCAGTGTCCTTTGTTGGTATGTGTAAATCCGTAGATGATGGAGTCTTCGTATTCATATCCCGCGCCGGATCCATATTCGGTGATGGGGCTTAACTGTACCATTGCATTGGGGAGGGAGCTACCCGGAAAGGTAAGCCCGGCCCAGGATCTCCAGCCTTTTGGGAGTTCATAACCGAGAATTTTAGGATCGGTCAGCGGTGCGGTACCTATAAAGGTGTTGACATACTTTGTATAGGTGGTTGGCGACTGGCTGTTGCCGGAAGCTGCTATCAGCAGCGTTAATACCAAAACGGAAAGGCTTTTAATCTGGTTGTTCATCAGTTGTTACATGTTTCGTTCGCGGAATTTTATACCTGGTTACGACGACAAGATGCAAAGGAAAATCGATTTTTCACAGGAGAAGGGATGGAAATAGGATGAGCGGTAAATAGGTGGTTTCTGATGCTGTATTCGCCTAACCGGATTGCGATTTAACATGCTGAAATTTATTTCTGCCATTGCAAAAAATAGTTGCTCATTTTTTTTGGCAGGTATAAAAAAATATTTGAATAGTAACCGGGCTTCCTGCAATACCGATAGGATTTTTTTGTGGGGAGGATTTGGGATGAAAGAGGTAGTAAAATATGCTGCCGGCGAAATAGGCGGCTATATCCCAGGCGTCGCGGGTATAGATGGGGGATATTTTTGGTGCCACCCATTCAAATACGACAGAGAGGTAGCAGGCGATAAACAGGAGGTAACTGAGGGGGTAGGTGTAGTGCTGATTTTTAACTATGAAAGTGCGTGTAACCGTGAGTGTTATATGTGCTATAACAGGTGCGGCAATGAGGTCTGTCAGGTGGCCGTTAAGGAGGGGCAAAGGATGGTGGAGGCGCCGGCAGATGTGTACCAGCATCCATAACCCGGTATATATAATGAATAATGGATCTGCTAATCGTTTCATAATACAAACATGATGGCGCCGCCCAGGAGCAGGGTTACTAATGCCACCATAACGGCGAACATGGTAAAACCGCTGTTTTTTAGCAACCTGACCGGCATGGTATCGGTTTGTTTAATGGGGAAAATGCTGTTTCTGAACCGTTGCATAATTGGCAGGGACTCCTGTTCGGTATCGTATGTGTCGTTATTCATACTTTTTAATTTAGAGCAAATGTACTAATTGAATTAGAACATTTGTTCTAATTTGTGATTTTTTAGGTCAATTGTTCTAAATTTGAAAAATGGATACGAAGACAATGATTCTGAAAACAGCATTGGAGCTGTATAACAACCAGGGTGTAAATGCTGTTACCAGCAGGCATATTGCGGCAAAAATGGGTATCAGCGCGGGGAATCTCCATTATCATTTCAGGCAAACAGATGAAATTATCAGGAGACTATATGAACAGCTGGCGGCAGAGTTCGATCTTATTATGGCCGGACTGGAGTCTGTGGAGGAAATGAATATGGAAACGTTCCAGCAAGGGTCGGTGCAGTCGTTCGAACTGATCTATAAGTATCGTTTTATCTTTTTACATTTTGTAGAAATCACTTTGCGTATCCCTTCCATCAGGAAGGACTATTACGCATTAACCCAACGAAGAACGGCCCAGTTCCTTGCTGTTTTTGAGCAGCTGAAGGCGAAGGGTATTTTCCGGAACGATTTGCCGGAAAGCGCCTGGGAAACGCTGGTACAGCAGATCTTTATTGTGGCGGATTTCTGGCTGTCGAATAACGAGTTAACCATCCGGTTAAAAGGGGGCAATGCGGTGAAGCACTATAGCCGGGTTTTTTCCGGGATGTTTTATCCCTACCTGGCAGTAGTACCATGAGCAGATGTTCATTAATTCCGTAATTTAGCAGCTCCTCTTATCAGTGACGAAAACCTGAATTTATGATGAAAATAGCTGTAGCCTCTCCTCCATTTCCAACATCTATCCGGGAGGGTTTATCCTGGATGGAAAAACTGATAAAAGATGCAGTGAAAGAACAGGCCGTAATTATTTGTTTCCCTGAATCCTATATTCCCGGTTACCCTGGAATGGGCGCCGGACCTGAAGAACGTACACCGGAAAAGTTACAATCGGCACTGGACGAGGCCTGCAAACTGGCTGCCGGCAACTCCATTGCTATCGTGTTGCCTATGGACTGGCCTCATGAAGAGGGCTTACTGAATGTAGCCTACGTGATATCCCGTACAGGAGAAGTATTGGGATACCAGACCAAAAATCAATTGGATCCATCAGAAGATAATATCTGGATAGCGGGAACGCAACGCAGTCTTTTTGAAGTAGACGGGTTGAAATTCGGTATTACCATTTGCCACGAAGGATTCCGCTACCCCGAATCGGTAAGATGGGCCGCCCGCGAGGGTGCAAAAGTGGTATTTCATCCTCATTTTGGCGGAAGTAATACAAGTGGCGTATTGCCGGTAGAATGGGGCAGTAAGGATAATCCTTATTATGAAAAAGCGATGATGCTGAGAGCCATGGAAAATACTATCTACTTTGCGGGTTCCAACTATGCTTCTCTTTACCCGGATTCGGCCAGTGCAGTGATAGCCCCTGATGGTACCTGCCTCGTACATGGCACTTATGGCGTTCCCGGGGTAGCGGTGGCCACTATTGATCCGGAACAGGCTACAGGTTTGCTGGCAAAACGATTTAAGGCGGAGCTTTATCGCTAATCTTTTTTGTTAACTTAACACGAATACATATGAGTTTCTTCAAGAAAATTTTCGGAAAAGGTCAGGAACCGGCTCAGCAGGGAACACCCGTATCCCCAACCGCCCCCCAAACGGCTCAGGGATTGCTCGAGCAATATGGTGGTATCAGTTTGGATAAACAACGTAACCTCTATGATGTAATTGGTGATAACTCATGGAATATAAATATGGATACAGGGGAAATCAGTTTTGGCCCCGATCTTATTTTCCCTGTTCAGGTGCTGGGCACCTTTTCTCATTCCTCTGAAACCTGGCTCTGGGGCTGGGCAAACGCCCAATCCAATATTTCTCCTGATTTGTTGCAGCAGGCGCTCCAGCTTAAAAAATATGGTGAAGATCATGACATTGGCCTGCTAAAGAACCGTGATTTCGACGCGGAGATCAACGACCTGCATCTTATCGGCATGATTGCTTCGGGGATGTTTGGCGCCAGCGCCTATTACCTGGCTGATTACGGCCAGGGTATTATGGTGGCTACCATAAAAAGTGATGTGATTGACAGCGTTGATAGTATCGATCATGTAAGGGTGTCCACTGTTTTCCCGGAATTTATTTCTCTTTTTGAAATGAACCACAAAAATGCCTTTGGTCATTACGCTACCTTAAAAGGGTATGCAGTTAATGAAGATGGGCAACAGCTGATAGCGACAAAAGAAGGCAGTCGTATCACTGCAGCGTTTGACGATTTCGCGAGGCTCACCAGGCTAAATGGCTAGTGGTATCCTATATCCGGATAAATAGTTGGTATCTTTAATCACCTAAATAATCCTGTATGTTACCCGGAAACGCTTGTTTTATTGCGCTTTTTCTTTTGTTGCCGGTATATGTTTTCTCACAAAACAACGATACGGTTGCTTATACCGTTATGCTGTCCGGTACTAAAAAAGGGGCGTTGAAGATTATACAAAAAACGCCGGGAGCGTATGAAAGCTGGTATCAGTATAACGACAGGGGCCGTGGTGATAGTCTGCACACTACTTATCAACAGGATGAAGAAGGATTTCCTACTTATATACATACTGAAGGGAAAGACTATTTTAAGAAACCGGTAACGGAAGATTTTTCCATTGCCAATGGAAAAGCGCAATGGAAAAATAATGCGGAGCATGACACGATTCCGGTGAGGACGAAGGCATTTTACGTGAGTCTGCAGGGAAGCGCCGGCAATATCATTAAAGCGCTCAAAGCGCATCATGATCAGATTAAACTTTTACCCTTTGGCGACGCCACTTTGAAAATTTGGAAACAGTATACTGTGGGCAGTGGCGCTACCGCCCGGAAACTATGGCTATGTAGTGTTTCGGGGTTTTACTTTGCGCCGGAATATTTTTGGACAGATGAGCACGATGAGCTTTTTGCCAAAACGAGCGACTGGTTTTCGCAGGTAATGGCAGGGTATGAGTTGTATGTGCCGGAGCTGATGGCTATTCAAAAGAAAATAGAACGCACGCGCAATCATCATTTTGCCAAAGAGCTGCCGGAAAAGACAAAAGGTAATATCCTTATTAAGAATGTCAATTTGTTTGATGCAGAGCAGGCAACGTTGTTACCGCATTCGGATGTACTCATAAGAGATGGAAAAATAAGCAGGGTATCTGTTGGGAAATCTATGGCCACAACTGCTGCCAGGGTAATTGATGGTACCGGTCAAACCTTGTTGCCCGGATTATGGGATATGCATGTGCATTTTAGCGAGGGGGCAGACGGCATATTGCATCTGGCAGGCGGCGTTACGCATGTGCGGGACATGGGAAATGATACCTCGTTGTTAAGTACTATCCAGGCCATTAATAACCATGAGCTGATAGGTCCGCACGTGGAAATCATCAGTGGGTTGATTGATGGCGCCGGTCCTTTTGGCGCACCGACAGGGGCACTGATCAATAATGTGGAAGAGGGAAAAACGGCGGTAAGAAAATATGCTGCGAAAGGGTATCAGCAAATCAAATTATACAGTTCTGTTAAGCCGGAGTGGGTAAAGCCCCTGGTTACCGAAGCAAAGAAATATCATTTGCGGGTTTGCGGTCATATCCCGGCTTTTATGACAGCGGCGGAGGCGATTGAAGCAGGTTATGATGAGGTAACGCACATGAATATGTTGCTATTGAATTTTTTTGGAGATACTATTGACACCCGCACACCGCAACGCTTCATTATTCCCGCGGAGCGGGCCGCGACACTGGATCTAAGCAGCCCGGCCATGAAACAATTTATTGCCTTGATGCAGGCGCATCATACCGTTGCAGATCCTACGCTGGTAGCATTAGAACCATTGTTCACCGCTCGTGACGGTGTACTGGAAGAGAAGAACAAATCTATTGTTACTCATTTTCCTGCACAGCTACAGCGCGCTATGCGTGCGGGTGGCAGCGGATTACCGGTTCCCCCGGGCATGGATTCCACTTATCGTGCATCATTCGATGTTTTTTTGAAGTTAACCAAGCTATTGTATGATAGTGGTATTCGTATAGTGGCTGGTACGGATGGTACGCCTGGTTTTGATATACACCGCGAGCTGGAGCTATATGTAAAAGCTGGTATTCCTGCGGAGAAAGTATTACAGCTGGCTACCTTTGGTACAGCCGTATACACCGGGAAAAGCAAAATGCTGGGCAGTATCAGCGCTGGTAAAATTGCCGATATGATTATGGTGGAAGGTGATCCTGTAAAAAATATCAGTGATATAAGACATACCCGGTTGGTGATTAAAGATGGCGTTATTTATGATCCAGCAAAATTATACAAGGCTGTTGCCATTGAACCATTTTATGAAAACTAATTGAATTTGTTTTTATGATGACACCGGAAGCATATAAACACTTATATAGAGAAGATGAAGCCGTTGGCTGGCTGTCTATTGACAGTGCATTGGAAAATGTGTATGGCAGAAAAGTGCCCCGCCACTATGGTCCGCTTTGCGGCATACACTATATGGTAGGTGGAACCGACCCTATAGATGGCGCCAGCATTTACGATTCTGACAAGCAGGAAGCGCACCACCATATTATTAGCTATGGTATGTCGGAATTGTATTACAACGCGGAAAAAGCGGGTGCTGACTACAGCAAATGGGGTTTTGAATTTACTTTCAGACTAAAGCCATTTGCAGGTGATGTGAAGGATCCGTTGTGGGTGGTTCATGTAATGAACAACCTGGCGCGGTATGTATTCAATAGTGGGAAATGGTTTGAGGAAAATCATTTTATACCTGCCCGGGGGCCTGTCAGACTGGATACAGAAACAGAGATCACCGGCTTTGTAATGGCGCTTGATCCGGAATTAGGCAGGATAGAAACGCCGCACGGAGAAGTGTCTTTTCTGCAACTGGTGGGCATTACGAATAAGGAACTGGAAAAGTTGATGCAACACCCCACCACTTCCGCAGTGGCGGAGCTGATCAGTGAACTGCGCAGGGATAACCCGTTACTCATCACTGACCTGACCAGGAAATAGTTGATCCTGTATTTCTGCATCCTGCAAAAAAGTGAATATTGCGGCTCGCAATTCAGGGGCCGTAATCTAAGCTACCATCCGGAGCCAGTGGTACATACTACCATTAATACAAATATCACTGAGTCCCGCCAGGGAACATCTTCCGGATGGCGTAATGCAAGAACTGGGAACACAAGCTGGCGCGCAGGCCATCAGCCATTTATCCAGCGAGGTATTGAGTGCTTTCTGAAACTGCCTCGCCCCCTAATTTACTGTGCCGTTCCATATACCTGAATTTCTTTCACCGCTACCTTGCTGCTTTCCGGTTGAATACCGGTAATAAGATAACGGACATATCTCACTGCTGTTGTTTGCAGGGACACTGCTTTGTAATCCTGCCCCGATACCCGTTCCGGGCTTTTAACTGCGTTCCAGTCGGTACCATTTGCGGATACTTCAATACTGTAGGTATACCAGTCACTGTCTTTTCCCCATACGATACGGCTGTTGGTGAGGTGGTACTCCTTTTGGAGATCGAGGGTAATGCTTACAGGTAAGCCACCGGCGCCGGAAATCCACCCTGTGGAAGTATTGCCATCAATAATTTTTTGCACGCTTTCGGGTTGGTTACCGGGAGAAACAACGATAGTACTGTTGGTGAGTTTAATTTCCTGTAGTTGTTGTGCGGTGCCGCCAGCAGTTGTATATTGAACCCCACCACTTTTTTTGTTTTCGTTTATCCATACAGGATGGTTGCCATCAGGTACATATACATTGGAAGACGGGATTGTTTTAATAATTTTTGCAGCGGGGGCCAGTCCCGGGCTATTTACGTTGATCTTTATATTTCCCGGTGCGGTGGTATGGCGAATAATGCCATAGGCAATACCGCCTTCTGTTTGTTGCAATGCAATGCCTGCAGCGGGAATGTTTCCGCCCAGCAGTATGCCTGCTCCTGATACATTGATCTGCACGGGATAAGATTGTCCGGCTGTGACATTGGAAATGAGGGTACCATTACGGTCACATACTTTTACATAAAATGGCGTCATGGAAAATCCGTCGGCGGTGAATGTGTGATGGTTTTCCGGTATTTCAATTTCCAGGTGATGTGGTTTTCCGGGTGTTTTTACAATGTGGGTGCAGACTGGTTTTCCGTTCATTATTCCGATGGCCTTTAATGTTCCCGGCTCATATTTTCCGGTGTGGAAAATAAAGTATGGGCTGCCACCTTTGGCTGCTACAAATGGGGCGGTGGCGGCGTTCCGGGCCCTTGTCATTTCACCGCATAGTTTGTTGTTCCTGTAAAGCTGAACGGCATCGCAGTTGGAGAAAATCATGATAGTGCTATCCAGGGCAGGCTGGTTGTTATAGCTGCCGATATATATCATGGGGCCGTAGGTGGGGTTACGGGCATCCTGCATGGCTTTTAACTGGTAGTAACTGAACTTCTCATAGCGGTCGATGTCTGTTACACCGCTGAAAGCGGTGACAGGTGTAACTCCTGCGGTATAGTCGTTATAGCTCCATACAAAATATCCGCCTATTCTCGGGTTGGCGTCTAATCCGCCATGATCCCAGTATCCGCCTAATTCTTCCGATGTTTCTCCGTTAAGTGCGTTCTGTCTTAGTACGCATTGATTGATCAATCCTTTTTCGGTGTACTTCCTGCTGGCACGTAAGCCGTTTTCTTTTTCGGCATCTGCCATCCAGCTATCGCCCCATTCCCGTGTGAGGAACGGGCGTGTGGGCATGGGATCGGTACCGTCTTCATTCACTACTTTATAGGAAACGTTATAATGATTTTTGCTGTGTGTGTTGTAGTCATCTGCCAGAAATAGTTGATCACCGGGCATTTCAGCTTGTGCTGTCTGCACGGCTTTTTGCATCCAGGCTTCGGAAGTAGGTGATTCATTGAGGGAAGTTTCCCAGAGGAAAACGGAAGGGCGGTTTCTATCGCGACGGATCATTTCCCTGATATCACGGAAGGTATTGGCCTGGAAAACGGAATCATTTGAAAAGAATTGCCATCCCGGTTCGCATTCGATCACCAGCAGTCCGGCTTTATCACAGGCATCCAGGAAGGCGGGGGATTGCGGGTAATGTGCAGCGCGTACGGCGTTAAAGCCACCTTTTTTTATTTGCAGGGCGTCGAGGTACTGCATGTTGTCGGAGGCGGCGTCACCGATGTATTCATAGGCCTGGTGCCTGTTGGCGCCACGCAGATATAGTTTTTCTCCGTTAACATAGCACCCGTCCGGGCCAAAGGAAATGCGTCGTATACCCGTATAGGTGATGAGACTATCAACGGGTTTATTATCTCTGTAAACAACAGATACCAGGTGATATAAATAAGGATGATCCGGATGCCATAAGCGTGGAGCACTTACTGTAAGCGATTGCTGAACAGTGGTATCTGCTTGTGCGGTGATATGCAGGTTGCTGTTGGTACTGGCTATTACAGCGCCGCTGGCATCCACCAATGATGTTTCCAGTTTTGTATTGGCGGAACCGGAAGTGATGTTTACAATATTGGTTTGAATGTTAACAAGGGCGCTGTTTTTACTAACGGCAGGGTAGGTGATAAATACGCCGCCACCGGCTACTTTATTGGCTTCCAGTGGGTGCGAGATAAATATTTTTTCGGTAGCAAGGAGGGATACATTTCTATAGATGCCACCAAAGTAATTGAAGTCAAGTTTGGACTGTGGCTTTCCGGGAGGTATTTGTGGGTTGTCTGTATTGGTTACTCTTACGGCCAGTACATTATCTTTTTCAAAATTTACCTGTCCGCTGATGTCAACCACAAAGCCCATGTATCCACCGGTGTGAGTAGTTAATTTCTTACCATTCAGGTATACTTCGGCAGTTGTTTGTACGCCATCAAAACAGAGGCTGATTCTTTTATCACGAAAGGAAGAGGGGAGTCTGAAATATCTGCGGTACCAGCCAACACCCTGGTAAACGGTGTTGCCGCCATTGTGTTTTTTTTCGATTCGCATCACGTGTGGAATACTGATGCCGGCCCAATCTTTATCGTTGTAATTTATTTTTTCCGCTCCGTTTACTTCACCTCTTTGAAAGGCCCAGTTGGTATTGAAGTTTAAGACGGTTCTTGTATCCTGGGCGTATAAACCAAGCGGGAATATTAAACAGGTTAGCAGTCGGAAAATATACTGGCGGCATTGTAATAGCGGCATGACGGGATTTTTTTTTTAAGATAAAAAAATCCCGCTCATTTTTCAACTCGCGGGATTTTTTTTGACATTTATAGTTATGTTAGCAATTAGTAACCTGCATTCTGTGTCAGGTTTTTGTTGATATCTCTTTCCTTTTGTGGTACAGGCCACAAGTAGTCCCTGTTGTCCTGGAAGGTTCGTTTTTCTACTACAACATGCTCTCCGGTGAGGGTCAGTTTACCGTTGGAAGGATCTACAGTACCTAGTTTAGTACCATATACTGTACCTGATTTAACGGCGCTACCTATTTTCCAGCGTTGCACATCGTACCAGCGTAAGCCTTCCAATGCAAGTTCTACTCTGCGTTCGCGTCTCACCAGGGTCCGCATTTTATCGACGGTGTTGTATACCGTTCTGTTTACCACCGGCATGCCTGCACGGGTTCTAACGGCATCGATCGCATTGTATACAGAGTTGTCAATTACGCCTGATTCGATTTGTGCTTCCGCATAAGTCAGCAGGATTTCAGCGTAGCGGATCACGATCATATTCAGCCCGGTATTCCACATGTCGGTGAAGTCGGACAGGTTAGAAGTGTATTTTTTAACGATGTAACCTGTTTTGGAATTGTTATCGCCGTTAAAGTAATCGCCTGAACTGCTTTCTATGGAGTTGAAATAATCGCCCTGGTACATTTGGCCCGGGCAAAGGATGGTGGCTGTTAAACGGGGATCCCTGTTGTTGTACGGATCTTTATCGTCATATCCGGAGGTAGCGTCATCAATGGTTTTGCCATTTTTCATCTCATAGGCGTCTACCAGTGCCTGCGTTGGATCAAGCGAACCCCAGCCACCGAGGGAAGAGGAAGGCATAACGCCCATATCGCCGTTGGGATAGTCATTTTCCTTGTATTGAACATCCAGGATTACTTCCTTGTTGTTTTCATTTTGAATGCGAAAGAGATTCTGGTAGTTAGGAAACAGTTCGTATCCCAGGCCCATTATTTTTTTACAATCGGCGATACACTCTGCGTAGTTTTTGTCATACAGTTCTATCCTGGCTTTCAGTGAAAGTGCGGCGCCCTGTGTAACGTGTCCTATGTCGCTGCCTGTATAGCTTACGGGCAGGATAGCGGCAATAGCTCCCAATTCATCTTTTACAAATTTGCGCACTTCGGTAGCGGGTGTCCTGGTAATGGTATTGGCTACTTCTGTGGTAATGGTATTTTTAACCAGCGGTATATCGCCATAGAGTTGGGACATAGTAAAATACTGGTAAGCTCTTAAGAAGCGGGCTTCGCTTTTGTACCTTTCTTTTAAGGCGGCGTCCATTGGTGTTTTATCTATGTTTTCCAGGAACCAGTTGCATTTCTGGATGGTGGTATAACTCCAGCGGCTGGATACATCTGTATTGCCGGGAGTAACAGTACTATTGCCATACGCCGTATAGCCTTCCCATGGATATTGGCTGTACATATTATCACTTGCGGCATCCATATAGATGATCGCATAGTCGCCTTCCCAGCCTTTGTAACAGCCACTCAGTGCAGCAGCAGCATCCGCCTGGGAAGTCCAGAGGGAGGAGTTGCTGTAGGCATCGAGTGGTTTTCTATCCAGGAAATCTTTATTACAGGCTGATTGCAGCGCTGCGGAGAAGAGTAATATATAGAGGATGTTCCTTTTCATGATGTTACTTACTTTTCGTTAAAAACTAACATTTACGCCAAATGTGTTCACTTTTACCTGTGGGTAATTGTAGATACTACCTGAGATGGATGCTTCCGGATCGATCCAATTGTAGAGATGGTCGAACGTGAGGATGTTTTGTCCGCTGTAGTAGAAGCGTACTTTACTGAGACCAATCTTTTTCACGATTCTTTCCGGTATGGTGTACCCTATCTGCAGATTTTTAAGACGCAGGTAGGAGCCATCTTTCACCCAGAAAGAGGATGGAGTATTGCCGGGATCATTTTGCTTATTACCATACCAGATGCGTGGTAATGCCGCGCCGGTATTGTCTGGTGCCCAGGTGTCGAGTAAAGCAGAGGTAGGTTTACCGGCAGAGGAGTTCACTGCGCCCAGTTTACCGCCATCAATATAAGTTTTCACGCCGGCAGCTCCCTGCAGGAAGATACCGAGGTCAAAATTTTTCCAGGAAGCACCGAGGTTAACACCAAAAGTTACTTTCGGGAAATAGGTGCCGAGGTATACCCTGTCCGCACTGTTGATGGTGTCGTTGCCGTCCTTATCTTTATATTTCAGATCACCGGGAGCGGTACTGGCAGCCTGGTAGGGTGATTTGCTCACCTGGTCAGCAGACTGGAAAATGCCGTCTGCTTCATATCCATAAAGCGCGTTCAGCGGATAGTTTGCCTGTTTGAACGTATAGCCGTCAACAATGGGGCCGGTGCCATGCAGATCCGTTATTTCGTTTTTAATAAAAGCGATGTTGGCAGAGGCGTTGTATTTGAAATCTCCTTTGGTGTCAGTGTAATCAACGGTAAATTCCCAACCTTTATTGAGCATGGCGCCTGCATTCTGCACGGGTGCGTTTAGCCCGTATACAGCGCCAACAGGTACAGCGAGGAGAATGTCGGAAGTGACTTTATGGAAATAGTCGGTGCTGAAATTCAGTTTTCCATCGAAGAAACCGGCATCCAGTCCAATACTTGTTTCAGTAGTGCTTTCCCATACTATGCCGGGGTTAGCGCCGGTGATCGGTGATACGCCGGGTGCAATTACTGCGGCGGTACCGCCAAAGGTATAATTCTGAGAGCCGTTAACAGTAGGTATGAATGGGTAATATGGAGAGCTTGGGTAGGCAGCGTCCTGAGCAACTATGTTCTGATTACCCAGTTTTCCCCAGGAACCTCTTAACTTAAGGAAAGAAACATATTTTTTCAAAGGCTCAAAAAAATCTTCCCGGTCTATATTCCAGCCGGCAGAGAAGGAAGGAAATGCACCCCATCTGTTACCGGTTGCGAAGCGGGAGGAACCATCATACCTGAGGTTGGCTTCAAATAAGTATTTGCCGTCGAAGTCATAATTCAATCTGCCGAAATAAGACTTGAGCGCTAATTCATAAGAGTAGCCGCTGGTTTTTTGTCCGTCGGTAGAAGCCAGGTTTACATCGGTCAACAGGTTGTTCAGGAATCCTTTACGATAGCCATCGTCAAAAGTGTATTTGGTCAGTTCCTGTGAATAACCGGCGAGTATTTTAAAATTATGTTTGTGGATAGATTTGGCATAATCCAGTAATGCTTGTTGTGTAACGGTGTTACCGAAGGCATTTTCATCTGTCACAGAGTTAGGTCCCTGGTAGAAAGTGGGTTTGCCGGTAGCATCGTAATATTGTTGATCGGCAATAAATTTCTTATTGTGATTGATCTTCATCACGTAGGAAAGTGATGGTTTAAAATGTAAGCCATCAATGATTTCCCAATCGGCGCCTACATTTCCAATCAGATCGTAGTAATTAAATTTGTTACTACTGTTTCCTTCCAGCCATGCCATCGGGCTACCGTCGGCGATGTAGCCATAGTAACCGTTTTGATATTTGTAAGGAATGGAAGGAGCGATGCGGTTGATCTGTCTTACCAGCTGTGTAAAATCGCCTGTGTAAGGATTGCTGGGTTCATTTTTGCCGGTAGACGTGAACGCGATATTACCATTTACCTTTACCCTGTTGGTCACCTGGGAGGTGATATTTATCCTGCTGGTATAGCGTTTGGCGTTTGTTTCCTTCACCAGGCCATTTTCATCAAACAATCCCAGGGAAAGGGCATACTGTGTTTTTTCTGAGCCACCGGATACGCCGAGGTAGTGGTTTTGCTGTAAACCGCTGCCTTTATAAAATAAACCAAGCCAGTCGGTATTCGGATATTTATAAGGATCTGATCCGTCTTTGAATTTCTGGATTTCGGCGTCTGTCCAGCGTACGGGTTTTCCTTCGTTGGTCAGGGCTTTGTTGTACAGTGTGGCGGCCTGCCAGGAAGGCAAGAAATCCGGTAACCCGGTAGGGCTTTGTTTACCTACATAGGCGTTGTAGGACACCTGTGCGGTTCCTTTTTTACCCTGTTTGGTAGTAATGAGTACCACGCCGTTGGCGGCACGTGAACCGTAGATAGAGGCAGAAGCAGCGTCTTTCAGTACAGACATGCTGGCGATATCATCCGGGTTGATGTTGTTAAGGTTATTCAGATTAGTGATAACCCCGTCTATTACAACCACGGGATCGGCGTTGTTCAGGGTACCGATACCACGGATGCGGATTTTTGGAGCATCGCTGCCTGGTTGTCCGCTCGTAGCGGCAGTAACGGTTACGCCGGGCATTGTTCCCTGGAGGGCGCTACCCAGGCTGGTAACCGGTCTGTTGGTCAGCTGTTCGCTGCCGATGGTGGCAACAGATCCTGTCAGATTCGCTTTCTTTTGGACGCCATACCCCACCACTACAAATTGCTGTAATGCGCTTACATCCGCCACCAGCTTAATATTCAGCTGTGTTTTTCCAGCTACAGGTATTTCCTGCGCTATATATCCCAGGCTGGTGACCAGCAATACTGCGTTTTCTCCTACATCTTTCAGCTGGAAAGTACCATCAGGGCCAGAAATGGCTCCTTTCTGTGTACCTTTTACAACAATGGAAACTCCTGGAATAGGCGCCCCGCTGTCATCCGTTATTTTACCTGTAATGGTTACAGGTGGTGGAGGAGCTACCATCGAGGCCGCTGCCGGTTTTTCATTTTTTGTAATGAAGATGGTATTACCCTGTATTTCAAAGCTCAGCGGTTGCTGTATCAGCGCCATTTCCATAGCCGCCTGCAGCGATGCTTTTTTCAGATCTACTGAAACAGGCCGGGTGTTTTTCAGGTCTTCTTTATCATAGAAGAAAACGTAGCCTGTTTGCTCCTTAATTGCGTTCAACACCTTCTGGAGACTTACCGCCTTGGCGGTATAAGTAACCGTTTGCGCGCTGCCTTTGGCGCTTACCTGCAAGGCAGCCGCCAGTAGCAAAATTGAAGTTAGTCTCATCGCTAACAAAATTTTGGTTGAGAGCTCCGCAAATTTCCAATATTTGCGGGTACCGGAATTACAAATAGCCTTAAGTTGCATACTTTTGCAATGTTTGGTTGAATTAATAAATAAAGTTTACTGACTTGTTTGTTGATGAAATTGAACTATAACCGGGGTAGGACGCCAATCTTAATCCCCGGTTTTTTGTTCAATAAGCCTATGAAGCCAACGTGCAGGCTTCATTTTATCATTGTTCCTGTTATTTCATTGTTCATAACGTTGTTTACAGTTATGGCTGGATAATAATCCGGTTGCCATTTTCAATTTTATACCTGATTCTCGTTTTAGAAAGTCCTTTTAATACCTGCGATAGTGTAAGGTCGCGGCCTATTTCCCCGGTGAATACGCGTTGAGGAATTTCACCTTCATATTTAACTTCCACGTTGTACCAGCGCGACAGCTGTCTCATCACTGTAGGAAGATCCGCGTCGTTGAAGGAAAAGAAGCCTTTTTTCCAGGCCATTACCTGCGAGAGGTCCACATTATCCAACACCTGGATGCCCTGATTGTTGGCAGCCACCCTGGCCTGTTGGCCGGGCTTAATCACCTGTTTTTGCTGGTTTGCGTTTATCTGTACGGTTCCCTGTAGTAAAGTGGTGTTTACACTGGGCTCATCTTTATACGCATTAATATTAAAATGTGTGCCCAGCACCTCTACCGTTGTATTACCCGCTTTTACCCGGAAAGGCATTTTTTCATTTTTGGCTACTTCAAAGTATACTTCCCCGGTGATCGTTACCGTTCTTTCTTTGCCGGTAAAGGCGGTGGGGTAATAGATGGAAGAAGCAGCATTTAACCATACACCGGTACCATCGGGCAAAATAAGCTGGTATTGACCACCTGACGGTGTACTCATGGTATTATACAATACTTTATCTCCTGTGTTTCCCGACTCGTTGTAGGCCAGCTGACCATTACTTAATTTGGTGATGCTGGTGTTGCCCTGTTTCGCCAACACACCGTTATTGGCGCTGTCGAGCGGTATCTGGGAACCGTCGGAGAGCGTGAGCATAGCCCTGTTACCGCCCGGTGCAATATCTTTTATTACAGGTGCAGTGGCCACTATAGCTGGTGGTGGGGTTGGCTTCGCAAAGTAATATACGCCTGTGGCAATGAATACTACAGCCGCGGCAGCCCACCAGTAGCGTTGAAGGAAATGTATACGGCTTTTTTCAGGCTGACTGAGTGATTGTTGATGCACGGATTTGTCAGCATCCAATACTTCCTTTAATGCCAGTTGCCAGTAAGCATGGTCGTAATCCCCGCTCGCAGTGTCTGCTACCGTTTCGGTGGCATGAAGTGCATCCAGTTCCCGCACAATTTCTCCTGACTCATCCTGGCTGATCAGCAGCAGCAGTTCTTTGTACTCCTCCTGCGTGGCGCGCAGCAGCCGTACCTGCTCTGATAAATATTTAAGTCTTTCTGATGTGGACAACGGGTGAAATTTTAAGCTTTCAGAATTCAGTTGATACCAGGGGAATGATGATAGTCATAAAGCTCCCCTGCTTATACGTACCGTGAGCAATTAAAGAGTACCTATCTGCCGGAAAAAAAATTAAAGAAAATATAAAATACCATATCCCAACAGGATGAGCGGAAGGATAATGCCCTGGTTGACGAGGTACTCCCGGATGGATTTAAGTGAGCGGACGAGGGAGTTTTTGACCGTTTGCGATGATAATTCCAGCAGGTCGGCAATTTCCGCTATTTTGAGCCCCTTCTCCCGGCTAAGCAGGTAGATCTTTTGCGCTTGTGGGGGTAATGAGAGAATGGCTTGTTTTACCAGCTGTGATGTTTCCGAAAAAGCAATATTTTCTTCTGTGAGATTGGACAGGTCGCTGCTTTCCTGTATAATTGCCTGCTGGGCTTTATTCCGGACACCCTGCTTCTGCAGCCAGCTGTAGCAACGGAAATATACTATTTTGAAAATCCAGTTACGCGGGCTGTCTATGGAAGACAATTTTTCCCGGTTCAGCCATATGCTCAGGAATATTTCCTGGATAATATCTTTTTCAGGGCCTTCTACCTGGATAACATGCGCAATAACGGGTTTGATCCTGGGTACATACAGGTGAAACAATGCTTCAAATGCCGATTCGTCCCCCATAGCAATTTGGTGGAAAAGTGCAGTTTCATGTACTGAGTCATTATTCATCCTGTTAAATCGTGGTCGCTTAATTTCCCCAATCTAAAAATAGATTAGTCGAATGATCTGTTTGTTAGGTAAAGATTAACCTGCAATTTACGAAAACAAACTTTCTTATTATGTATACTACGTTGGGTTGTTAAATTAAAAGGGGGGAGAAATGTCTTTTTAGGGGTTAAAATAAAAAGGCCCCCCGGGATCGGGAGGCCACACTTTATCTGTTTATCACCATGTACAATTACATAAAGGGGTCAAAAGTTCCACCCCACAGCATATTTTGTTGCAGTTTAGGGTTCCTTGACAAAAAGCTGAAAGGGAGGCCATATATATACATTTTATCAGGAACAGAAAGGTTCGCCTTATCTGTAGTGATAACGGTATAGTTGAATTTATTATATACTTTATTGATGTCATCCATGGGGGCGGGATCTGTTTGCCCGGCTTTTAAAGTGATAGCGAGGCTATGTCGTTGCGTACCTCTTAACAGGTCAAATTTTTTCCAGCGCCGCAGGTCATCCCAGCGTTTACCTTCGAAGGCAAACTCTACAAAGCGCTCATCCTGGTAAGCCTTCCTGATGTCGTCGATGCTCGCCGCGGTGATGCCATAATTACCGGTGCCCGCTGAAATACCAGCCCGCTGGCGGATATCATAGAGTACCTGCAATGCTTCACCGGTTTTACCCAGTTCGTTGGCGGCTTCGCCATAGTTCATCAGCACTTCTGCATAGCGGATCTCCGGCCAGTCAACATCGGATTGTTCCACCGCGGCGGCATCCCTGTCCACACCTTTTAATTTCAGGAAGAAGCAATTCAGCTCTCCCATGCCTTGCCCGATCCAGTTTCCATCAGATACCACCTTATTTAAAGTTCCGGTAACGCCACCTTCCGGTGTAAACGATGGATCTGTAAGGTAGGTCCAGTAGTACTCATTCTTTGCCGTCATTTTGGGTGTGAACTGGATTGGTGCACCGTTATAATAAATGGAAGCATAGAAGCGGTCGTCTCTGTCTTTGAACAATGTTGGATAAGTGGCCGCTGATGGTACAAAGCGGCTGCCGTCTTTCATGGGGAATGCGTTCACCAATTCGAGAGAGGGCATATCATTATCCCAGTCGTCGGCAGAATAGCGCAGTGGTGCATTTCCTGGTGCGGCATAGTATGCGTCGGGATAAGTAAAGCGCCGGAACATTACCTGTTCTTTGTTCAGTTCCACATTCCAGATATCTCCATAAACAGGGTACAATCCTTTTCCCATACCGGCCAGGAAGTTTTTAGCGGCGAGGTTGGCATCATAGGCTTTCTGCCAGGAGGCAATTCCATTCAGCCCGTGAAACAGCGGACTGGCAAAGAAAAGCAATACCCTGCCTTTAAAGGCCATGGCAGCTCCTTTATCAATACGGCCAAGATCGGCGCCCTTCCAGGAATCGGGCAGCAGAGCTACCGCATCGTCGAGATCTTTTAATATCTGCGTTACGCATTCGGATGTTTTGTTACGGGGCTGTTGTACCTGCGACAGGTCGCTTGCAGCATCCTGTGCTTTCAGAATGAGGGGGACGCCGCCTACATCCTTCACCAGTTTGTAATAGGCCCAGGCACGCCAAAACAGGGCCTGTCCCTTGATATGGTTTTTACCTGTTTGTCCGAAGGTGGCCTGATCGATATGATCGAGTATGTTATTGCAGCTGCGGATATCTCCGTAAGTGTTTACCGCCCAGTTTAACTTTACGCCGGCGGCGGCATTATCATAGTTTTCCAGCCAGTCGTAGGTAGCGGTACCCAGTAATACTTTATCGGAATAGCGATGTGGAGAAATGGCTTCATCGGTACCATTGCCATTACCAAAATTTACAAACTGCCAGTTCTTTACCCAACCATCCCAGAACCAGTTGTTGTATACCCGGGAGCATCCGCCGGGGTTGGCCATTCCATAAGGCCAGCAGGGCATCTGGTCAAAATATACCGAATCCAGGTAGGCTGTTGCTGCGCTCTCCGACTCCCATACCTGTTTGCTGGTAAGGGCATTCAGTGGGTCCCGGTCAAGTATTTTGCGGCAGCTGGTAAAGGAAATAAGTAGGAACACTGCGGGCAATATATATTTTAGCGTACTTTTTTTCATGGAATCACTTTTTAAAATTAGAACTGTACATTAAAGCCTAAAGAAACATTGGTCATGATAGGGTAGCTGCCAAAGGAGTACACTTCAGGATCATAGAGTTTGAATTTTCTCAGGCAGAAAAGGTTGGTGGCGCCGGCAAATACCTGTGCAGCGCTCAGCCCGGCCCTTTTTAACAGTGCTGGTGATAAATCGTAAGAGAGGTTCAGATTTTTTAACCGCAGGAAATCACCACTGAAAGTATTCAGCGCAGATACTACAGAGTAATCCTGGCGTTGGTTACCGCTGGCATTATACAGTTTCGGGAATTTGCCGTTGGGGTTGGTTTCGGACCAGGAATCGCCATAATAGGCGGGATAAGGAATATTACCGCCATTGCGTCCCCAGGGATCGTTGTAAATCACTTTGTATCCTGCAAGACCAGCCAGCAACATACTCAGCCTGAAGTTTTTGTAACCCATACTAATGCTAAGGCCATATGCAATAGGCGCGTTGTTTGACTGGTTGCTGCTGCCTGCTACTACAGCGTTGGAATATCTTGCTACTACTACTTTATCGTAGCTATCGATCCGGCCATCGGGTTTGCCATCTGGTCCGCCTACATCGGCGAAGTTCATCATGCCTTTTGCAGGTGCTGCTCCAAAGATGGTATATCCCGCGGGTAATGCTGCTACATCAGCGTCGGTGCGTAGAATCCCTGTGGCATCGTAGCCCGCCTGGTAGTTGAGTGGTTTACCTACGGGATCATCGGCCGGTGTGGCGCCCAGCGCTTTGTCTTTTTTCAGCACGTTGGTAGTCGCCAACCCGAAATTGGCTTTCACATCAAATGTAAAATCCTTTCCTATTTTGCCGTTCAGGTATCCCAGTTCAAGATCCATTCCTTTTGCGTTCATCCTGCCATAGTTCTCAATCGGGTAGCTGGCGCCGAATTCTACCGGTGTTTCCAATATGCGCTGCCCTAGGATATTGAAGGTATTCTTGGTCCATACATCTGCCACTACGCTCCAGTGTTCTTTGAAATTCAGGTCCACACCTACATTGTACGATTTGGCGCCCTCCCAGGTATAATTCGTTTGTGCGATACCGTTATACGCCAGTATCGATTTTGATGCTCCCGGATCGCCCAGGTAAAACGGCGTAGAAGATGCGTTATAAATTTCCTTGAAAAGCCATGCAGGGATGTTATCGTTACCTGTGGAGCCATAGGATGCGCGGAGTTTCAGCATATCCAGGCCTTTTTTCTTCAGGTTGGCCAGGAAAGGCTCTTCCGACAGCACCCATCCGAGTGAAGCAGCAGGAAAATACCCCCATCGTTTGTCTTTCGAAAACTTAGAAGAGCCATCGGCGCGCAAGGAGGCCGATACAAGGTATTTATGCTGATAGTCGTAGTTCACTCTGCCCACGTAGGAAACGCGTGCATCCAGGTAGGTTTCAAAGCCATCGGCTTTAGTGTCGCCGGAAGCGTGACTGGCAAACGGGAACTGGTCTGTGGTATAAACCGGGAAATTGTATTTATAAATGCTGGAATAACTGTAGTAACCATCGGACTGTTCGTATACGCCTACGATGTTCAGGTTATGATTTCCAAAATGTTTATCATATGTGGCGATCGCATTCAGTTGATAGGAATTGGTGCGGCCGTTTTCATTCCCGATAAAAGGTTGTGCGGGAGTGGTAGCCACTTTGGTGCCAATTACTTCATTGGTATATAATTGTTGAATACCGCTTTTCGGATCAAGTTTAAACTGGTATAACAAAGGCTGGATGGCGTATGCCTTGGAGAAATCGTTGCCGTTATACAGGTCTGCTACGCCTTTCAGTGTAAGACCTTTAATAAAAGGTACTTTGTATTCCAGGTTGATGATACCATCTATATATTGTTTGTTGACATGCATGTATCCTCCATTCTTCATCATTTCGATGGGGTTCGTTACCCAGGTGGGCGACATTGGTTTGCCGTCGATATAGGCAAAAGTGGTGGGAGGCATGATATATTTCAGTTTCTCATAAAATCCTGACAGGTCATCATCTTTTCCTTCAATGGTATAGAACCTGCTGCGTGCGCCCTTGTTGTAGCTGAGGTTTAATCCCAGCGTCAGGTCTTTTGTAATGGCCACCTGTACATTGCTGCGGAGGTTATATTTCTGATAGGCCAGCTGGGGCAGAAACCCTTTTTCATCATAGAACGTACCGCCAATAAAGTAGGTAACGCGGTCGGTGCCCCCGGAAATATTCAGTGAATGCCGTTGGGTAAAGGGTTTCTGGTATGCTTCATCGTAATGGAGATTGCCTTCAGGGTTGTTTTTATGTATCCAGTCGCGATCATATTGGTTGTAGCGAAAATCTGCGGCGCCTGTATGTGTAGAGTTGAATAAATCCATGCTCTCATCCATGCCCAGGTATTTTACATCGATTTCCGGTTTGCTGTAGACGCCGAACAGGGAATTGAACTGTACCGTTGCCTTGCCGGCCTTACCGGTTTTGGTGGTTACCAGCAATACTCCGTCTGAAGAGCGGGAGCCATAGATGGCTGCGGATGCGGCATCTTTCAGGATGGTGATGCTTTGCACCTGGTTAGGATCAAGCGCATCAAAGGTGGCCTGGTCGCGGGCAACACCATCGATTACGATGAGTGGTCCTGAGCTGTTCCAGGAAGAGGAAGAGCGGATGCGGACAACGGATGATTTTCCCGGTACCCCACTACCGGATTGCACAAATGTTCCGGAAGCCCTTCCTGCCAGTACATTAGACAGGTTAGCTGCAGGAATGCTCATCATATCTTTGGTATCAATACTGCTGATGGCCGAAGTAAGGCTGGCTTTTTTCTGGGTGCCATAACCTACTACCACTACTTCGTCTACTTTGGCGTTGAGCGGTTTTAAAGTGATTGTCTGGAAACCCGCATGGGAAACCTCGATGCGTATCTGCTCATGCCCGATATAAGATACCAGCAGGGTAGCCCCACCGGAAGGGACTCTCAGTTTGAAGTTACCACTGGCATCGGCGGCGGCGCCATCCCTGGAGCCCACTCTTGATACTGATGCGCCCGGAAGCGGCGTACCATCGGCATCCACAATTTTGCCGGTTACCACAAATCCGGATGTGTCCACCGCCGGTGCGGGGTCCTTTGGTGGTACCACTTCCGGGGTATCGGTGATCACAATCACACCGTCTACATTGGTATAGGTAAAACGGTCTTTCTGCAGGCAGCGCCCTAATACTTTTTCGAGTGTCTCGTCTTTAATATGGAGCGTAATTTTCCCAATCCTGGAAAGTACGGCTTCGCTGACCATCAGGCTTTTTCCTGATTGCTTCTGTATTTCACGGAATACCTCCTTGGCAGGAGCATCCTTTACAGATAAGGTGATACTCTGTCCGTTGCCGGTTCTGGCAGCGGATTGCATGGTGGCAAAGAGTATTAAAAATGCTGTGACTTTCATGATCCTCAACACTTTTTGAATGGGCTTCGCGCCCTGCTGGTTTGATAAAATGGAATTAGCGTTTAATTGCATAGTTTTGCAATGTTTGGGTTTGTGAATCTGTTTCTCAACGGTATTTAATAGCCCAGATCCTGCCAGGGGTGGCCTTAACACTCCTGGCTTCTTTTTGGGCAATAGTTTGCTGGTAAGATTATCTAATAATCAGTTTTCTTCCCGTGGTGTTGTTGGCTCCTTCTTCAATAGTGAATTTTACATTGGTTGTTTGTAATACTTTCAAAACGGTGGATAAACTACTGCTGCGTTTTACGATCGCAAAAAACTTTTCTTCCGGTACTTTTCCCTGAAATACGATATCTACATCATACCATCTTGAAAACTGGCGAAGCACAGTAACAAGCGGGGTACTTTCAAAATGAAAATATCCTTCTTTCCAGGCCATGATCTCTTCGGTATTGGGATTGGTATTTACGGTCAGCTGGCCACCGGGAGTAAGTACTGATTGCTGTCCCGGCGACAATCGGACCTGCCGGTTGCCTTTTTTTACATTCACAGCGCCTTCCAGTAACGTGGTGGTAATATTTGGTTCGTCTTTATAGGCGTTTATATTAAAATGTGTTCCCAGCACTTCTACCGTGGAGCCGTTGGCCGAAACCACAAACGGAATGCGCCGTTTCTGTTGCGGATCATTGATATGCGCTACTTCAAAGTAAACTTCCCCTGTTATTTCCACTTTACGGACATCGCCCGTAAATGCAGACGGGAACCGGATGCTGCTGGCTGCATTGAGCCATACCTTTGAGCCATCTGCCAGCACCAGCGATATCTGCCGCCCTTTGGGTGTGCTCATGGTATTATATTCTACCGGACGATTTTCACCCCCTGATGGGACATAACTCACCACATCGCCCGATTTGCGGATCAGCGCATTGCCCTGTTCGGCCAGCTGCCCGTTGCCGGCAGCATCCAGAACGATCTGTTTCCCGTTGCCCAGGGTAAGTACCGCCCCGGAATGGCCTGGTGGTACATCAGCTACCAGCAACCTTTTCGCAGGAATGTGGTGAGGATGCTGCTGTCTAAAAAAAGCCGCCGTAACTAATACCAATACTATGCAGGCAGCAGCAGCTGACCACATCCAGCGTTTCCGGGCGGCTTTGCGTTTTTTCCGCTGTTGATCCATCCGGAGAAACGCTACCAGCGCTTTTTCCGACGCAGGGGAAGGATTGGCTGAAGGTGGCGTATTTTTTACATGATCCTGTAAAATCGCCAACAGGGCCGGTTTGTATTGCTGTTGCAGCACTGCGTCCATTAACTCCCGTTCTTCTCCCTCATCAGCTTCCAGACGTACATAGCGGTCAAACAGGTATTGTAATCTTTCAGGTGTCATTTTCCTTTAAACCAATAGTCTGTTAATAAAGAGTACCTGGGGAAGGGGGATGGGTTAGCGGGAAGAAAAAAATATTCAGAAGATGAAAAACAGCCTGAAGCTGGCCTTGCAATAGGCTCTGATGGACTTTACCGCTTTTGCCAGATGTGCTTTCACGGTTTCAGGATGGATGTGCATCACGCGGGCGGACTCTTCTCTGGACAGTCCTTCTATTTTCACCAGCTGGTATACCTGTTTCTGCTGGGGAGACAAGCCATTCACTGCCTGGTGAAGCAGTTGCTGGTATTCTGACGCAAAAATGGATTCCATGGTATCATTATGATGCAGCTCTTCCGGGCGGAGGAATGCCGCCTTCTTCCTTTCCATGGCGGCTTTTTTAAGCGCCTTGTATGATTTGTTACGTGCAATAATAAACAGGTATGATTCGAAGGAATTTATCCGCAGTAAGTATTCCCGTCTTTTCCAAATAATAATAAAAACATCCTGCAGGAGCTCTTCTGCACATTCGGGTGAGCGGGTAATGGTGAGTAAAACAGAGTAAACTTTGCTTTTGTGGAGATTAAACAGTTTGAGAAAGGCCAGTTCATTGCCCGAGGCAACCATTGCCAGCAGCGCTTGTTCACTATTGTCGTTAACAGATTCCATACGACCTTTCTGAAATTGACATCATAGATATTTCCTTAGAATAAATATACTATACTTGTTGCCACAAAATCCGCTGCCAGCTTAATAATACCGATGCTTTTTTTGCCACTGCCGATGCTTTTTTTGCTGTGGAAATACCGGCCGCGAGCCGGTCGACAGAGAGCAGCTCCGCCGATAATATTGATCCATAAATTATTAGTACGATTTTTTGTTTATTTTGTGCGGAATAATTACACAGAGGCGCCAGCGTGCATATGAATCAACCAAAGTCAATTGATCCGGCTTCATTTGAAGAGCTTTTTCAGCTCCACTACACCTTTTTATGTGCCACCGCCTACCATATGCTGGAAGACGAGGACGCTGCGAAGGACGTGGTACAGGATTTTTTTCTTTATTGCTGGGATAAGCGTACGGTGATCCGGATTACACAGAATTTCAAGAGTTATGCCATCCGGGCTGTCCGGAATGCCTGTATTAATTATATAAAAAGGGCCGGCAAAATTTCCTTCGACGAACCGGAGGTGCTGGAGCAAGTGGCCAAACAGCCGGAAGAGGAGGATGCCGAGCAACTTGCCGGCAGAGATGCTTCCCTGTGGGCGGCAATAGAGCGTTTGCCTGCCCAGCGGCGACAGATTTTTTTATTAAGTAACCGGGATGGATTTAAATATAAGGATATAGCTGACCAGTTAAATATCTCCATAAATACTGTGAAAACACAGATCAAACTGGCTTATCAGTACCTGAGAAAGGAGTGTGAATGGATGATAAAACTTGTCTCCATCTTATTTTTTTTAAAAAATTAATCATTTGCCTTCACCCGTTTTTAAAACCTGGTTGCCTTTAATACGGACAAGCTATGGACACATCAGATAAGGATATAAACTGGGATAAACTGCTGGCTGCATTAGAGGGCACCAATACGGAGCCGTTGAATGCGCAGGAGGAAGCTATGCTGAAAGAATCCACGGAAATAAAGGAGCGGCTTGCCGTGCACGATAAATTTCCTGTGAATGAAGGCTGGCAACGGTTTACCGCTGCCCGTGATATCCACCGCCCCAGGATAAAATGGTGGAAGCCGGCCTGGGAAATAGCCGCTGCCGCCGCAGTACTGGCCGTTGTGATCACCGCCGGATTGCGTTTCTGGAAGAAGGAGTCCACACACCATCCACTGGCTAAAGCCCAGGCAGATCTGCAGCCCTCCAGGCGTGTACAACTGCTGGGAAACGGTAAAAAGATTGTGCTCGACAGCGTATCACAGACTTTGAAATATAACAATGGCGTACAGGTGCAGGCTAACAGCACCAGCATTGTTTACGAGGCGAAGAACGGAAAAGAGGAGACTGTTACCATGGATACCCTGCTGGTACCAAGAGGCAACAAGATCAGGGTAACGCTGGCAGATGGCACCGTGGTATGGATGAATGCCGATAGCCGGCTTGTGTGTCCAACCGCTTTTAACGGGAAGACCAGGGAAGTATCGATGGAAGGAGAAGCTTTTTTTGAAGTAGCCGCCAATTCACAACAGCCATTCGTTGTGCACACTACAAAAATAGATATACAGGTATTAGGAACGGGTTTCAACGTGAATACTTACGAAACAACAGCTGTACAAACAACGCTTGCCTCCGGAAAAGTGAGGGTAGGTCAGGAGAACAGTGGTATTATATTAACGCCGGGAGAACAGTCTTCCTACAATGAAGCAACAGGCGCGTTAAGAAAGAAAGCAGTAGATATCAGGATTTTTACTGCCTGGAAGGATAACAATATTTATTTTGAAGATGCGTCATTATCAGATATCACAACCAGTCTTGGGCGCAGTTTTGATTATGATTTTAAATTCGAGGATGCTTCGCTTGCAGCATTAAGCTTTACACTGGATATGCAACGACCAACCAATTTACAGGATGTATTAAACAGGATCCACCTCACCATCGGAGATGTCAAATTCCGGGTGCAAGGTAGAATGGTATATATAAGCCGCTAGCGCATAACCAGGGACATGAGAAATAAATAATGTATGTAGAAACTCTGCAGCCGACAGCGCTGCCTGGAACTTCCATGGTGATATGCAGCCGGGAGTTACTGCTTTAACTTTAATATCGGACCAAAATGAAAAAAATGTTGGGCTTCCCTTCCGCCAGGAGGGTGTTGCAGGGCTTCGCCATGCGCTTATCGGGACTGTTTCTGCTGTTAATAATAGTGGCCACTGCTGCTGCACAGGACCCGGACCGGGATTTGCTGAATAAGCAGGTGTCCTATCATGCAGAGGGGCGACCCTTGTTAAAGGTGCTGAAGGAAATCCGCACGCTGACCGACGTGAGGTTTACTTATAATCTCGATGTAATCCGCCAGCAGCCTGCTGTTACCGTGAATGTTACATCAACCACGCTGGGAGAGTTGTTAAGGCTGATATTGGCTAACACTTCCCTCGCATTCGACGTGGATTTAGGCGGTATTGCTATTTACCCGCAGAACAGGAACACCTCTCCCAATCAAAAAGTGATGATGATTGTAAGAGGACAGGTGACTACCTCCAGCGGTCCGTTGGCAGGAGCTACCGTGCAGGCCATCAATTCCAAAGAGGGTACGGTTACCACAAAAGATGGTTTGTTTTCATTGGCGGCTAATCAAAATGACCAGCTGCGTATTTCCATGGTAGGAATGAAAACAGTTTTTCATAAAGTAACTACCAGCGGGGGCGACCTCGTGATCATAAAACTGGATACCATTAGTCAGGCTATCCAGGAAGTAGTGGTAAACGGATATCAGAAGATAGATGCGAAAATGGCCACTGCCGCTATATTTAAGCTCGATGCCAAAGAAGTGATAGAACCGGGCGTTACTTCGGTAGATCAGATGTTACAGGGAAAGGTGCCGGGTTTAATGGTTATTAATAGCTCCGGTAGTGTAAACGCCAGACCCACGATCCGCATGAGAGGTACTTCTACCTTTGTTGGCAACGGTAGCCCGCTATGGGTGATAGACAATGTGGCACGCCCTGATCCGGTGGATATATCGGCTACTCAACTCAATACCGCTATTACTGATGGACAGAGTGGTGATTATTCCCTGATAGGCGGAGCTGTGAGCGGGCTTAATCCTTACGACATAGAGAGTATTACTTTCCTGAAAGATGCTGCCGCTACTGCCATTTATGGCGTACGTGCGGCCAACGGGGTCATAGTAGTTACCACGAAAAAAGGAAAGGCAGGGCCCATGCAGGTGAACTATAACACGAACTTTTCTTTCCAGCAACGTCCTTCCTACAGCAATCTTGCGTTGATGAATTCGAAAGAAAGGGTAGCATTCTCCCGGGAGATGGTGGAGGATAAAACGCTTTATAGCGGTTCCTATAATGCTTTCAAAGAAAGTATTTCCTATGAAGGGCTGTTACAGGCATTATACGCCAGAACAATAACAGAAGATCAGTTTAAAACGGCAGTTGCAAAGCTGGAAACCAATAATACTGATTGGTTCAAAACCTTATTCAGAAATTCCTTTGGCATGACCCACTCCGTTAGTATGAGCGGAGGAATGGCGAAAACCACCTACTATGGATCGGTTAGTTATTCAGATAACAATGGCGCCGCACAGCAGGATGGAAATAAAAGATATACCGCTGATTTATCTGTGCATTCGGAAGCTAATTCAAAATTATCGCTGGATCTCCGACTGTCGGGCAGCTATTCAAAATCACAGGGATATTACGGTGGTGTAAATCCGCTGTCATATGCGCTGAAAACAAACCGGGCTATTTCGGCGGATGCCGTTTACCCTGTATCCGGTTCTACTGATTTTAACCAGTACCCGGTGCCGCCATCTATCACCTACAATATGTTAAACGAAATAGCTTCATCAGAAAACCACGCCAGTAACAGGTCTATGATGGCAGCCATTACACTCAGTTATAAAATTTTAAAAGGACTGCAATTCACAAACGCTTCCAACATAGTAACAGATGCGGCGGAACAGATGTCGGCTGCTTACGATAAAAGCACCAATATCTCTGCTATACGCGGATGGAATATCGATTTTACACCTACCAACATCCAGGCGTCGAGATCCAAAATACCTTACGGGGGATTGGCGACCATTTCCAACATGAACTCGCTGAAAGTTGATACCCGTAACGACCTGATGTATACCATGGACCTGTTTAGCGGCAGGGATCAGCTGATATTAACCGCTGGTAACCAGATTACCTCTACACAGATGAAGGGAGCCGGTTCTACAGAGCCAGGTTACTTTCCTGAAAGAGGGCAGCAGTTTTTTGCCAGTGAGTATAGCCGCCAGTACTTCAGTCGCCATACCATCACCAACACCATCAGCAATGTAGTATCGATGTACGGAAATGCTATTTACAGCTTGAATAACAAGTATGTGGTAACAGGAACTATTCGTACAGATGGTTCAAACCGGTTTGGACAATATTCCAACGCGAAATTTTTACCCAACTATGGTTTATCTGCCAGGTGGAACCTGGACAATGAAAATTTCCTGAAAAACAGCCGGCTGTTCAGCGGTGTGGTATTGAGAGCTTCATTCGGCACCCAGGGGGCTGTGGTAGGAGCGGTTGGCCCCGAACTGATTGCCTCTTACCAGCGATCCGGCGGCATTGATCCTATCACTGGTGTACCTTACCTGGGCATCAAATCTTTACCCTATCCTGATCTGAGATGGGAAAAAACATACCAGTGGAATTTCGGTGCAGACCTGTCGGTTTTTGACAGAAGATTAAATTTCAATCTCGACTATTATCTGAAGAAAAGCGTAGACCTCATCAGTCCCCGCCAAATTGCTGCTGAATACGGAATGGACGAGATGTATGAAAATGCGGGAATAGCGCTGAACCGTGGCCTGGAGCTGGTGATGAATGTGGAAGTTATCCGCAGGAAGAATACCAATCTCTCTTTTCGCTTTATCAACAGCTGGAACCAGAACGAGGTAGCAGAAACCGATACCAGGAATAGTTATGCGACCTATCTCGACGGAACCGCGCTTATCCCGGGCAAAGCAAGATCTGCTTTTTATTCTTTCTCCTACAACGGGCTTGATCACCTAAATGGTATGCCAACATTCAATTACGTGAATGCGAAAGAAATGACAAATGATCCGGCCAGGTTCCTGGTTTATTCCGGTCATATATACCCAACGATAAGCGGCAGTTTTTCTTCCAATTTCAGGTATAAGAATTTTTCTGTGAGCGGAGACTTTTATTACGCATTTGGTGCGCATAAACGTCTGAATCCTTTGTTTAATCAGAACTCAAAAGGAATAGGCGTGCCTAATCCGTTCGATAATGCCAACCGGGCATTTGTAGACCGCTGGCGCCAACCGGGCGATGAAACGAAAACAGATGTTCCAAGGATCGTGGATCAGTATGGTGGCGGTAGCCAGATACAACTACCAATCATTGTTGCGGGAACAGCCACATCTATTTCACCTACACTTTATGCGTATGAAGCCTATGACAAGTCTGACCTGAGAGTAGTTAACAGCAGTTTTCTCCGTTGCAGGAATTTATCGTTTAACTACTCCATTCCCGCTAAGGTGCTGGGCCGGTCCGGGGTGAAAGCCATGGCCATGGGCCTGTTTGTGAGGAACGTATTTACTGTGGCCAGCAAAAAGCTCCAGGGTCAGGATCCGGAAATTGATGGAGTAGGCACCGATGCCCTTCCGCTTACCAGGCAGTATGGATTTAGTATGAACGTAAATTTTTAAACCGGTACCTTAAAAATATAGGGCATGAAAAGAATTTTTGTTATCGCGTTACTGGCGTTGGGTATGGTTTCCTGTAAGAAATTCCTGGAGGAAAAGTCTCAAACAGACGTAATACCTAAAACGACGAAGGATTTTGGCGAAATACTATATACAAATGGTTATCCTACTTCGGGTACCTTAATGCAGCCGTATTTAACTTTGATGGATGATGATACGCAATGCTATAATGGTCCGCCATTGGATGGATTGCAGGATTACATCACCACTAACGCAGCAGCCTTTCAATGGCAACGGGATTTTATTGACCGTTGCCAGGAAGCGGGCAGTATGGATAAAGATGCGTTCAACTCCTGGCGTACTTATTACAGGATGATACTCGGCGCCAACGTAGCGTTACAGTACCTGGATAAATCAGAAGGCAGCGCCACGGAAAAAATGATGTATAAAGGAGAAGCATATGCGTTAAGAGCATTCTATCATTTTATGCTGGTGAATTTATACGCAAAGCCCTATAACGATTCTACCACCACACCCGATAAACTGGACGGCGTACCACTGATGCTTTCCGCTAACCTGTCGGAAGCCTTGCCAGCCAGAAGTACGGTGAAGGACGTGTACAACCAGATTGTAAGTGACCTGGATAGCGCCTCCAGCCTCCTGGGCCAGGTGAAGTCCGATCAGAAATTGTTCCGTATTTCCCATGTGGCTGTGCACCTGCTGGCAAGCCGGGTATACCTGTACATGGAACAATGGAATAAGGTGATAGAAAATGCAGACTATGTATTATCCTATCATCCGCAGCTGATGGAGCTGAATGGCTGGGGAGACCCGGATCCGATGGCCAAACCGGTGCTTGGTGCCGGAAATGTGGAAACGATCTGGTATTATGGAAGCATGGTCGAGCAATTTCCGAAAGGGATAGGACAGGCCTACGAAATTTCTGCAAACCTCGCCGCTTGTTTTGATGCCAGCGATTTGCGCAGCCAGGTTTATTTTAATGCCACGCCGGACTGGCTGAAGCAATGGGTAGCCCCTGATTACACCTGCCAAAAATCGGCCGGTAGTTCAGACACCTATGGCAACATGGGAACTGCCTGGAGAAGTTCGGAAGCTTACCTGAACCGCGCGGAAGCATATATACAGCTGTACAAAACCAAAGGAGATGCCGGCGCTGCCGCTGAAGCGCTGAAGAGTTTGAATACACTCCGTGTAAAACGTATCGACAGAAGCAGTTTTACCAACTGGGAAATGAAGCCCGCCGATACACTGCTGCAAATGTGCCGCACGGAACGCCGCCGCGAACTTTTCCGGGAAAGTACTCATCGCTGGTTTGATCTCAAAAGATACGGTATGCCTGCCATCAGGCATGTTTTTACACCGGATATGAGTACAACGGTTACGTATAAACTGGAAGCAAGGGATCCGCAGTATGTTATTCCTATTCCAAATGAAGTACTGCTGAGGAATACCCTGTTGCCGCAAAACCAGCAGATAGCGGGTCTTCGGCAGCCACAATAGTTACCTTATCTTTTTATCTATAATTTATGTTTTATGCGCCGTTTCCTGGTACGCACCATCACCGGTAGTTGCTTACTCTTCATAGCATGGGGGCTGTTTTCCTGTAGCAAGGAAAAAGCGCTGAGTCCAAATAAGCCGCCTGTTTTTTATACCCTGCCCCAGGGAAATCATCCTTACGATGATTCGATCGTAGCTTTTAATAAAAAGTACGGCAGCTATATATTGTATAAGTTCACACAACAGGACTTTGCCTACGACTTTACCGGTTATGTTTCCATGATAGCCGCTAATGCCAACCAGGCTTATGTGCAGCAGGCGCTGACTTTCTTCAGAACGCAATGCCTGGATCTTTACCCCGAAACATTTTTACGGAAAACAATGCCATTCAGGATTATGCTGGCAGCTTATCTCGATACCATTACCAACCTGAATAACAAACCATCAGATACCAGCCGGTCACTCACCGGGTTTACGGCGAGTCATAGCATGATGGCTATTGGGTGGGCCGACAGTACGCTGCAACAGCATACTCCGACGGAGCTCAGACAGGTAAAGGGATATCTGAACAGGTGTTATTTTCAACAGGCACTGTTGAGCGGGGCATTGATCATACCTGATATATTTATACAGCTGGGTCCTGCCGGCGGTTACCAATATGTAAGTGGTTTCCAGCCTGAGAAAGGAATGCTCGAAGCGCCCAGCTCCGAGGATGCAGGTCGCAATGCTTCTGCCACCTGGGACTTTCTCTGTTATATCAACGCTATTACCGGTCATACAAAAGCGGAGCTGGATGCCACTCTCCTCAGTCCTGCTATAGACAGGGCCGGGAAAATACAAGAGAAGTATGACGCCCTTATCCGGTATTATAAAAACCAGTATGGGGTGGATTTACAGGCGGTAGGAGATCACCAGTGACCATTGTTTTTCTAACCAGGTATATGGCGTTATTTTAACTATGAAACGTTTTCTGAATGGCATTCTTTCAAAGAAAATATTATTGTCAGGATGTCTTACTTTTTATATTTTAACCGGGAAGACACAATCCAATGAAGCGGTGGTTTACAATGCAACCACCGCTTTTGCATTGGCGGAAAATTCATCCGGCATCGCTTCGCGTACACCGGATGGAAGGCCTGGCGCAGGCTACCGGCAAAACCGGGCAGACTATGAAGTTGCTATATCTTTCGACACGCTGACCCGCACGGTGAATGGCGTTGCGGAAATTATTTACACCAATAACAGCCATCAAACCTTGCCTTATGTATGGTTAATGGCTGGTCAGAACCGTTTCCGTAAAGACTCCCGTGTAGCACAGCTCACCCCCGCAAAGGGCGCCAGGTTTGGGGTGCAGGAGTATACCGCCGGTTGTGAGATCACATCTATGGAAGCGGGTACTACAAAGCGCTCCTTGAAAATGGCTGTGTACCAGGTAACGGACACTTATGTTAAAGTGATGTTGCCAGGCCCGTTGCGGCCTGGTAAGAAAACTACTATCAGGGTGGCGTATCATTTTCAGTTACCGTTTAACGGTTCCGACTATATGGGTATTTTGAATACTGCTCATGGCGCGGTTTATCAACTGGGTTCGGTATTTCCCCGTGTAGCCGTATACGATGATATACAGGGCTGGAATGCGTTGGCCAGCGGATATTTTGTAGAGCCCGGATCACTGGACATGCGTATTACCATCCCCTCCGGATTAATGGTACAGGGCACCGGTGAATTAAAAAATCCGGAAGCGGTATTATCGCCGGTACTTTTAGCGCGCTACCGGCATGCCTGGAAAAGTGATACGGTGGTAAACATCCGGTCTGCCGCCGAGGTAACGAATCCGGCTGTATCATCGGGTGGTAGCCGTACCTGGCATTTTGCAACCGACAATGCCGGCGACGGCATGTGGGGTATTTCTGCTTCTTTTATCTGGGATGCGGTAAAAGTAAACCTGCCTTCCGGCCGCACCACGCTTGCCATGGCGTTATATCCGCCCGAAAGCAACCCCGAATGGACAAAAATTACCGGGCAAATGAAAATGATACTGGAAACCTATTCCGGTTTATGGACACCTTATCCTTATACTACCTCTGTGAATATCGCCGGTTCTATCACCGGTGTGGCAGCCCCGGCGGTGTCTGTGATTGACTACCGGAAAAGCAGCTATGGCAATACACTCTGGACAAAAACAAATCATGAGCTGGGGCATTCCTGGTTTAACATTATGATCGCCGCCGACAGCAAAAACGGTTGGATGGCAGAAGGACTCAACACCTTTATCAACCAGGTTAATTGTGATACGCTGGGTGGAGAACGACCTTTTACTATCAATGATGCAGTTAAGCGGCTGTCGGTCAATATGGACATTCCTTCGCTGAATACACCGGCATCTTCTGTACGGCCCGGTATCATGGCGATGGTGATGTACATTAAACCTGCGGTAGCGTTGTATTTGCTGAGAAATAAAATAATTGGTAAAGAGAAATTTGATCCTGTGTTCAAAGGATTTATGACCGACTGGACTTTTAAACATCCCACTCCCGGCGATTTCTTCCGCACCATGGAAAATGGAACCGGTGAAGATCTGGGCTGGTTTTGGCGCGGCTGGTTTCTGAACGACTGGAAACTGGATCAAGCCATCAAAGAAGTAGCCTACGTCAATAATGACCCGGCACAGGGCGTAAATATTACAATGGTCAACCGTGGAGAACAGGTGATGCCGGTGGATGTGGAGATCCGGGAAGTGAATGGTAAAACTACCCTGCTCCATTTCCCGGCACAGGTATGGCAAACAGACTCCGTGCATACCTTTCATTATGCCTCTTCCGGAGCACTGGAAAATGTGGTGCTGGATCCGGGAAAGGAGTTGCCGGATACCGACAGAAGCAACAATGCGTGGAAGACTTCGTCAACTTTTTCTATCCGATAAAAATACACACCGAAAATCCCGGTATTTATTGAATCCCTGTAGCGATACCTCCTTTCCGGGAGGTATCTTTTTTGTTAGCAACGCTGATTATTTTTTCGGCGTTCATTCACCCTTTTTCCCTTCCTGGTTGCCTATTAAAAAGAGATATCCAAAATCATTTGTTCACACTAATTTAACAGCAACATGACTATGCGCACGGGAAGGAAGTATTTTCTTTCTTTTATCGTAACCACAGTAACCGGCTTCCAGGTAATGGCCCAGCAGGTGGTGACAAACGACCAATTGGCTTACAGAAGCGCGGTTGCAAAAGCCACCTTCAGGAAAATCAGCAAAGAGCACTTCGGACCCAAACCTGTTAATGATGTTTATTCGGCTGCTGTGTGGAAGCAGCTTTTTCAAACGCTTGATCCTAACAGCAACCTGTTTTTACAAGGGGATATCAACAAGCTGGCCGTTTATAAAAACCAGGTAGATGATGAAGTAAACGCCGGTTCCACCGCTTTTTTTGAAGCAACCTATGCTATATACAGTCAGCGCGTAACTGAGGCAGAAGCGCTTTGCATGAAGATACTGCAACAACCGTTTGACGTGCAGAAAAAAGAGACGGTGATGGCCTGGAGAAAAGATCAACCTTTTCCTGCCAGCGAAGCGGCCAGGGAAGACCTCTGGCGCAAACTCCTCAAATACTACACCCTGCGTCATTACATGGAAATGGAGAAGGCCGCAGGTAATACCGTTAAAGGGAAAAAAGGGGTAGATGCAGCATTGGAAGCAAAGGCCCGTGAGAAAGTACGTAACTGGTATGCAGAGTACTTTCGTAAAGCTACCGGGAAGAACGCTGCCAATGATAAGTTTGCACAGTACATGGAAGTAGCCGTAGCAGAAATAGATCCGCATACAGCCTATACCGCTCCTGAAGACAAAACCTTCAACGACATGCTCACCAAAAAATATTGTGGTATTGGCGTGGAACTGGCTACAAAAGAATCTGATTTTTATATCAAACGGATGATGCGTGGTGGCGCAGCTTACAAGAGCGGCCTGGTGAAAGAAAATGATATTATAGTGGCGATTGCAGATGCAAAAGGCGCTTTGAAACCGGTAAGCGGCTGGGAGTCGAACCAGGTAAGTTCAATGATCCGCGGTGATAAAGGTACATCGGTAACAATGAAGTTACAGCAACCCGGAGAAGCGGCAAGAACGGTGACACTGAAAAGAGATGAGCTGGTAGATATGGAGAACAGGGCAAAGAGTGCTTTGATCGAGAAAGACGGAAAAACCTTCGGATACATTTATCTGCCGCTTTTTTATGTGGATCCGAACGGACAAATGCTCAGCGGCGCTGCAATGGATGTATTCCGGGAACTGGCGAAACTGAAGGAATATGAAGTGGATGGTATTATCATGGACCTCCGCGGCAATGGTGGTGGCGCCCTTGATGAAGTAGTAAGAATGAGTGGATGTTTTATGCCAACTGGCCCGGTAACTATGCTCAAATCGAAAGATAGCGTTAAGAGTTACATATCTCCCGCTATACCCACCACTTTCGAGGGACCATTGGCGGTGATGGTTGATGAAGGCAGTGCTTCTGCTTCTGAAATATTTACTGCCGCTGTGCAGGATCGTGGCCGCGGCATTGTAATAGGAACCAGTTCTACATTCGGTAAGGGAACTGCGCAAACAGTTACCACTATGGGTAAGATGGGAAACCCTGACAAAGGCATCCCGGATACGAGCTATGGCAGCATACGCCTCACCAAAGAAAAATTTTACCGGATCACAGGCATGTCTACACAGCTGAGAGGCGTAACACCGGACATTATCCTGCAAGATAGGATGTCGCTGGAATCAATCATGGAAAAAGATTACCCATCTGCGTTAGCATATGATTCCATTGCAGCAACTACCTACAACCGGATGCCCTTTGCATTCAATTATGATGTGGTAGTGAAGCATGCAAACGACCGGATACGCAATAATCCTGCATTGAAAGATATCGTTGCCGGTATGCGCCGGCTGAAGCAACAGCGCGAAGAACCGGTGCAGCTGAACATAGATGTGTTCCGTGAGTCGTACCTGGCCACCGCGCAGCTGGAAAAGAACCTGCAGCAATCCAGGGAGCTGAAAGAAGGACAATACCTGCATATGCAGCCGGCAGAAGTGAGAAGCGCCAATCCTGCCGCTTTAAAAACTGATCCTGTAGAAGCAGCGCATAACCAGGAATGGGCCCAGAAACTGGCTAAAGATATTTATTTGAAAGAAACAGTATCCGTACTGGAAGATATACTGGCCAACACGAAATAAGATATCGTATTCCTGATATTTTGAAGAAACAAACTGTTTAAACTTAACGCTAAAAGCACCTGATTATGATAAGAAAATTCTTGCTGTTTTTTCTGACAACCAGCAGCCTGGGAGCGCTGGCGCAACAACCGGCTACTTCTAATGAAACCAAAGAGGTAGTGATTACCGGTAAAATCGATAACCTGCCGAATGATTCCATGATGATGATCATGGAACCATATACTGGTGAGTGGGATTCGACGATCGTAAAAAATCACAGTTTCCAGATTAAACACGCGATGCCGAAAGGAGGAAGTGTGTATGTGATAAAATTTGGTTCCACGATGGATGAAACTACCGCTGCCATCGTGTATCTCGAAGAAGGTAAAATGCATATTACCGGTAAAGGCGCTGATTTAAGAAATCTTACTTATTCCGGTTCTCCGTGGGTAAGCGAATGGCAAGAGGTGATGGCGTTGACTTCCCCGGAAAATCCTGAAAACAAAAAATTTGCAGCACTGGAGAAAAAATATTGGGACGCAAAGCTGATAGGAGATGAAGATGCGACGGAAAAATATGAAAAAGAAGCAGGTACTGTCCAGGAAAGCCAAAAGGGAATGTACCGGGAATGGATAAAGAAGCACCCGAATTCAGGTGTAACCGGTTATTTGCTGACGGTGTTTTTCCAGAAGGAAAGCGAAAAAGAGGAACTGTATGCTTCTCTTGGAGAACATGCCAAACAATCGCGTATACTGATGCGTTGGAAAAATCCGGGTAAAGTAGACCCTTCTCCACTGGCCTTACATTCCGACGACAGCCAGGACGCGGGAGGCGCCATAGCCGGCGCTCCTAAAACAGGTGCAGCCGCTCCGGCGATTAATCTTCCGGATGTAGACGGCAAGATGGTGAGCCTCGAAGACTTTAAGGGCAAGTATGTGCTGGTGGATTTCTGGGCAAGCTGGTGCTCACCTTGTATAGAGGCAATGCCGTCGCTGAAGGCAACGCATGAAAAATTCAAGGATAAGAATTTTGTGATACTGGGTGTTTCCCTTGATTCAAAGAAAGAAGGCTGGGTGAAAGGTATTGAGAAACACCAGTTGAACTGGCGTCATGTGTCCGATCTGAAAGGATGGGGCAATGAAGCGGCCAAGGCATATGGTATTTCAGCTATCCCTGCCAGTGTGCTGATCGGCCCTGATGGAAAGGTAATAGCCCTGAACCTGGGTGGTGAAGCGCTGGATAAGAAGCTCGCCGAACTCCTGCCATAAATCTCTACTGTTAATCTTTTAAATAGCTGGCCGTGCAGCGGTTCAAAATTGCTGCACGGCTTCGCCTGTTATCAACTGTTATGAAATATCTGTTAAAAATAGCGATGCTCCTGGTGCTGCCGGTTATTTGCAGGGCAGGCGAAGGATTTGTAATCAAGGGAAATGTGCGTGGTATTGTGAGCGGTTATGTATCCATAACGGAATATATACACCTGCGGGAAACTGGTAAGGAAGAGGTGGCGCCGCCCAGGGTGCGTATTGTGAATGGGGAGTTTACCTATGCCGGTAAGGTGGAGCATCCTGTGATGGTAACACTGAAAGTAAGTACCCGCGAATTTTTTGTTTACCTGGAGAATACCTCCTACACCGTTACCGGCAGGCTGGATTCCTTATCAGCAGCCTCTTTTCAGGGAGGAGCTTTGAACGACGAGTTTCAACGTTTCCTGGGCAGCGGTAAATCTGATCTGGCCTATATCAAAGAAAATCCCAATAGTGGTATATCTGCTTACCTGGCGCTGAAGCAATCGACCGGAACATTTGAAAAAGCATTAACCGCCTATAATTTACTGGGCCCTGCTGCACGGAAAACATGGGCAGGAAAGGAATTGTCGGCCACCCTGACGGATTTTAAAAAAGGCGCTGCAGGGGCTGTCTTCCCTAATCTGAAACTTACAGATGCCAACGAAAAAGCAGTTTCAATTAAACAGTTGAAGGGTAAAATAGTGGTGCTTGATTTCTGGGCATCCTGGTGCGGCCCTTGTCGCGCCTATATTCCAACCATGCGGGAGCATTATAACAAGTATCAGTCAAAAGGTGTGCAGTTCATGAGTGTGTCTGTTGATGACAATAAGCAAAAATGGAGGGATGCGATGGATGAACTGAAAATGGAGTGGACGCAAACATTGGCTGATGGCGCTTTTGAAGATGGGAAGGGTGTAAAGGAACTATTACATATCTACTACATACCGCATGTTATTATAGTAGGAAAAGATGGAAAGATCGCTGCTTCGCTGGACTATTCCACGAAAGATCAGCTGGATAAAAAACTGGATGAACTGTTGAAATAACGCCTTCTTGGCGCCTGTTTATTTTTGAAAATGTATTATGAGCAGTATATTAAAAATTGACCGCCTTTCTCACAGGTATGGCGCTTCCTGGGCCATACGTGATATTAATATGGAAATAAACCAGACAGGAGTAGTGGGATTGCTTGGCTCTAACGGCGCTGGTAAATCAACCACTATGAATATCATGTGTGGGGTATTAAATCAAACCGAGGGGCATGTTTATATCGATGGCGTGGATGTGCGTGAACATCCTGAACAGGCCAAGAAGAACATCGGGTTCCTGCCACAGAACCCGCCGGTATATACAGATCTTACGGTAGATGAATACCTCACGTACACTGCGGAGCTGCGGTTGATTGCAAAGGCAGCCAGGCGTAAGGCGGTAGAGGAAGCAAAGGAGCGTTGTGGCATTTCGCATTTCAGTTCCCGTTTGATCGGGAATCTTTCCGGAGGCTACCGGCAACGTGTGGGCATTGCCCAGGCGATCATTCATAAACCTAAACTGGTAGTGATGGACGAGCCCACCAATGGTCTTGATCCTAACCAGCTGATAGAAGTGAGAAAACTGATCCGGGAAATAGCAAAGGAACATACGGTCCTCCTGTCATCGCATGTACTGTCGGAAGTACATCTCTTATGCCGTGAAGTAGTGATGATAGAGGGAGGGCGGATGATTTTCTCCGACTCAATGGACGCTTTCAATAATTATGTGCAGCCACACAGTGTGCTGATCCGGATGGAGAATCCGCCGCAGGAGGCTGAACTGAAGGCCATTGCCGGAGTGACCAGGGTGGAACTGTTGAGTGACCGTCAGATCCGCATTTATTTTGATGGAAGCCGGGACATCACAGAGCGCATTATTGCCAGCAGCGTACAACATGGATGGCGTTTGCAGGAAATCGCGCTCGACAAGAGCCTGCTCGACGATATTTTCAAGCAACTTTCAAATCAATCGCACCAATAACTTATATACATGAAGATGATATTTAAAATTGCGAAAACGGAACTGAGGAACCTGTTTTATTCGCCGGTAGCCTGGTTTTTAACAGTCGCATTTATGGTGCAGTGCGGGGTTTATTATTGTGCACCGCTGGTTACTTCTGCCAGATGGCAGGACATAACCATGAAGAGCATGCCCAAATTTAAGGACTGGGGTTCATCATTAACTGTGCAGTTATTTTTGGCAGGGGATAGTATTTTCAAGAATGCATTGGAGAACCTGTACCTGTTTATCCCGCTGCTGACCATGGGACTGATCAGCCGCGAGGTGAACAATGGTACTATTAAGTTATTGTATTCTTCCCCGGTGAAAACCAGGGAAATAGTACTGGGAAAATACCTCGCTATCATGTTGTACAACATGTTGCTGGTATCGGTGATAGGCATTTTTATGTTACTGGGCATTTTCCAGATTCAGCATGCCGACTATGGCCTGTTATTATCTGCCTTGCTGGGCTTTTACCTGCTGGTATGTACCTATACTGCGATAGGCTTGTTTATGAGCAGCCTGACCAACTACCAGATAGTAGCGGCTATCGGCAGTTTTATAGTGATCCTGATACTGAGCCGTATCGGGGGCTTATGGCAGAAGTATGATGTTGTGAGAGACCTTACCTATTTTCTTTCTATTTCCGGTCGTACTGTGAAAATGCTGAAAGGGCTGATTACTTCGAAAGATGTTATCTATTTCCTGCTGGTTATTTTCATGTTTATTTCCTTTACGCTGATTAAACTGAAATCGGGTCGTGAATCAAAATCATGGTTGGTAAGTGCGTCGAAGTATGTAGGAGTAATCGTTGTAGTACTCACAGTAGGTTATATCAGTTCCCGCCCGGCGTATATCGCTTATTGGGACACTACTGCCGGTGATTATAATACCCTGCATCCGAATGTACAGAAGGTGATAAAAGAGATGGGGCCCGGAAAGCTGGAAGTGACACTGTACACCAATTTGCTTGGCGGCGGTGCTCCTAAAGGGTTTCCTCAGGGCAGGAACGAATATTTGACGAGTGTTTGGGAGCGTTATCAACGTTTCAAACCGGATATTGAATTTAAGTATGTATACTATTACGATACAGATGATAAAGACAGTACCGTATATAAAATGATGCCGGGAAAAAGTTTACCGGAAATAGCGCAACAGGTAGCGAATGGTTTTGATCAGCCTTTGTCTTTATTCAGGCCGCCGGCTGAAATACGCAAAATGATTAACCTGCAACCGGAAAATTACCGCGTGGTAATGGAGTTGAAGTATAACGGGCAGCGCACGTTTCTCCGTACATTCGATGACGCTACTTTTTGGCCGGAAGACGAGCACATAGCCGCTGCATTAAAAAGAGTGATGCAGGCTAAATTACCGAAAATCACTTTCCTGACAGGGCACCTTGAGCGGGATATTTATAAGAAGGGAGAACGGGATTACGAGTTACTGGTGTATGCAAAAGATTACCGTCAGTCGCTGATGAACCTGGGATTTGATTCAGATACGCTTTCTGCGGGGAAGGAAATACCTACTGATATATCCATGCTGGTACTGGCCGATCCGAAAACGGCGCTGGATCAGTCCAGCCGGGACCGGATCAGTGAGTATATCAATAAGGGAGGCAACATGTTGATATTGGGCGAACCTGGTAAACAACAGGTGTTGAACCCGGTTTTGCAACAGATGGGAACACAGCTGGAAGATGGTAAGCTGGTGGAAGTAACAGGGTATGAAATGCCCGACATGATCAAACCTATGCTGACACCAGGCATGGCTGAAATGGCCAGGGATGGCGTATCAAAAGTATTTTATAGTAAAATGGCGGATGGCGATACATTGCTGACCGTTGATATGTCCGGAACAGCGTCTGTTGCGGCTGCTGATACCAGTGGATTTACATCCAAAGTATTGCTGGCCACCAGGCCCGGAAAGGATTGGTTAAAGAAAGGTACCCTGGTAGCTGATTCCGCCGCCCCGGTGTTCAATGCGCTGGAGGGTGATACGAAGAAGCCGTCTTATGCTACGGCGATGGCGCTTTCACGTAAGGTAGGCAACAAAGAGCAACGTGTTATTGTTTGCGGGGACGCCGATTTTATGAGTACCGTCCGCCAGCAAACCAGTCTTACTTTTGTTTGCCGGGAAATGTTCTGCTGGCTCAATTACGAAGCGTTTCCCATCTATGGGCCACTGGCTATGCCGAAAGATGGCTTGCTCCGCACTACTTATGCCGGCGCTAATACCACCTATATCCTGTTTGTATGGGTGTTGCCGGCTCTTGTTGCCTTAATAGGAACCATATTACTGATCCGTCGTAAAAGACAATAAAAAGGGGAAATATGATCTTGCATACAGACGAGCAAACAATTGATGATCTCCGGATATTTGGTAAGCGGGATGTTGCAGGTATCTATGATATCTACAATCATACCCATACCCGGGGTGGAGAAAAGATACTGGAGGAAATGTTTCGTCATCCGCTTTCCGATAAAGACCAGATCAACCAGCGGAGCAGTATTATCGGGCATTTCGCCCGTTTAAACACTCCGTTCCCTTTTGAAGCGCCATTATTTGATATGGCTGAAAAGTATTTGTCGCACGGTGACGTACACACGCAGCATCCCGGTGCGCAATATGTACTCAGCGAAAAAGACATCAGCAATGGGGTAACCGCGGTGATAACCTTGTTACAGCAAGCCCGGCAACTTATTCAGGGCAGCGCTATTACCGCCATTGCTGCCTATGCACCGGAGCGGGCGGCCATCGAAGTGTTGCTGGCCGCTTCCGCGCTGGAGCCGGCATTGAATGAAAAACAGAAGAACAAATTGTCGTATGGCGCCATCACTGCCTATGATCAGCTTTTCAGGGTCAGGGAGCGTCATAAAATCACGCAGCTGCTGGGATACCTTTACTATCTCGATGTATATTTATCGGTAGCGAAAGTAGCAACAGACAAGCACCTGATATTTCCAAAGGCATTGGATAAAGGTCCCTGCCAGCTGAAACTGGAAGGCGTATATCATCCGGCGTTAGCCAACCCCGTGGGCAACAATGTGACTATGACGGTTAACCGCAACGTGATTTTCCTCACCGGCGCCAATATGGCGGGAAAGTCTACTTTCCTGCGCTCCATGAGTACTGCGTTATATATTGCGCATATGGGATTCCCAATCGCGGCAAAGGCCATGGAGTTTACCGTATTGGATGGCATTTATACTACTATTAATCTTCCTGATAACCTGGGTATCGGCGCCAGCCATTTTTATGCAGAGGTATTGCGTGTGAAAAAAATGGCGGCGGAACTGAAAAGTGGTAAATCCCTGCTGGTGATATTCGATGAGCTTTTCCGCGGTACCAACGTAAAGGATGCGCATGAAGCAACAGTAGCCGTTACCGCAGCTTTTGCCAGGAAGAAGAACAGCATGTTTGTGATCTCTTCGCACATTGTAGAAGCGGGAGAGGACCTGAAACGTGAGCCTGGTATAGGTTTCCTGTATCTCCCTACCCGGATGAAAGGACATATCCCGGAATACACGTATACGCTGGAAGAAGGCATTACAGATGACCGCCACGGTATGCTGATTATCCGTAACGAAGGAATACTGGACATATTGAAAAACGGCCGTAAGCCTGGTAACGGGGCAGAAGTAAAAAACAATATTGCTAAAAAACAGATACAACAACCATGAGCTTTAGTATAGACAGGCAAACAATGGATGAATTGAACCTGTTGGGCAAGTACCGCAACGGTTCCGTATATCATTTGTTCAACCAGGTAAAAACACGGGGTGGCGAGCGGTTATTGGATGAGATGTTCCTGCATCCGCTGGAGAAGGCTGCTGCCATCAATGAAAGAAGCAGCATCTTCCGCTACTTCCAGGAGCAGGGCATGAGTTTTCCTTTTGACGTAGCCCAGGTAACAACGATGAGAGAGTACCTGGATACCGGTACCGGTAAAAGTGCTGCGGTGATGTTGGGAGATATTTTCGTAAAGAAATTACTTTCCGGTTTAACCCGTGATGAACGTTACCGTAAAATTGTACAGGGTTTGCAGGCTACCATTGTAATCCTGAAGAAATGCTATGCTGTACTGGAAGGAATGGCGGCCGATCCCGGACCTTTTGCCGGCCGGGTAGCAGCATTGCGGAAGGTATTATCTGATAAGGGGCTGGAACGCTTGCTGAATACAGATATTTACCAGGCCTTACCGGTTAAAATACTGGCGCAGTATGATCATTTGTTGAAAGGACGTTTTAGTAAAGAGATGGAGGATATCCTCACATTTATTTATGAGCTGGATGTAAATATTGCAGTGAGTAATGTGGCCCGTTCCAGGAGCTTTACTTACGCCCAGGCGCTGGCGCCGGAAAAAAATACGTTTGCAGTGGCGGGCCTCGGTCATCCCTGCATTGAAAAGGCGGTAGGTAACGATGTATCCCTGCATGGGCATAATAATGTACTTTTTCTCACGGGGGCGAATATGGCCGGTAAATCCACGCTGATGAAATCGATCGGTATCGGGATGTACCTGGCGCATATGGGCTTCCCTATTGCAGCGGAGCGGATGCAGTTTTCTGTACGTGAAGGGCTTTATTCTTCCATCAATGTGTCAGACAATATCCATCTCGGTTACAGTCATTTTTACGGAGAGGTGGTGAGGGTAAAGCAGGCAGCGTTGGCTGCAGCTACCGGGAAACGCCTGTTGCTGATGTTTGATGAACTGTTTAAAGGTACCAACGTAAAAGACGCTTATGATGGCACGCTGGCGGTAACAGCGGCGTTTGCGGAATATACTGATTGCCTGTTCATCGTTTCCACCCATATCATTGAAGTGGGAGAGGCGCTGCAGGAATACGATAATATTCAGTTTGCCTTTTTGCCTACGGTAATGGAAGGGTCCCGGCCGCGATATACTTACAAGTTAGAGGAGGGGATTACGGAAGACCGGCAGGGGATGATGATCATCCGGAATGAAGGCATCCTGGAAATGATCGGGGATTAACAAACACTTAACTCCGGTCGCCATTCAGTATTTATTCCTTTACCGGAAGGATAAATGCTGAATGGCATTTTTATTTTAGAGCGGCTTATGCAGCCATCATCTTACAATAACTGATTTAACCCCGCTGCAGAATAGTTCACTGATTTCAGTGTTTTATTATCCGACTTCCTGTACACCAGGTAAAGATCCTCCACCTTTGTATAATAGCATTCGGTATTTTCATTTTTGCTATAGTGCTCGATTGTTTTTTCTGCTTCTTCGAGCGACTTACAAGCCTTGCTCATATTGGACCTGTGTACCTCGTTGAAGAGGGTACTGAATTTTTCGCCCAGTCCGAATTCCAGGATTGCGCCGGACAATACATATTGCAGGTCGCAAAGTGCATCTGCTACTTCCACCAGGTTGTTCCCGGCAATAGCCTCTTTCAGTTCGTTCAGTTCTTCCTGGATCAGGGATATTCTCAAATCACATCTCTGCTGGCTGGGAATGGTAGGTGATGGTTCAATCGGATGTTTGAATGTACTGTGAAATTCAGCAACGCTGTTCAGCGCCTTTACGTCTTCCATGCTCAAGTAAGATTTAATGATACATTAATGTCCGAAAGTAAGCATTATTTTGAATCGGGGGCGGCTGACCGGATTAACCGGGGAAAGATAAACTTTGTATCCTTTTTTTTATATATTTATATGTATATTAATTGCGGCAGGTTCAGCAATTTTGCCCGGAATTCCTGAAGACTCGATCCACGACTATTTGAAAACCGCTACAGGCGATGTAGTAAGCAACCAAAATCGAATGTAACAATCTGATAACATGATCTGCTACTTTATCAATAACAACATTTTTAGTTTTATGCCCTGATTTACATTTTTAGGATCAGCCATGAACTCATTTTAAAACACCACTTTTAACGAATGCTTATGCCGTTGGCTCTAGGCTAGCCCATCTTTTAATCAACAGCAACGACCAATTATCACTTTTTAAACAAACAAGTCACTTAAAGATTGCTTTATGAAAAAAATCTATTACTGTAGGTTTTCATTACAATTTCCTGTGAAACTACTGACAGCTATCCCATGCTGGATAGTATGCCTGTGCTTTGCCTGTTTACCGGCGCTGGCACAGGACAAGTTCAGGGTTCAGGGCAGGATTACAGACGACAAAAATCAGCCCCTCCCGGGTGTAAGTATTTCTGAGGTTGGAACACGTAATGGTGTAGTGTCGGATGTGGAGGGAAACTATCGTTTAGAGATCAGCAATGGTAACAGTACCCTGCATATTGCATTTGTAGGATACGAGAGTAAGGATGTTATTGTAAACGGCGCGCATAGCCTCAATGTATCTTTGGCGGCGCAGCTCAAACAACTCAATGACGTGGTAATTACGGGGTACGGTAAAACCAGTAAAAAGAATGTGATCGGCGCTATCAGCTCGGTTGCTTCAGGGGAGTTCACGCAGGGTGTAATTGCATCTCCTTCCATGTTGCTGCAGGGTAAGGTGCCCGGGTTAACGATCACCAAAAGCGGGAACCCGAACCAGAACCCCAGCGTAATACTGAGAGGGCCCTCCACCTTGCGTAGTGGCGCCCAGGAACCATTCTACGTTATCGATGGCGTGCCGGGCGCACCTATCGACATGGTAGCGCCGGATGATATCGCGAGCATCGACGTACTGAAGGATGGCGCTTCTACCGCTATCTATGGCGCCAGGGCTGCCAATGGCGTTATCATGGTAACCACGCGCCGACCCAAAATGGATCAGTTGCGCATCGCTTATAACGCTTATTTCGGCATCGAAAAGGTATCCAAACGGCTGGAAGTACTCACGGGTGATGAGTTGCGTAAATACCTGGCGGATAACGGCCAGGTACTTGCGGCTGCCAATAACGACGTATACCCGGGTACTACCACACCGGTAAATACCGATTGGCAAAAGGAAGTACAACGGGATGCCGTTTCTCATAATCATAACCTGTCGCTCATGGGCGGAGCAAAAAATACCACCTATGGTTTCAGTGTCAACTACCTCAACAACCCTGGTATTATCATTGGCTCATCGCTGAAGAGAATGGGGATCCGCGCCAACATTGATCAGCACGCGTTTAACGATCGCCTGCGACTGGGAGTGAATATTTTCAACTCATCTACCACGCAAAACAACGTGCCTGATGCCGTATTCGGAAATATGCTCAACTACCTGCCTACCGTGCTGGTAAAGCGCCCTGATGGCAGTTATACAGAAGATTATGCCGGCAATATCCGCGGTAGTAACAACCCGGTATCACTCATCGACAACAACGCCGATGAAACGAAGATCAACAAGTTCCTGGGTAACGGTCTGGCCGAAGTAAAAATACTCCCTGGTCTTACCTATACGCTGAGTCTTTCTACCCAACGTGAGCAGGTAACCAGGAATGTGTATTACAACAGCTTGTCCGTACTTGCGAAAGGGCTTAACGGTAAGGCTACCCGCCTGGCCTGGACCAACGCACGTAATATTATTGAATCTTATTTTAACTACGATAAAACGGTTGGCAAGCACAATTTCAAAGTATTGGCCGGCTACTCCTGGCAGGAAGAGCATAACGGCGACGGCTTTGGCGTAACCACGCAAGGATTTGGCAGCGACGCGCTTTCCTGGAATAATCTCAGCCTGAGCAATCCGCCTCCCGGCACCGTGGTATTCGATAACTCCGGTACCAGTACGCTCACCACCCTGCGTTTGATCTCTTATTATGGCAGGATCAATTACCAGTATGCCGACAAATATTATTTCCAGGCATCGTTACGTAATGATGGTTCCTCTGCTTTTGGTAAAAATAACCGCTGGGGTTATTTCCCGGCAGTATCAGCAGGATGGCGTATCAGCCAGGAATCATTCATGAAAACCACTACCTTCTTTGATGACCTCAAGCTGAGGGTAAGTTATGGCGTTTCCGGTAATTCGCTGGGCTTTGATCCGCTGGCAGCACAGTTGCAATACAGCAACACAGGCCGTTATTATGATAATGGTAACCTGATCAATGCCATCGCCCCGGTGCAGAACCCTAACCCGGACCTGAAGTGGGAACGTACTGCTATGTTCAATGCCGGTATCGACTTTGCCATCTTTAAAGGACGACTGAGTGGTGCAATAGACTACTACGATAAACAAACCTCAGATCTTATCTGGAACTACCCGGTATCTACCACCCAATACATTACCACCACGCTTTTGGCGAATGTGGGTAAAGTAAGTAATAAGGGGGTGGAAGTGGTGCTGAATGCCGAACCGGTTAGCACTAAAAATTTTAACTGGAAAACATCTGTCAACGTATCACATAATACCAACAGCATCAGCGCGCTTTCCAGCGGACGGTTTACGCTGAAAGACATTCCTACCGCCATACTGGGTGGTAAAGGGCAGTCCGGTAACTGGAGCCAGAAAATACTGGAAGGACAACCTATTGGTACGTTTACCCTGTTCCATTACCTGGGGAAAGATAAAGACGGCGTGTCTACCTATCAGAAAGCAGATGGTACTGTTACCACCTCTCCCAGCATCGGCGACCTGATGCGGGCTGGCAATGCGCAACCAAGTCTTACTTATGGCTGGAGCAATACCTTTACTTATAAGGGCTTTGACCTGAATATCTTTATCCGCGGGGTATCCGGTAACAAAATACTCAATGCCACCACTGCTGCGCTGAATACGCCAACAGATGCCAAAATGACCAACATCCTGAAGTTTACGACGGGTGAATCCTATAACGATAAGAACTCTTTCCTGATCTCCGACCGGTTCCTGGAAAACGGATCTTACCTGCGTTTGGATAACCTGACCCTGGGGTACACTTTCAATATCAAAAATACCTACATCAGTAAACTGCGTGTATATGGTAACGTTAATAACGTATTTATCATCACCAATTATACTGGTATAGACCCTGAAATTGATCTTGGTGGCCTTACCCCTGGTATTGATGCCAGGAACTATTATCCTAAAACCCGGTCATTCATCTTTGGTTTGAATGCTATTTTCTAATCAATCTGACAGTTTAAAAATAAAGATATGAGCTATAAAAAAGTCCTTGGCATTTTCCTGCTTGCCGCGATGGGGTTTACTGCCTGTAGCAAGCTGGATGTAGATGTAGAGTCAAAATATACGCCTTCCAATTTTCCTTCTAACAACGCGTCATATGCTGCCGCCATTGGCGCGGTGTATTCACAGCTGGCCAATACCAAATCAGGTGATGCTACCTATTGGATGAATGGTACCGGTTTTAGCTATGGAGTGGACTACTGGATGCTACAGGAATTTTCTACCGACGAAGCTATTATCCCGGCCCGCGATGGTAACTATGATGATGGCGGTAAATACCGTTTTATGCACCTGCATACCTGGGGCAGCAGTCATCCGTACGTGATCAGCGCCTGGCAGTGGGGATTTGGGGGCATCAATATCGCCAACAATGCCATTAACCTGGTAAACGGATTACCTGCAGGCGATTATAAATCCACTTCTCTTGCGGAGCTGAAAACTATGCGTTCGTTGTTCTACTTTTTTATGATGGACCTGTATGGTAACGTTCCAGTGCTGGATACCTTCCCGGTAAATAGTCCCCCGGCTACAAAGCAGCGTAAGGAAGTATTTGCCTTTATTGAAAGCACATTGAAATCGGCATTGCCCAATCTTACCACTAAAGTGGATGGTAGCACTTACGGACGCGCCACCAAATGGCTGGCCTTTGCATTGCTGGAAAAAATGTATCTCAATGCGGAATATTATACCGGCACGCCGCGTTATACTGATGCGGTAGCGATGGCAGACAGTATTCTCACAAATGCCCCTTATTCACTGGAGACAGATTTTACATCGATCTTCAAGCCGGATAACGGCCCGCAGATCAAAGAAACCATCTTCGCTATTCCTTATGATGCGAACCTGATCCCCGGTTGTCACTTTACCCGTTTCTGTCTGCACCCTTTCCTGAAAGAGCGCTTCGACCTGCCTGCGGCATTTGGTCCAAGCGTGGCGCTGAGCACCATTCCTGACTTCTATGCTTATTTTAACCAGCCGAACGATGTTCGTAACAAAACCTGGTTATCCGGTAAGCAGTATAATAAAGATGGTAGCAATAACATCGTTCATACCACTACCAAAACGCTGGATGCTTCTTCTCCCGGTCCGGATACACCGATCGACTGGTGGGTGGAAATATCCCCGGATTTAACGTTGAAAGCCGGTGGGGAAGCCAAACTGGATGTAGGCAACGATTTGAAGGGACAACTGAAAGGTGTGCGTTCCATCAAATACTATCCTGATAAAAACATCAACACGGCAACCCGTTTCCAGAATACCGATCTTCCGGTGTTGCGTTTGGCGGATGTGATCATGATGAAGGCAGAAGCTATTCTCCGCGGCGCTACGCCTACGGTGGTAAAAGGTGAACTGCAAACTGCTGATGTGCTGGTAAACAAGATCCGCAGCCGCGCAGGCACCACGCCGGTGGCGGGTATTACGCTGCCAATGATCCTGGAAGAGCGTGCCCGCGAATTTGCCTGGGAAGCCTGGAGAAGAAATGACCTGATCCGCTTTGGTAAATTTGAAGGTAAGTGGGGTTTCAAGCCGGCAGATAACGATGTTTTCCGCCGTGTGTTTCCTATTCCTGCCATAGAGCTGGCGCTGAACCCGAACTTAGTGCCTAATCCCGGGTATTAAACGACTATTATAAGCAAACGAAAAGCCGCATTGATCGCAGGGTCAATGCGGCTTTTTTGTACCTTTCCGTACTAATTCAAATCACAGTCCATGAATGGGGAGGCATTAATTCTTCAAAACGTGAGTAAGTATATTTCCATTTCTGATGAAGAAAAGGCGTACTTTCTTTCGTTGCGACGAAAAAGTCATTTGCAAACATGATAACTGTAATCAGATTGCATTTAATGAGTTACGTAGAGTTGCTAAATTTTTTAAAGGATACTTACCTGGCATGGCGAAAAGCATATAACCCAGATTTAAGTTCTGCATAAATGGGGACCTTCCCCAATTTTTAATGATAAAAAAATCAGCTGTAAGTCTTTATAGAAAATAGTTACAGCTGATTAAATCACATTTTAACCGGACAATAATAATAATTAATTATTAATATTGTTCATTGCAAAATTTCGACCTTTGCAAATTTTATCATTTTAGCGTACTCGCCGGAGGACGATGGCAGAAGAACTGAGTAGCGCCGTGATGGGAAAATGCAAATAACTCAACACCCTAAACCATGAACAAGAGAATTTCAAAAATAGAAAATGACGTACAAGACAGGAAATCTGTTGCATGGAGAAAGCTCTGTGATTACGTTGAAAAAGTTGCCGCAGAAGGTTGTGATGAGTTTTCACCGATAGAGGAACTTGGCTCTGAATTGTTTGCACAAATACATACCTTACCTGAGAGTATTTCAAAACTTAAACAGGTTAAGAAGGTTAGTCTTTATGGAAGTAAATTAAAGCGTATACCTCCGGAAATCGGAGAGATGCAAGCCCTTGAATATTTTGACCCCTATACTTCTTATAATTTACATTGGTTTCCATACGAAATTACAAAATGCCGGCATCTTAAAAGCAGTAGAGTGAGTACTCGGGTATTGTATGGAAATTATAAGAACAGAATGGGATTTCCTCGTTTGCATCACAATCCTGTGCGGTATTTTGAAGAGACGGTTAAGTGTAGTATTTGCGGCAAAGCAATGAGTTACAACCAAACGAATCAACTTTGGATCTCTTTATGGGTTGGTTCTGACGTATTACCATTGCTCGCGAACCTGTGTTCGCGGGAGTGTGAAAATAAGATACCTGCGCCCCCAAAAGACTATGTTCAATTTCCACATAAAGGAGGAAGTGAGTTAAAACAACATCTTAGCCAACACGAACAATTTGAATTAGAAATAGAGGAATATGAAGCCAGGCAAAGCATTGATATAATTGAGACTAAACAGGCCAACACTGGTGAATCGACATTACCCAGGCCGGCAGAAAAGGAGGGATTTCAGGTATTGAAGCTGATAAGAAAAATATGGGAACGATAATATTGCAGAAACAGTAAACTATGAAAAAAGCAATTTCTATACTTATCCTCTTAATCCCGATATTAGTTTTCGGACAAACATTCAAACGTGGAATTATTATTCCAACGATTGACAGTCTGCAAAACGCTGAAAAATATTGTTGCGTCCTTTCCCCGGAGCAAGGCTTTGCTGTGTATGATAAACCAGCAGGAGAAGTTATTGGGACGCTTAAAAGAATTGGCGACCTAAAAAAAGACGACCAGGTTCCATACAAAATCTATTTGGTGTCCGCAGATAAAAAAATGAAGGTGGACAATTACCGGGAGATTGGCTACGAGTTATATGCCATAAATTATACTGACTCAGTTGAAGGATTTGTAAAAGTACTTGATACATTGAAAAGTTATTGGCTGAGTGTTGCTGCTATTAAAAAGCAAGGTTTTAAAACCGTTTCCTGGCTTGATCATTTGGTGAAGAACAGCGAAAACGAGCTGGGTTATTATGCTAATGAACCAGGATTAAGATTACAAAAAGAGCCGGACTTAAATAGTGAAGTAATTGGTTCGGTCCGGGGCGATTTATTTGAAATTAAGCTTACAGGCGGGATAATAGGTCAATGGTGTAAAGTAAAAGTCACAAAGTATAAAGAGCATCCCTGTAATACAACACTGAGTGAAAAGGAAAATGTGGAATACAAAACTGAGGGTTGGTTAAAAGTGATTGATGATAATGGAGAACCTAATCTTTGGAGTTATACAAGAGGTTGCTAACAATAAATTTTCTAATAAATTCCGATATGAAAAAATGTTTATTTTCTGTTGTTTTCTTTTTGCTTTCGTTATGTGGTTATGCGCAGCAGCTGGCGCCGGTGCCTCCTATGGGCTGGATGAGCTGGAACTATTTTGCTGACAAAATTAATGAAAAAGATTTGCGGGAGATGGCGGATGCGATGGAGCAATCCGGAATGGTGAAAGCAGGTTATCGTTTCCTGATGATTGATGATGGCTGGCAAGGTGGTCGCGATAACAGGAATGCTATTATTCCGGACCCAGCTAAATTTCCTTCCGGTATCAAAGCCCTGGCTGATTATATGCATCAGAAAGGTATTAAGCTGGGTATTTATTCTGACGCTGCGCCACTTACTTGTGCAGGCTATACGGCCAGTCTTCATTTTGAAGAACAGGATGCTGCTACTTTTGCCTCCTGGGGTGTTGATTATCTGAAGTATGATTATTGTAATGCTCCAACAGATTCCAATACGGCGAAGCTGCGCTATACAACGATGGCGAATGCACTGAGAAAGAGCGGACGAGACATCGTTTTCAGTATCTGCGAATGGGGCGATCGTAAACCATGGTTATGGGCCGCCAATGCAGGTGGACAACTATGGCGCACTACCGGCGATGTACGCGATAAATGGCAGCGGGCGCCGGGAGAAAACAGTGGACAGGGACTGATGGAAATCCTCGACGTAAATGCGGAGCTGAGTGATTATGCAGGACCAGGCAGATGGAATGATCCTGATATGCTGATTGTTGGTTTATATGGCAAAAAAGGCCCCTCCGGTGACCTGGGAGGAATTGGTTGTAATGACATTGAATATGCTTCCAACATGAGCTTATGGTGTATAATGAACGCTCCCCTGGTGGTAACCTGTGATGTAAGAAATATGAATGAGGTCACAAAACGTATCCTGCTGAATGAAGAAGTGATTGCTGTTAACCAGGATCCACTGGGTAAACAGGCTACCAGGAAAATCAAGACCGATCAATGGAATGTGCTGGTAAAACCACTGGCTAACGGCGATTACGCCGTAGCTGTTTTGAACCGGGGTACCGAAGCGGCTAACTATTCCCTGTTGTTCCAGGAAATAGGGCTACCCGGAAAATATCAGATCCGGGATTTGTGGCAGCACCAGGTAATAGCCTCCGGCAGTAAATGGAAAGGGAAGGTATTATCGCATGAAACCCGGCTTTTCAGACTGAAAAAAGTGTAGGCACCCGGTAGGAAGAGAACCGGCATACTGAAGCCACCGGCTTTTGAAAGATGCTGTAGGTCTAACCATTATTTCGCAGCAGGTGATGCTGTAGAAGCAACACCTTATTGTACGCCGGACACCTGTAATAATAACTGATCAGGGGGAATCCCGAGAAGGTTTTCTTCCCAAAATCCGGCAGAAGAGAATTGAACCCGGCCACAAAAAACACAAAATTTCCGTTTGTTTTTATGGCCGGCAGGTTCATCGCCGGTGCAGGGTCGCCCAGCCAGATCAGCGCCGTACCCAGGATGATACGATCCATATCATCGTTTGAAGCTACCAGGAGTTTGCGTGCATCGGCTATCAATTGTATACGGTGCCGTACCAGCTCAGGAATGGGATACCGGCCAATGAGGCGGGCAATATGATATAACAATACCGGCGACCGGGCATAATGGGGCGAAATATAAGCTGCATGTGTCATATACTCACGGTTGCGGATAAACGAATCGAGCAGTTGCACCGTGGCGCTGTCTGTTCTGCTATCGGCCATTTTATAGGCGTGCATAAAATACAGCGTATTAGTCAGTACGCAGGCATCGAAATCAATCGGCATATTTTTTCCGAACCAGGTGGAATATGCCGGTATCCGGCGATACTTTTTGAACGTATTCTTTATATTATAGCTCACCGTGTTAGCATGCTGCTTCATCAGCTCTTGTACCTCGCAGGCAGTAGTGACATCCGCTTCCATAGCCAGGAGGAGAATGGAAGTATCGTCGATATCATCCGGCAGGGAATGCCATTTTTTGAATAAATTCAGAAAACCGGAATTAGGAAATACCATGCTGGGATTGGTTCTCCAGAAATTATAAGTGGAACGGCCGGAAGTATGGCGGAAATTCGGGAAGGAGGCACAGGCCTTTGAACGGATCTGGCGGCAAAGGAGGCTGTCGGCCCCTGTGAAGTAACCCTGTAATTCCCCGAGCGTCATGGCAATAAGACCGGTAAAGAAAACATTGTTATCGTTTTTCATCTGCCCGTTAGGGCGGCCATAGTACCGGTAGCTGGGAAACATGCCGGCAAAATAAAAGCTGTCGCTGGTTAATTGCTCACCGGCAATTTCATGGAGCAGCCGGGAGGCAAATGTATCCCTTTGGGCCGCCGCAGGAAAGCTGTTCAACAATATCAACAGCAGTATAATTTTCTGAAACTTCATGCAGGAATAGTTTGGTTGGCAACAGATCTGCGCTCGCCATCCCGGCATTTTTGCCAGGTGAAGCGCATGCAATGCCAGATATTGCCGGGTTTTTCCATGTCCACGATCAGGGCTTTACGCGGAAGGCTCCTCAGGTCGGGGAGTTCAGGCAATTGCCCCTGAATGGCGCAGAGCTGACGGATAGCCATGTCGCCAAAAGAGCAAATGGCCATCATGTTAAGGAGGAAAGCACGCTTCCGTTTTTCTGGCATCGGAAGCCCGGTTATAATAGTCACCATTTCTTCCACCAGGCCGGTAAAAAAGCTATGGAACGCGTATGCGTTATGCACACGATTGGGTAGTGTTTGAACGTTATCCTGGAGGTCTTTCCAGATATCAAACAAATCGTTGGTAAGTTGGATAATGCCACCAATCCGGTACCAGCAGCTGCGCTCCGCTTCTGAAGCATCGTGCAGGAGATAGGATGCGCACAACAATACCGCATAGCCACCTTTTTCAAGCGTGATACGCAGCAGTGCTTCTTCAGCAATAAGCGCCGTCCCGGATTGCTTTGCTGAATCAACCTGCGCGCGGAAGAGTCCACGGGCTGTTTCGTTGTACTTGTCGCGGTCACGGACATAGCTTCTCAGGGCCAGGTGGCAATGCTGGAATAGCCGCTCTTCTATACGTTTGGGCTGGAACTGTTCCGGTGAAAAAGAAATCATCTCCAGTTCTGCTGCACTTAGTTCCTTATTGTCTATGAAATCGTCGAAAGCACCGCTGCAGATAAAATACTGGATGAGTCGTTCCAATGGGGCCATTCCTGGTCTCATTGTTTATTTATATTAAATTTACCACCGCACTCAGCCCTCATTACCAGGGGGAGATATTTTATTTGGATGCCAACAAATTTTTTACCTTAAATTTAGCCCATTCGAAAACTAACCAACAGATTGTCAGCCAATTTCCTAAATAATGAAAAAGAGCTTGTTCATCAGATTGCATCCGGCGATGAACAAGCTTTTGGCGCTTTTTTCTCTTACTATTATCCGCAGTTATTTTCGCTGGTTCACCGTTTTTCACTCAATGATGAAGATGTGCGTGAGGCGTTGCAGGAAACCTTTCTGCAGGTATGGCTGCAGCGTGATCTGTTGTCCACCATCCAAAACATGCGGGGCTGGCTGCTGCGTATCGCCACCCGGCAATGCAGAGCCATATTGCGAAAGAACCTGCTGATCCTTCGTAGTGAAAACAGGGCAGGTGAAGATATTTTGTCTGGTGAGGCATCTTTAACTGAACCAATCACTGTAACCGAAATAGCGAACCTGGTGCGGGAGGCTGTTCAGCGTATGCCCGATCAGCGCAGGCGTATCTACCAGCTGAGCCGGGAAGAAGGAATGAAGCCTTCCGAAATTGCCGTGCTTTTATCACTCTCCGTGAGCACGGTAAAAAATACCCTGGTAACAGCATTAAAACAGATCCGCGAACATCTGTCACAGGCAGGTTATCAAATACCCGGCTTGTTGTTGCTGGGCTGGTGGACTTATTTCCAGATGAATAGTTAGCTTTTCTGATTTTTTTTTAGGTGGAACTAGTACGTTTGTCTTTTCCACGCCACTTTAGTTGTGAATGTCAGTATTATGGATGCATCCCGTTTTCAATATTTAATGGAGCAATATAAGTCCGGCCGGCTATCCGCTACAGAGCAGGATGAGTTGTTGCGTTTTGCTGCGGAAGGAAACGGAGATGATTGGGAGGGCTTTTTAAGCCCCTGGATGAATGAAACGGCTGGTGAGAAAGAAGAGCTGGCCCCGGAACTTATTACAAGAGAACTGGTAAGTGTACTGTCGGCCGACAAAGGGTTGCCGGCCCTGCCACGCGTTCACCGTATTCATTTCATACGTCGCTGGGGATGGGCTGCCGCCATACTTGCGGGAGTACTGATCGCCGGCATGTATTATTTTATTGATCGCACCCAAGAGTCACCTGCAGGAAAAGTGGCACAGATACGTGATATTCTGCCGGGCTCCAGTAAAGCCACCCTTACATTGGCCGACGGCTCCAGTATAGGTTTGGATAGTACAGGTAATCAGCTGATCCAACAGGGAGTGGCAACTGTGCATCAACAAAATGGCCGCCTGCAGTACGAAGTAAAAGAAACAGGGTTATCTGTTAGTTATAATACGCTGAGCACGCCCCGGCAGGGACAATTCCAGCTGCTGTTATCCGATGGCACAAAGGTATGGTTGAATGCCGCGAGCTCTATTCGTTATCCTACCGCATTCAGCGGAAAGGAACGGAAAGTGGAAGTAACCGGCGAAGTATACTTTGAGGTAGCAGGGAACGCGCATCAACCGTTTATTGTAAGTGTGAATAAAACGGAAATACAGGTATTGGGAACCGTTTTTAATATCAACGCTTATCCTGATGAAAATAAGCTGTGCGCCACATTGGTATCGGGATTGATAAAAGTGAATACTCCCAGGGAAAGCATTACGCTGCAGCCAGGTAAAACTGCCGCTGTTTTACCCGATGGAAGCGCGAAAGTTTCGAACGCCAATATTAAAATAGTTACAGCGTGGAAAAATGGTTCCTTTGGATTTGAAGATGCGGATATACAAACCGTATTCCGTCAACTGGCGCGTTGGTACAATATAGAAGTCGAGTTTCGCGGAGCAGTGCCTAAGACCACCTTCAGCGGCGAAATTGAAAGGTCGCTCACCCTTTCACAAGTGCTACAGGGGCTGAGCGCCGGCGATATACATTATACTTTAGAGAATGGAAATAAGCTGATTATTCAACCATAGCGAATATCAAAAACCAAATCAAACACGTAGAAAGAATCCTGAAAGAAATTTACAGGCAGAAGAAAAAAGCGGGTGCCGGCGATTGGCGTCCTGGCCCCGGCTTTCCTTTTTATTTAACAGGAACAGGCATTTTATAGCCGCTCATTATTGAACTCAAACAATGCAAAGTTATGCAAGCTAAGGGTTACCACATCCCTGTCATCCGACTTATGCCACAACGTGAGCATATATCAATCAAAAGAAGGGCATCCGGAAAAGTTGGCGTTGTTCTGCTGCTGGCCTTGCTGCTACTGCTGAGTGCCAATGTTTGGGCGCAACGGGTCAGCTATTCAGGAAAAGCGCAGCCTGCGCAATTGTTTTCCATTATCACGGAACAAACCGGTTACAAATTCTTTTATCCGAACGAAAGTCTTGCCGGCGCAAAACCGGTAGCAGTATCGCTAAAGGACGTACCGTTGGAGAAAGCATTAAAGATCATACTGGAAGGATTGCCGCTGGAGTTTGTGATCCAGGGTAAAACAGTATTTATCCGGAAAAAAACAGAAAAAAAATCATTGTCTGTTCAGGCAGGGGAAACCTCACAAGACGGTGATGAGCCGTCAGGGGTTCGTGGTACGGTCACTGATGAGCAGGGCGTTCCGTTACCGGGCATTACCATCATGACAGTACACGGCCACCGCGGCTCCCAGACGAATGAGCAGGGTGTCTTTTTTTGTCCTGCGGAGAAAGGAGATAGCCTTTTATTCCGGAGTATCAACTATGAAACACTGCGGCTGCCGGCGCAGTTTGGCGTGCAGATGAATGTAAAGATGAAACAGCAGGTTTCTAACCTGAGTGCTGTAACGGTATATAACACGGGGTACCAGGTTCTGAGTAAGGAAAGGGCTACGGGTTCATTCGCCAAACCTGATATGGAGGTTTTCCAGCGCCGCGTGGGGCTTGGCAGTGTAACCGACGTCCTGGGTCGTCTCGATGGCCAGGTGGCCGGGTTGGTTATTAACGCAGGTCCAAATAATATGAAAGGCAGGTATCCCGGCAATGGCGTGGTAACGAGGAAAGCTCTTGTCAGAGGGAAAGGCACCGTATTACTGGATGTAGAACCACTGTATGTGATCAATGGCATGATCTCCCCCGATTTCAGCGCTGTGAACCCTGATGATATAGAAGATATTACTTTGCTCAAAGATGCCGCTGCTGCGGCTATATACGGCGCAAGAGCAGCCAACGGCGTGATTGTGGTAACTACCCGGGAGGGGAAGAAAAATCAACGCCTGACTATTAATTACAGCGGCTCTGCAACGATGCAGGACAGGCCGGATTGGCCCCACGACCCCATGCTCAATAGTAGGGAGTACATCCAGGTGGCGAAGGAATTGTTCGACCCTGTCACCTACCCCTGGAGCAGGGTATCTTCAGGTTATGTAGCCCCGCATGAATTGATCCTTTACAACCGTTACCGGGGACTGATATCGGAAGAGCAGGCCAACAAAAGTCTCGATAGCCTCGCGAATATTGACAATAAATCGCAGGTCCTGGATCTGTTATATCGGCCGGCTATCACCACCAATCATACCATATCAGCGTCTGGCGGCACCAATGTATATTCTTTCCTGGTTTCCCTTGGTTATACCAGTATGCAGGGCACCAATAAGGGAGATAAAAGCAATAGTTATAAGATAAATTTTACACAAAGTATAAACGCGGGCAAACGGATCAGCATCACGCTGAATACGTCGCTGATCAATACCATCAACAGCAGCAGAGGCCAGTTGTCCATCAGCAATGCCATACTGCCTTACCTGGCCTTTAAAGATGCCAATGGCAATAATGTTAACATGCCTTATATGACCGGGTATGGTGATTCTATCAGGCGCGATTACCAGGCCCGCAGCCGTATAAACCTGGATTATTATCCATTGGAGGATCTCAACTACCTGGAGAATAGCAGGAACAATCTAAGTCTGAGTGCATCTGCGAGGGTAAGTGTAAAGTTGTGGAAAGGACTCAGGTTTGAAGGGACCTACGGCTATCAGAAATATCCCGGCACCTATGATATTTACAACGACAACCAGTCGCTTAGTATGCGACAGCAGCTGTTGAGCCTTACCGTAGCCCCTACTGTTGATGCCACACCTAAATATTATCTGCCTTTAACCGGCGGCTATTATAGCACCTCAAATAATGATCAACGCAGCTGGACGGTGCGGAACCAGCTGATTTATGAGATCCAGCCGCGTCAGCAAAGAGATTACCTTACTATACAGGCGGGGCAGGAGGCACAGGAGCAATATAATTACAACAGCAGCACCACCTTATACGGATATAACCGGGCGTTAGGCACCTACCCTGTACTGGATTATGCTACTTTTTCAAAAGGAATACCTGGTACTGTGACGGGTTATGGCTATCTCAATGGTAATTTTTACCAGGTCAGTAAAACCGTTACACGTTTCTACTCCTATTTTGCCCTGGCCAATTATTCCTTCAACCGTAAGTATGATATTGACCTTAGTTGGCGGCAGGACCAAAGCAGCCTTTTTGGCGCCGACGTTTCTTCACAAAATAAACCTGTATGGAGCCTGGGCGGTAAGTGGAGAATTGACGGAGAACCTTTCCTGGAGCCGGTAAAGTGGATAAACTCGCTGGCAGTCAGGGCCACCTGCGGTATCCTTGGCAATTCGCCTTATGTAGGCGCGGCTACGCTGTATGATGTACTGGGGGCTAATGCTCAGTTACAATCAGGCGGGATAGGCGGCGATGCCCTGAAAATAAATAGCCCGGCTAATAGAAGGCTCGCCTGGGAAAGTGTAAAAACCATTAATGCCGGGATCGATTTTGCGCTGTTCAATAACCGGATCAACGGCAGCATTGAAGGATACAACAAAACAACAATTGACCTGATCAGCAATCTTCCCGCAAATCCCTTTACAGGATATGCCCGTACTACCGGTAACCTGGGTAAGGCCGTCAACAAAGGAATAGAGGTTACCCTGGCCGCTGAAAACATCAGGAGAAAAGATTTTAGCTGGGTGTCCCGCGTGGTATTCAGCTATAACAAAAACAAACTGGTATCCTGGGGAAAAGCCGGTGGTCAGCTTAGTACGGTTGATACCTGGTTAGGCTTCCCCAGGGTGGAAGGCTATCCGCTCGACGCGATGTTTGCCTATAGGTTCGCAGGACTCGATAATATGGGAGATCCGCAGATAAAATTGGCGGATAAAACAGTGACCAAAAATCCTGCTGTCGCGCAAACCAGCGACCTGGTATATATGGGCGTTATGCAACCACGGTTTAATGGAGGGCTTACCAACACGTTTAATTACAAAGGAATTTCTCTTTCTGTGAATGCCATCTATAGCCTTGGGAATGTGATGCGGCGGGATGTAAGTATGACAACCTCTGGCCGCCTTAGTAACCGCGCTTATTTTGGTGGTGGTAATGTCAGAGAAGATTTTCTTTACCGTTGGAAAAATCCGGGTGATGAAGCATTTACAAACGTGCCGTCTTATGTGTCAAGTACCAGTGTTGATAATAACCGCAGGAATATCGGGTATTACAGGTTGGGAGATATCAACGTGGTAAGCGCTGCTTATATAAAAATACGCGATGTATCACTGTCATACGATCTGCAGCCCGTGTTGATAAAACGTTTGGGTATTCAGCGTGTGAACGTGTTTGCAGTGGCTAACAATTTTATGATATGGAAAGCCAACCATTACGGTATTGATCCGGAATATCACCAGGACCCGTTGAATGGAGGTTTAACGCTTCCCGTGTCCATGCACAGCTACAGTGTGGGAATGAGAGTAACGCTTTAATTCAATTTTAACAGCACCGCATGATGAAGAAACAACTATATCTCCTGAGTTGTATAATGATACTCTCAGCTTTTACAGCCTGTCGGAAAAGTTTCCTGGAGGTAGTGCCATTTGGTTTGCAGGTGGCATCCACTACGGAAGATTACAATAAGCTCATGAACGACCCTGTTTTCTACCTGGCCCAAAATTCGGGAGGCTGGCAGGAGCCGGTGTTGATGGAAGATGACCTGGCAGCAGAAGATGTTTTCTTCAGTGCTGTTTCTCCCCATATGACCCGGCTTTTCCAGTGGCAGGATGTGATCTACTACCCCAACGATTATCTGCAACGGCCACCATGGTTCCTGAGCAGTCTTATGACAGGTACGTACCAGCTGAACAAAATCATCAGTGAAGTAATGTCATCAACAGGCGGCACAGAAGCACAGAAGAGAAGTATCCGTGCAGAGGCTATGGCCACCCGTGCATGGGCCAACTTCCAGCTGATCAGTTATTATGGCAAACCCTATGTGGCGGCTACCGCTGCCTCCGATTTAGGTTTTCCCATCATTAAAGAAGCAGATGTTTCGAACACGGAATTTAAAAGGGCTTCCGTACAGGAAGTGTATGATTTTATTATAAAGGATTTTACAGACGCCCTGAACGATTTGCCGGTGAGGCCTGCTATTCGTACCCGTATGTCCAAACCGGCGGCGGAAGGACTGTTGGGCAAGGTATATCTTTTTATGGGCCGTTATAACGACGCGCTGCCCGCCCTGAACGCAGCTTTCAACGACCTGGGAGAAGATGGCGCTACTTTGTACGACTATAATGAAACCCTGGCGCCAGGTGGCTCCTTCCTGCCTATTGATGTCAATATCGGCCCGGTGAATGGGCCTGGTAATAATTATACCGACCTGACAGAATCAGTACTCTTCAAGGTTTTTTATAATGCCCGTTTCAGTGGTAAAATGTTCGGTAATAACGGCCTGGTGCTCAAACCGGAAACGGCAGCGTTGTATGGCGCTTCTGACCTGCGTCTGCAACTGTATACCAACAAGAATACTGACGGATCGCTTAATCCTGGTGGTCGCCTGAGAAAGTACGGCGTACAATATACCCGGTACGGCCTGGAGCTATCGGAATTATACCTGCTGCGCGCTGAGTGTAAAGCCCGGCTCAATGACCTGGCCGGTGCAATTACCGATGTAGAAACACTCCGGCGGCACCGTATGCCGGGTACTGATGCGCCGGTACCAGTTGTCTCTGCGAACAACCAGACAGCACTTGTCAAATTCATCATCGAAGAACGTATCCGTGAATTTGCCATGGAAGGCTATCGCTGGTTTGATATGCGCCGCCTTTCTGTAGACCCGCTGTTTGCCGGGATAACATTTACGCATACCCTGTATAAAGCAGATGGCAGTACGGAAGTATTCACACTGCGTCAGCCCGATCGCCTGGTGTTACAGTTGCCCTACAATTTCATGCAGTATAATCCAGGCATGCCCAATAATCCATAACTCATAGAAACAATAGCAGCAAATATCATGAACAGCATCGTAAAAATCGAGCACCTCTCCCATAAATATTCCGCTTCCTGGGCCATCCGGGATATTAATATGGAATTTAATCAAACCGGTATCGTGGGGTTGCTGGGCTCAAACGGCGCGGGGAAATCCACTACTATGAATATCCTCTGTGGTACCCTCAACCAAACAGAAGGACAGGTGTACATCGGCGGTATCAACATGCGGGAACATCCGCAGCTGGCCAAAAAAGAGGTGGGCTTCCTGCCGCAGCAGCTGCCTTTGCACCTGGAGCTTACGGTAGATGAATACCTGACCTATTGTGCCGGTTTACGGCAAATGCCTAAAGCTAAAGTTAAGCAGGCACTGAAGAATGTGAAGGAACGTTGCAGTATCGCACATTTCAGCAACCGCTTGCTGCGTAATCTTTCAGGTGGCTATAAACAACGCGTTGGTATTGCGCAGGCTATTATTCACAACCCGCGCCTGGTGGTGCTGGATGAACCTACTAATGGCCTGGACCCTAACCAGATCATTGAAGTAAGAGCGCTGATCAAAGAAATTGCGAAGGACTGCCTCGTGATCTTCTCTTCGCACGTGCTCACGGAAGTACAATTGCTTTGTAAAGAGATCAGGATGATTGAAAACGGCAGGATCGTTTTTGCAGATACAATGGACGCATTCAATAACTATGTAGCGCCTCACAGCGTAGTGATGCATCTGCAAAACCCGCCTCCTGAAACAGCGTTGTTGAACATTGCAGGAGTTACCGGCGTGGAATTCCTCACGGAACAGCAGCTACGGGTACATTTCAGCGGAGAACAGGAAATAGCCGAAAGGCTCACTGCGGCAGCGGTTAATAACGGCTGGCGACTACGGGAAATCAGCTTTGATAAGACCGCCATTGATACCATATTCAAACAATTGTCCAGTAAAACCTTCCAATCATAATTATCCGACTGTTAATGAAAACGATGATCAAAATTGCAAAGACTGAATTGCGTACCCTTTTTTATTCCCCGATAGTCTGGTTCCTGATGATTGCATTCCTGGTGCAATGCGGGCTGGTTTATGTGAATATGCTGGAGCGCTTTGTTGGTTACCAGGAGGCGGGCGGTCTTAATCTGTCGTTCGTGAGAAACCTCACTTCACACATCTTTCTCGATCAGGAAGCTTTCTTCGATACGGTTACAG